>Ga0126371_10007051_pt1 | contig 10033 bp, 8 predicted proteins | sample PanSoiMetaPlot_4_FD_110145 | JGI IMG/M metagenome (GOLD analysis project Ga0126371, IMG submission 110145) | Tropical forest soil microbial communities from Panama - MetaG Plot_4 | ecosystem: Environmental > Terrestrial > Soil > Tropical forest > Bulk soil | place: Panama | collected 2016-02-17
GGCGCCTGCGCGATCCTGCCACGTATCATCGGGCAGTCGCGGGCCTCGGAACTGCTTTATACCGGGCGCTTCATGTCCGCGGAGGAGGGCGAGCGTTGGGGTTTCTTCAGCCGTCTCGTCGCGCCGGAACAGGTGCTGTCGCAGGCGCTGTCGCTCGCCCGTGAAATCGCCCAGGGCCCTGCCTTTGCCAACACCATGACCAAACGGATGCTGGCGATGGAATGGGCAATGTCCGTGGAAGAGGCGATCGAGGCGGAGGCTGTGGCGCAGGCGTTGTGCATGACCACCGCCGATTTCGAGCGTGCCTTTGAGGCCTTTGCGAACAAGGCAAAGCCGGTATTTGAGGGCAACTGAACTGGCCGGCCGGACCTCCGAGAGGGGGACTTGTCAGAAAATATTTTAGGTTTAAAATAATTCGACTTGGGCCTTTTCCGACTTGGTCCTTTTACTCCGGAGGTCCTCATGAAGATCGCGATCATCGGCGGTGGACCGGCCGGCCTCTATGCCGCCATCCTGCTCAGGAAGCAGCGGCCCAATGCCGAGATCACGGTCTATGAGCGCAACCGCGCCGACGATACGTTCGGCTTTGGCGTGGTGTTCTCGGACGCGACGCTCGATAATTTCGAGAAATACGATCCGCCCAGCTACCGCCGCATCACGCAGGAATTTGCCTACTGGGACGATATCGCCGTGCATTTCCGCGGCACGGTGCATCGGGTCGGCGGCAACGGATTTTGCGGCTGCTCGCGGCGCAAGCTGCTTTTGATCTTGCAGGAGCGTGCGCGCGAACTCGGCGTCGTCCTGCATTTCGAGACTGAAATTGACAACGAGGCGCGCTTCGCGGATGCCGATCTCATCATTCTCGCCGACGGCATCAACAGCCGCTTTCGCGAAAAATACATCGATCACTTCCAGCCTGACGTCGATGTCCGCGCCAACATGTTCGCCTGGATGGGATCGACCCGGCCGCTCGACGCCTTCACTTTCATTTTCCAGGAGACCGAATGGGGGCCGTTCATCGCGCACGCCTATCAATATGAGGCCGGTCGCTCGACCTGGATTTTCGAGACTGATCCCGAGACCTTCGAGCGTGCAGGGCTGAAGGGCCTGGACGAAAAGCAGTCAGCCGACCGTATGGCGGAGATTTTCGGCTGGTTCCTCAAGGGGCATCCGCTTCTGATCAATCGCTCGATGTGGCGCAATTTCCCGATGATCCGCAGCAACCGCTGGGTCAAGGACAATATGGTGTTGCTGGGGGACGCCAAGGCGACAGCACATTTCTCGATCGGTTCCGGCACCAAGCTTGCGATGGAGGACGCGATCGCGCTCGCGGATGCGATGCGGAACGCGCCGACGGTTGCCGCCGCGCTCAAGCAATACGAGGAAGGCCGCCGCGAGGAGGTCGAAAAGACCCAGCACGCCGCCGACGTTTCGCTGGTCTGGTTCGAACACGTCGATCGCTTCTGGGATTTCGACCCGGTCCAGTTCGCGTTCGGCGTGATGACCCGCTCGAAAGCGATCACCTATGATAATCTGATGCTGCGCGCGCCGGACTTCGTCGCTGAAGTCGACAAGGCGTTTGCAAGGCAGGTTCGCGCGCGCGGATTCGACGTCAACATCGAAAACCCGGCCGCGCCGATGTTCCAGCCGCTGCGGCTGCGCGAGATGACGCTGTCCAATCGCGCGGTGGTGTCGCCGATGTGCATGTATTCGGCGGAAGAGGGCATGCCGACCGACTTTCATCTGGTGCATTACGGATCGCGCGCCATCGGCGGTGCCGGACTGATCTTCACCGAGATGACCTGCGTTGGCCGCGACGCGCGCATCACGCCGGGCTGCGCGGGGCTTTGGACCGACGAGCAGGAAGCGGCCTGGCGCCGCATCGTCGATTTCGTCCACGCCAATTCAGCCGCGAAGTTCGCGCTGCAACTTGGCCATGCCGGCCGCAAGGGTGCCACGCGGCTGATGTGGGACGGCATGGACCGGCCGCTTGAGGAGGGCGGCTGGGATGTTGTCTCGGCTTCGCCTATACCTTACTTCCCCGATAGTCAGATGCCGCGTGAACTGGACCGCGCCGCGATGGATAGGATCAAGGCGGCCTTCGTGGCTGCGGTGGAGCGCGGAGAACGTTGCGGCTTCGACATGTTGGAGCTGCATTGCGCCCACGGCTATCTGCTTGCAAGTTTCATCTCGCCGCTCACCAACAAGCGCGCGGACCGATATGGCGGCTCGCTCGACAATCGCCTGCGCTTCCCACTGGAGGTCTTCGAAGCGATGCGCGCGGCGTGGCCGGCGCACAAGCCGATGTCGGTGCGAATTTCGGCGACCGACTGGGCCGAGGGCGGCATCACCGGCGAGGACGCCGTGTTCATCGCGCGTGCCTTCGCCGAGGCCGGCGTCGATCTGATCGACGTCTCGACCGGGCAGACCGTGCGCGATTCGCAGCCGGTCTATGGCCGCATGTTCCAGACGCCATTCTCCGATCAGGTCCGCAATGAAGCCCGTGTCGCCACCATGTGCGTCGGCAACATCACGAGCGCGGATCAGGTCAACACCATTCTGGCCGCCGGCCGGGCGGATCTCGTCGCGCTCGGCCGCCCGCATCTGGTCGATCCGGCGTTCACGATGAAGGCCGCCGCCTGGTATGGCGCGGACGGCGTATTCTGCCCGCCGCAATATCTGCCCGGAAAAGAGCAGATTTTCCGCAACAGCGTGCGCGACCGGCAGGATTTCGAAGACCTGAAAATTAAGGCTAAGCCGAAGACCCGGGCCGAACTGAAGGCGGAGGCGACAAAGCCGCTTGCGGCGGAATAACCGGCCATGCAAGGTTAATGGCCGTCGCGTCCTGATCGAGTGGAGTACGGGCGATGAAGGCGATTATCATCGGCGGCGGTATCGGCGGCTTGACCACCGCCCTCATGCTGCGGGCGCGCGGCATTGATTGCGAAGTGTATGAGCAGGCGGATGCGATCCGCGAGCTCGGCGTCGGCATCAATACGCTGCCGCATGCGATCCGCGAACTTGCCGGCATCGGCCTTCTGGATCGCCTGGACGACGTCGCCATCCGCACCGCCGAGCTGTTCTACCTGACCCGTCACGGCCAGCAGGTCTGGCACGAAAAGCGCGGACTCGATGCCGGCCATGACGTGCCGCAATTCTCCATCCATCGCGGTCGCCTGCAAGGCGTCATTCATCACGCGGTGATCGAGCGGCTGGGCGTCGAAGCCATCCACACCGGCCGCAGGCTTGGCGCCTTCACCCAGGACGAGGGCGGGGTGACCGCCTATTTCTTCGACCGCAGCGGCGCGCATGTACATACGGTGTGCGGCGATATCCTGATCGGCGCCGATGGCATCCATTCCAAGGTGCGGGAAACGTTGTTTCCCGAGGAAGGACCGCCCTGCTGGAACGGCTTGATGCTGTGGCGCGGCGCGGCCGATTGGCCGGTCTTCCTGACCGGGCGGTCGATGATCATCGCCGGAGGCTTGAACGCCAAGGCGGTGGTTTATCCGATCGCCGAAGGGTCGAGTCCGGCAAGCCGCCTCACCAACTGGGCGGTGCTGGTCAAGGTCGGCGACGGCAACGCGCCGCCGGCGCGCCGCGAGGACTGGTCGCGGCTCGGCAAGCCCGAAGAACTGATGCCGCATGTGGCGGGCTTCTCGATCCCGCAGGTTGACTTCGCGAGCCTAGTGCGCGCGACACCGGAGTTCTGGGAATATCCCTGCTGCGACCGCGATCCGCTGCCCTATTGGTCGAGCGGCCGCGTGACGCTGCTGGGTGATGCCGCGCACCCGATGTATCCGGTGGGATCGAATGGCGCGTCCCAGGCCGTTCTCGACGCGCGGTGTCTGGCCGACGCGCTGGCGCGATCGGAGCACCCGCGTCAGGCATTGGCCGCCTATGAGCGGCAGCGCCTGCCGATGACCGCGGAAATCGTCGCGTCTAACCGCCGGGGTGGACCGGAGGGCGTGATTGACGCGGTCGAGCAGCTCGCGCCGCAAGGCTTCAGCGATATCGACACCATTCTGGACTACGCATCGCGCGAAGCGATCGTGCGCGGCTATGCCGCGCGCGCGGGATTCGCGGCGCGTGTGGTGGCGCGGCAATCCTGATGCGATAGGGCTGACTAGGCCGGAGGAGGCGGCAGGAAGTGGATGTTGTGCTCGGCTGCGAGCTTGACCACCTCATCCGGGTTCTGCTGCTTCATATTGTGAATGGCCCAGAACAAATCGTAGAGGCGCCTCGTCGGGGATACCCAGAACAGCGTCTTGGCGTTTTGCTGTGACTTGTTGAAGATGCCATGCGGCTTACCCATCGGAAGACGCACCGTGTCGCCCGCCGTTGCGAATTCATCGGCACCATCGAGCATGAAATCGAGCCGGCCCTCCAGAATGTAGAGATACTCATCCTGATCGGGATGGACGTGCGGCGGCACGAAAGTGCCCGGTGGAAAGGTCGCATGCCAGGAGAAGCAGTGCTCGCTGCGATTCTTCGGCACATAGGTCTGGCCGAGAATATTCCAGGTAATGCCCTGAATGCCCTCATTGGCGCGCGTGATGCCTGCGATCTCGGTGTGCATGTTATGGTTTTCCTTTTATTTGGCCGGCGTGCAGTCCTTGGCGTAGCGGTCGCCGTAATTCTCGAACACTTTTTGGACGATCTCGGTCTGGAACTTTCCGTCCGTACGTTTCGCCACCTTGGTCAGGTAGAAGTCCTGGATCGGATAGCCGTTGGTGTTGAACTTGAAGCCGCCGCGAAGCGACGTGAAGTCGGCTTTCTTCAGCGCCGCCGCGACTGCATCCTTGTTGCCGAGATCGCCCTTGACGGCCTTCACCGCGCTGTCGATCAGCATCGCCGCATCATAGGCCTGCATAGCATACGTGCCGGGCACGCTGTGATAGGCCGCTTCATAGCTGGCCACGAATTTCTTGTTCTGTGGATTGTCGAGATTGGGCGCCCAGTTCGCGCCGCCGAACATGCCGACCGCGGCATCCTGCTGCGCCGGCAGCGTCGATTCATCGACGGTGAAGGCTGACAGGACCGGAATGCTGTCGGCAAGTCCCGCTTGCTTGTATTGCTTCACGAGGTTCACGCCCATGCCGCCCGGCATGAAGGTGAACACGGCGTCCGGCTTGAGCGAGGCGATCTTGGACAGCTCCGGCTGGAAATCCAGCGTGCCCAGCGGCATGTAGGACTCCTCGACGATCTCGCCCTTGTAGTCGAGCTTGAAGCCCGCGGCGGAATCCCGGCCGGCCTGATAGTTGGGAATCAGCAGATAGACGCGCTTGTAGCCACGATCCTGGGCGACCTTGCCGAGGATCTCGTGCACCTGATCGTTCTGGTAGGAGGTCACGTAGAAGAACGGACTGCATTCTTTGCCGGCATAGCTCGACGGCCCGGCGTTCGGGCTGACCAGGAAGGTCTTGTTGTCGACGACCGGCCGGTGAATGGCCAACAGAATGTTGGAGAAGATCGGCCCGACCACGAAGTCGACCTTGTCGCGTTCGAGCAGCCCCTTCACCTTCGTCACAGCCGCATCGGGCTTGAGCTCGTCGTCGACGACGGTGACCTCGACATCCTTGCCGCCCATCTTCCCGCCGAGATCCTTCACCGCAAGCGCGAAACCATCGCGGGCCTGCTGGCCGAGGACCGCCGCGGGCCCAGAAAGGGTCACGATCACGCCGACCTTGATTTTGTCCTGAGCGAGCGCAGGTTGGACTGAAACGCCCAACAGAACCACCAGTCCGGCCAACTTCCACTGCTTCATGACGACTCCCCTGATCGGCGGCGCAGACGCAACCAGTCTTTGGCTGCCTTGTCCCCGGTCAAAAGCTTATTCCGACCGAGGCAGCGACCGCAAGCAATGCAGCCGGACCAGCTGCGCCCCGCGCGCACCCTATGCAAGCCGCCATGCAATCTCCGCGCCAATTGTTTGAAGCCTAAAGAAATTCTCCGAGAGGCAGCATCAAAGTCATTTTGACTTGCGGCGCACGCCAAATTATTTGAAGGTCAAAACAATTGACCAAGGCCCGGCGTACGGCGTAGCCGGGTGGCTTCATGCAGTTGCGAAAGCGTCATGATCCTTGATTCCGAGACCAAGGCCGTCGAACTTCCGGAAGACCATGCCGAGGAGCTTCGGCTCTGGCTGCGCCTGTTGACCTGCACGACCTTGATCGAGAGCGAGGTGCGCAGCCGGCTGCGGGAGCGCTTCGACGTCACGCTGCCGCGCTTCGATCTGATGGCCCAGCTCGACAAGGCGCCCGACGGCATGACCCTGTCGGACGTCTCCAAGCGCATGATGGTGTCGAACGGCAACGTTACGGGGCTGGTCGAGCGTCTGGTCGAATCCGGCCATCTTGATCGCCGCACGTCGGATTCCGACCGCCGCGTGCAGGTGATCCGCCTGACCAAGCTTGGCCGCGCCGAGTTCCGTAAGATGGCGGCCGAGCACGAGACCTGGATTGCCGACATCTTTTCCGATCTGGCACCCAAGGATGTTCGCGAATTGATGCGGCTGCTGGCGAAAGCCAAAGGCTCGGCGCAGAAGGCCACAAGCCGGCGGACGCTGTAATCCCGTGGCCGGGATCGACTACGAGACCGAATATAACAACCGGGCCCGCGTTCCCGAAAATCCCGTGTTGATGGCGGGCTGGGCGCGGGATGCCGCCGCCTATCGCGCGCAGCATGCCCCGCGTTCGATCGTTTACGGTCCGGGCGCGCGCAACGTGATCGACCTTTTTCCCGGTGACGATAACGGTCCGATCGTGGTCTTCATCCACGGCGGCTATTGGCAAGCGCTCGACGGCTCCTCTTTTAGCCATTGTGCGCGGGGATTGAACACCCACGGCGTCAGCGTCGCCGTTCCGACCTACGATCTGTGCCCGCAAGTGACGATCGATGCCATCATCCAGCAAATGCGCGCCGCGACGCGCGAGCTGGCGAGGCGCGAACGTCCGCTCGTCATCAGCGGTCATTCCGCCGGCGGTCATCTCGCCGCTTGCCTGCTCGCGACCGATTGGCCGGCTTACGATGCCGCGCTGGCGAAAGACCTCGTCATTGCGGCCTATGCGATATCCGGCCTTTTCGACCTTGCGCCGCTGATTGCGACTTCGATCAACAAGGCGCTGGGCCTCGATGAGGCGGCGGCAAGGGCGGCCAGCCCCTTGTTCTGGAACCCGCCCGTGGGCGCGCGCCTCGATGCGGTCGTCGGCGGCAATGAAAGCGCGGAATATTTCCGCCAAAGCCAAACCATCGTCGAGCGATGGGGGGAGGCGGGCGTTGCGACCCGGTTCGATGCCATCCCCGATGCCAATCATTTCACGGCGATTGCGCCGCTCGCCGATCCGGATTCTCCGATGGTCAGGCGATTGAAGGAACTGACGGGGCATTGACGGCGCTGGGTTGGCCAAAACAAGCGTTGAGCTGCCGGATTCGGGCTATTGCGCCGAATTATTTTAAGTATAAAATGTTTAGGAATGAAACGCTGCCGGCGTCCGCGAATTTGGTCTCAAGCCTTTCATCCGGAAAGGGAGGGGCGATGGAAATGTCAGGTAGAACGCAAGAGCTTGGCCCGTCGGGCCACATCGACGATTTCGCGCGGCGGAATCTCCCGCCAGTCGAGCAATGGCCCGACCTGGTCTTGGACCGGCCGGAATTTCAGTATCCCGAATATCTCAACGCCGGCGTCGAGTTGACCGATCGCATCGTCGAGCAGGGGCTCGGCGATCGCATTGCGCTGATCGGCAACGGCCGCCAGCGCACTTATAAGGAACTGGCGGACTGGTCGAACCGCCTCGCGCACGCGCTGGTCGAGAACTACGGCGTCAAGCCCGGCGACCGCGTGCTGATCCGCTCGGGCAACAATCCGGCGCTGGTCGCCGCGTGGCTCGCTGCGACGAAAGCAGGCGCGGTCGTCGTCAACACGATGCCGCTGCTGCGCGCCGGCGAATTGAGCAAGATCGTCGACAAGGCCGAAATCGCGCTTGCGCTGACCGACAGCCGCATCGCCGACGAACTTGTCGCCTGCGCAAAGACCAGCCGCTTCCTCAAGCAGGTCGTGAATTTCGACGGTACGTCAAACCACGATGCCGAACTCGACCGCGTGGCGCTGAACAAGCCGGTGCGGTTCGAGGCGGCAAAGACCGGCCGCGACGATGTTGCCTTGCTGGGATTTACCTCGGGCACCACGGGCGAGCCGAAGGCGACGATGCATTTTCATCGCGATCTGCTGATGATCGCCGATGGTTATGCAAGAGAAGTGCTCAACGTCACGCCGGACGACGTGTTCGTTGGCTCGCCGCCGCTCGCCTTTACATTCGGCCTTGGCGGCCTTGCGATCTTTCCGTTGCGGTTCGGCGCAACCGCGACGCTTCTGGAAAACGCGGCGCCGAGCGAGATGGTCAAGATCATCGAGACGTATAAAGCCACGATCTGCTTCACTTCGCCGACGGCCTATCGGGCGATGATGGCCGCGATGGACAACGGCGCCGACCTTTCGTCGCTTCGCCTTGCGGTGTCGGCCGGCGAGACCTTGCCGGCGCCGGTGTTCGAAAGCTGGACTCGCAAAACCGGCAAGCCGATCCTGGACGGGATCGGCAGCACGGAAATGCTGCATATTTTCATCACGAACCGGAGCGGTGACGCGGCTGCCGGAACGACGGGTCACCCGGTGACGGGATACGAGGCAAAGATCGTCGACGCCGAAATGAACGAGCTGCCGGCGGGCATTGTCGGCAAGCTCGCGGTACGCGGCCCGACCGGATGCCGCTATCTCGCCGACAGCCGGCAGTCGAATTATGTGCGCGACGGCTGGAATCTGACAGGCGATGCGTTCGTTCGCGACGCGAACGGCCGCTTCTCATTCGTCGCCCGCGCCGACGACATGATCATCTCCTCAGGCTACAACATTGCAGGTCCCGAGGTCGAAGCGGCCTTGTTGTCGCATCCGGCGGTCGCCGAATGCGGCGTGGTCGGCGCGCCCGATGAATCGCGTGGCATGATCGTCAAGGCCTATGTGGTGCTTGCGGCCGGCGAAACACCAGATGATGCGTTGGCGACGGCGTTGCAGGATCATGTCAAGCGCGAGATCGCGCCTTACAAATATCCGCGCGCGATCGAATTCGTCGCGCAATTGCCGAAGACGGAAACCGGCAAGTTGAAACGCTTCGCCTTGCGGCAGATGGCGCAGGCGGGCACCGCATCGGCCGGCATGGCCGCGGAATGATGACATGACGATGGAGAGCTGCGCGTGAGCACGACAGAGGGGACTACGTTCGCCATGTTGCCCGGCTTGGAGAGCGAAGCCTCGGTCGGCGCACGGGTCTTGCAGCCGAGCGGCTGGCCTGAGCCGAAGGGCTATGCGAACGGCATGGCGGCGGATGGCCGTATCGTGGTGACCGGCGGCGTGATCGGCTGGGACCACGAGGAGCGTCTTGCCGAAGGCTTTGTCGCGCAGGTCCGTCAGGCGCTGCGCAATATTGCCGCCATTCTGGCGGAAGGCGATGCGCGGCCCGAACATCTCGTGCGGCTGACCTGGTACGTGGTCGATATGGACGAATATCTCGCGAGCTTGAAACAGCTCGGCCAGATCTACCGCGAGATATTCGGCGCGCACTATCCGGCGATGGCGCTGGTTCAGGTCGTGCGTCTCGTCGAGAAGGCCGCGAGGGTCGAGATCGAGGCAACAGCGGTGGTGCCGCGCTGAGGGTCACCGCTGCTTCGTTTCAATATCTATTAGGACACGTACTCATAAATCGTTCGCGATGTCCGCTTTGCTCCGATACCGACCGCCTTTGTGCAACCGCAGCAAATGTCGCGATGGGCCAGAAGCTGACGTTCACAAGCAAGGGCGAACTCAACGACTTCCTCAACGGAGACGTCGCGAAGCATAGACGCCAAGAGCAAGGGCTTCGCCGTTACTATGCGGCCCGTCGCTGGATGTCGCCGGCTGCGTCCCTAATAACTTCGTACACGCGTCGAGGCTGGGAAAGCATCGGCACATGACTTGATGCAAGTTCCGTAACCTTGGCGTTCA
>Ga0126371_10007052_pt1 | contig 10032 bp, 6 predicted proteins | sample PanSoiMetaPlot_4_FD_110145 | JGI IMG/M metagenome (GOLD analysis project Ga0126371, IMG submission 110145) | Tropical forest soil microbial communities from Panama - MetaG Plot_4 | ecosystem: Environmental > Terrestrial > Soil > Tropical forest > Bulk soil | place: Panama | collected 2016-02-17
CAAATATTTGCGAAGGGAGGATGACGGGCTTCGCTTACTCACCACAAACAACCCGCTTTTGGTGTCCTTGTCCTTCATTAGCCCCACGCCATCAGAGGAAAGGTGTGTGGCGGAAGCGCCAGCGCAGCCATGATGGAGGCCTGGTGATCCCGCCGGAAATGGTCCCGGAAAAATCCGCGACAACAATAAGGCCGACCTATGTTCCTCTTCACCTGTCAGTTCTTACAGGCTCACTTTTAGGAGTAGCCGGCAGGATTTGGACGGTTTTGCCGCGAAGCGAACGAAGTTGGAGAAAGCCCTGCAGCCCCCCAGGATCAGGGCCGCGCTGCTTTCACCACCTTGGCCGTGGTGATGGCCTGACCGACGTGGCGCATGGTGTGGTCGGCCACGTGGACCAGCAATCCTGCGAGAGTCGTGGGCATCTGTTGCCGGCCCACAGTTCGCGGCTCAGAAAGCTGCTCCGGTGAGAAGGAGCGGACGCGATTGGCCGTTGCTTCCCAATGGCGCGCCAACTGGTCGAAGAGCGCAGAGCGGCTGAACTCTCCATCCAATTCCGTCTTCATAAAGGAGATCTGCTCGGCGGTGAGATTCTTGCCTTCGGCGTAGGTCAGAAGGCGATCGGAGCTTCCAACAATATGCTTCAGATGGAATGCGACAGGAGCAATTCCCCCCGGGCGGGCCTGCAATTCCTCGTCGCTCAAATCGCTCGACCAGCGCTCCAGGTCTTCTTTGGCCAGTTCGAGGGCATGCAGAACCGCGCGCTGGACGGGAGGAACGTCGGTCAAGGAGCCGCGCAACCAGGGTTCAGGCAGTTTAGGTTCGATCATGTGCTTCTACGCTCCGAGCAGGTTCCATTCGCGCACCCAGGGAAGCCGCCGGTCCCAAACACCCCGCGCCTGCCGCGGATCGCGGAATGCCCGGTGCCAGAGCAGTATAAACGGCGCCATCCACAGATGTAGCACTTGGGTTTGCCGGAGCCGTCGTTATATGCTCTCCACGTGCAGCCCGCTTCCGGACGCTCTCCGACAACTCCGCTGTATATCGGCCTGGTGATCACGCTTCTGGCCGTGGTCGGGTACTCCTGGTACGTCACCCTCCGGATTGCCAGTCTGCGCGAGTTGCAAAATAACCTGATCGATCGCAACCGCAAGGATTCGTTACAACTGCTACGGATCCAAAACGAATTGAATTCGATCGGCATGTCGCTCCATGGAATGCTCGAAACCGATCCCAACGACACCGGCCCCCGGTACCCTCTGACCGCCTGGCAGCCCCAGTTTGCGCGCATGCGCGACGATCTCGGAGACGCTTTCCTGCGCGAGCGGCAGTTCTCGGCCTCGGGAAGAACGACGGAGCAGCAGCAATATCTCGAAAGCTCGCTGGCCCAGTTTTGGGACGCCGTCGACCGCATCTTCGCGATCGCGCGCGCCGGCCAGGAGCAAGAAGCGCGCGCGCAGATAAGGCTTTCCCTGCAGGCACGGCTGGCGGCGTTGAGTAATGCGGTGGCGCGGCTGCTCGTCGAGAACAACGAAAGCGAGGAGCGCGCGGCCGCCCAGGTCACACAAATTTATGATCATGTTGAGCAGCAGGCGTACATTTTTCTGGTGGGCATGCTGTTTGCGATTGTGCTCACCAGCCTGTACCTGATTCGTTCCAACCGGCTCCTGTTCAATCGGCTGGAAGCTCTGTCGGCACAACGCAGCGAACTGGCGCAAACCCTGATCTCCACCCAAGAATCAACCCTGCGCTATATTTCGCGGGAACTGCACGACGAATTCGGCCAGATCCTCACGGCCATGGGCGCCATGCTCGGCCGGGCTCGCAACCTGACCCCGGAGAATTCCGAGCTTCGCAAGGATCTGCTCGAAGTCCGTGAGATCGCGCAAAGCACGCTCGACAAGGTTCGCAGCCTGTCGCAGGCGCTGCATCCGGTCATGCTCGACGAAGCCGGTCTGGAGCAGACGATTGCGTGGTATTTGCCGGTGGTGGAAAGACAAACCGGAATTGGCATATCCTACGAGAAAAGCGGGACGCCGTTTCCCATCGGCGGCGACTCGGCCGTCCATGTCTATCGCGTTTTGCAGGAAGCATTGAACAACGTTACGCGCCACTCGGGCGCGAACAAAGCTTGGGTGCGCCTCGACTTCGGCGAGAGCAGCCTCGAACTCGAGGTCGAGGACCGGGGCATTGGCCTCCGCGCTGACGGTCGACGACAGGGTCTGGGGATGGTGGCCATGCGGGAACGGGCCGAACTGCTTGGCGGCAGCATCAGTTTTCAAACGCCCGCGAGCGGGGGTACTCTCGTACGCTTGAACGTACCCAAAGAGAGCCTTTCGCGCGAGTCCCAGGAGGCGCATGCCTAATAAGATTTCGGTGTTGCTGGTGGACGATCACAGCCTGGTGCGGCGCGGTTTTCGCCGCATGTTGGAGGATGAGGCGGATATCGAAGTTGTGGGCGAGGCCAGCGATGGGCAGGAAGCCATCACCCTCGCGCGCCTGCTGAAGCCGCAGGTGATCGTCATGGACTGCGCCTTACCGGAGATCAATGGCCTGCAGGCCACCCGCAAAATTCTCGAATTCGCCCCCGAGACCCAGGTGCTCATGCTCAGCATGCATACCGAAGACACCTGGGTGCGGCAGGCCCTCGAAGCCGGCGCGCGCGGCTATGTGCTCAAGAATGCCCTCGACCTCGAATTGGGCTCGGCGATCCGGCGCATTGTGAAAGGCGAGACCGTGCTCGACACCCAGCTTTCTTTCGAGCCGAGCCTCAAGGGCGAACGCAACAGTGGATTGACGGCGCGCGAAGTCGAGATTCTGCGGCTGATCTGTGACGGCAAGTCGAACAAGGAGATTGCCGCGCAACTCGAGCTAAGCGCGAATACCGTAGCCGTGCATCGCGCGAACATCATGGATGCACTCGGCATCCACAAGACGGCGGAACTTGTGATGTACGCGATCCGCAATGGGCTGGTGAACGTTCCGTGAATCGCCGTTCCTTCCTTCGGGGCGCGGCGCTGGCGAGCTGGCCCATCCCGGGGTCCCTAAGAGGCTCGCTTCTCCCGTCCCGGGGCGTCGTAACTCGCAGCCTGTCGGAGTTAGGTTTTGCCGCAGCCCCGCAAGGCGCGCTGGGTTTCCATCTCACCGACGTCACCAGCGCCGCCGGCGTTCATTTTCGCCACAACAACGGCGCCTATGGCGGCAAGCTGCTCCCCGAAACTCTGGGTTCCGGCTGCGCCTTTCTCGACTATGACGCGGACGGGTGGCAGGACATCCTGCTGGTCAACAGCATGGATTGGCCCGGACACATCCGCGAGCGGTCTACGCTGAAGCTCTATCGCAATAATCGCAACGGAACGTTTGCCGATGTGACTCGCGAAGCCGGACTTGACGTCGAGATGTACGGCATGGGAGTTGCGGTCGGCGACTACAACAACGATGGCTTCCCGGATATTCTCATCACCTGCGTGGGCCAGAACCGGTTGTTCAAGAACACCGGGACGGGCAAATTTGTTGACGTTACCAATGCCAGCGGATTGGGCAAAAGGCTGGGCTTCAGCACCTCCGCCCTGTGGTTCGATTACGACCGCGACGGCCGGCTCGACTTGTTCGTGTGCAACTACGTGAAATGGTCGCCAGAGCACGATGTGTTCTGCAGTCAGGACGGCAAACACAAGTCCTATTGCACGCCAGAAGCTTACGTCGGCCAGACCTGCTGGCTCTTTCACAATCGCGGCAACGGCACCTTTGAGGACGTGACGGCAGCGAGCGGACTGTTTGACAGCAGTTCGAAGTCCCTGGGTGTCGCCCTGATCGATTACGACCAGGACGGCTGGCCCGATCTGCTCGTCGCCAATGACACCGAGCCCAACAAGCTCTATCGCAATCAGCGCAACGGCACCTTTCGCGATGTGGCGGTGGAAGCCGGAATCGCTTTCAGTGCCGACGGTAAAGCTCGCGCCGGCATGGGTGTCGACGTCGGTGATTTCGATAATTCCGGGCGACCCGGCGTCGCTATCACCAATTTCGACAACGAAATGATCGGGCTCTATCGCGCGGAAGCCAACGGCAATTTCACCGATGTCGCGCTCGCCAGTGGCGTTGGTCTGGCTTCTAAAACCACGCTTGGCTTCGGCTGCACTTTCGTAGATTGCGACCTTAATGGCTCGCTCGACCTGATCGCGGTCAACGGCCATATCGATGACACGGTTCGCAATGTGCGCAACGTAGGCTATGCCCAGCCCCCGCACCTGTTTCTGAATGACGGCAAAGGCGACTTTCGCGATGTGAGCGACGAGGTCGGCGGCGACTTTCATGAACCCAAGGTCGGGCGCGGCCTGGCGGTGGGCGACTTCGATCGCGATGGCGATCAGGACATTCTCATGACTACAAACAAGGGGCCGGCGTACCTATTTCGCAATGATCAGACCGCCGGCAACCGGAGCATTCGTTTCCGCCTGGTGGGAACGCAGTCAAACCGCGATGGGATTGGCGCGCAGATCAAGATCCTTGCCGGGGGAGTGGAGCAGACCAGATTCGTGCGGACAGGGTCGAGCTATCTGTCGCAGTCGGAATTGCCGGTGACCTTTGGCTTAGGCAAGCGCGATCGGATCGAGAGGGTTGTCATTTACTGGCCGAGTGGGCGGGCCGAGGAATACAAAGAACTCGGAGCGGGCCGGGCGTACGAGTTGACCGAGGGAAAGGGAATCCGCGCCATGAGCGGGTTCTAGCGTTGCGAATGAGCTAAGCCTGACAAACAGGTCGGGGAGGACCCCCAAAGAAAGCCGCCGCCGGCAAGCCGCTCAGGGCAGACTCTCGGTGCGCAGTTCTGGCTCGAGGCTCTTCGCTGCCGCCTGACCCTCCGGCGTGTTGATCAGATTGTGCAGTTCGCCCGGATCGTCGACCCAATCGTAGATTTGCGCCCCCATGGTCTGGTGCACAATCAAGTGCCACTGCGGCGTGACAATGGACTTCATCCAGCCCGCGGTTGCCGTCGGGATCAGACGATCGGCATCGGCATCGCGTTTCCCGGGATACTTATTCGCGGCCAATTCTGCGAGTGGCGAGAGAATGCTCCCGCGGGACGGGTTCCAGAGCTCATCCAGGCCCGGTCCGGGAAATGGAGTATTGCGAGCGCCCACCAGATCGAGAATGGTGGCAGCAAGGGCCGCGTTGCTGACCGGCGTATCCACTTTCAGTCCGTGGGGAAGCCGGCTCGGGTTCCAAATCACCAAGGGGACGTGCACCAATTCCCGATAGAGAGCACGGCCATGAGTTTCGAGATGATGCTGGCCGAGAGATTCTCCGTGGTCAGACGTGACCACGATGACAGTGTTATCCGACAGACCACGCTCACGCAGAGACGCCAATAATGCACCAAATTGATCGTCCACGTACTTCACGCCGCTATCGTATCGATCCGCATCGGTGGCCTCGGGCCAGTCGGGTCGTTGGTAGGAATGCGGCCCTCCGTAAGGATCGTGCACATCGAAGTAATTCAGGAACGCAAAGAAGGGATGCCGTGCATCCCGATCAATCCAGTGGAATAGCTCTTCATTGACCTCGTCTGCGTGCTTGCGGATTCCGAAGGCTCCGCCGTAGCTGCCCGAACCTTCGGCATCCTGATCTAGCAGGGAGGTCAGCCCAAGGCGGCGCAGTACTCGTTTCATCAGGCTCTTGTCGCTGCGTTTCAGATAAATTCGCGCAAACTCGCGTCCATAGAGCGTGCGTACAAAGCAATCGGCGGCAGAATTGAAATAGTCCTCAAAGTGGAGAAAGCCGCGACCAAAACCTAAGTCGCTCGAAAAATAGGTTCGATTCGCGGAAAAGGCACCCGTGCGATAGCCACGCGCTTCGAGAGCTTCGCCAATCGTGGGAAAGCCGCCGAGACCTCTCTTGCCCCAACCCAGCCAGGGCTCGCGTTCCACTTGCCCGACCTTGTGGTCATGCATATACCTACCCGTCACCAAGGAAGCGTGCGAAGGCAGGCTCCAGGATGAGGGGGCGATGGCATTTTGGAATTCGACGCCTTGTGCTGCCAGTCGATCGAGGTTCGGAGTCGTCGTTCGCCGGTAGCCGTAGGCAGAAACGTGGTCGGCCCGCAATGTGTCGATGACTATGACCACCAGGTTCGGCGCACCGGGAGCCGCTTTTGGCAATGCGGCAGTGGCGCGATTCTCCTTCCACCACTGCCCGCCTTCGATAGCAAACAAGGCAACAACGTACAGGCTGAGCACTGCGGGCAGGGTGCGCTTGAAAAATCTCACGGCCCCATGGGGATGGGCCCGAAACCAGCGGGCGCAGGCAAAGGCTGCGCCCATGGCCAGAAGCAAGCAAGCAAAATGAAAGAGACGGCCCGTAAGCGTGAGCCCGTCGTACACCGCTAGGAACGACAATAGAAAGAAGGCTGCAGGCAACGCGGGTCCGCGACTTACCAGCTTTCCGACCAGTAACCCGAGAATGCCGGCAATCAAGAATAGAGCTACATCAACGATCGGCGAAATCCAGATGATCTGCGGGGAAACGTGGATCATCGGCCCCCAGCGCGCCCAATTAATGTGCTGGAATGCCAGCAGACCGACACCTTCGATCATTCCAACCACAAGGCCGAACCAGGTCGCGATAACGATCAGGGATAAAAATGCGCCTGAGTTCTTGCTGGCATGCTCCCGAAGCGCGGCGGGTTTCGCAGTCTGTAAGGTAAGTGTCTGGTTCAACGGCAATGAGAACCCTTCAGCTCTACCATAGTATTATCTACGCTAGTCCTGGTTCATGTCCTCGCCTCCAATGTTGCAGGCGGAGCGGGAGTCCGCGCCATCGATTCAGAGCATCGCCCGAGGGCGCCGATTTCTGCTTCCTCTGGCGCTGCTCGCCCTCGGTTTTGGCCTGCGGGTCGCGAATGCAGCCCACCGTTTCTTGAATGCGGATGAAGCGCTGCACTACTTGCTCACGCTGCATGGCACTTTGGGTAGAACGTACCAGGCTAGCCTCGCGGTAAACCATCCCCCTCTGCTCATCATTGCTCTGCACTACTGGGGCAGGTTGGGACATTCTGAATTTTCTTTGCGCCTTCCCTCTGTCTTCGCGGGAACCCTCTTCTGCTGGATCATGTTTTGCTGGCTTCGGCGGGTGAGGGGCGATTCGAGCGCCCCGATTTCGCTCGCCTTGCTCTCGCTCGCGCCGCCTCTTGTCTTGATCTCGGCGGAGATACGTCAATATGCCTTCCTCTTGTTATTCAGCGCGGCCGCGCTTTACTTTCTAGATCGATCCATCGAGGAACACTCCCCAGTCGCCGCCTTACTTTCCGGCTTCGCGCTCTCCCTCGCACTCCTGTCCCATTTCGCGGCCCTGATCGTAGCCCTCACACTGGGGATCTACGCGCTGCTGCGCTTCGCGTCAAATGCTTTCGAATGGCCGGTCTTTTTCGCATGGCTCGCGGGTCAGAGTTGTGCACTGGGCGCGGTCATTTTTTTGTTCGCATACAACTGGCCTGCGATTAAGGCGCGGAATGCACCACAAGCGGTTGCGTCATCTTACCTTCGGCGTTCCGTCTTCTGGCCCGGGGAAGAAAGCCCTTGGACTTTCGTGGGCCGGAACACGATTCGTGTTTTTCATTACTTTTTTGATCAGGGCGCAGTTGGAGCTTTGGCGCTGGTCGTCTTCCTCTGTGGAATTGTGATCCTGATCCGCGCCCGGCATCCGGTTTCGACACGCCAGCCTTCCTCGCGCCAACTGGCCGTCCTTTTTTTGCTGCCCTTCGTAGTGAACACGATCACTGGGCTTTTGCGCCTTTACCCCTATGGCGGCTCGCGCCATAACGTGTATCTCGCGATCTTTGCCATGCCGGCCATCGCGGTTGCCGTCGCCGAGTGGCGTCCCCGCCGGAAATGGTGGAAGTCACTGGCCGTCGCCGTCGCCTTGACCGTGTGCTATCTATTTCCCCATCCGCAAGATGAGTACATTCGTTGGAGAAGTCAGGATCGAAGGTTGATGACGGGGGCGGTTCGGGCACTGAGCGCCCTGCCTGCCAACTCCACCATCTTCACCGATGATCAGGGCGGGCTTTTGCTCAGCTACTATTTGTGCCATAGCCGAGCCGTGCAGATCGAGCAACGGCCGTACCAGCCCTTCCTCGAAGCTGGGTGCGGAGATTACCGGGTGATTTCGCTGGATCCGAATCTGTGGATTTTCAAGGCCGAAACCTTTGCTGATACCCTGCGACGGGCGCAGCGCACCTACGATTTGCCTCCCGGGAGCCCCATTTGGCTGTTCCAGGCAGGATGGTACGTGGATCAGGAGAGTGCCCTTTCACAGAAGCTTAGCGATTACGGCTGCCTGCCGTCGCATGATTTTGGTAAGAATATGTTTTTTTGCCGGCTCACCGTGCCCGGCTCCTAGACGAGTCACACCATTCCCGCTCCTATGACGGCGCCCGAAATTGTCGAAGAAGAACCGCTCAAAGCGGCGCCCATTCGCCGCCTTCTCGTGCGGCGAATTGTTCCCGCGGCCTTGCTGCTCGTCTATGTCGTCGAATGTGTCTGGTTCCTCCGCACCCAATCGCTCACCTATGACGAACCCGTGCACATCGCGGAGGGACTGGATGCCTGGCGCCAGGGGCGATTCGAACAGTACAACGATCATCCACCGCTCGGGCGGTTACTGTGCGCGCTACCCCTCCTGAATCCCAAGTGGCAAATCGACCTCGAGCAGCTTCCGGAAGGTTTTCGCGTCCATCATGTCAGTCCTGATCCCATCTCGCTGGCATGGCGCGCGCGCTTGATGAATGTCGTCCTGGGCGTCGTGCTTGGGGTTTTGCTCTGGTTGGAGGCGCGCAAGCACTTCTCCGAGGCGGCCGCCAACTTTTCTCTCGCGCTCTACGCATTCACTCCCGCGCTCGTCGCGCACTTCTCGCTTGCGACCACGGATGGCGCGGCCACCTTGATGATCTTCGCGACGGCGGTGGCGCTTCGGCGATGGCTGCGCCACTGTTCCCGACGAAACACGGTCGTGCTGGGAGTCGCTCTTGGCCTGCTGCTGTTAGCAAAATTTTCGACTTTGCCGATGTTTGCGCTGGCATGCGCGTGGCTCATGCTGGCAGCGGTCGGCGCCATTCGTTTGGCGCCCTCGAAATGGAACTGGTTGAAGTCGGTGGGGGCTTTGGGCCTGGCACTGGTCGTGCTTTGGGCGGGCTACTTCTTCCACGTCTCACGCTTGACCATTCACAACGGCGTCCTCACGGCGTCGCACCCGCACTGGTCGACCACCATGGTCAAGCAGACTCACAATCGCTTCAACCTCAGTATTCCCGTCCCTGCGGGCGAATACATCGCCGGTTTGCGCGATCTGATGTTCCACAATGCGCACGGGCAACGCGCGTACTTTCTGGGCCAGGTTTCTCCGAGAGGCGGCTGGAAGCTGTATTACCCGGTCACAATCCTGCTGAAGTGGCCTCTGGCGGTGTTGCTTTTGTGCGTCCTGGGACTCTGGGCATGCGCCCGACAGGGTTGGTACGCGAGTTGGGATTTCTGGATTCTGTTTTCCTTCCCTGCGCTTTATTTCCTCCTGGCAATCTTCTCCCATTTCAACATTGGCGAGCGCCACGTGCTGCCTCTCTACCCGTTTGCCCTCGTACTCGCCGCCGCCACCTGGCACACCCTGTCTGGCGTTCGCGCCTGGCGGGTGGCGCTTTCGATCGTTTTGGCGCTGAACGCCGTCGACGTTCTGCGCTATGCGCCCGGCTACCTTTCCTACATGAACATTGCCGTCAACCCCAGCCATAGCTATCGCTTGCTTTCCGACAGCAACGTGGACTGGGGGCAAGGCCTCATTGCGCTTCGCAAATATCAGGACCAGCACCCGGATGAGGCGATGTCTCTTGCCTACTTCGGGAGCGTAGACCCGGAGGTGTATGGCATCCATGCTCGTCCGCTCGAGGAAAACGAGCGCGTTCAAGGGACCGTGGTTGTCGGCGCGACCCACCTCTCGGGTCAGTATCTGACGGACCCAGCGGCATACCGCTGGGTTCTCGAATTCAAG
>Ga0126371_10007053_pt1 | contig 10032 bp, 7 predicted proteins | sample PanSoiMetaPlot_4_FD_110145 | JGI IMG/M metagenome (GOLD analysis project Ga0126371, IMG submission 110145) | Tropical forest soil microbial communities from Panama - MetaG Plot_4 | ecosystem: Environmental > Terrestrial > Soil > Tropical forest > Bulk soil | place: Panama | collected 2016-02-17
AACACCGAGTTCGCTGACCTGCGATCCAGCATGGTCGGCCAGGTGCCGGTCGTTTATACCGGGCCGCTGGACGCTTATTTCAGCTACGCCGCGGGCGACCTGGGCTGGCGTACCCTGGACTTCGACCTCGAGGTCGTGCCCACCGGGGACTTCCAGGGCACCTCGGTCATGAACTACGCCGAAGAAGACGTCCCGTATACCCGGATCCACGAGTTCCGCCACTTCCATCCAGAACGTGACTGGTATCCAAAGGACAGGACGGTGATCATGCGCGAGTACTCGCGCTTTGCCAGCCGCGGGGACGAACCCTACTACCCGATTAACACGCCCGAGGACAGAGCACTGCTCCTGACCTACCGGCAGATGGCCGACCGCGAGTCCGGCGTCTTGTTCGGCGGTCGTCTCGGCACCTACAAATACCTCGATATGCACATGGCGATCGGAGCTGCACTCAGCATGTATGACAACCGGCTGCGGCCGTATTTCGCGGACGGAGAGCCACTGAACCGGCCGGAGGCCGAGAAGTGACCGCCGATTCCCCGAGCAGCCTGCGGGTCCTGCAGCGCGTCGTCTTCCCCGGCGAGGACCTCGACCTCGTCCCGCTCTACGTCGAGACCAATATGGAGCGCGGCGCTGGCGAGCTAGCCGCCGAGATCGCGACCCAGGCGCTGACCGGCAAGCGGGCTGACGCGATCAGCCTGCCCGTCGCCAACGCGGCCGTCGGAGAGGCGCAGTCCAGCATCAAGTTCGGCGCTGACGTGCCTGCCTTCCCGTTCGAGGACGCCGACCCGCGGCGCAGCGCGCTGATCACTGGGGGTCGCCGAGTCTCGTTCGCGACGTACTTCAACGCGTTCCCGGCAAGCTACTGGCGCCGCTGGACCACCATCGACGCGGTCACGCTCCGGATCCGCCTGGCTGGCGAATCTAAGATCATCCTGTACCGCTCGACCACGAAGGGCTTCAGCTACCCGGTCGAGACCATCAGCATCCAGTCCGACGAGCCGGAGACCGTTGAGCGGACGCTATCGCTAGCGCCGTTCATCGATGGCGGATGGTACTGGTTCGACATCGTCGCTGGCCCGCACGGCACGACCATGATCGAGGCGGATTGGGTCGCCGCGGCGCCGGACCGGCCGACTGGCACGGTGAGCCTGGGGATCACCACCTTTAACCAGCCCGACTTCATGCTCGAGCAGCTGCGCACGCTCGGTGAGGCAACCGAGGTTCACCACCTGATCGATCGCGTGTACGTAATCGACCAGGGCTCCGACAAGGTGGTCGAGCGGCCCGGCTTCGCTGAAGCGACCAAGCGGCTTGGCGATCGGGTTCAGGTCATTGAGCAGGGAAACCTAGGCGGCTCCGGCGGCTTTGCGCGCTCTATGGATGAGACCGTCCGCGCCGGGGACAGCGCCTATGTCCTGCTGATGGACGACGACGTGAAGCTCGACCCCGAAGGCATCGTGAGGGCGGCCACATTCACTGACCTGGCGCGGCGACCGACGATCGTCGGTGGCCATATGTTCAGCCTGTACGACCGGTCGCTGCTGCATGCCTATGCGGAGGGAATCGAGCCCTACACCTGGTGGTGGGGAGCAGCGCCCAACACCAAGCCCAAGCACGACTTCGGCCGCCGCAACTTGCGTAACACGCCCTGGCTGCACCGTCGCGCCGATTCGGATTACAACGGCTGGTGGATGTGCCTGATCCCGACCAAAGTGATCTCGGAGATCGGCCTAGCGCTACCTGTCTTCATCAAATGGGACGATGCCGAGTACGGAGTCAGGGCCAAAGCGCACGGGTATCCGACGGTCTCATTGCCCGGCGTCGCCGCCTGGCAAGTGCCGTGGGGTGACAAGGATGACGCCAGGGACTGGCACGCCTACTACCACCTGCGGAACCGGCTCATCTGCGCCCTGCTGCACTCGAACCATCCCCACGGCGGTGCGGTGCTCTCAGAGAGTCTGGAGCGCCAGCTGCAGGGCCTGCTATCGATGCAGTACTCCACCGTTGCCCTGCGGCTGGAGGCGGTCGAGGACGTGCTGTCCGGGCCAAGCCATCTCCATCGCGACCTGGCTAGCAAGCTGCCCCACCTGCGAAAGCTCCGGTCAGAGTTCCACGACGCCCAGTCCGCGACCGATCCGGAAAGCTTTCCGCCGCCACGCCGCAAGGCTCCAGACCAGCTGAAGCACACGACCAACCCGACCAACAAGATCAATTTCGCGACCAAGGTCGGCACGGGGACTCTGCGCCAGTTCAGGAAGCCGCGGCCAGGCGCCCTGAAGCGCCCGCAGATGGCTCTGACCTACCAGGACTCATCCTGGTGGGTGCTGGCCAAGCTCGACAGCGTGCTTGTGTCAGCCGCTGAAGGCACCAACGTTGCCTGGTGCCGCAGGGATCCGAAGCTCTTCCGGTCCATCGCCTGGCGCAGCGTCATCTCGCACCGCAGGCTGCGCCGGAGGTGGGCCAAGCTCGCGACCGAGTATCGGGCGGCCGCCGCGGACTTCAATTCGCCCGAACGGTGGCGGGAGACCTTCGAGGCGTCGATCAGGCAGGACCGGACGTGAGCGTGGGCTCTCCGGCGGGACAAAGCGGTACTGCCGCAGCCAAGCCGGCTGCTGGCGGTGCCGTGGCGCCCGCCGGAGAGCCCACGGGCCGGATACCAGGCGGCTGGGTCGCAGTCGTCGCTCGATACGGGCCGATCGTCGCGCCGGTCGCTCTGATGATCGGACTCGGCCTGTGGGGTCTCACGCGTGATTCCTCGATGGGTAACGACGAGGTCGCCACCCGCTGGGCCGCACTGCTGAGCTTGCATGAGCTGGCCCACCTGCTCCGTCACGTCGACGGGGTGCACGGCCTGTACTACCTGCTCATGCACTTCTGGACGGTCGTCGGCAGCACTCCGACCGTGCTGCGGATCCCCTCGGTCATCGCGATGGTCATCGCTGTCGCGCTGACGGCTGTTCTCGCCAGGCGCCTGACGGGATCGGGCTGGGCGGGCCTATTCGCTGGCTTGATCATGGCACTCACGCCAAGCATCAGCTACTACGCGCAGACCGCCAGGTCGTATGCGATGGTGCTGGCCTGTGTCGTCGCGGCGACGCTCGTGCTGACGCAGGCGCTGAGCTGCGAGGCTGCGGACGACCGCCGGCGGGCCACGCGCTGGTGGGTGATCTACGCCGCGCTCATCGCGCTAGGCGGCTACCTCAACGAGATGTCGCTGCTGGTCCTGGCCGCGCATGCTGTCACCGTCCTGCTGGCCAGGTACGGCCGGCGCTCCCTTACACGGTGGCTTACTGCGAGCGCGATCGGGACGGCGCTGGTACTGCCGCTGGTCGCACTCAGCGTGCGGCAGCATGCGGCGGTCTCGTGGATCGGACGGCCGGGCCTTGCGGCCCTCAGGACGCTCTTCCACGACTATCTCGGGCCCAGCACGGCAGTCGGCATCCTCCTGCTGCTCGTCGCGGTGCTGGCAGTCCTGCCCGCCGAAGGCGCTCCGTGGTGGCGCGCCGGCGGGGTTTCCCTGTCATCGGTCGCGTTGCCGCTGGTCGTTTTGCCGGCCTTCATCCTGCTGGTCGAGTCCAGGCTCTTGCCACCGCTCTACGTCGACCGCTACGTGCTCTACGGTGAAGCGGGGGCGGCATTGCTAGTCGGCGCCGGGGTCTACCGGGCCGGCCAGTGGCTTGCTCGTGCCGGGCACTGGCGAGAGTTCGTGGTCGTGCCTGGAGCCGTTGTCTGTGTGCTCGCCCTGCTACTGCAGCTCGGCGCCCAGCACCGCATTCGCACACCGCAGAGCCGCGCGTACGACTTTGGCGGGGCCTCTCGGCTGGTAGCTGCGCACGCTCGCCAGGGCGACGGCGTGCTGTACTTCGGCACGCTGTTCCGCAAGGCCGAGCTCGGCTACCCGACGGACTTCGCGAAGGTTACGGACTTCGGCGTGGCGCAGACCCCCCTGCAGGCCGGCACGTTCCGTGGGACCGACAAGACGTTCGGCCAAACGCTGCCCCTGATGCTCAATTACCAGCGGATCTGGGTCATCGGCCTCAAGCCGTCGGCTGCGCTCCCGGCCGGATTGCTGCGCGAGGAGAGCGTCGCACTGCAGGATCACTACTCGCTGATCCTCAACCGCCGATTCAAGGGCATGGACGTAACGCTCTGGCAGCGCGGCTGACCCTGATCGTGTCGCCGTCCTGGCCCGGCGTCAGCCAAGCGCACGATCGCTTTCGAGCCGCCAGCCGAGCACGCCTCCGATCTGGGTCGTGGGCTGGCCGAACATCCGGATGAGGAATTGCCCAAGTGGCGTGCTGGCCGTGGTGCTGGCGACAATCGCCACCGGCTTCGTGGCAGCGAGGTCCGCATCGATCTGCGCCGTGGATGGTGGCCGAAGATCGGTCTGGCCAGCGTAGAGCGCGTTGATATAGACGCCTGTCGGCGTCAGCCCCGCCCGCCCGGCACGCCCAGTCCAGCCGGGCTTGTTCGGCGCGATGAAGTCGCCGCCGATCATCGTGCCGGGGTCGCCGGTGTCGGCCTGCCATCGCATAACCTGCGAGGTACCCGACCACGGCCACGGCGCCAGCATCACCGGCTCGCTAGGTGTTACGTGCAAGGCCGCGAACGTCGCCCGCCAGCCAGCGGGCGGCCCCCCGGCGGGCAGCGGCAGATAAGGTGCTGGGAATACCGGCGCCAGCGCCACGATGGCAATCCCGATGGCAGCTATGGCTGGGTACCGGAGTCGGCCGAACCGCCGCGCGCCGCCACGAACCAGATCAAACGACATGGCGATGATGACCGCGGCCGCGCCATCGGCCATGATGCAGAACCGGTCGGACACCATCCCGGATAGCACCGGCAGGTGCTGCAGGTACTGCCAGGGCAGCAGGAACCCGGGCAGGCTGACGGCGTGCGCCACCAGGGGCTTCGCGCCCATACCCAGCCACTCAAGGATCAGGAATGCGACCCCTGTGGCCCTGATGGCGAGGTTGTGCCAGAAGTAGACGATCGCGGCCAGCAGCACGATGATCAGCGGCACGCCCAGGTAGGCGAGGTACTCAGGTCGCGGCTGCGGGTAGTGCAACGCGCTGTAGGCGCTGCCCGTGGTGTGAATCAGAACTGTGTTTGAAGGTGTGACGAACGCAGAGGGCAGCGAGCCAAGGTTGGTCAGCTGGCCGAAGTAGTGGATCACCACCGGCGGCGCTCCGGCCGTGGAAACGCCGTGAAACTGGACCCAGAACCCTCTGGCGCACAGCACGAGGCCAGTCAGAGCCGCCGCGCCAAGGCCGATCGCGGTCGGCCGGATCCGGCCGACGACCTCGCGTCGCCTGCTGATGACGAGCACCGCCAGCACGAGCACCGCTGCGATCGCGGTGTCGACTAGGGCCTCCTCGCTGATGAAGACCTGCACGGCAGCTAGCACGCCCAGCCAGAGGCCATTGCGGACGACGCTGCCGTCGCCGGTCACGATCCGCAGCACCCGGTCGACCAGCAGCGGCGGGACCATGGCCAGCACCAGCGAATAGTGGCCGAGGCCTGAGTTCACCAGGGCGGGAGAGAAGCCGTAGAGCAGGCCGCCGATCGCGGCGGCCGTCTTGCTGCACCGCCAGTGGCGCAGCACGTAGAACATGCTGGCCGCGGAGCCAGCGAAGCCCACGACCAGCAAGGCGGTGAGGCTGACCTGGGGCCCGAACAGCAGAGTGATCGGGGCGAACACGCTGGCTGGCAGCAGGAACGAGGTATTCCACATCATGTTCACGCCGTGGGGCGAGTTCATGGCAGTGGTGATGAGCGCGGGTAGCCGGAAGTGCGAGATCGCCGTGGCGGCGTATCGCATGAACCAGGCCGCCTGATTGACGTCCTGGACGTCGCCGATCTGCCGGCGGCCCGCCGGACTGGCCCATAGATGCGAAGTTAGGAAGATCGCGACAAGCAGGTAGCCGAGGAGGATGAGGACGACGGGCCAGACCCGCGCCCAGTCCACCGTCCGGCGGCGCTCTGGTTGCCGCGATGACTCCGCCACGTCGGTGGCAAGACCAGTCAGCGTCGCCTCCACTGCTCACTCGGGATCTGCGCGCCCAGCAGCCCGCTGGGCCGTAACTCGGCCTGAATCAGATCCAGGAGAGCGCGTCACGTGCGCGGGACTGGCAGCGATCTTGGCCGGTCATCAGACGATAACGCAGGGTTCTCGTCGGCTTGATCGTACCCTAACGGCGGACCCGGTCAGGAGCCTGTCAGCCGCGGCTTTCGCCGCCGAATCGCTCGTCCACCTGCTCGGAGGTCAGCCCGAAATCGGCCAGCGCATAGCGATGAGACGGCCTTGCGTCGCCCTGCACCGCCTGGGCGTGCAAGCCGCGGACCGCTTCGGCGGCTCTCCCGCTATACGGGAGGCCGAAGTGGGCGTACACGGACTCGACCGTCCCGACCGGGTCCGAGGTGAAGTTCGCATAATCGACGTCGAGAAACTGGACGGGGTCGTAACGAGCGCGCGCCGCCGCAAACGCCGCCAGGCCGCGGGCCCACAGTTCGAGCTGATCAGCACCAATCACATTTCCCAGGAACGTGGTAGACCAGCCGTCTGTCGCATGCGCCGCAAGGCTGCACATCGAGCCGATAACCGTCCTTGGCGATCGGTGGGTCTGGACGATCAGCGCGTCCGGGTACACCGCCATGATCGCGTCTAGCGAGAACAGATGGCTTGGGTTCTTCAGCACCCACCGCTTCTCTGGCTCGTTGAGTCCGATCAGCTGCAGGTTGCGGCGGTGCCTGCGGAACGGGCCAGTCCAGTCCTGGCCGCGCAGCCAGGCAGAGTAGGTCGGCAGGTGGGCCAGGCACTCGTAAGACACCGAGCGGAGCGTCTGACGCAGTAGCTGCCAGCACTCCTCGACGGTGTCGGCGGCGATGTAGTGGACTCCCATGAACTCGGGATGCTCGACGTGGTGGCGCTGATAGACAGCCTGGATGTGCTGGAAGACCGGGTTGGCTTCCCAGGTGCCCCTCGGTGGGCGGGGTTGCGGCATCTCAGCGAGCCACAGTTCCAGGCCCTGATGCGCAGGATCGGCCGTGAGCAGCCGATGCAATGCGGTTGTGCCGCTCCTGGGCAACCCCGTTACCAAAATAGGACGCTCGATCGGTACGGCTGCATACTCCGGGTGCGCCGCCCATGCGGCCTCGCTCAGCAAGCGCGCGGCCAGTGCGCCTCGCAAGCCGGCTCTGGCGACCCGGCGGCCGAGCGAGGTGAGCTCGGCGTCACGGTCGTAGGACTCCAGCAGCACCGCAAGACCATCGCGATAGTCGTCCTCGCCGTAATCGGCCAGTCCGGTCATCCGGGTCGCGGATTCATGCAGGTCCTCGACCGTGCCGACGTTGTCCCGCCCGGTGGTGGTCATCAGTGGTGGTGGTACTCGCCGCAGTTCACGTCCAGGCACTGGCCAGTGATCGCGCGAGCCAGCGGCGAAGCGAGGAACAATACCGCGTCGGCTACCTCGTCCGGCTCGGGCAGGCGTAGGAGGTCGATGTTCCTGGCGGTCTCGGCGTAGATCTCGTCCGGATCGACGCCGCGCTTCTTGGCCAGATAGCTGAAGTACCACTTCAGTGACTCGCCCCAGATGTGACCAGGCGCGACGGAGTTGACCCGGATGCCTTTCGGGCCGAGCTCGGTGGCGAGACTCGAGGCCATGGCCAGCAATCCGGACTTCGCCATCTTGTACGGACCCATGCCGAGCTGGGAGAACCTAATCACCATCGAGTTGACGATCACAACCGCGCCCTTGGACTCCTCCAGCGCAGGGATGAACAGCCTGGTCATCCGGAGCGCGGAGATGACGTTGTTGCTGAAGCCTGCCTGCACCGCGTCGAGGTCGACCCTGGCCAGGCTCTTGATCGGCGGCATGACCAGCGCGTTGTGCACTAGGGCGTCCACCCGGCCGAACTCGGCGACCGAGGCATCCGCCAGCCGCTCGGCATCGGCAGGCAGGGTCATGTCGGTCGGCACGACCAGCGCGCGGCGGCCAAGCTCCTTGATCTCGGCTGCCACTTCCTCCAGCCTTGAAGTTGTCCTGGCGGCCAGCACGACGTCCGCCCCGGCGGCCGCTCCCCGGACCGCGATCTGGCGGCCCAGATCCGGACCGACCCCGGAAACGACGATCACTTTGTCTTGCAAGTACATCGGGCAGCGATCCCTTCAGCCCAGCATCCTGTTGGCTACGGCGGCCTGACGCGCGGCGATGCGCGCTTCGTACTCCCCCGGCCGCAGCCGGGCCTGGTCGTAATACGGAAGCAGGGCAGGAACGCTGCCAACCGGCACCACCTCGACCTGCGGGCCGTGCTCTGGACCGAGCTCCTTCGCTAGCCGCTGCCATCGAATCTGGAGGTAGCCGCGACGCCGGCCGGTCAGCTCGAGCCAGTTCGCGACACCAGGATCGCTGTCGCTGATCACAAAGCGCAGCTGGCCGTCCGGGTCGCGTCGTGCCTGGTCGGCGGTCAGGCTCGTCTGATGGTTGATGTAGTCCAGCGAGATGTACCACATGCTGCCGAGCTGGATGCCCTGGTACGGCGCCAGATCGCGGCCTGCGTCCGGCACGGTCACGATCATCGCCTGATCGGGCGCGAGATCGAAATGGCCGGCCGAGGAGAACTGCGATGCGAGTCCGCCTGGCGTCCGCCGTGGCTCGGTCATCGTGTTGACCGGCTCTTTCAGGTAGAACCACTCCGGGAAGGCCAGGAACGTGCGAAGCCTGGACAGCAGGATCTTGCCGGCCACGGTGTAGCGCTTGGCGAGCAGCGCCTCGTCGGGTGCTGGCGGCGCCTGCCCGATCTTGTCCGAGCGCTGAATCCGCAGGGTTCCGCGCTGCTCGGCTGGCCAGTCGCTAAAGACCTCGCGGACCACGAGCATGGCCGAGCCCGGACCGAGCGGGTAGTAGTTGGCAGGCGCGTCCGACCTTGGCGGGCCGAACCGCAGCTCGAACGAGCCGTCGGCGGCGATGTCGAGCTCCCGGTCGTCGAACGCTGTCAGGCTGTCCGGCACCTCCACCGGCGAGTAATCACCATTCAGGATCTGAAAGCTCAGATCTCTGGTGCTGCCGCGAACGCCGGTCACGATGTATTCGGCATCGTCGCGCAGGTACGAGTGCAGGTAGAGGGTGTCCGGGTTATCCAATCCAAGCTTGGTGTAGGGACCCGTGGACTGGACGAAGTACGGAAAGTCGCGCTGGTACGCCCAGGCCATCTGCAGCGAAGCCCGAATGCTGCCGGCCAGATAGTCGTATCCCTCAGCCAGATCCTGCGCTGTCTGCACGTGCGGTGCCGCCGCGATGATCTTCTCGGCTTCGACCACCGCGTCCGCAAACGGCTGGGTCAGCACGGCTTCCTCTCGACAGAGCTCGACCAAAGGTAGAACACGTTCTAAAAGCGAGTCAACGCCTAGGCTCAGGCCTCAGCGGGCTCGTCGGCCCACTTGTTCGCGATGAAACGCAGCGACGGTGTGTCATCGAGGGAGTTCATGGTTTCGTAGATGCGCGTGTAGCCGATGTGCGAGATACGCCACTTGCCGTCCTCGCAGCGCTTGTACGTGTCTTCGTAGAAGGCCGCTCCCTTGATGAGGACCCGGTAGTCCATGGCGATCACGGTGTCCTCGAACGACCAGGTGCCCTTCGCGGAGTCACCGTCAATCTCGATTTCCGGCTGGCCACAACGGTGGATCGTGATCACGCTTGGACCCAGGTTGTCCCGTAGGTAGGTCAGGATCTCGTCGCGGCCGCGCAGGCTCAGCGGCTTGCCGACCGCGTGGGTGCCGTAGTCCGCGCCCGCGTCCGAGGTGAAGACGTCCGCCATCTCATCCCAGAGCTTCAGGTCGACGCAACGCAGGTACCGGTACTTCACCTGGCGGATCTGCTCCAGCGCGACAAGGTCCATATTCATCCAGCCCTCGTATCTGATTGACTGCCAACAAGAACATGTTCTACCTGAAGCGGCAAGTTCGCACCTGCGAGATGTAGCAGCCGGAGGATCAGTGCGCTTTTGCTACGCCGAGTCCATGACCGATCC
>Ga0126371_10007054_pt1 | contig 10031 bp, 6 predicted proteins | sample PanSoiMetaPlot_4_FD_110145 | JGI IMG/M metagenome (GOLD analysis project Ga0126371, IMG submission 110145) | Tropical forest soil microbial communities from Panama - MetaG Plot_4 | ecosystem: Environmental > Terrestrial > Soil > Tropical forest > Bulk soil | place: Panama | collected 2016-02-17
CGCAACAAGGGACTTTACGACCGGCTGATCGAATGCGAGGCGCGAGCTTTTCTTATAGAGGAAGCAAAGATTGGCGCCCACTATCACCTCATGTTGGCGGGCGACGTGCTCGTGTATTTCGACGATCTTGCGCCCATCCTCAAGTCGGCTGCGCTGGGGCTCGCGCGCCGGGGTCAATTTGCCTTCAGCGTGGAGACGCACGAGGGTGACGGCGTCATCTTGCTCGACACGCTCCGTTTCGCTCACGGCAAGGCCCATGTGCAAGCGGCCCTTGCTGCCGCCGGTCTCAAGCCGATCAGCCTCGATTTTGCCTCGACACGCTCAGAAAAAGGTGTACCGGCGCGCGGACTGATCGTCGTCGCCGGACATTGAAATCGATGGAACCGGCGTGCGACCTTTTCGAGATTCCCGGGCACTTGCCTGATGTTTTCAGCCGATGGTTTGCAAGCCGCGGCTGGCGGCCGCGAGAGCACCAGCTCGCCCTGCTGGCAAAGGCCAGGGCCGGACGTTCGGCACTGCTGATCGCCCCGACCGGCGGCGGGAAAACGCTGGCGGGCTTTCTGCCGACGCTCGTCGAACTCAGTGAACGAAGCGGCGGCGCGCGCAACCCGAAATCGACTGGCCGCACGCTGGTGCGTCAACAAGGTTTGCACACTCTCTACATTTCACCGTTGAAGGCACTTGCTGTCGATATTGCGCGCAATCTGGAAATTCCTGTGCGCGAAATGGTTCTGCCGGTGCGCCTAGAAACGAGGACCGGCGATACCCCCACCTCTAAGCGCCAGCGCCAGCGCCGCGATCCACCGGATATTCTGCTGACGACACCCGAGCAACTGGCACTTTTGCTTGCGAGCGCTGACGCGCCTTATCTGTTTGGCACGCTCAAGCGCGTGGTCCTCGACGAATTGCATTCGCTCGTCACATCCAAGCGCGGCGATTTGCTGTCGCTCGGGCTCTCACGCCTGTTTACGCTTGCGCCGCAACTCACCACCATCGGCCTGTCTGCCACTGTCGCCGATCCCGACGAGTTGTGCCGCTTTTTGGTCCCCCAGCCGCCGCAGGGCCAAGCCCTCGCCGATTTGGTCGTGGCACAGGCTGGGGCACAACCCGTCGTGACGATGCTCGACACCGAGGAGCATCTGCCCTGGGCCGGCCATTCGGCCCGCCACGCGCTCGGAGAAATCTACGCACACATCAAGGCGCACAAGACCACGCTGGTGTTCGTCAATACCCGCAGCCAGGCGGAATTTCTTTTTCAGGAACTTTGGCGCGCGAACGACGACAATCTTGCCATTGCCCTACATCATGGTTCGCTCGATGTCGCGCAGCGGCGTCGCGTCGAGGATGCGATGGCTGCCGGCAAGTTGCGCGCAGTGGTGTGCACGTCCTCGCTCGACCTCGGCGTTGACTGGGGTGATGTCGATCTCGTGATCAACGTGGGCGCACCGAAGGGCTGTTCGCGGCTTTTGCAGCGCATCGGACGTTCCAATCACAGGCTCGACGAGCCCTCAGAGGCCGTGCTGGTCCCGGCCAATCGTTTCGAGGTGCTCGAATGCCGGGCTGCGATCGATGCGGTCGCTGAGAACGCGCAGGACACCCCGCCGTTGCGCGTCGGCTCGCTCGACGTGTTGGCGCAACACATTTTAGGACGCGCATGCGGCGAGCCGTTTGTTGCCGACGAGCTGTATGCCGAAGTCCACACAGCTGCGCCTTTTTCCGGGCTCACGCGCGCGGATTTCGACGCGACACTCGATTTTGTTGCCACCGGCGGCTACGCACTGAGAGCCTATGAGCGCTTCGCTAAGATCAGACTTGGCAAAGATGGCCGTTGGCGCATCACCCATCCGCGTGTTGCGCAGCGATACCGGATGAATGTCGGGACCATCGTCGAAGCCGACATGATCAAGGTGCGGCTGGTGCGTTCACGTCGGAGTGGGGCGGTCGTGCCGCGCGGCGGCCGCCTCCTTGGCGAGGTCGAAGAATATTTCATCGAGACGCTGAGCGTGGGCGATACATTCGTGTTTGCTGGAGAGATCCTCAGATATGAGGCTTTGGTCGAGGACGAAGTCTACGTCTCGCGCTCGGACGCGACCGATCCGAAGGTGCCAGCCTACGAAGGTGGCAAATTTCCACTTTCCACCTACCTCGCGGCAAGGGTTCGCGCATTGCTGGCAAAGCCCGACGCCTGGCGTGCTCTGCCTGACCAGGTGCGGGAGTGGCTTGAGATCCAGCAATGGCGATCGATACTGCCCAAGGCGGGCGATCTATTGGTCGAGACTTTCCCGCGCGCCGCCAAATATTATCTCGTCTGCTATCCGTTCGAAGGCCGGCTCGCGCACCAGACGCTTGGTATGCTTTTGACACGACGTTTGGAGCGGGCGCGCCTACGGCCGCTCGGCTTTGTCGCGAACGAATATGCACTCGCGGTATGGGGCCTGGGCGATGTAGCGCTGCGCATCGCTCGTGGCGAGCTGTCACTCGCACAATTGTTTGATGAGGACATGCTCGGCGATGATCTCGAGGCCTGGCTCGGGGAATCGGCGCTCATGAAACGCACGTTTCGCAGTTGCGCGATTATTGCGGGATTGATCGAAAAGCGCTTTCCCGGCGAGGAGAAGTCGCGGCGCCAGCTCACGATCTCAACCGACCTCGTCTATGACGTGCTGCGCAAGCACCAGCCCGACCACATTCTTTTGCGCGCGGCACGGGCCGATGCGGCGAGCGGTCTTCTCGACATCAAACGGCTCGGCGAAATGCTCTCGCGAATCAGGGGGCGAATCGTTCATAAAGCGCTCGACCATGTTTCGCCGTTGTCGGTTCCGGTGCTGCTCGAGATTGGGCGCGAAACCGTCTATGGCGAGGCCTCGGATACGCTTTTGGCCGAGGCTGCGGACGAATTGATCAAGGAAGCGATGAGTTGATCCAGGCCGCGCAAAATCTGGCTGAAAGCGAGGGCAATCTCATTGTGCTCGCCGGGGTTCCGCTCCTTGCCGACCCACGCGGCGCGCTGTACTGGGCCGAACAGGGGCTGCTGGTGGTCGCCGATCTGCATTTGGAGAAGGGTTCGAGCTTTGCGGCGCGGGGACAATTGCTCCCACCCTATGACACAGCGGCCACCTTGGCGCGTCTGTCGCATTTGATTACAGAGTATGCACCGCGCTGCGTGGTGGCCCTCGGCGACAGCTTCCACGACGGCGGCGGACCCTCCCGGCTTGGCGAAAGCGATCGCAAAAATTTGCGCAACATGCAGCGGGGTCGCGAATGGGTCTGGATCGTTGGCAATCATGATCCAGAGCCGGCAGACGGGATTGGCGGCAGCTTTACGGATGTACTGAGTGCAGGACCTTTGACATTTCGTCACCTGCCGAGCGGGGTGTCGGGTGAAGTCAGCGGACATTTGCATCCGGTGGCAAGAATTTCCCATCGTGGCAGGGCTGTCAGCCGCCGGTGTTTTGCTGCGGACAAAACGCGAATGGTAATGCCGGCCTTCGGTGCGTTCACCGGCGGGCTGAATGTGCGCGACTCTGCCTTCGCCGATCTTTTCGGAACTCTCGCCTTCAATGCCTATTTGCTCGGCGACGGTCGGCTTTATTCATTTACCGCAAAACGCTGCCTGCCCGACTGACTGCATAAGAGAGATGCGATCGGGTGCAATACTCGATGTGCGCGCTGTGGCCATATCCCTAACCTGCCGACCGTTTTCATGAGGGTTCCATGAGCATTCCCGAAATTACTCACATCGGCGGCCCGACAGCACTCGTCGAAATTGACGGATTTCGCTTTCTCACTGACCCGACCTTCGACGCACCGGGCGAGTATCATTTGCCGCACGTGACATTGATAAAGACATCCTCGCCCGCCCGTGCGCTGGCAGATATCGGTTCTGTTGATGCCGTACTGCTGAGCCACGATCAGCATGCCGACAATCTCGATCGGTCGGGCCGCGATTTCCTCAGCAAGGTACCGCACGTCTTAACCACGGTGGCTGGCGCTCAAAGGTTAGGCGGAAACGCCGAGGGGTTGGCGCCGTGGCAGGTCAAAACGCTCACCAAATCCGACGGCCGATCGATCCGGATCACCGCCGCTCCGGCGCGGCATGGGCCGGCAGGAATCGAACCGCTGTCGGGGGATGTGATCGGTTTTGTGCTGAGTTCTGGCAACTCCGACACCCGGCCTCTCTACATTACAGGTGATACGGTCTGGTACGACGGCGTCGCCGAGGTGGCGCGACGGTTCAAGGCCGGCGTTGTCCTCCTGTTCGCCGGCGCGGCGCAAACCCGCGGACCTTTTCATCTGACGATGGATACGAACGATGCCATAGAGACCGCGCGCGCGTTTCCCGATGCAGTCGTTGTTCCTGCTCACTACGAGGGCTGGGCGCATTTCACGCAAGGCGCGGCCGAACTGCAACAGGCTTTCAATACGCTGGGCTTTGGGTCGCGCCTGCGCTTGTTGGAGCCTGGTCGCGCGACCCGGGTCGCGCCGCCGAACTAGTCTCGGGCGAACACAACACTGGCGAACCATCCGATGACGAGCGCCATCAGCGCGGTGGCTATGCCGTACAGCAGGCCATAGTCGCGTGCAGCATCGGCGACATACTGCTCAAAGCCGGTCTTGATCACCTCCAGCGCCGACGTGGTGCGCGCGGCCAAGCCACCATTGGCGAACAGTTCGACCTCGATACTGTAGGTTCCGGTCGGCACCGCCGCTGGCATCGGAATCGCGGCGCGGAACACCGTCGGGGTGAGGAAAGTCACCGCGGTTCCTGACTCGCGGTAAAGGCCTTGTTGCGTTTGGAGGCGCACGAAGGCGCGACGAAACGAATCATCGCGCACGGTGTCGGCGAGATCCGGGCCAATGCGTTGCGGCAACAGGAAATTGTCCAGGCCTATTTGCAAGCGCCGCAGCGTATCCGGACTGGCAATGTTATTGACGGGACGGTTGCTCAAAACCGCAAGGTAGGATGGCACCCGTACAAATTCTCGGGCGTCCGCATTGACCCATATTCCGAGCATGCGCTCCTTGCGCCGCGTTCGAAGTGTCTGAGGCGGACCACTCACGGTGACCACGAGATCGTAGGGCGGTCTCAGCGGGCTCCCTGCGGGCTCGGGCTCCACAGTGCCGAACAGGACCAGCTCTTCGCCGACGAAGTTCGATGTCACCGCGACGCGATGATTCGAGAGGGAGACAACCAGCCTTTCAGCGCCGGCCGGCTCCGTGCCAAAAGCCATAATCACAAACGCGAAAGTAGTCAGGAGCCGACGCATCATCCACCTGCGACGTAACGAAGCGAATAAAGATCATCGGGCCGCACCACCAGCTCATAGGCGAAGCGGCAGCCAACCGCGAAAACCAGAAGTCCAAGCAGGAGTCGAAGGCGTTCGCCGCGCATCTTTTGACCGGTGCGTGCGCCGAACTGTGCGCCGATAACGCCGCCAACCATCAGGATTAATGCGAGCACTGCGTCCACCAGATGATTGGTCGCGGCATGCATCACCGTCGCCGACGCCATAGTGACCAGCGTAAGCACCATCGACGTTCCGATGACGGTGGCGGTCGGCACCCGTAGAAAATAGATGAGCATCGGTACCAGCAAGAAGCCGCCGCCGATGCCCATGATGGCGCCGATAAATCCGATCACAAACCCAATTGCCCAGACCGGGATTGCCGAAACGTAGATTTTCGAACGCTTGAACCGCAGCTTGAACGGCAGCCCGTGAAGCCAGGTATGGCTGCCCGGCCGTCGCAGATCTGCAGGCATGCCGTGGCGTGTGCGCAGGATTGCGCGTACGCTTTCGTAAATCATCATGGCGCCGACGACAGTCAGCAGCGTTACGTACGAAAGTCCGATCATCAGATCGAGTTGATCTAGTGCGCGCAGTTCGGTGAAGAGCCAGACACCAGTGGCCGTGCCGACGATGCCGGCGCTGAGCAGCATCATCGCCAACGCGACATCGAGCGCGCGTTTGCGCCAATAGCTGATCGCACCGGTAAATGAGGACGCCGCGATATGGCTGGATACGGTCGCCACGGCGACTGCCGGCGAGATGCCGATGAAGATCAGGAGCGGCGTCATTAGAAAGCCGCCGCCGATACCAAACATGCCCGAGATGTAGCCGACTGCGATGCCCATCCCCAGTACCAGGAAGACGTTCACGGGCAAATCGGCGATGGGAAGGTAGATCTGCAAACGGTTCGTCCGACGGTTGAGACGCCCTTCGGCGCGCGGCCCATCTTGGCCAACTCATATGACAGTTAACACCCGGACAGGCGGAAACGTCAGTGAAGCCGATCGAGGCGCAAAAGACTCGAAGCCAGTAGGTCAGGAATTTGCTCGATTCTAGCCGATGAGGGCGGCGGTAATCACGTATTTAGGCAATAGGTTGTGTCGGTTCACAGTTTTCCGGAGTTGAAAGCACTGATCGAAAGTGGGCTGGACGCGCGCGGTTTCTCGTGCGACAGGGACGCAGCGCGTTCCCAGCCACCCGGCGGCTGCTGCACCATGGTCGCTTCGGTCGGTTGAGGCTGCGGCGTGAAGCTTTTGATGGCTTCCTGAGCGGCGGCCAGCGCTTCGGGATTCAGGTATACGGCGACCTCGTCGCGCTTTCGACCTGCATCACGGTCGCCCTGGGCAGCGGCGAGCGCGAACCACTTGTAGGATTCGGCGATGTTTTTCTCTGTGCCGAGACCGCGGGCGGCCAATACGGCAAAATTATATTGACTGTCGGCGACGCCATGTTCCGCGGCCTTGCGGAACCATAGGGCCGCGCTGGCATAGTCGGGCTTGCCCTCGGCACCCTCGGCATAAAGGACGGCCAGGTTATGCATTGCCTTGGCGTGACCTTTGGCGGCCGCCGCTATGTAGAGTTTCTGGGCAGCGACCAAGTCTTTTTTCACACCCTGGCCTTTTTCGAGCATGCTTGCATAACGGAATTGGGCAGGCGTCAGACCTTTGCTAGCGGCGCGCTCGTACCATCGTGCGGCTTCTGCCAAATTTGCCGGCACTCCGCGGCCTTCCATGAAACGCATGGCGATTTCGTACGCAGCGCTCGGGTCGCCCGCCAACGCTGCGTTGCGCAGCCGCGCGCCTCCAATGGTGGCCGGCAATTCATTGGCGGCTGGCGGCGGCACGGCCTGTGCGGACTGCCGGTTCGAGCGAGGATCGGCGGGCGTGGGAGGGATCGATCCGGTTACATCGCCCTTTGACGTTGGGACAACGGATGGGAGGGAGGGAGGACTCAAGGTCGGCGGATTGGAAGGCAGATTTGGTGTGGACGAATCTTGACCCGCCGGATTCCAATTTAGTGACGCTTGAGGCGCCGGGACGGGCGGAGGCGAGCCAGCCGGAGCCAAGCTCGGCAGGTTCGGAGGTGCCAGTAGCGACGCGATGAGGTCGGTTTCGTTCGGCGTTTTCTGCGACGTGGGCGGGCTCTCCACGAGAACCGTCGATGTCTCGGGTTCAGTCGTCTCAGGGGTCACCACGTTGTTTGCCGCATCGGTTTCTGGGATGGCAGCAAACTTTTCTTCGTGCGTATCGAAAAGCTGGAAGTCGAATATGTTGCTCGCGACGTGGATCGATCCGATGATGATCGCGACGACGCTTGCTGCCAGGAACAGCGCTTTGACGCGGGTTATGACCGTGGTCTGCTCTGATCCGGGTTCACTGTCCTTCGTCCCGAGGGCTTCGGTACGAGTGTACCGACCTTTCGGATCCTGCCCCGCGGCTTGAGCGGCGCGTCGGGCTGCGGCGATGAAGTCCGCTTTTCCGCCGGTGGTCATCATATTTGGTCGGACGCCGCCGAGCGCGGCCTCTGAAGCGGCAATACGCACGCCCGGCGATGTGGCAGGGCTCGGACGCCCCGAACCAGGCTCAAGTGGTTGATCGGAGGGTGGGTTGGAAGGTGCTGGCGTATGAGCGGCTGGCCGTACCGGAATGCTCGCCGGGGCCAATCCCGGGGAAGTTGCTGGCTTAAGGGCTGCCGAGATGGAGGCCAGCATCTCTGGTCCTGCCGTTATCGGTGCCCATTTTTTCTCAGGAAGCTCTGCTACAGGGACAGCCGCTGTTTCGCTGTTGCGTGGATGCGCGAGTTCGAAGATTTCAAGGTCGGTGGCCGCGTGCCCATGCTCGCTCCCCACGGGTTTCTGTACCGTTGTCGCAGGCTTTTGCCTGTCATCGCGTATATCTTTTTCAATCACGGCAAGTCGCTCAGTGACGCGATCAAGCGTGCCATTCACAGCCACAAGCGCATCATGGGTGCGCGCCATATCCTGCTTCAGCAGATCGACTGCCGGCGCACTTTCTGTCCGAAGCCCCGCCGTGTCCTTGTCGGTGCGGATATCTTCGATATGGACCAGTAGGTCGGTCAGTCCGCGCTCGATTGCATCGAGATGGGTCAGGCGGGAGTCGGTCGCATCCAACCGTTCGAACAATTTCGCGATACGGTCTTCGAGGTGGTCAATTGCGATCTGACCGCCGCGTGACTGCTGAAGCTGTTCGATCTTTGCGGAGAGCGCCTCCATCAACGCTTCAAGGCGCGGTGAAGTGGCGTCGCCCGCCTCGGCACGGTCGGCCAGAGCGCGGCTGAGTGCATCGATGCGGAGTTCGAGTCGGTTAAGCGCATCTCTGTCGCCGCCAATTGCAACGTGGTCGATTTTGTCCGCAAGCGCCTGCACTTGAGCAGACAGGTCACTCACGGTTTCGTTGGAAGCAACATGCGCAGCAATTTCACGCAGTGAGCTGATGGAATTCTCGAGTTGTTGCGTCGTCGCCGGATCTCTCTGGGCGACGATCAAATCGATCTTGTCGGCAAGGACGGCGATCGCCTCGTTATACCCGACCAGGTTTTCCGCTGGTGTTAACGCGCGCAACGCGTCGCGCACTTCGCTCAGTACGCGTTCAACGCCTGCCAGAGCGGTGCCATTTGCACCGGCCTGACGCCCGTCGGCAATGCGCTCGGTCAGCCTCTGGATTTGCGTCTCGATGGTCTCGATGGCGCGTCGGGGCATTGCCTCATCGAGTGTGCGACCAATCTCGCGAAGCTCCAGACGGAACGCCGCGATCATTTCTTCGGCGTCAGGCCGGCGCAGTGTCTCGATCTGCTCGGTGATTCGCTGCAGCTGACTTTCCAGGCCCGAAAGATCCTGCGCAAAAATAGGCGCCGGTGGTGCGGCGTATTCAACAGGCTGTTGCGGCTGCTCCGCTACTGTTTCGCCGTTGAGCGAAGCCCGGCGCGCGGCAAGCTCGGCGATCGCATTGGCGAGGCTGGGCGGGCACTCCACCGTTTGCGGCCGGGCCGGGTGCGACATTTCGGCAGCGAATTGGTCGAATCGTTGCTCGAGGCGCGTGAACCGGTCCGGGTCTTCGCGGCCACGCTTCGGCGCGTAAGCCGCTGCTCCCCTTTGCGTCACCTGATCGATACGCCGCGCAAGATTGTCAGTCCGATGGTGGACATCGGTAAGATGTTCCGCCGCCACTTCATCACGACGGCGTGTGAGCGAAGGCGGCCTGACGCCCTGCGTCGCGGCCTGTTGCATGATGATGGTATTGAGCCAGTCATTCAGCGGCATCCCCGCGCGCCGTGCCGCCTCCTGCGCAGTGAGCCGCGCTTCCTGTCGAATCCCTTTGACGCCCCACGGAAAGCCAAATTTCATGCTCACACCCACGTCCGAGGTGGAGACGAGTCGGGTTGACTCTCGTGGAACCGGCGCGCGTTAACGGCGGGTGGATACGGGGCGCGGTTCTTCGTCCACGCCCTAAGTTTTTGCCTGTCACGGTAAACAACCAGTTAACGGTTGGCGGCTTTGCTGATCCGGCACGGGGTTAGACCGTGCCCGGCAATGTGGCACGGCAGTAATATTTTCTGGGCAGAACACCTGAGTGCCACCGTTTCTGCGGGGTGCGAGCCTAAGGTTCGCGCGATTCGGGACAGGTAATATGAAGGGGTGGCATGAAAAACGAATACCGCGCCCAAGCCTCAAGCGGTATCGATCGAGCCGGCGGCAGCAGCGAGGGATCGCCGGAGGCGCTTGCG
>Ga0126371_10007055_pt1 | contig 10030 bp, 9 predicted proteins | sample PanSoiMetaPlot_4_FD_110145 | JGI IMG/M metagenome (GOLD analysis project Ga0126371, IMG submission 110145) | Tropical forest soil microbial communities from Panama - MetaG Plot_4 | ecosystem: Environmental > Terrestrial > Soil > Tropical forest > Bulk soil | place: Panama | collected 2016-02-17
CGCCGGAATCGGTGCGCTGGCTCGCCGCCAAGGGTCGGTTCGAGGAGGCGCGCGCCGAGGTGGCTACACACCTCCGGTTGCCGCTCCAATCGGTGCCGCTGCCGATAATCCCGCCGACCACGGTGCCGAGCGGCAATCTGCTCGACCTTCTCTCGCAGCCGCGGATGTTCTGGGAGACAATCCTGATCTGGGGCGGCTCATCAACCGCGGGCTACGGCGTTTATCTGTGGGGACCGACAATCGTCGCGCTGCTGCTCAAAGTGCCGGTGCCGCAAGCCGCCGCATATTTTATTTTCGTTTCGGCTGCCGGTGTCACCGGGAAGATCATCGTGACGTTGGTCGCGCCGCTGATCGGCCGCCGCGTCTTGGGGATATTGTGGGGCTTCGGGGGCGTGGCCGCGCTCGCCGCCGCCGGTTATTTCAACAATGTGCTTCTCGGCGGGCTGCCATTGCTGGTGATCCTGCTGTGCTGCTCGACGTTCTGCATCGAGGGCGGCTTCTCGAATCTCGCACCCTATACGGTGGAGAGCTATGGCGTGCGTATGGGTGCGCGCTCTTCCGGTCTCGGCCAGACGGCGAACGGTGTCGGCAAGATTCTCGGTCCGTTCAGCCTCGCGCTGATCGCCGGCACCAGTAACATCGTCTCGCCCAAGGCCACGGAGGAGGCGGTGTTTCCGGCTTTCCTGTTTCTCGCCTTTTGCATGCTGCTGGTCGGGCTGTCGTTTCTCGTATTGGGGGTCGAGACGCATGGCAAGGCGATGGCGCTCGGCGCTGAGGAGGGAGAAGGCGCCCCGGCGCGCCCTGTCGCGCTCGGAACGGAGGCGCGCTGAGCACACCGCTACGGCGAGCGGCTTGCCTCTCCGCAGATACCGATGCGGCGGGCGTTCTTGGCCCAGTAGAAGAGCGGCGCTGCGCCGGTCGCGGCGCCGTTGCGCAGAGCGATCGCGCGGGCGAGCATGAACCGCGTCACATCGGCGGAGAATACGAGCGGCTGCCGCCCGATCGGGTACCAGCGGACTTCCTCGAGCTCCGCGCTCGCTTCCGGTTCGCCAAATACGTTGCTGCCGTCGGCGAGAAAGAACCGCGTATTGAAGCGCCGGTGCGAGTGAGACGGGGTGATCGCCCGGCCGACATAGGTCAGGAGGTTTATGGCCGCCGCGAGGCCGCGGTCGTTGTAGGCCCGCTCGATCGGCGTGGTCGGCGAAAACGCGGGATCCGAGGAAGCCGGATGCCCGACCAGCACGCCCACTTCCTCCCAGGTCTCGCGCAATGCGGCACGGGCGCAGCGCGCGAGCCTTGGTCCCAGAGCTTCGGTCCCCGCTTCGCGGGTCCAGGCGATCCGATCGGCGGGATCGATCGCGCCGCCCGGGAAGACGTGCACACCGGGCATGAACCGGGCATGCGGCGACCGCCGGCCGGCCAGCACTTCGAGCTCCTTGCCTTCGCCGCGCAGCACTATGAGGGATGCGGCATCACGAGGACGCACGACCGGCTTGCGCACCTTGCCCGGCGCTTGGGATATGTCGTTCATGTGCGGGATTGGGCGCGCTCGATCGCTGCGATCCACGTTTCAAGCGCGGCGCGCAACTCGCCGAGCGAGTAACGCTCCGGTGCCGCACCCTCGATGACGGCATTCCTTATGACGGCGCCGTCGGGTGCGATCGCAATCGAAAATGCATTGCCGGCGCCGCCGGGCCGCGGCGGTTCGCCGCGCTCGGCCGCCGCGATCTCGCCAAGAACCTCCCGCGCGGTCACGAGATCTCCCTGAATATCGCTTTGTAGAAAGCTCGCGAGGATTTCACCGTGCCGGCCGCTGCCCGGGCGAGGCCGGCTTTCGAGATGCCCTGCCGGATGGCGGCTGACGCTGATCAGTTCAGACCTCGGGGTCATGGGCCGCGCAACGGATAGGCGGCATTGATGCGGCCGTTCTGATACCACCCCTCGATTGCGAAGCCGCGGCCGGACGGCCCGACGAACTGGCCGTTATGACGGATATCGGCCGCTCGGAAGGCCGCCAGCACGGCCTCGATCACGTCCTCGCGGGTCATCGCATCGGGGTAAAAAGTCGATGGGGCCTTCTTGCGGACCCATTCGCCTGTCGCCGGGTCGCGCAACGCCACCCTCGCCCGATATACGCCGTTTGCGTCGGGCGGCTGCACGATCTGCACGACCTGCGCAGCGGCCGGATCCACCCCGTTCGGGCGGTGGTGAAAACCGACCGCCTCGTCCCGCCGGTTGATCTCGCCGAACTCTATATGGACAAAATTGATTGGCGGATCGGTCGCCGTCCATCTACCGGCGGAGCCCAACGCTCCCGCATCCCGCGCGAGGGCGGCGGCCGGGACCAGCACCAAGGCGAGAAACCGGAGCAGCTTCATTCAGCGCTGGGTTCCGCCACCGCCGCCGACCAGGGTGACATCACGTCGGAGATCCCGTGGTTGAACCCGTCCGGATCGCGTAGCACCAGGTTCGGGCAGGCGAAGCGGCTGGGATATACCGTATGCTCGACGATCGCGGCCCCTGGTTGGCCGGACAACCTTTTCACAACATCTGCTGGAAGCCGCCGGTCGATGCTGATACGGTCGCTGCCGCTGACATCGATGCGCGGGTGATGTGCCGCCGTCTCGGGATCCATTCCGAAATCGACGATAAAGCTCGCCATTTGCAGCACTGCGCCGAGGATCCGTCGCCCGCCGGATGCGCCGACGCCAAACCATGGTCGTCCGTTACGGGCAACGACAACGGGGCACATGTTGGTTAGCGCCCGTTTGCCTGGAGCGATCGAATTCGCCCGGCCCAGGCGGGGGTCGAACCACATCACGCCGTTGTTCATCAAAATTCCGGTCCCCGGCAGCACGTAATGGCTGCCAAAGAGCGAGAGCAAAGTCGTCGTCAGCGCCGCGATGCCGCCCTCGCGATCGACGGCAGTGATGTGGGTAGTCGATGTCGGCGAGCCCGCTTCGGCATCGCCCATATTCTGAAGCCGGTCGGCATAGGCTTGCCGCAACGCCTCGGCCAGCGACGCGAAATACGCGGCGTCGGGCGTGCCGGAGAAACGCATCTCCGCCAGCCGCTCAAGAACTTTGGCGAGAGTGGGCCCGGCAGTCATGCCGGGTGCGGTTTGAAACGTCGTGCTCCGATACGGAATCTCGAGCGCCGGGATGACTTTCGCCTGGTGGCGAGCCAGATCGTCGGCCGAGAGGAAACCGCCCGCAGCCTGCGTATCGGCAATAATAGAACGCGCGATCTCGCCGCTGTAGAAATCCTCGGGGCCCGCTTCGGCGAGCCGCTCCATCGTGTCGGCCAAACCCCCTAGTGCCAGGCACGGAGTGTCTCCGTCCGGCGGACAGACCGGCGGCAGGCCTTCCGGCAGCCAGATGCGCCGGCTCTCCTCATATTGCCGCAGGTCCGCCGCAGCATTGGCGATTTTGAGGGTCGCGAACCAGTCGACCGGCAGCCCGGATCGCGCCAAGCGAACTGCAGGGGCGACCAATTCGCGCCACGGCAGCCGTCCAAATCGTTCGACCGCCACGTCATAGCCGCGCACGGCGCTCGGAATCACAAAGGAAAGGGGGCCTCGGATATTGCGGTCGCCGACCACAGCGTTTGGCCAAGTGAACAGCTCTGTGCGTGTCTCGCCGGAAAGAGGATAGGCTGCCGGATCGAGATCGCGCGGCGCTACCGGACCAAAATCGATGCTCTCCGCACAACCGGCGCCGGCCTGATGCACGACCATATGGCCGATCCCGCCCAGGCCGCTGCTCCACGGCTCGACGACGGCCAGCGCAAAAGCGGTAGCGACGACAGCGTCGACCGCGCTTCCTCCGGCCGCCAGCACTTCGGCACCGACTTGCGCCGCGGTCCCATTTTGCGCGGCGACGATGCCGCCGCGCGATGATGCGCTCGGCTTGCGGACCTCCCAATTCTGCGTTAGGTGCATATCGCCGCGCCGCTCAGGTCACGGTGATCGAGTCGACGCGGTTGGGATAAAACGCGTAATAGCCGGCGAGCCCCGAAACCTCGTCATAAGGCGCAGGGTAGGCCCACACGGCATTCTCGGACCGCTGTTTGGGACTGCTGCCGGCGGGAAGCTCGATCGTCCAATACGAGGCTTGGCCTTTGTACGGACACCGGGTGTGGTGCTCGGTTGGATGCATCAAGTCGAGCCGCACATCCTTTTCCGGTACGTAATAGACCGGCCCGTGACCGGTTTCTTCGACGCGCAACGCGGCACCGGTGTCGGCGATCGTCACGTCGCCGAACACGACCTTGACGCGCCGGGTTTCCGGAACGAGGTCGACGCGGTAATCGGGTCGGCTGGCAAAACCTGGGGCAGAGTTCGGCATCTGGGTTACCTCCGGTGAGTGGATTCATTGTTGACGGCGCGTGCTCGGCGGCGGAGCGCCGCCACCGAACGATGCAACGCAACTCGCATGCAACTCGGCGTCGGTGATCGGGCCGCATTCTTCCTGCATGCGTTTGGCACGGAATGAGGGGTTGCTGCTCAGCACTTGCTCATAGCGCTGGCTCTGCCGCACATTTGCGGCGGCTGTAGGATCGGACGGCATCGTCTGCGCGGAGGCGTATCCGACCGAAGTAAGCATCAGCGCGGCTGGGACAAACAACAATCGCTTGGTCATCCTTCGCTCCTTCCCCTGACTACCGGCGGGATGTTGCCCGCACATCGAGCAGACCTCAATCCGCCATCGTCAACCCGCCGCTGACGCTCAAGACTTGGCCGGTGATGTAATCCGATCGGCGGCTTGCAAAAAACAGCACAGCTTGCGCAATTTCGACCGGCTGTGCGATGCGGCGGAATGGGATAGCTCGGGTCAGCGCTTGTTTCATACGTTCCGGCTGCCGCTGGAACAGCGGCGTATCGGTGGGGCCGGGACAGACGCAGTTGACATTGATCTGGTAGCGGGCGAGCTCGCGGGCGAGCGATTTGGTGAAGGCGATCAACCCGCCTTTTGCGGCGGCGTAAACCGTCTCACCCATACTGCCGACCCGCCCGGCATCACTCGAAATGTTGACGATCTTGCCCGCTCTGGCCGCGACCATCGGCGGCAATACGCCGCGGGTCAGCCGCACGGCGCCCATCAAGTTGATGGCGATGATGCGGTCCCACATTTCCGGCGGGTTTTCGAGAAAAGGCTGGATCTGATCCCAACCCGCCCCATTAACCAACCCATCCACCCGCTCGGTGCGTTGATAAACCGCGGCTACGAAGGCGTCGATCGACGCCGCGTCGGTGAGGTCGAGCGGCAGGTATTCGATAGCCAGTCGTTCCGCAGCGCCCTCGGCTGCGGCCGCCCGCCCGCCGGTTTCATCTATATCGCCGCTAAAGATTCTCGCGCCTTCGCGGGCCAACAATAGGGCTGTGGCTTTCCCGATCCCCGAGGCGCCGCCGGTAACGATAACGGTTTGGCCCTGCATTTCCATGAACGACAGCCCTCCCGGATTGCCCGTCCAACCTCTTTTAGTCGGCGAGGCCGGTCTTCTCCACCACACTCGCTATTCCGGGGTCGGAACGAGAGCCCGGGTCTCTCGAATGGATCACGCCTATGCGCTGCAGCGCGTCCAACACAATCTCCGGCAACCGGTGGGCCGGCAGATCGAGCTGCCGGGCGGGCGAGCCGGTGTCCTGCCACATGACATAGTCGCTGCGGCAATCGTCGAAGCCAAAATGGCGAAACGCCCGAGGCAGGCTCGGCAAATGGTCGCCGTAGAACGCCAGAACCCCGTCATGATGGCATCGTTGCAATTCGGACAGAAGGATCTGGAGCATTTCGTCCGATTTTCGCAGACCGCCTAAGTAGCGCAACAGTTCCTTCCCTTGCGGTAAATTTGCGGCGCCAAAACGCTGCTGCAATTCCGGATCTATCGGAACACCGGCTTCGAGCCATGGCCCGTGATTACCCATCGTGATCGCAAAGATGAAGACGCGCGGCCCCTCGGCTTTGAGAACCCGCAATACGTGGTGCGCCAGCTCCGGGTCGGAGTAATAGGGCGGCCGCCGCGACCCGCCCAGACTCTCGAGGCCGAGAAAGCTTTCGAAGCCGAGCGCCGGAAGGGTCAGATCGCGGCGAAAGAAGCTGCGGTCGAAGGGATGCAGGCAAACCGTACGGTAACCCTGGTTGCGCAAGTACCAAACGAGTGAGGCGACCGGCGCGCGGGCAAAAGCATGATAAGGGTTGAACCGGTCATAGCCGAGCTCGCTCTCCGGTATGCCGGTCAGTACCGCGAATTCGGCCCGCATCGTATTGGCGCCCCAGCCCGGGACATCGAGCCGGCCAAAGGCGCCGCCGCTTTCACGGCATGCGTCGTAACCTGATAGAAGAGTATCCGGGACGAGGGGCGATAGCCGCCGGGCATCGAAGAACGACTCGCATTGCACGAGGATGAGCGGTGCCCCAACCGGCCGCCGTGTCCGCCGCAGCGCGGGCGCGGGAGGCGGGGGGTAGCGCCCCTGCCGGGCGGAACGCTCGGCCCGCGCGATCACCCCGCAGACGAGTACCATCGCAAATGGGCCGAGCGTTGCGGCATCGTTGAACGGCTCGCCGGAGACGCCGAGCTCCCGCAACGCTGTGGCCGCGGTGCTGAGCGCCGGCTCGTGTGACATGAACCATACGCCCGCTATCAGCAGGCCGCCGTAGCAAATCACCAATAACGGGTTCGGATCCCATAGAGCCGGCTCGATAGCGAGCAGAAAAAGGCAGAGCATCCCCGCCGCGACGGCTCCGCCTACGACCAAGGCCGGGCCCGCAAATGGGAGATAGAGCTGGGGATGGGTGAATACCTGCGGCAGCTCGGACATGTCCGAGAATACGACCGGTTCCCGCAAAACCTCGCGCTTTGTCTGGTCGGCGAGTGCAAAGCCCGCACCGAGAAAAACCAACACGACGCCGGTGAAGATCGGCCTGCCGGTTGCCGCCAGCACGACGCTGCCAGCGAGCAGCACCGGAAGGGCGTCGAGGAAGAGGGCTGCCGGCCTAGCCGTCCGGGCCTCAGCGACGCGCCTCGGGATCAGCCAGGCAGCGAGCGCGAGGGCGCCGCCTACCGCGATATGAAGCGCCTCGCTCACCGGGCCCGCTTAGGCCGGGTGGATGCGGAAGCGGTAGCGCCGCAGGATCGCATCGCCGATAAAGGCAGGGGCGAGATCGCAGAACTGCAGGCCGGAGACGAGGGGCCACGGAAAGGCGACCCGGCGCCGGCCGCGATCGATACCGCGCTTGACGATTTTCGCGGCGCCTTCGCTGCTGAGCAGAAATGGGGTTGGCCCGTCGAAGCGATCCGTCATCGGTGAATCGAAAAAGCCGGGGCACACGACCGTCATACCGATGTTGTATCGCGCCAGGCGCGGCCGCAAAGCCTCCGCATAGGCGCGCAACCCGGCCTTGCTCGCGCAATAACCGGGGCTATAGGGAAGCCCGCGATAGGCGGCGATGGATGCGACCGCCGCCACGCGGCCGCGTCGCCGCGAGCACAATCCCGGCAGCAGCGGCTCAATCGTGTTGACGGCGCCGAGCAGATTTACTTTGACCTGACGCGCCACCGCATCGCTGCCCTCGGAGGGGCTGTCGGGCGCGGGCCCGCCGGAGGTGCCGGCGTTGGCCACCACCAGATCGACCGTGTGTCGCGCATCGAATTCGCGCAGCCACGATGCCATCGCCGGCATATCCGTCACATCAATCGCGGCTGTGCTCACGGTTGCCCCCTTCGTTTCACACGCGCGCGCCGTCTCGTCGAGACGTTGCCGGTTGCGTCCGAGCAGGCCCAGGGTAACCTGTGAGCCGGCATACGCCTTGGCCAAGCAGGCACCAAGCCCGCTCGAAGCGCCGGTGATGATTACGACGCCGAATGGTGCGCGCATCCCCGAGTCCTAAGGTTGCGGCGTCCGAGAATCGTCACGGCCAATATGTGGGAGTGGACCGGTGAGGAACGTTCCGGATCTGCCGACAAGCCCGTTCCAATGCCGCAGCAGGACACCCTGAAAGCGGCGGGCGATGACGAGAGCTCCCGGTTTCCAGAGCTCCGGGTTGTCGAGCCGTTCGATCACGATTTCCGGTCCGCACGGCAGCCGCGTCACCGGATCGAGGTAGCGCGGATAGAGGATCAACGCGCCGGCGACCAATTCCTCGAGGGTCAGCCGCCGGCCGCGATCGATTGCGGCAAGGTCGGTTGTAAGTCCCCAGCCTGCGTAAAACGGCTTGCCGTACACGACGACCCGTCCGCCTCGCAGCAACGCCTCGAAACCGGCGAGCGAGGTTAGGGTATGCAATTCGTCAATTTCCGCTAGCAGCGAGGCCGTGGAGACGTCGCGGATAATCGTGTCGGCGGAGCCGAGAGCGACCTCATCCGGGATCCTCCCCTGACGATGGCCGGCTTCGACGTCGGGATGCGGCTTATACGCAACGAAGGCGTCGGGATTGGCGGCCCGGACGCGCCCGAGAAGGTCGAGATTACCGGTGACACCGGCACCGCCGAGGCGGACCGAGAGATCATCCTCCACCTGTCCGGGCACCAGGATGCGCCGACGGCCTACGGGGAATTCGAGCGAGGCGGCCGGTTTTCCGAGATTGTATTTGGTGATGCCACGCGCGACGAGCTGCGCGATCAGACGGCGGGCGCGTTCGATCAATGCGTTGTCGAATTCGGTCTCGGCGAGAAGAAGTTCGAGATCACTGCGCACACTCGGATCGAAATGCATGCCGCGCTTATCGAGAACGAGTGATGCAGCCGGCATGAAATCGGAGCCGAGACCCACCGAGCGGATGAACCCGTCCTCCACGAGAATGAGCGGGATGCCTCGATCTTGCGCCGCCTTCGCGAGCCCGTCGGGAGCGCGTGCTGTCCAGACCGCGACAGCGCCTCCGGACTTGCCGCGCGCCTTTGCCAACGCTGCTTTGGCCGTGCGCCGAAAGGCGGGCGGCCCCGCGCTCGACCGCAGGAAGTCGGCAACCTGCCGGCGCTTCCAGAACGACATTCCGAGACACACCGCGATGCCCCGATTGGCGGCTTCGATTTTTCGCCACTCATCGACGAGGTCCAGGGTGTCTTCGAGCGACGCAGCGGTTTTGCGGAAGGGATCGAGATAGCGGGTCGCGATCAGGCAGGCGCCTGCGAAAATCTCGTCGGTCGTGCGGGCGAACGGCTTATGCGGAATATCGGCCGCGTCGGTCGTGACTCCCCAACCCGAATAGAAGCATTCCGCGAAACAGTGGACCTTGGCACCTGCCAGCAAACCGAGAAAGCCGGCCTCTCCTCCGGCGGCATATACTGCACCTGCGCGCTGGATCGCTTCCCACAGATCTACCGGACGAGTCAGAACGATGCAGCCTTGCGCAGCGGCCTCCCTCACTAAGCTGGACCGAACCTCGAGCCAGCCTTCGGCGCTGCAAGCGAGGAGCGCGATCTGGTCTGGAGGATTTTCGGCCATAGCCGCCGACAGCATTGCGGGCAGAGGGACGGAGCGCGATCCGTTTGCGCCGGTTAGGATCAGCGCAAAGCCGTCGCGCCGCGGCAGTTGGGAAGCGAGCCCCGAGTTCCACCAGGCACCGGCGAGCCGCCGCGATATTATGTCGCGCCGGGCGCTCGCCGCGCGCGCCAGCAGCGCCCAGCCTTCCCAACCCCGAGTGAGGAGCAGCCGGCCGGGATCGAGCACATCCACCGGTGAGCTCGGCCCTATCAGCTCGTGCGCGGTGGCGCTGAGCAGCGGGTTGGCGCGACCCGCTCCCGGCGGAACGCGCACCAGCCCGCGACCGAGGCGCAGAAACGGTATGCCGAGCGCGGCTGCCCTTCTCCTCTCGCGAGCCGCGTATCGCGCACCCGACCAAATCAGGACACCGGCCAAGTGGTCACGGTCCGTATCCCGCAGCCATCGCTCGATTCGAAAATCCGGAAACATTGCAGCGGCCACGGCGGCCTCCGGCTGGCTGCCGCCGGCCGAGAGCAGGCCCGGGCCGCCAGGCGCCGGCGAACGCGTTGCGGCTCCGCCGCGAAATGCGGACGTCATTCGCGGGGCGAGATC
>Ga0126371_10007057_pt1 | contig 10029 bp, 10 predicted proteins | sample PanSoiMetaPlot_4_FD_110145 | JGI IMG/M metagenome (GOLD analysis project Ga0126371, IMG submission 110145) | Tropical forest soil microbial communities from Panama - MetaG Plot_4 | ecosystem: Environmental > Terrestrial > Soil > Tropical forest > Bulk soil | place: Panama | collected 2016-02-17
TCATTTTCCTCGCTCGTTTCGATCCCAAAGGGCCATCGGAGTGTCAAGCCGAGGTTCGCTAAACACTTCACGCCTGATCGCGGATTCAGTTGTCCTGTCCACGGTTAACATCGGCTTCGTGGCGCGCCCGAATGGATACCGTAGCCTGCGGAGATCCCAACCCAAAGCGACCCCAATCCCGGAGTCTGGTCATTGCACATTTGCTGCCGCGCCGGCTGCATGGTCGGATGGTCGCCGAATGACCCATTGCGGAAATGGCGGACTGAAGGCGAACGGCGCGCTTCCGCAGGCCCAGCAATTGCCGTACTCTCTCCACTAGCGCCCTGAAGCGCGACGCACATTTCGACTGGCCAGGCACCTGGGAAGGTGGCAAATGGATCGTCGGGCATTCCTAAAGTCGCTAGCGGGCGCCGTGACGGCGACGGCAACGCTCTCCTCTCCAGCGATCTCACAACGCGTCGCTGCGCGCACGCTGCGCCTTGTTCCGCATGCCGATCTCGCCAATTTTGATCCGATTTGGACATCCGCCTATATTGCGCGCAACGCCGGAGTGCTGGTGTGGGACACGCTCTACGGCATGGACGCCAAGCTGCAGCCGCAACGCCAGATGGTCGAATCCGAGGAACTGTCCGCGGACGGACTCACCTGGAGATTTTGGTTACGACCGGAGCTGAAATTTCACGACGGCGAGCCGGTTCTGGCCAGGGACGCCGTTGCGAGCATCAACCGATGGTCGGTACGCGAGCCGATGGGCCAGATGATCAAGGCCATCGAGAACGAGCTCATCGCCATCGACGATCGGAGCTTCCGCTGGGTGTTGAAAAGGCCCTACCCGAAAATGCGACTTGCACTGGGCAAGATCGGCACACCATGCTGCTTCGTCATGCCGGCGCGGATAGCGGAGAGCGATCCATTCAGGCAGATCAGCGACTATATCGGCAGCGGACCCATGCGCTTTGCCAGGAGCGAATGGGTGCCGGGAGCCAAGGCGGCATTCGAGAAATTTGCCGACTATGTGCCGCGCCGGGAACAGGCTTCGTGGCTTGCTGGCGGAAAGCGGATCGTCGCGGATCGCGTCGAATGGGTTGTGATATCCGACCCGGCCACTGCCGCCGCCGCGCTGGAGAACGGCGAAGTGGACTGGCTGGAGCAGACAATCCCCGACCTGGTGTCGGCGCTGAGGAAGAACGTCAACGTGATGGTGGATGTTTCCGACCCCCTGGGGTTCATCGGCGAGTTGGTGATGAATCACGTGTTCCCGCCCTTCAACGATGTGCGGGCGCGCCGTGCCATCTTGACAGCCTTGAACCAGGAAGACTACATGCGCGCCTTCGTCGGAGAGAATGACAGTATTTGGAAGCCGCTGCCCGGCTTCTTCACCCCCGGAACGCCGCTCTACAATGAGGAGGGCGGCGAAATCTTGAAGGGTCCCCGCAATCTTGACGCCGCCAAACGCTTACTGGCGGAGAGCGGTTATGCGGGCCAGCCGATCACCTGCATGGCGGCGCAGGATCGGCCGGACCACAAGGCCTGGGGAGATGTGACCGTAGATCTGTTGAAACGACTGGATATTAACGTGGATTTTGCCGCGGTCGACTGGGGCACTGTCGTCGCGCGCCGCGCTCAGAAAACGCCACCCGGGAAAGGCGGTTGGCAGATCTATCACACCTCCTATGCCGGAGTGGAGAGCGTCGACCCGACCCACAAGACCATTCGGGCCAATGGGGCGGTGGCGTTCAACGGATGGGCGACGAGTTCGCAAGTCGAAGCCAAGGTCGACGCCTGGTTCGCGGCAAATACTTTCGACGAAGAAAGGACTGCGGCAAGGGCGCTGAACAAGGCCGCAGTCGACGAGGTGGTCTATGCACCGCTAGGCTTCTTTCTCAGATACCAAGCCTGGCACAAGAATATCACTGGCGTGGGGCAAGGGCCCCTGCCGTTCTTCTGGGGCGTCAGCAAGGCCGCTTGATATTGCCTTCGTGCCAACATGTTCACCCGCATATCGACGCGATGTCCGGTCGTGGCCAATCTAAAGGCCGTTTCCAGATACGCGCAGTCGCGCCGGTAAGGAGTGCAACGCCGCGTGGATCAAGGAATTTAACGCGCACACGATCTACGCAATAGCCGCCCGCAACCCAATAGCCGGTCGCGACGTTGAGCGCGTGGAAGAAACGTCGGACCCGTCAATCATTCCCCCTCCTCGCTTTCTAACCGCGTCCTGAAGGATAACAGGCTTAACAGCAGTATTTGGGATTGTTTCTTCCATACCATTCCAACACTAAGCTGGCTGATGCGCACACGCCCGCTGGGACCCGGCATGGTTTCCGTCATCATCGGCCTAGGAGGTCGGCCGAGCGCCAGGGGTAGGCGATCTGCCCGTGAATATCCTATGTACCTCGCCTGGGTACAGGATTGCGCCTGCGCGTTCATCGCCCTTCAATGTCAACGCTCTATGATGATTCTGTCGATCGAGACTCCGGAAGTCCTGCAGCCATAACGAGTGCTTTATTCAGAAGCGCTGATTTTGCAACCAGAGCGCGTAGGAATGGATATTGGAAAACGGGCTCATATTGGTAAATCTTTAACGTAGTAACATTGATAAATGTCTTTATTGACAGCGATGGGGAGCAAATAGGGGCGCCGTCGACATGGATGCTTCACGAGAAGCGACGGATATGGTGATGATGGCGCGCTGCATCGAGCTCTCGCGCGTCGCCGTGGGCGAAGGCGAATATCCTTTCGGCACCGTCATCGCTCTTGATGGACGAGTCGTGGCCGAAGCGATCAACCGCAGCATCCGGGACGGCGACGTGACGCGTCATGCGGAGGTCATCGCCCTCTCGGGTGCGCAAAAGGCGATCAGCCGCGAGCAACTCCGCCGCTGCACGCTTTATACCAATGTCGAACCGTGCGCGATGTGCTCCTACTGCGTTCGAGAAGCTTGGGTCGGCCGGGTAGTCTACGCTATTGGGTCCCCGGTCATGGGCGGGCTAACGAAATGGAACATCTTGCGTGATGATGGCATCTCAGACATACCGCAGATTTTTGGTGCAGTGCCCGAAGTCGTAAGCGGCGTCCTACTGGATCAAGCCCAACAAGTCTGGCGAGACTGGAACCCGTTGGCCTGGCAGATGATCAAGTTACGTGGTCTGTTGACCGCGTCGTGTACGAACGGGGAGATCCACGTACGGCCCGCGCATAGGCGGTCACTGTGGCACTACCTGCAAACGCTGTTGGTGCGAACCCGTCAACCTCAAATCGAAACGGAAGCGCCGGATGTGAGCCCATAAACATTCACGATCAGCCCTTGCGATGGGAGCATTGCCGATCATGAATCAAGGACCTACAGGCGATGCGATCGAAATCGCGGCGCGCCAAGGCGTGTCGGGCGGCCTCGGCCGCAGAGTTGCCCCGCATGGCCCTTTCCGCCGATTCTTGCGTGGCTTTATTCACTTCTTTTCCTACCACCTGATTCTCGCTCGACGGAGCACTCGGGTCACGTGGGCAGCCGGTTTTCGTCTCGCTGTACGTCCAACAGTGTTCCACCCGCGCTATTTCATCAGCAGCGAGTGCTTTGCCAAATTCGTTGATGGCCTCGACCTGGGAGGCAAGAGCGTGGTAGATGTTGGAACCGGGTCAGGGATCCTCGCTCTCGCGGCAGCACGCGCCGGCGCCGCAAATGTCACAGCAACCGACATCAATCCGAACGCCGCCCTCACGGCCGCCGAGAACGCGCGCGCCAACGGTGTGGGTGACCGCGTCGTCGCCGTGTGCACCAACCTCCTCTCGGCAGTCGCGCCCCGCCCGCTCTTCGACGTGATCCTCTCGAGTCCGCCTAAGCATGCTGGCGAACCGCGAAATCTCGCAGATCGCGGCTGGCACGCCGGTCCAAACTATCGCGACATTGCAGCTTTATTCGACCAATCTCGCGAACGTCTTAAGCCGGGAGGAAGGCTCTATGTCATGGTCTCTTCGGATTCGGACCTTAATCTACTCGGTACGTTAGTCGACCGGGCGGGATTCCGTGCGCACCTCGTTCACGAGCAATCGATCTTCATCGAATCGCTGATCATCTACGAGTTGGTCGCGCACCAGCAGGCGGCTTTAGATGTCCGCTGAAGGCATGGTGCATCACCCATTGCATTGGGCGGCGTCCGAGGTTACTGCTGGAAGGCACCGCACCGTTCTCAAGGATTCGGCGCTGCCACTAGTCGGTGGCTACTATCCGAGCCATCGCCAGAACCGCCCAGCGCTAAGGTCATGTCGACTTCTTTCCGCGATGCGGACCCTGGAAACTTTGCACGAGAATGGCGCGTCTCGCTTGATCAGCGCCTTGGGTAATCGTCCGCGCTTACGACGCGGTGGCTTCATCGATGACCTGCAGCGTTGAGCGTGCGGGGCAGTCCCTGAGTCAAAACCGGCGGGTCGTTCTCGACTGCCGGTGGTACCGGTGAGATTGGCCAAGCGCCCCGAGCACCTGTTCGCCGGTCACCTGCTGAAGTGCAGCAGCAGCGTCGACTAGCCTTCTATCAAAGAACACCCAACCTTTTAACGCACTGGCTGACCCATGGTCCGCGAGGGCCGTCCAGAGCGGCAACGTGGTTGACGGCGCACCATGGCTTTACTCCTTTTTAGGCGATTTGCGGACCCAGGTGCGGGTAAGCATGACCGGTCGGAAGCCCAAACGAAAGTAGATGTGCTTGGGTTGCTCAGTAGCGAGCGCACCGACGAAGATGGTGTGGCAGCCCGCGTCTCGCAGGCGGGTGGCAAAGGCAGCGATCATGGCCGTGGCGATGCCCCGGCGCCGTGCGGATTGCAGGGTGAACAGGTCCTCGATCATGCCCGCACCGTTGGGGGCGGCGGCATGCGCACCATAGGCCACCGGAATGCCTTCCCTCATCGCTAGATAGAAGTGGTATGCGTCGCTTTTCGCGCGATAGCCAGCAACGACGGCAGCGCTAAATTCAGGCGACAAGTCAAGGGCGCCGGTGCGCCGGCCCTCCGCGTGGTCGGCGAGCACTAACCGGAAGAGTGCATCCCAATCGCGACTACGGCATGTAAATCGAGAGCCCGCCGAGGTCAGTGAGGTTTTCCTGAAAAACGATTTGGATCGTGACAGGTCGCTCCTTGAAGTCGTCGAGCGCGAGACGGGCAAGAAACCGGTCGGGGGTGAAGCAATCTGTGTGGACCACGCGCCATGGTGTGTGGCCCAAATGCTCGTCCATCGCGGCCAAGACGGAATCGATCTCAGATTCGGTCTGCGCCGTGACGTCGTCGGCATGGTTCGAATCTCAAACGTCCGTGTGCGCCTGGTCGGCAACGATGTGGCAGTGCGCCGCGCGATCTGCGCGGTACCAAGTCGGCGTTGGCACCGATAGGCTTCGGCGACCGTGCGAGCCGGGTCAGTTGCCATGATCGACGATCCTGCGTTTGAGGGACAGATTTGCGAGTGCAATGGTGCTGAAGCAAGGATTAGTAATTGATTCGTTCGTAGCATGCGGCTTCGGGTGGCCGCAATGCCCGTCCTATGTGGCCGGCTGATCCGGTATCAGAAGTTAATCGGGCCAAATATGCTCAGTGCGAACCTTTCGACTCGTGGCACTTGGGCTCCGGCAAAATCGTTTCACGCGAACGCATGCCACGCCGCCGCTGCCATGTGTTTGGTTGATCGATCAACGACCATTCCCTAGCCAAAATTCGGAGAATTCCGATGCTTAAATATTTCGGCGCACTGACTCTGGTTTTATTAGTTGGGATGGTATTGACCCGCGTGTTTCTCCTGAAAAGGTGGGGAATATACGCAATGAAATTCGGAAATATCGACAGGAAGGATTTCTTGATTCTACCATTTGTCCTTTTCTATTTCTATCGCGCGTTAGCCGCCGCGTTTAATTGGCCCACTGTAAGCACTCAAGAGTTTTTCCATTCCGGGATAATCTCCTGGGCCGGAGCATTGCTCTGCCTTATCGGGCTATTATTGTTCTTGTGGAGTCTCATCTCCTTTAGGCAGAGCTTTCGAGTCGGCATTGACACTGAGCATCCTGACAGACTTATAACGGATGGCGTCTTTGCTTTTAGTCGCAACCCGATTTATGTGGCGTTTGCAATTATCCTGATTGGTGAATTTTTCATATTCTCCAATTGGCTGAGTTTGATCTATATTGGCGCAGGCACGTGGCTGTTCCATCGTCAAGTTCTGCGCGAAGAGGAATATTTGAACACTCACTACTATTTCTAAGATGGGACTTCCCGGCCGCGGACCAAGGCAGCCAGAGTCGAAAGGCTCGCTAAGGGCCCGCGATCCATGCGGAATTCGTCTGACTATGGGAACAATCATCTCTTGAGCAATGCAGGCCGCTTCGATGTTTGGCACTGTAGCGACGTTTCGAACACCCTCATCTTCAGGCTGGACGCGGCCAGCCTACGGCAGCTTCCGGCAGTGTTCCCTCCGAGACCCAACGAGGGCTTCGACGTCGTTGTGCATGCGTCCTGCAATCACGAGCGATGCTGCCAGTCCGATCAAGAGTTGCTCAACGACCTTGTTCCAGAGCAGCCGTCTCACAAGCAGCGCCGTAGCAACCCTTGCAATGGCACGAGGGTATGCGTCCGTTGCTAGCTGAAATGACGCGGAACGCGCCCAGTGGCGCGATATTACCTTCCGCGGTGAGAACATCTATCGACGCCCGTTGGTCGCCGTGCTAACATCGCACGTGTTCCAACGTGCGGCTAAAAAAACGATCAGACATTCGAGGGAGATGCTGATGCAACGGGCTTCTGCGATATATCGCGGTCTTCTGAAAGCGGCCATCTTTAGTGGGCTGCTGGTCGCCGGCTTGTCCTCTGCGACGTTAGCACAAGATCTACCCAGGACGAACGCCGAGGATGTTGGACTTTCATCACAACGACTGAGTCGGCTGACCGAGACTTTCCAGCGTGATGTCGATGCGGGCGAGATTCCGGGAGCCGTCGTGTTGGTGGCACGTAACGGTAAAATCGCTTACGAGAAGGCCTTTGGTTATCAGAACCGTGAAGATAAAATTCCCATGAAACCCGACGCGATCTTCCGTATCGCTTCGATGTCCAAACCCATCACCTCGGTCGCGGTGATGATGCTGGCAGAGGAAGGCAAAATCGACCTTGCGGCCCCGGTCTCCCAGTATCTTCCAGAATTCAAGGACATGAAGGTCGCATCCGACGCCGAGCCTGCCACACGGCCAATGACCGTCCAGGACTTGCTGCGGCATACGTCTGGATTGACCTACGAGTTCTTTGCGCAGAATGCGGCGGTCAAGCAAGGGTATGTGGATGCCAAAGTCTTCAATTTCGATCAGTCGCTTGCCGAAATGGTCACTAAGCTTTCCAAGCTGCCGCTCGTTCATGCGCCCGGCGCTGCATGGGAATACGGCATGTCAACGGATGCGCTAGGCCGGATAGTTGAAGTGGCTTCTGGAATGGGGTTCGACCAGTTCCTTCAGGAGCGGATCACGAAGCCGCTAAACCTCGCGGCTACCGGGTTCTCCGTTAGCCAATCCCAAGCCGGCAATATTGCTGAGCCCCAAGTGGATCGGGCTACCGGTAAAAGACCAGCCATGATTATTGATAACCTTACGAACAAGCCCAAATGGCTGTCGGGTGGTGGTGGAATGGTTTCCACCGCCGATGACTATGCGCGCTTTTGTCAAATGCTCCTGAACGGCGGTGAACTCAATGGCGTACGGTTGTTGTCGCCCAAAACGGTTGCGCTTATGACTTCTGATCATTTGCCACCTGGCATCAAGTACAACGCCGATTTCATCGCCTTGCTCCAGGATCAAGCGCCGACACCTGAAATGGGCGAAGGCTTTGGACTTGGGTTCCTGGTGCGCAAGGAAGTGGGACACAACCCACTCCCCGGGTCGGTAGGCGACTTTTCCTGGTCGGGTGCCCACGGTACCTATTTCTGGGTCGATCCTAAGGAAAAACTCCTGGCCATACTGATGGTCCAAAACGCATTTGACGGAAGTGGGTTGGTCAAAAGTGCTCGCTACCGCCACGAAATGCGCAACCTCGTTTATCAGGCGGTAACGCGGACGACAGAGGGTTCCCTTAACGGAGCCTCCACGCAGTAAATTCAAAGCGAGTCCACTTTTAAAGCGAAGCGCCCTCCTCTCGTATAGACCTTGGCGCTTCGCACTCGCCCTGCGCCACCGGGGAGCGCATCGAAGCAGGAGGTGGGTTGGTCGATACTCCGCCCACCTCGTACCTGTAATCGCTATTTGCCAACCAGCACGTTCAGATCGACCGCCTTGGCCATCGCCCGATATCCGGCATCATTCGGGTGTAGGTGGTCACCGCAGTCAAAGGCGGGCGAGATATGGCCCGGATTGGCGGGGTCCTCGAGCACCTTGTCGAAGTCGATGAGGCCATCGGCGGTCTTGTTGGCGCGGATCCAGGCGTTTACTGCCTGCCGGATCTTCTCTTTCTCTGGGGTGTAGTAGCCAGACAGCGGGGTGCCCTTGAAACTGTCCATAAACGGCGTCAACGTGACGCCTACGAAGCGGATGCCGTGATCGTGGGCGCGGTCGATGATCTGCTTGTACCCGGCCACGATGTCGTCTGCCGATGGTTCCGGGTCGGGTGGCGTGATGGCGCCTTCGCCCGGCCATCCGATGTCGTTGATGCCCATCATCATCACCACGGTGGACACCCGCGGATGGCCCAGTACCGACATGTCGAAGCGGCCGAGCGCGTTTGTGCCCATACCGTTGGTCAGCACGCGGTTACCTGAATAAGCCTCATTCACGACGGCGATATTCGCGTGGCCCTCGGCCTGCAGCCGTTCCGCAATGTGATCCGGCCAGCGGTTATTGGCGTCGACCGTGGAACAGTTGCCGTCAGTGATGGAATCGCCAAAGAACACGATGGCACTTGAATCGGGCTTCGCCGTTGTCAGGACGCGACTCAGCAGGACGCGCGACTTGGTCGTGCTGTCTGTCTTGAGGTCGGCGGCCTGAGTCATATCGCCGGGCACAGAAATGTAGCCGGTCTGCACGCCGTCCCAGTGCACGGATCCTAAGCCGGTTCGTTTAGGCAAATAGAAGCTCACCGCCACGCTCGCCAGCGCTTTGACCGGTAGATCCACTGGATCGCTGATCAGTGGCGCACCAGGCGGAATGACCGCGAACGCGCGACCGCCAAAGGATAGCGCCTTTATCGTCGCCGGATCGACCGCACTGCCCCCGGCGAACAAAGCCACACTAGCCGCGCCAATCGTGAGGGGGCGCGTCCCAAATTCATTGGAAATCATGACCCGCAGCTGATCGCCCCCCACGCTGATACGCACGACCTGGCGCACAGTCTGGTTGCCCAGCACCTCCGGCACGCCGAACGGCACCGGCAGTTCCTCCGCCCAGCGGGGCGCAGGTGTAGCGGCCCACGTAGTGATCCACGGCTCGGTGCTGGCGGCCCGTGCGATCGTGCCTGGCGTTGCTGTCGCCAACGCCAGCAGACCGGCCGCCCCCAATACCTGCGCCAACTTTCGACCACGGCTTGCCGTCGGGGCGCCAGGGCAAGACAATGGTTGTTGGGAATTGATGTCGCACCAGCTCATAACTGTTTCTCCCTTTTGTCACTGCTTCGGGCTTATATCGCAAGGTGCCTTTTGGCCTTAGACGCCCCACTCGCTGCCGCCGATGATGCGACGAGCGCGTGGGTGCGAGGCCAAGCTGCTCGCTGCCGTCGAGCAAACTCTCGCGAGTTTGGAAGTTATACTCCGCGCATGCAACGACAATCTTGACCGGGACCTGATCCGAGGCGGACATATGGCCAGGGGTCATATGAACCGCACCAACGCGCCGAATGTATGGCTGCGCCGATCAGCGACGCGGAGCAAAGATTCCCCTTGGGAGCTCCGAGCCATACACAGAGGGCACTGAGCTGCGGATCCGCTTTTGAAGTCGCTACAAAAACGAACGGGTGGTCAAGAAACGCCGTTTGCGGTGATATTATTCGTTGTCGTGGCGTTCGTTTTCGAGGTCGGCGGTGCTTGGA
>Ga0126371_10007058_pt1 | contig 10029 bp, 10 predicted proteins | sample PanSoiMetaPlot_4_FD_110145 | JGI IMG/M metagenome (GOLD analysis project Ga0126371, IMG submission 110145) | Tropical forest soil microbial communities from Panama - MetaG Plot_4 | ecosystem: Environmental > Terrestrial > Soil > Tropical forest > Bulk soil | place: Panama | collected 2016-02-17
GACCTTCTGCGTCTGGCGCACCCGGACGCGGCGGCTGAGGATCGTCAGCTCCTCTATGCGTGGATGGCCGACAAGGCCGACGGCCGCTTCGTTGGCGGTGCGCCGGCATACGACGGCGTTCGCCTCGTGTGGGCGTTCGAACGCGCGAAGGCGATGGCGTCGGATCTGACGTCGACGCGCACGGCCGGCGAACTGGCCGTGTTCGTCGCTGAGCACAAGCTGCCTCGCGAAGCCGTTCCGACGGAATGGCTGCGCGAACCGGCGGTCTAACATCGTCGACAACTCGCTCGACGCGGAAGTGGAAGCGCTCGTGGCCGACATGCCGATGACGGCACTACTGCGCAACCTCGCGACGATGACGCGTGTCGGTCTGATCACGCCGCTCGCCGAAGCGACGACGCGTGTTGTCGATCAGCTGCGCGACGGCGAACGTCTGCGCAAGGCGCGTGTACACCCGATCGCGGTGCTGTCGGCTCTCATGACGTACAAGGGCGGTCGAGGCATCCGCGGCTCGGCGACATGGAAGCCGGTCGAAGCGGTCGTGCGTGCGCTTGACGACGCGTTCTACGCATCGTTCGGCAATGTGACGCCGATCGGTGGTCGCGTGCTCATCGGTCTCGACGTGTCGCGTTCGATGACGGTTGGTTGCGTCGGCGGTGTGCCGAACCTGACGCCGCGCGTGGCGTCGTGCGCGCTCGCCACGATTCACGTTGCGACGGAGAATGACTGCACGGTCATGGCGTTCTCGCAGACGTTCCTGCCGTTCAAGATCGGCAAGGGCGAAACGCTCGATGCCGTCGTGAAGCGTGCGGATAAGATGCCGTTCTCTGGTACGGATTGCGCGCTGCCGATGCTCTACGCGATCGAGAAGCGCCTCGACGTCGACACGTTCGTCGTCTACACGGACAACGAAACGTGGTTCGGCACCATCCATCCGGATGAAGTGCTGCGTCGTTACCGCGAGGTCTCAGGTCGTGCGGCGAAGCTGATCGTCGTCGGCATGACGGCGACGGGCTTCACGATCGCGGATCCGAACGACTCCGGGATGCTCGACGTCGTGGGCTTCGACTCGGCAACGCCAAACCTCATCGCAGACTTCGCGCGAGCTCCGGCGCGCGCGGAGTAAAGTCAGAGGCCGGCTTAACAGCCGGCCCTTTGATGCGACGCAGCAACGGTGCGCACGATATCTACGAAGTCCGATGAGTCGACGTAGCGTTGGACACCGACGCTGATCGAAGGTGCGAGTTCACACATTTTCATCATTGTTCGTCTACAGTAACAGCGGCGCAAGCGCGCCAGCGCTACTGTTTTTGTTTCGTTCGCGCGGGTAAACAGGCCGGGCAGGGATGCGCACGTAGCCATTTTTGGAGGGCTCTTTCATGAAACGTATGGTTTTGCCGGCCATGCTCGGATTAATTTATTCATTATTCGCCGTGACGAACGTTGCGCAAGCACGCACCGTCGGCGGCCTTTTCACAATGACCAACGATGCTAACGGCAACGCCGTCGTCGCGTTCAGTCGAGATCAAGACGGACAGTTGTCATTCTTGCACGCCTATCCAACGGGCGGCCGAGGAACGGGCATGTCGCTCGGAAACGCGAGCGGCATGACACTGACGACGAGCGGGCGCTACCTTCTCGTCGTCAATGCGGGAAGCAACAACGTGTCGGTCTTCGGCGTTCATGGCGACACGTTGAGCCTGGTCGAGCGCGAGTCGACGGGCGGGAAGATGCCCATCAGCGTCACCGAAAGCAGAGGATTCGTCTACGTGCTCAACGCCGGCGGCAATGTCGGCGGAAAGGACAGCATCGTCGGATTCAAACTCGGATTCGGCGGGAAGCTCATGCCGCTCGCCGGCTCGATGCGACCGCTGAGCCAGGCATCGACAGGACCTGCACAAGTCGGCTTCAGCGGCGGCGGTCAAAACGTCATCGTCACCGAGAAGAACACGAATATCATCGACACGTTTGTCGTGCGCGCCGACGGCCTTCTGAACGGCCCGTTCATGCACATGTCGAAAGCGCCGACGCCTTTCGGCTTCGCATTCGATCTTCGCGGCCATCTGCTCGTCTCCGATGCCGGTGCGAAACAGCAAGGCGCTGCCGGTCTCTCATCCTATACGGTCGATCCCGGTCATGGGCTCGCCCCGATCACGCCGTTCTCTCCTGATGGTCAGACGGCAGCATGCTGGGTCGCCGTGAGCAAGGACGGAACGATTGCATTCGTCGCCAACACCGGCAGCGGATCGGTCAGCGGATTCCACGACAGCTTCAACGGCGTTCTCGCACCCCTGAACAACGGATCGCCGTTGGCGATGCTCGGGGCGAGCAGTGCGCCGATCGACATGGCGCAAAGCAGCGACGGCCGATTTCTCTACGTGCTCGAGAGCGGCATCGGAGCGATTTCGGTGTTCACCGAACATGCGGGCGGCCAACTAAGTCCGATGGTCGGCGTTTCCGGCTTGCCGCTTAGCGTCGACGGCTTGATCGCGTTCTAAAACTACGTTCCCATGCGTTCGAGGCCGCACTGATGCTTGCGGCCTCGAACCCTTTCACTAACTCCGCTGGTCCACCACTCTACCAGACTGGTCATATCCAACGACGCTAAGATCAATCAGTGATGTGGCTCAACACGATTGGAAGATCGTGTTCGGCGTCGCCTCGCGTCCACGAACCTGTCGGGTGCGCGACGTACCAGAAAACCACGTCGCCGCTCGCGCCCTTGAGTGCAGTAATCGCTCTCGGCACTTGGACACCCCCGCCGGCGATTTTCTCAAACGCTTGCTTCGCAAAGCAGAGCACATGCCTTGGCCTCATCGCCGATACTAGTACTTGCGTCGTCTCCTCGCAGTGTCGTCGGAGCAAGATCGGTGCCTTGATTGCCCCAGAGGTGCATTGGTAATACCAGAGGTTCATACCAACGCTATGGTCGAGCAGTGTCGCCCGATTTGCGAAGCCCTTTTGAAGCGCCAGTGCGAACTCGTGCTTGTGGGCCAGGTAGCTGTTGACATCTGGCGGCGAGCCGGAGAGCATTGCAGCGTTGGGGATCGCGGTGAGGTCACGCGAGCCCGCAAAGTTTGACGGGTTCAGCCCGATTATGAGTAACGGCGCTTCAAAAGCTGGGGGCGTGTAGAAAATCGTAAACCCGATGTTAGGCGCCGTTGCGGGTGGCACAACATACGGCTTGTACGTTTGGTCTTCGGCCCAGCCTTCAAACTTGATCCGTGTCCGCTGATACGCGGAATAAACTTCAGTCCAAAAGTGCTCTTGCGCGCTTGTGGAAGTTCGGTCATCAGTATGGCTCTTTGACCACCCGGACGACGAGCTTTGTGGTTCTAACAATTCATCCATCTCACTGGGTTCTGAGACCCAGCTTGGACGGTCTTCCCAATAAAGCGCTCACGAATATCTCGAGCGACTTTGCCCTGAAACGACCAGCGGATGGCGCTAGTAGTTTGTGACGTATCAGAACGTCTTAGCTCGCTCTCAACGATCTCACTTGCACGCTGGCTTACCCACCCATCAATCTCGTAAACCTCGCGGATAATCCCGTCCGAAACTGCCATTGCAAACCTCACGGCCGAATGTCGGGTTGGATTCATTACCCAGTAGCCGCGAGTTCGTTCGTAGATCTCTTCGGAGGTCAGATTGCGATCGTACTGACGGTTCAAGTTCAGGAGGACGGCAGGCACGTCTATGAGCGCCTCGTCCTCGTCGTACAGGGCTATCAAGTCGTCGACGGTCGTGGCCCCGCACACATGCGCATCGTGTCCTAGCTGAAGATTCGTGAGCTCCTCGTACGCATCAATGAGTGCGCCCTCAACTAGAAAGGCCTCAGCCTCAGAAAGCCTATGCCTATGAATCACGTAACGGACTCGATTACCCGACAACTCGATGTCTCTGATACGTTCAAGCTTTAGCGAGCTTTGATCCCTCAACGTCAGCGCTTCTGCGACGTGTTGAAATATCCGGTTACCAGTGCCCTTGCCAACGTAGAACGTTTGTCCGTCGCGCGGATCGACGAGACGATATACGTAGTAACCGATTTTCTCGATAACGGTCTGGGGAAACGCCGACGTGATTAGAGACCTTTCGCTCAAGTCTATCACCTCGTGGTAGGAGGCGGAACTTGGTGATCAACGGGCGCCAAAGAGCGGACGAGCCAAGACAAGGTTTTGAGAAGTTCCACCCTTTCTAATTCTCCTAAGAAGAGTGACGCGTTGAGGGACGGATAGTAATCAAGGTCGTCGTCCTTGATAGAACAGCCGGGAATCCTACTCAAGCGGGCCGCGAGTTCTGCCCTAGCGCGACGGCTCGAGAATCTCGGATTGTGCGCAAGGCCTTCGAAGTCGATTTCGATCGCGCCCGTATCTTTCAGCCGTGCAATCCGAACGTCACCCTGGCGATATATGATGTGTAGGTTGCGTTCCTTTGTTCTGTTATCGCCTCTTCCGACGCGCAGGTCGGATTGAGCGAGCGCCCACCTTTCTATAGCCTCAATGACTGCACTAACGTCTTGCCTAACTCGATCGTAGAACTGACGCCGGTACAATGCCAAGTTCATCACGATGCCTGTATCCTAGGCCTTGTGCTCCTCTATAGTGCCGGCGACTGGGTCGATTTCGAAGAGAGTGACCCCGCGGAGTAGATGCCTGTAAGTACGGAGATAGTATTGCACCAACGATTCGCGGCGCCTAGGATGCGTATCGAGGCGCATGGCTATGAACTTATTTGTCGTTGGCGGAAGGTGAGATAGCAACAATACAGCCTCGTTGAGGAATGCCATCTTGGCGCTTGGCATATTTCCCGACTCAGTCCATGAGTAATTCTTACACTCGCCGACGTGTAGTTGATCTTCGGACACGAGGTCGAAGCGGTGAAGTTTCGTTGGCTCCCCGATTGCTAGCGGATGGTCCAATAGAAACCGGAGGCCAAGACGCTCCGAAATCAATTGCGCCGCCAATTCTTGAAAGTCGCGACCCTTGCCGGGGTTTAGGCTGTTATCCCAGGGCATGCTAACCCATCGCGTTGTCGGTGTCGGGGCGGCGGGCAAGTGTTTCAGAAAGACGTTCGAGCATCAACTCGATTTTTGCGAGCGATCCAATGACTGTTCCGCTATTGCCATTTACGGAGAGCGAGTCGAGCGCCGAGCCGACGCCGTGCGCGAACTGCGAGAGCGCTTCTACTTCATCGTTCGCATACGCCTCGCCGCCCGCGCGCTCACCAACAAGCAGCACGCCAACGAGCCGTCCGCGGCCGAGCATCGGCAGCGCGAGCGCGCCGACGAGCGAGCTCGAGAAGCGGTGCGGGTCAAGCGGCTTGTGCCACGTCTTGAGCGCGAGGATGGCTCCATCATTCTCGTCGACATTCGCGACCGATCCGTTCCCGAAGGTCCGAACCGGCGTGTATGTGCCGTTGCCGTCGAGATAGACGACGGCGTTGCGCGCGTCGGTGTGCTTTTGCACATTCGCGATCGCCTGATCGAGGAGCGTGTTGGCGTTCGTGACGTATGCGGCTTCTTTCGAGAAGTCGCGCAGCGCGCGTTCGTCCTCGTGGCGCTTGCGGAAAAAGAGCTGGTCGACGAGCGAGTCGATGCGGACGTTGATGTATCGCAGCGATAGGCCGAGGACGAGCGCAAGCGCTGCGTTCGCGACAAGCCCGGTCGTCCGGCTGACGCCGGCGAGAACCGTTCCGAGCAGCCAATCCAGAAGCGTGAACGCGACGACGACGATGAGCGAGACCGTCGCGAAGACGACCGTTCGTCCGACGATGAATTCGAGATCGAGCACGCGGCGTTTGAGAAGAGCGTAGGCGATGACGAGGGCGCCGACGGCGATGCTCAGCGATGCGAGCACGAGCATCACCATGTAGAGCTGCCAGGTGTGCGCGAAATTGATCAATACGTTGGCGAAGAGGCTGGACGCTATCTGCGCGATGGGTAGGGGTAAGAGGAGCCAGCCCGCGCGAGGACGCTCGGATGCCTCAGTCTTCGCGACGGCAACCGCTGCTACGACGCCTGCTATCACGAACGCGAGAATGAGCAAGATCGCCGTCAGGCTCAAGCCGTTGCCGAAGTTGTCTTCGCCGATAATCACGGGATCAAAGCGCAGCGTCACGAGCGCATACGTAAATGCGAAGATCTGCAGCATGGGAAGCGCGATGATGATGTAGGCGGCGACCTCGAGCGCTCGGCGCCACCGACTCACAGCGCCGAACCGCGACGACAACCACACGAGGAGCGCCAGGGCTAGTGGCGCGCCGACAAGACCGAGGATCGTCAGCGCCGCAGACCAGGTCGCGCTCGGCACGATCGTAGCGCTCAATACGGTCGATTGGCACAAGAGCATGATTGCGAGCGTCCGACCGTCGACGAACGAAGCGCGCCGCAAGGAGATGAGGAACGCGCAACCGATGAGCCAGAAACTGCCGGCGATCAACGTGAACGCTTGGGCGGCTTTCAGCCCCGTGCTGTCGTTCGCAATTGTATCAGGCACGACGCTGATATGCATTGTCTGACCAGCGCGATGGATGACAAGCGGCACGGGCGCGTTCGCGACCGGCTGGAACGCGAGACCCAGCCGAACATCGAGGGGTTGTTCCCGAAGATCGAGCGTGTCGCCGGCGCGAATACCCGCGTTTGCCATCGCCCCACCTGGCGCCGGGGGATCGAAGACGGCCTGATACGGACGACCGTTCGAAAAGAAGATATCATCCCACCAGCCATACCAGGCGGGACCGCCTAAGCCGAAGCTGTCGACGGCGAACGCGATCGTCCAGGCTGTGCAGATCCCGCACAACGCCAAAAGGACCCACTTCCAATGGGCGGCCATGCCGGTTGATTACGCCAATCGAGGGAATTGCCCTTGCGTCCCGTCCCGATTAATAACACTTCTGTAGCACAGCTTATACATTTATGTTATAGTCTTGATATGGACAAACTGTTTGGATCCAAAGTGAGAACAGACACGCTCGTGGTGCTTGCGCGCCTTGGCTCGGCCTACGTCTCCGAGCTGGCACGCGTGATAGGAAGGCGTCCGATCGAGGTTCAGCGTGCGCTTGCGTCACTCGAACTGTCGGGCGCGGTCCAGACGCGCCGAGTTGGAACGATCCGGACGGCCGAGCTGAACCGGCGTTTTCCCGAATACGAGAAACTCTTGGATCTGCTTATAGCGATAGGGGCTCGGCCAGATTACGCCGCGACGTGGAAGGCGTCGAGGCGCCGGCCGCGAGCCATCGGTAAATCGCTCTGAAGCTCAAAGGGGCATCGCTTGCGGAGGTCGCCGCGATCGCAAGCGGGGCGCTCGCGCGCGCCGGCATTCCAGTTGTCGTTGTCGGCGGCAGCGCTGTGACCCTCTATACGCCTCAGGTCCACACATCGATGGACGTCGACTTCGCTGCAATTCGGGGCACCACGAGAAAGGCGTTTGCGGAGGCGCTAAAGCCGCTCGGCTTCCAACCGCACGGAAGAGACTTCGTGCAGCGCGATACGCCATACACGCTCGACCTCGTCGCCGACACGCCGTACGTCGACCAGCGGCCACTCACGAGTTTTGCCTCCATCAAGACCCGCCACGGACCTGTCGCCGCGATTCTATTCGAGGACGCGATCGCCGATCGCGTCGCCGCGTTTGTGCATTGGGGCGATTTGGAATCACTCGACGTCGCGGAACGAGCTGTCGCCGCGCGAAGCCGGTCCGTTCGCTGGTCTTCGATCGAAGCTGCGCTGCGGCAGCTCGATGCGAGCGCACCCGTTGACGCAAAGCGTCTAGCTATCGCCGTGAATCGCGTCCGCCAAGCGTATGGCAGCCGCAAGCGCGCCACCCGAAGCGTCGGAAGCAGAAAGGTCTGAGTCGCACGGCCGTTTGTGCTCCTGTTCGGCCGACGGAAAGTTGCACTGAGACATCCCCTGGCGGTGAAGAGGTTTTCTCAGCCCAAAACGTTTTTGTTCGACTCGCAGCCCAGAGCTCGGTCGGCTTAACGCCATTTTCAGCGCTCGCGCCTATGCTCGACTTCACATCGCCCCAACGCGGGGTGACGCGTCCTGGACGAAGGGAGTCCGTTCATGCGCGCTTCGTTACTCGCGATAACCTCGATCCTGCTTCTTACCGGCTGTGGGCAGTCGAGTTCCTCGATTCCGATGGCGCGGGCCGTCGGGTTCGGCGTCCCCTTCTTTGCTCCGTCGGGTGGTGTGACGTTCTACGTTGACGGCCTTCACGGCAGCGACAAGAACGACTGCAGGTCGCCGCAGAACGCGTGCAAGACGATTCAGCACGCGGTGTTCATCAGTTCGTCGGGCGACAAGCTCATCGTTGCATCGGCTGTGTACTCGGAGAACATCATCGTCCGCCACAGCTTGCAGATCGTCGGCGCTGGCTCCGACAAGACGATCGTCGATGGGCAAAAGCGCGGCAGCGGATTTTCGGTCGCGTTCAACCAGGGCGCCGACGTCACGATTTCGGACATGACCGTGCGCAACGGTCGCGGCGATCCCGACGGTGGCGGGATCTATCATTGCTTCGGCACGTTGACGCTCGATCACGTCGTCCTCGAGGGGAATAGCGTTCCCTCTTCGGTGGGCGACGGCTACGGCGGTGCGATGTATAACTGCCCGAGCGGCACGATGACGATCATCGACAGCACGGTGCGTGACAACATCGCGAACGTCGGCGGCGGCATTTGCAACGGCGGCTTGCTCACGATCATCAGGAGTACGTTCAGCGGCAATTCGACGCGTAAATCGAGAGGCGGCGGCGCCATCTACAACTATGGGACTTTGCACGTGGCGAACAGCACGCTCAGCGGCAACTCAGCGCCTGGCGGTATCGGCGGCGCTATACACAACGGCTTCGCCTTTGGTGGTCTGAGCGGGGGCGCGCAGATCGACAACACGACGATCAGCGGGAACAGCGCAAGCGGCGGTCCCGGTGGTGGCATCTACAACCATTTCGGTCTCCCGGTCTACGTGCAGAACACGATCATCGCCCACAACACGCCGCAGGATTGCGGAGGCGCTCAGCTCCAGACGGAGGGCTTCAATCTGAGCAGCGATGATTCGTGCGATTTCGACGGCGCAGACGATCTGAATAAAGTCGATCCGAAGCTTGGGCCGTTGCAGAACAACGGAGGCGCAACGGACACGATGGCGCTTCTGTTGGGAAGTCCGGCGATCGACGCAGGCAATCGGGGCGGTTGCCGAGACTGGAATGGCGATCTGCTAAAAACCGATCAGCGCGGGATGCCGCGCCCCGACGGGCGTGAACTGACCGGCTGCGATATCGGCGCGTACGAGCGCCAAGACTGAATAGCCGCTAGCGCTCTCTTATAACGTGTCGAGGCGGCCGCCGTCGACGACGAGCGTCGTGCCGTTGACGAACTTCGCGTCGTCGGATGCGATGAAGCAGATCGCGGCAGCGAGGTCCTCCGGCTTGCCGATCGCGCCCGTGACCTTCTCCACCCCGCTCTTCACGTTCGGGTTGTTCCAAAGCATCGGCGTGTCGACTGCGCCCGGCGCGACGCTGTTCACGCGGATACCCTTCGATAGCATTTCGATGCTAAAACCTCGCGTGAACGCTTCGATCGCCCCTTTTGAGGCTGCGTAGGGGACGACATTCGCCGTCGTCTGATGCGCGTGCACGGAGCTGATGTTGACGATCGCCGAGCCGCTCGCCATATGCGGCGCGCCGTATTTGCTGAAATAGAACACCGAACCGAGATTCGTCGTGATGACCTTGAAGAAATCGGCCTCCGCGATGTCGACGATCGGTGTGAAGGTCATGAACGCGGCGTCGTTGATGATGACGTCGATTTTCTGATAGGTCGTCACCGCTTTGGTGATGACCGCTTGGACTTGCGCTGAATCGCCGACGTCGACTGCGACGGCGATCGCCGTACCGCCAGCCTTCGTGATCTCGTCGACCGTCGCCTGAGCTGAGTCAAGCTTCAGGTCCGCAACGACGACTTTGCCGCCCTCGGCAGCCATCTGGAGACATGTGGCGTGACCGATGCCCGAACCGCCGCCGGTGACGATGC
>Ga0126371_10007061_pt1 | contig 10027 bp, 7 predicted proteins | sample PanSoiMetaPlot_4_FD_110145 | JGI IMG/M metagenome (GOLD analysis project Ga0126371, IMG submission 110145) | Tropical forest soil microbial communities from Panama - MetaG Plot_4 | ecosystem: Environmental > Terrestrial > Soil > Tropical forest > Bulk soil | place: Panama | collected 2016-02-17
ATTCCAGCATCGCTCCTGATTCGCATCCCAACGGAGTGCGTAGTTTTGACAGGGGAATGCGTTTGAGAATTTTCCGGTGGGCTCGGCTCCCAATCATCAGTTTGTTGGTCGCAAGTTGTGGCCATGCTTTTTCACAAGTCTCTGATCGTCCCTCTTTGATTGCTCCTCGAGCCCCTACGGAATTCGTCATCAAGCGCACTCTCGGCGCTACGGAAGCCGACTTCGTCAACACTCTCGTTGCATTTTCAGATCAATCCGATCAGGCCTCACAGTCGGGCTCTCAACAGCGCCAAGGTTTTCTCATTCGAAATCTCAAACGCGGACTCAACGACCAGAAACGACTGTACCTCGCTCCGTTCCAACGCAAGAATCTCAAATGGGACGCACTCTTTCTGCTTACGACCGGCGCTCTTCTCGCGACCGATCGCCAAGCGTCGCGCCAGATTTCGACCGATCATGTCAACATCAGCCACGACATCGCCCTGCTAAGCATCGGGTCCGCGGGCGTCAGTGCCGGCCTGATCTGGCTGCACGGTCTTCGCGCCGACGACTCGCACGCCAAAGAGACGGGGTATCTCACCCTCGAGTCACTCGCGAATACGTTTCTCATCTACACTCCCATGCAACTCATCGCCGGACGAGAACGCCCTGATGACGGAACCGGAAACGGCCGCTTCTGGCAGCGCCACAGCGTCAATACTTCGTTTCCTGCCGGACACCCCATGTTTATGTGGGCAATGGCGAGTGTGATTAGTCACGAATATCCAAAGACGTGGGTCAAAGTGCTGACTTATGGCGCCGCGCTTGCGGTATCCATCACTCGGTTCACTGGCCGGAATCACTTCCCATCCGACATTTTCGTCGGCAGCACCCTTGGCTACCTGATTGGCACAAACATCTACCATTCACACTGCAATCCCGATTTCAGCGATGCGTGCCATCGATAGCCACAGTTTGCCATAGTTGATGGTCGCCTTTCTTACGCAACTCCGGTTAGTGCAGCAGGCGTATGGATCAAACGCCGAGAATTACACGAGCACGACCTGATCGCTGAAAGGACGTTTCACTACGCGGGAGACACGCCATTTTGCCTTGCCTGCCAGCTCGCGAAAAACTTCCAGCCCCCGGGGACGCGTCGCGGCTCCGCTAGTCTGGCGTAGCCGCTGCGTGAGGGTGGGTACGAGTTACCGATCCCACGACGGCCACGACCGAAGAGTGTCCTCGAAGCGCTTTAAGATTCGCTACGATTTCGTCGTCCGACCCGTACTCGAACAACCCCCTTCTGACGAGCACATCACGATCGAACCCCGCGCCTGCGCTTCTTTCCGCGCCATCTCCAGTTCATTCGCGTTCGCCCAATCGTACGGCCTGTGCTGAAAATTCACGTGTGTTCCATGCAGCAGTCCATCGGCCGCGGAGAGAGCTGCTAAAGCCGCTTTCCCAAACGCAAGACCCTCGTCGTCCGCATCGAGAACAGTAATCGAGACCTCACGACCCGACAGGATTCCGGCCTGCCGCTTGTTCAGGACGATAAAAGCATTGAGGCTGTCGACGGCCGGGCCGCCGGCAATGTTCAGAAAAACAAGCGGCCGCCGCGGGTCCGCCTGAAGATGAGGAAGCAACGCTTCCGCCATCAGTAGTGCCATATCTTGCAGGCGCAGTCGTACGCCAAGTGCTGGCAGCGATGCTGCAATCTTTCGATCCACAGGGTTGGCATAGGCACTTCGCGCTCGAGGAAGGAACTAACGGGTAGCGGAGCGGAGCCGTCCGATCCTTCGGCACACAATCAAGTCTCGCAGAAGTAACCGCCGTGGAAGCGTCGCAATGAGCCGCTGTGCGCGGCCGGAATCCATCACCACCGGGTCATGTCCAACTTCTTGATTGATTGCCTTCCCACCCTGCGCTAGGCTGGTTTCGCTCTCGCGAATCTCCCCTCCTTCTTCGTCCTCACACTCTATTTTCAGGCGGTTGCTGCATTGCGAGTGCAATCTAACGTGGTTGAGCTGAGATACCCACAACATATGGGGTTTTATATCTTGACCCACGCCCGATATCGCCATTACAGTAACTGCAATCCGTGCCTTTCCTGCCGCGGCAGGGGAGGTTTGTGCGCAGACGAAACCGACCAGGCATCCAATTGGTTAACAGCCTGCCCGGGGCGTCCGACCAGCCAGATCATGCACACCGCGCGCCCCAGCCAGCGCACGTAAACAGGGTCCGACATCGCACGTTCTGTCCGCATGATGGAGCGTCGAAGGAGTCGAAGTTGCTCAAACTGAAAAAGCTCCAGATCCTTGGATTCAAGTCGTTCTGCGACCGCACCGAGCTCAAGTTTCCAGGCGACGGTGTGGCCGCCATCATCGGTCCAAACGGGTGCGGCAAGTCGAACATCGCCGACGCCATCTCCTGGGTTTTAGGCGAGCAGTCCGCAAAGACCTTGCGCGGCTCGCGCATGGAGGACGTGATCTTCGCAGGCACGCGCGACCGCCAGCCGACCGGCATGGCCGAAGTGTCCCTGACCCTCATCGACCCTGAGCAATACGATGGACCTGATAAGAACGAACCGACTGAGATCGAAGTACGCGACGAACTGTCCGAAGAAGATTGGGACGAAGCGGAACTCCGCGCCCGTGCCGCCGAAGAAACAGAACGTGCTATAGATGAAGCCCAGCCGGGCAAAGTGGAAGAAGTGGCCGCCGCAAATCTCGCAACTGCGGTTGCTCAAACCGGAACCGCTGAAGGAAGTGTTGCTCCGTCGATCAACGGAGAGACAGGCGTCCTCGCCCGTCCGGAGGCGGGTGTCGAAACACCATCCGACGGAGAATCCCGCGTCCCCGCCGGTTCCGATACAGCTGAAAACTCATCGGCTGCACCGCTCACCGCCGCCGCCGTCGCCGGCACACCAGCCGTTGTCCTCAAAATTCGCCGTCGCAAATTCAACCAGCAGCAGTATCACTCCGGAGAAATCGTCGTCACTCGTCGGCTGTTCCGCTCTGGCGACAGCGAATATCTCCTCAACGGAAAGCTCTGTCGGCTGCGCGACATTCAGGAACTCTTCATGGGCACTGGCCTCGGCCCCGAGTCCTACGCGCTCATTGAGCAAGGGCGCATCGGGCAGATTCTCTCCAGCCGTCCGACTGACCGACGGGCCATCATCGAAGAAGCTGCAGGTGTAACTAAGTTCAAGACCAAAAAACGCCTGGCGGAGGCTCGCCTCGAAGATGCCAAGCTCAACCTGAATCGCGTCAACGACATCTTCGAGGAAGTCACGCGCCAGATGAACTCGTTGAAGCGCCAGGCGTCCAAGGCCGAACGTTATGCGCGGCTCCGTGACGAAATGCGCGCCAAGCTGCGGATCGTTCTCGCCAGTAAGTTTACGCAGCTGGAGGTCGAAAGCGCCCAGATCGAATCACAACTCACTGCCCTGTCGCAGGAGATGCAGAACTGCTCTGAGTCGGTGCAGCAGTACGAAGTCGAACACACCGAGCGTACTCAGCGCGGGTACGCAATCGATGCTGAGATCCGCCAGAACCGTGATCGTCTAAGCCAGATCGCGATGGAGATCGACCGCGCCCACGCCCGCCGGCGCACGAACGACGAACGCTGCGCCGAGTTGATGGCTCGCGCAGCTTCGTCGGATGCCGAACTAGCCCAGGCCCGAAGCCGCCTTACGGCTCTCCAGTCTGAACTCGACTCCAACCGCCAGATCCTTGAATCCGCGGCCGCCGACTTGGCGTCAGCTCAGCACGAACTCGATCTCTGCAAGCAGGATGCTGCCACCGCCACAGCCGATCTGACCACCATCGAACTTGAAATCGAACAGGGTCGCGCTTCCATCATGGAAGCTGTCGCCGCGGCGTCTGAGCTTCGTAACCAGCTCACCCAAGCCGAAGAACGCCTGTCTCACGTGAATCGCGAGGCCCAGCGCCTGGATATCGAAATCTCGACCGCCAACTCGCAAGTCGAAGCCTTCGGCGGACAGCGCGGACAACTTGCACTTGAATTCGAAACGGTCTCCCAACGCGTGGGTGGCTTGGCCACCGAGATCGCCGAAGTCCGGTTGTCTCTCGAGAGCAAGCGCCACGAAGAAAGCGACGCCAAGCTCCGGCTCGACAGCCTCCGTGCCGAGTATGCATCCGCACTGGGCAAGAAGGGATCGCTCGAAGCCGTCATCGCCGAGCACGGATACTCAACCGAATCCGTACGCCGGCTCTTTCAATCGGGATCGTTGCAAGGCGGCTTCGCCCCGGTCGGCGTTCTCGCCGATTTCCTCGAGGTCGAACCTCAGCACGAGCGGGTCGTCGAGGACTTCCTGCGCGACGAACTCAACTACATCGTCGTGAAGTCCTGGGACGCCGCCGACGAAGGTCTGCGTCTGCTGCGCAGTGACGTCGACGGCCGCGCGACCTTCCTCGTTCACCCGGAAGACGCCCAAGCCAAATTTTCCTTCGTCATCGACGAGGCGGCGCACTCCGCTCCTCCCGGACGTTCCATTGTTCCGCTGAAGAGCACCATCCGCGTGCTCGACGGCTTCGGAAAGTCGCTCGAAGTCATTCTGCCGAAGCTTCGCGACGGCTACATCGTTCCCGACTCCAACATCGGCCGTGAGCTTGCGCTCGAAAATCCTGATGCCTTCTTCCTCGCGCACTCTGGCGAATGCTTCCACAACGTCACCGTAACGGGCGGAAAACAGCGCGCCGAAGGTCCGCTCTCGATGAAGCGTGAACTCCGCGAAGTTCTGCGTGCTCTCGAAGAACTCGAGCATGCACTTCGTGATGGCGAAGCGCGTGTACTCCTGCTGGGCAAGGAAATTAAAGAACTCACCGCCCGTCTCGACAATCTGGAAGAAGAGAAGCGTGAAGCCGAGAAGCAGGCGATGACCTCCGGCCATATGCTGCAGCAACTTGACGCGGAAATGGGTCGCGTCGGTGAACGGCTCAACACCAGCCGTTCCGAGTTGCATCGCTTGACCTCGGAACGCGCCGATCAGGAAGCGATCATTGCCGCAAGAAAGATGGACATTAGCGCCGCCGACGAAAGGCGCGCCGAAATCGAGCGGGGCATGGTGGTCGGCCAGCAGCGCCTTGCTCTACTCAAGGAGCGCCGCGACCTGGCCGCGCAGAACACTTCGCAGCACGTCGCCCGCGTTGCGAGCCTCGAAGAACGCCATCGCTCGGCGTCTGCCGTCCTGCAGCGCATCGAGTCACTGGTTGCCGAAATGGCGGAACGCGTCCACACTCTTCGCACGCAGATTGACGCCTCTGCGGCTGAAAAGGTCCAACGCGAGAATGAGAACCAGCTTCTCGCCAATCAACTCCTCGATCTGGAAGCCGAGAAGAATGCGGGTGACGCCCGCGAGGGTCTACTACAAGTGGAGTCGGAGCAGCTCCGTGCTCGCCTCACCGAGATCGACGAGGAGCTACGGGCCGCACGGTTGCTGCTCGATCAGGCTCGCGACCGACGCGGGGAACTTGCCGCCGTCGCCGCCAAGCTCCAATCCGATGCCCAGTACATGGCCGAGTCCTGCCTGAACGACCTTGGCGTCCAGCGGCACGAATTGATGGCCGACACCACCATCGAGATCGCCACCGGAGAGCAACTCACTATCGAGGACCAAGCCTACCGCGAGATGCGCACGCGCCTCGACAACATGGGCCCAGTCAACATGATGGCGCTCGAAGAATATAAAGAGACAGCGGAGCGCCACCAGTTCCTCGAAACCCAGCGGCAGGACCTGCTCGATTCCATTCAGAACACCATCGCCACCATCAAGGAAATCGACACGGTTTCGCGCCAGAAATTCGAAGAAGCCTTCCACAAGATCAACAACAACTTCACCGAGACCTTCCGGAAACTGTTCGGTGGCGGGCACGCCTTTATGCGCCTCACCGACGAGGAGAACAGCGCCGAAAGCGGTATCGACGTGGTTGCCTCGCCCCCCGGAAAGAAGCTACAAAACGTTCTGTTACTTTCCGGCGGTGAAAAGGCGCTCACCGCGCTCTCCCTCCTAGTCGGGATATTCCAGTATGCGCCTAGCCCCTTCTGCATTCTTGACGAGGTGGATGCTCCTCTCGACGAAGCCAACATCGGACGCTTCACCGAACTCGTTCGCGATATGAGCGTGCAGACGCAGTTCGTACTCATCACCCACAGCAAGAAGACGATGAGCATCGCTCCGGTACTCTACGGAGTGACAATGCAGGAACCAGGCGTTTCAAAACTTGTCTCCGTCCGTTTCGGAGCGACCGCCTGAAGGCTGCACACCGACGCAGCAAGACTGTTGCGGTCCGACAGTCCTCGTGCTAGAGATGCGCCTTGCGCGTCTCTTTCCTTTCTTCCGGTTTATCCACGATTGTCCTCAGTTTTTCCACATCGCGTTTACCGTAAATCCCGCATCTGGCGGGCATTTCGACGCGCCTCGCAGAGTGTCAACGTTTTTTCGATCAACTACATGGAAGCATCACATTGATCCATGACGTAAATCGTTGACAAAAATTTATGGGCGGCTAGAATACGCGACGTTTTTTGCCTGTAAAATTTCTTTCCATGAGCACTGACCTCCTCGACACCGTCCTTCTAAATACCGAATTCCCAGATCTCCAACTTCATGGCAGCGGTAAAGTCCGGGACGTATATCGCCTCGATAACGACCGTCTTCTTTTCGTTGCCACCGATCGCATCTCTGCCTTCGACTACATCCTGGCGACGGGCATCCCGCACAAGGGACAGGTCCTTACCCAGATCTCGCTGTTCTGGTTCGACTTCCTGAAAGATGTTGTTCCAAACCACCTCATCAGCGCCGACGTCTCGCAATACCCTGCCGAGCTTCGCAAGTACAACGATCAACTCCGTGGACGCTCCATGATCGTGATGTGCGCCGACATGGTCCCCGTGGAATGTGTCGTCCGCGGATACATCTCCGGCTCTGCGTGGAAGGAGTACAAGGCTAGCGGGAAAGTGTGCGGCATTGAGCTGCCCAAGGGCCTCCAGGAATCCGATCAGCTTCCAGAACCGATCTTCACACCCGCCACGAAGGCGACCACGGGTCACGATGAAAACATCAGTTTCGAGCATATGGTCAAACTGGTAGGCGCCCCTCTCAGCGAGCAACTGCGTGATTTGACGTTGAAGGTCTACAAGAAGGCGGCCGATTACGCCCGTCAGCGTGGCATCATTATCGCCGACACCAAGTTCGAATTCGGCCGCACACCCAAGGGTGTGACCTTGGCCGACGAAGTTCTTACTCCCGATTCCTCGCGATTCTGGCCCGCCGACCTGTATAAGCCCGGTAAGGCCCAGGATTCGTATGACAAGCAGTATGTTCGTGATTATTTAGAAGAAATCCGCTGGAACAAGCAGCCGCCTGCACCTGCACTGCCGGTCGAGGTGGCTCGTAAGACCAGCGAGAAATATCTGGAGGCTTATCAGCAGCTCACGGGACACAAGCTGGATGTCTGATCCCGCATCGCTTTGCAGGACAGACCAATGAACGTTGCGGATTGGCTGATCCTGATTGTGATTCTGGTGTCTGTAGCAGTAGCCGCTTCCGAAGGGTTCTTCCATCAGGCCTTTGGACTTGCGGGCTTGGTCGTCGGATATCTGTTAGCCGCCTGGCAGTACCACCGTCTGGCGGACTGGTTTTCGCCCAATCTGAAGTCGCCGTGGCTCGGCGAGATCGCTGCCTTCGTTCTCATTTTTGTTGGTGTGCTGATTGTGGCTGGAATTGCGGGCCGCATCACGCGTTGGGCAATGAAGGAAGCCGGTCTCAGCATTTTCGACCGCATGTTGGGCGGGTTGCTGGGATTGCTGAAGGGCTCACTCTTCATCGCTGTGATTTTGATGGGAATGACCGCCTTCACGCCCACTTCCCGATGGTTAGAAGGGTCAGAGTTCGCTCCGTATTTCCTGGTTGTGGGCCGGGCTGCGATTTGGCTGGCCCCCTCCCAGTTGCGCGAAAAGTTTTATCAAGGACTGGACATGCTCCATCGAGCGCATGTCGCAGAGACGGTAGCTCCGGGACCCGGCCCGAGTGCGAAGCCGGCTCAGTAAGAAGTAGGTCCGAAGATTTTCATACTGAAGCCTTAGCAGAGAAAGAGAGAGCCCGTGAAGGATCAACTCGAAGCCCTCATCATGCAGATGTACAAGAGCAACATCCTTTATTCCGAGGCCGTCCGTGAATTTAAAAAACGCTTCATTCTCACGGTCCTCCAGGAAAACAAAGGCAACCAATGCCGCGCCGCCCGTGAATTGGGCATGCATCGCAACACTCTCAGCCGCACTCTCTCGGAGCTCAAGATTGATGTCCGCCTTCTCCGCGACGGAGCCAAGCGGCCTCCGCGTAGCGCTCGCCCCATTGCTCTGGAGAAGAAAGCGGCCCGCTAGTTTTTAGGTCGACGACCACGCTCGATCGCCAAAGCCACCAGCCGCCATTCAAAGCAAAAGAAAAAGGCAGCCAAAACTGGCCGCCTTTTCAATTTTCCGACCGCTCTGAACTATTGCTGCGAAGCAGGCTTCTTGTGCACGGCTCCGGCCGGCTTCTTCGCCCCTGCGGGCGCCTTCGCCGTGAGGATCGCGCCGTCTTTCATGGTCATCACAAACGGCTTCGGCTCGTAAGAGACCGGCGTGCCTTCAAACTGGAAGTCGGCCCCGACCTTCGGCATCAGCCTCGCGGGAATCACAGCGGTCATCGTTAGATCGATGTCAGGTTTCTTGGCATCGATGTCGTCCGAACTACCCGCTAGTTTCAGGTTGCTGGAAGAGGTGACTTCCATCACCTGTGCGGCCATCTGTAGTGGCTTGCCTTTCAGTGTGTTCCACACCTTCTCGGCATCCTCGGGTTTCCCCTCGGAAAGAACAAGCTCCCATTCCGCAAAGCTCATCTCCTCGACCTTCTTTGTCTTTACGAGATCGGCGGCCTGCTCGGCGGGGGTTGGCGGAACATACTGCGTAATTTTTGACGACAAATCCGGCGGCGGAAATGGCGTGCCTTTCGCTTGCGCTAAAAGATCGGTCCAGCCTTGGTCGGACCCGTGATACTTCCGATACACCGACGCCCCGTATTTCTCGATCTGCTGCTGTCCCTGCGGCGTTGGGGCCAGTCCCGCCGCACGCGCCGTAAACCATAGACCATTCAAAGTATCAGGCGGCGTCTGCTTCAAATAAGCCTGCGACAACGGATAAATCACGTTGACATCATTGGGCGCAGCTTCCACCGCAGAATGCAGCGCCGTCGCTGCCTTCGGATAATCTTTGTTGCCAAGCGCAGCCAAACCCACAGCTCGGTAGCAGATGCCGCCGATCTGGGTCTTCGTCTTTTCCCATTCTTCCGCGGGGGCATTGTCTGGTTTCGGCGCAGTTGGCAGGGCAGCGATGCACTTTTGCCCATTCTGATCAGCTTCGGCCAGGTTATTCGCCGCCAGTTTGCTATACGTGACGATCGCCAATGCTTTGATGTTGTTCGGATTGGCTTGCAGCAGGCGCTGCGCGGTGTCGCCCATCTTCGCAACGTCGCCTTTTTGCTGATACGTGCCCATCAGCGTTTCGAGGGCGTCTTCTTTCATCACGCTGTTGGGATATTGCGTCAGGAATGCTTCCAGGCCGCTGATCTTGGCCGTCGGGTCCGTTTGTCCAACCGCTCCCATGTAGGCGTTGTATTCCGCAGGATCCTTAATCTCCTTTTTCTGCGCGGGTGCTGCGGCTTGTGGCGCGGCCGATTGCGCTGGGGCTGCCGTTGTCGACTGCGCAGCGTCTTGCGCCACGGCAGCGACCGCACTTCCAAGCACAATCGTCAGTAGAATCTTGTTCATTCGAATGGCTCCTTGAGTTCTCGGGAAAATCAGCGACGTCTTCCTGTCCGGCATTCCTACCTGCACGCTACCCTCATGCATAGGCGTGCTCCGCGCCCATGCCGCAGGCTCCGGATGTCCCTCAACGCTTCACCTGTAGATGGTTGACCGCCAAGGTGCGTTTCCGGTGAGCGGATTATAAGTATCCACTCCGCAATATGGCAAGCCGCTTGACCGTCCCC
>Ga0126371_10007062_pt1 | contig 10027 bp, 11 predicted proteins | sample PanSoiMetaPlot_4_FD_110145 | JGI IMG/M metagenome (GOLD analysis project Ga0126371, IMG submission 110145) | Tropical forest soil microbial communities from Panama - MetaG Plot_4 | ecosystem: Environmental > Terrestrial > Soil > Tropical forest > Bulk soil | place: Panama | collected 2016-02-17
AGGCCTTCGTCGATCCGGAGCGGGCATGATGAATTCGCCGACCGCTCGGCAGCATCTGTTTTGCTCCGTCACTGCCCGCGCAAGCGGGTAATCCAGTACTCGCAAACTGTCAACGGGACGTCGGTCATGCTCCGTCGAACCGCTGCGGCGTGCTGGATCGTCCGCTTGCGCGGACGATGACGGCGGTGGTTGACGCTTGAAAACGGCAGGAACCGAAACCCATGTCCATCATCGACATCCATCCGCACGTCATCGCGACCGACACGGCGCGCTTCCCGCTCGCGCCGCTCGGCGGCACGCAGTCGACCTGGTCGCGCGACCGCCCGACCTCCTACCAGCAGATGATCGCCGAGATGGACGCGGCCGGTGTCGCCAAGTCGGCGATCGTGCAGGCCTCGACGGCCTATGGCCACGACAACGCCTATGTCGCGGAGGCGATCGCCGCCTATCCGCAGCGCTTCACCGGCGTCTTTTCGGTCGACGTGCTCGCGCCGGACGCGGTCGAGAAGATGAAATACTGGATCGGCCGCGGCTTTTCCGGCATGCGCCTGTTCACCACCGGCAGCACCATGCCGGGGCAGGCGACCTGGTTCGCCGATCCGAGCGCCTATCCGGCCTGGGAATATGCCGGCGAGGCGGGCATCCCGGTCTGCATGCAGATGACGCCGCAGGGTTTTCCTCAACTGCGCGGCCTGATGGATCGCTTCCCGAAAGTGCGCATCATCCTCGATCACCTGGCGCGCCCGCACCTCGTCGACGGGCCGCCGTTCGCTGCCGACCAGCCGTTCTTCGATCTCGCCCGCTACGGCCAGGTGTTTCTGAAAGTGACTCCCGTCAATGTCGAGCCGAAGGACTGGGGCAAGGCGACGCCGGAAACCTTCTTCGGCGCCGTGATCGCGGCGTTCGGCGCCTCGCGCCTCGCCTGGGGCTCGAACTTTCCCGCCACCGCCGGCCCGCTGTCGGCGATCCTGCGGAAGGCGCAGGCCGCCTTCGCGTTCGCCGGTGCCGCCGACCGCGAATGGATTTTTGGCAAGACCGCGCAGGCGCTCTATCCGCGCCTCGGGGACTGAACGTCTCTATCGACAGGACAAATCCATGCCGACCGTGATCGACATCCATCCCCACATCATTGCGAGCGACACGCAGCGCTATCCGCTCGCGCCGCTTGGCGGCCATCAATCCGACTGGTCGCGCACCCGGCCGGTGACGACCGAGCAGATGATCGCCGCGATGGACCGGGCGGGTGTCGCCAAGGCCGCGATCGTGCAGGCCTCGACCTGCTATGGCCACGACAACGCCTACGTCGCCGACGCGGTCGCGGCGCATCCCGACCGCTTCACCGGCGTCTTTTCGGTCGACGTGTTGGCGCCCGACGCGCCCGCGCGCATCCGCTACTGGACCGGCAGGAAGCTCACCGGCCTGCGCCTGTTCACGTTCGGCAGCACCATGACGCAGCAGGCCTCGTGGCTCGATGATCCGAAGAGCTTTCCGGCGTGGAACTACGCCGGCGAGCTCGGCCTCTCGATCTGCCTGCAGATGTCGGCAACCGCATTTCCGCAGATGATCCGCATGGTGGAGCGTTTTCCCAAGGTGCGCGTCATTCTCGACCACTGCGGCCGCCCCGCCCTCGAGGACGGCCCGCCCTATGCGGCCGCCGAGAGCCTGTTTGCGCTCGCCGCGCATCCGAACGTCTATCTCAAGCTCACCCAGCGCAACTTCACCGAGTCGCGCAAAGGCAAGGCGACGCCGGAAAGCTTCTTTCCCAGGCTGGTCGAAGCGTTCGGCGCATCGCGCCTCGCCTGGGGCTCGAACTATCCGTCCTCGGAGGGCTCGCTCTCCGATCTTCTGGGGCTCGCGCAAACGACGCTGAAATGTCTCGCGCCCTCGGATCGCGAATGGATCTTCGCCAAGACCGCCCAGTCGCTCTATCCCGCACTTCGTTGATGAGGCACCGCATCCGCGCTCCGCAACGTCCGCGCCGTCATCGTCCCCGCACCGCGCCGTAGCTCGCGAAGCGAGCGTAGGCGGGTGCGCGGGCAATGACGCCGCAAGGCAAGCCGGCCGCAAGTCCACATCGAAGCCGCAAAAGGACATCCTCATGTCGAACGTTAAGAACCTCACCCTGCACACGATGCTGGGCAACTACCCGATCACCCAACCTCTCAAGTCCGGCGTGGTGCGCTCCGACCTCGTCGACTTCGATTTCTCCGAGGTCAAGGTCGCCAACAACCTGTTCAAATCGGTGGTGCGCGACGCGAAATACGACGTCGCCGAGCTCGCGATCGTCACCTACCTGCAGGCCAAGGCCTACGGCAAGCCCTACGTGCTGCTGCCCGCCGTGCTGGTGAGCCGCGGCCAGCATCACACCATCGCCTACAACGCCGAGCGCGGCGCGCTGCGGCCCTCCGACCTCAATGGCAAGCGCGTCGGCCTCCGCGCCTACACGGTGACGACTGCGACCTGGGTGCGCGGCATTCTGGCCGCCGACTACGGCGTCGATCTCTCCTCGATCGAATGGATCACGTTCGAGGATCCGCACGTCGCCGAGTATCGCGACCCGCCGTTCATCAAGCGCGCGCCGGCCGGCAAGGAGCTCGCCCAGATGCTGCTCGACGGCGAGATCGACGCCGCGGTGGTCGGCGACAAGCTGCCCGACCCGCGGCTGAAACATCTGATCGTCGATCCCGAGAGGGCCGCCCACGTCTGGGCGGAGCGCCACGGCGGCGTGCCGATCAATCACATGGTCGTGGTGCGCGAGAGCCTGTCGCGCGAGCGCCCCGACGTGGTGCGCGAGGTCTTTCACAAGCTGCATGAGAGCAAGCGCGCCGCCGGGCTGGCACATGGCGAGGCGCTCGATCCCTACCGCTTCGGCGTCGAGGCCTGCCGGCCGATCCTCGAGATCATCATCGACTTCTGCGCCGGCCAGCAGCTTCTGTCGCGCCGCCTCACGGTCGACGAGCTGTTCGACGACACGACGCGCGCGCTGGTGCCGTGATCGCTGGCCGCGCGGGGCTCGGCATCCGCGCTGTGGCCGCGCAGGCGGTGACAACCACCTCAATACCGGCTCCTTGCACCAGGCGGACCCGCCGACATGTCCGCCCGGTGTCCGCTGTCCGGAGAAGACCGGAAGCGATTTGCTCGACGAGCGCATCTCCTGTTCGACACCGTGGTGGGGGTCTTAAAGTCAAGCTAAGATCGCGTTGCGTGACGGCAATCGAGGAGCGGATTCCGCTATTCGCGAACAGGAGCGATCCATGGCAAAGCAGAAATCGGACAGCGTTTACCGGATTGTCGATGTTGTCGGCGTCAGCGAAGAATCATGGGAGGAAGCTGGCCGCAATGCCGTGGAGACGGCAGCGGGTTCACTTCGTGATCTGCGCGTGGCTGAGGTCATGAAAATGGATATGAGAGTGGAGAACGGTAAGGTCACTGCATTCCGGACTCGCGTCGCGCTCTCGTTCAAGTACGAAGCCTGATCCGATTTCGCGAGCACGACGGCGGGTGAACGACGCTATGCCGAGGTAGCGTCGCGCCGCCGCTCGCGCGCAAAACTGGAGGAAGTCGCTGTTGCGGTCGCAATCGGGGCGACATCCGACGTGGCGGGTAGAGCCGAGCACGTCGTTCCCGGCACGAAAGCGGCCGACCGGGTATATCCGCTCGATGTCCGCACTGCGGGGGTGAAGCGGACTCGATATGCTCGATCTGACCGCGATTTCTTCGGCAAGCCGCGCAGCGAGCGGGCGTAGCCATTCCTGTCGAAGAATCCTGCGGCACTGAACAGCTGGATCACGCGAGCGTCGAGAATGCGGTCGCTGGCGCCGATGCAGGCCGAGGCGTTCAGCGCTGGCTCCTCGCGGGCCTACTGATACGAGAACGAATAGACGAAGGCGCTGCGCGCGAACGGTGATCCCGTAACACTCTCCGGAATGTGCCATCGCACGGCGCGCGCGTGAAAAAAACAAAGCCTCAGCGAGGAAGATTTGCGGTTCTCGCTGGAGACTGACGTCGATCATCGATCTCGACCGTGGCGGTCATGCCGGCCGAGAGGACGACATTCTGCGGTACTCTCACCGATGTGGATGCGCACCGTCGATCCAGCATGCTCGCTTCATGCCCGCTTTTCGGGGATGAAGCGGTCTCGTGATGCTCACTCTGAGATTTTCCGAGTCTGACCTAACAGACATTCACCCTTGCTTCGCCACGCGGTTGGGCGGCATGTCGGGCGGCAGGGAGACCCAGGGATGGCGTGCCTCCTCCCATACCGCGATGGTCGGCTCGGGGAAATTCGGGTCGGCGAAGTTGCCGATGGCGACGGCGACGTATCCAGGGAAGCCTTCGCCCTCCCAGTATACAGTCGAGCCGCATGTCGGGCAGAAATGAAAGTTCAACGCATTTCCGCTTTCGGCCATCCGCGTCCACACCGTCGCGTTACCCGCGACGGTGACCTGCTCGCGGCGGAAGCGCGCCTGGTTGCTGATCACGGCGCCGGTGCGGCGCTGGCACTCCAGACAGTGGCACATGGAGATGCGCGACGGCTCGCCCTCGATCGTCAGGTGAAGCTGGCCGCAGCTGCAGGCGGCGCGTCGGGTGGTCATGGGTCAACTCCGTGCCCGTCTACATGGGCCGCTGGACTGCGCAACGACGCAGTCGGTTGAGTCCGCCTTGATAATGGCGGCGCGGATGGCCTTCGCTCACTTCTCAGTATCATCGTTGACGAACTTCGCGAACTCGGCGGGAGAAACGGCGGGCAACGGGATCATGTCGCGCATCGGCCGCAAGATCGGCGAGCAGGCGATCGCCAGCATCATGCGGCCGCAGTCCTGAACCGATGAGGCGCCCCGGAGAGAGCGAGCAGGCGACCTCCGGGCTGCCTGCTGCGTCGCTTCCGTCTCAGCCGGATGCGCATCAATTGGCGATTTTGTCGACGCGGCGAGGCCAGCCCACGCCGAGGCGAATAGTGAGGATGACGCGGTTTTCGGGCTTGCCCGGCCAGCCCATATTGTGTAGAACAAATAGAGAACATTTTCAAGGCTACAATCGTGACCGAACGGGCTGGTTCTTGGCGCAACTGGAGCTACGCGGTCATCGCCGCCAACCGTCAGAATGCGCGCCGCAGCACCGGGCCGCGCACGCCCGCCGGCAAGGCGAAGGCCGCGCGCAATTCGCTGCGCCATGGGCTGAGCCGGCCGGTGCGAACCGATCCGGCGCTGGCGCGCGAGGTCGAGACCTGCGCGTGCCGGATCGCCGGGGAGGGCGCGAGCCCGGCGCGCCACGCGCTCGCCGTTGCTGTCGCGGAGGCCGAGGTCGATCTCGCCCGCATCGCGCGGGTGCGCCAGCTGTTGACCGCCGAGCGCGCCGCCGGGCGCAACGTGGAAAAGCAGCTCCTGGCGATCGACCGCTACGCGCGGCGCGCCCGATTCCGGCATAAGCTTGCGCTTGAAGACTTAGGCGTCGCGACCACCGGGGCGGACGGCGAGGGCGCGCAAAACAAAGCTAAGCCGAACGAACCCGCGCAGAACGAACCCGCTTGGCAGAACAAAGCCAAGCCGAACGAACCCGCGCAGAACGAACCCGCTCGGCAGAACAAAGCCAAGCCGAACGAAGCCGAGCCGAACGAAGCCGATTGGCAGAACAAAGCCGAGCAGAACGAAGCCGAACCGGAGGGCGTGCCGATATCATTCCAAAAAGTCATCGCGCGATGAAAAACATTCGTTTGAGCCGATATCCGGCCGCGATGCATTATTACGTGTGCGGCGGTCGGCGACAGCACGAACGCCGCCGCCGGGCACGACCGACGGAGCCTCATCATGCGGGACATCGACGCCGCGCCGCTCGCCACACAGCCCGGCTTTTTTCATCTGCCGGGCGGCGTGCCCGTCATGGTGCGCGCGATCCGGCCAAACGACGCCGGGCGGCTGCAGGCCTATGTGCGCGGGCTCTCAGTCGAGAGCCGCCGCAACCGTTTCCTCGGCATCCTGAGCGAGCTCGCGCCGACCGAGCTCGCGCGCATCTCGCGCATGGACCGGCCGGCCGCGCTGGCGCTCCTCGCCTTCATTGCCGACGGACGCCAAGACTCGATGCAAGATACGCTGATCGGCGAGGCGATCCAGGCGACGGCGGGCAACGCGCGTGCCGAGATCGCGCTTTCGGTGCGCGACGACTGGCAGCGCCGCGGCCTCGGCACGCGGCTGCTGCAGAATCTCGAGTGCCGCGCCCGCATGCTCGGCGCCCGCGTCATGGTCGGCGACGTGCTGCGCACCAACACCGCCATGAAGGGCCTCGCGCGCAAGCTTGGCTTCTCGATCTCGAGCCCGTTCACCGATGCGCGCCTGGTCGAGATCGTCAAGGATCTCTCGACGCCGCACTCCGGCCGGCCGTGTCACGAGCAATTCGCGCCGCCGCCGTCGATCGCCGCGTGACGCCGGCCGAAGCGGTGAAACGCCAGTCGAAGTTCAAGGCCGGCGCCGCCGCCGCCGTCTAGCGGACTGCATTGGCCGCCCTATAATCGCGAGTCGCACGCTACCCACTCGCGATGAGGCGCATGGCCTTCCGACTTCCACCACTGAGCTCGCTTCGGGTCTTCGAGGCCGCCGCGCGCCATCACAGCTTCCGCAAGGCGGCCGAGGAGCTCAATATCACGGCGAGCGCGGTCAGCCACGGAATCCAGACGCTGGAAAGCTGGCTCGGCGTCGAGCTGTTTCGCCGCGAGTCGCGCGGCCTGCGGCTCACGCCCGCCGGCGAGGCCTATGCGCCGCTGGTCAATCAGGCGCTCGGCATCCTCGCCAAGGCGACCGAGCAGCTGCCCGGCCGCAAGGCGACCGGAACGCTGTCGGTGAGCAGCGCGCCGACCTTCGCCATCCGGATTCTGCTGCCACGCCTCGACAAGTTCGCGGCGCAGCATCCCGACATCCGCGTCACCCTCGACACCTCGCCCAGGATGGTCGATCTCACGCTCGATCAGTTCGATATCGCGATCCGTTTCCTGGGGACGAAAAAGCCGGCCCACGGCTGGACCTTGCTGGCGAAGGAGACGCTGGTGCCGGTGTGCGCGCCGAGCCTGAAGGCGCAGTTCGGCGCGGCATCCGATGCGGAGCTCCTGTCGCGCGCGCCGCTGATCCACGTCACCACCGCGCTCTCGACCGACTGGGGCTTCTGGTTCGCGGCCAGCGGCATGGAGATCCCGTCCTCGATCGACGGCGGCTTGCGTGTCGACACCATGCAGATGGGGTTCGATGCCGCGACGCGGGGCCTCGGCGTCGTGCTCGGCCGGCGGCCGCTGGTCGACGACGATCTCGACAGCGGCCGGCTGGTTCCGCTCGCCCGCCAGGCGATCGCGAGCGGCAGCGGCTATTGGCTGGTCACCGCCGAGGCGGATTTCCAGAAACCGGAGGTCAAGCTGTTTCGCCGCTGGCTCCTGTCCGAGCTCGGCGTCGAGGCCGAGCACCGCAAGCCCGTGCGCACGCGGGCCGGGCTCGCCCGACCTCCGCACTCATAGATGCGGTCTCAGGCCGGCGCGACCGGCGTGCGCGTGACCGTCAGCCCCCACCAGCCCGCCGCCAGCGGCAGATCGAGGTGCTCGCTGCCGATCACGCAGAATTCCTCCGCCTGGCCGAGCGCCATTTGCCGGCGCCAGCAGCTGAGGAAACCCGTCGCCCCGTCGATCATGCCGCGCAAGACCGGCTCGAACGCGATCCCGCGCGGCCGTCTGAGCCAGATGATGCGCGCGCCGGTGCGCGGCTGCTCCTCGCCGTGGAAATGCCGGTAGAGTCCGCCGTGGCCGATGTCCGTCCGGCTTGCGACCGCGTCGTGACGGCCGCGCCGGTGCGCATCGACGGCAGCCTCGTTGAGCGGGTCGAGGTCGGCGGACGAGCCGACGAAACACCAATCCTCGTAGCCGCTGCGGCCGTCGAGCCAGGGCACCTGGCCGATGCGAAAGCTTCCGCAGGACTTGAAGCCGGGCGGCGGCGCCTTCGCGAGCTCGGCCTGGAAGGCGGTCAATGCCGCCTCATAGGCGCTCGCATCGACGCCGGCCGCGGGCAGGTGCCAGAAGATGTAAGCGAGCATCGGGAACTCCCCCTTGCCGTTTCGTGCCGGCACTAGGCCCGGATCAGCGCGATGTCCTCGCCGGCCGCCCAGGCGGCAATATCCTCTTTTTTCAGCGCCGCCGCCATCAGGCCGGGGAACTGGTCGGGCGTGCAGGCGAACACCGGCGCGCCCAGGCTAGCGAAATGCTGCGCGACCGCCTTGTCGTAAGCCGGCTTGCCGGTGTCGTTCAATGCGAGCAGCACGATGAGGTTGACGCCGCTCGTCGCGATCTCGGCCGCGCGAGCCAGCATCTCGTCGCGGTTGCCGCCCTCGAACAGATCGGTGATCAGCACGAGATGCGTCTTCGTCGGCTGGCGCACGAGTTCCTGGCAATAGCCAAGCGCGCGGTTGATGTCCGTCCCACCGCCGAGCTGAACGCCGAACAGGACCTCGACCGGATCCGACAGCATCTCGGTGAGGTCGACGATCGCGGTATCGAACACGACGAGCCGGGTGGTGAGCGCCGGGATCGACGCCATGACGGCGGCGAAGATCGATGAATACACCACCGAGCTCGCCATCGAGCCGGATTGATCGACGCACAGGATGACCTCGTCGAGGTCGGTGCGGCGCGCATGCCGGCCGAAGCCGATCAGCCGCTCGGGAACCACGGTCTGGAATTCCGGCTGATAGTTCCTGAGATTGGCGCGGATCGTGCGCGGCCAGTCGATGTCGGCCGGGCGCGGCCGGCGGATCCGGGTGTGCCGCTTGACGGCGCCGCGGATCGCCGCCGCCGTTTTCTGCTCGAGCTTCTTCATCAGCTCGGCGACGACCTTGCCGATCACCAGGCGCGCGGTCTCCTTGGTCTTTTCCGGCATGGCGGCGCCGAGGCTCATGAGGTCGGCGACCAGATGGACATCGGGCGTGAGGCCGGCGAGGAACTCCGGCTCCAGCAGCATCTTCTTGATGCCGAGGCGCTCGAACGCGTCCTTCTGGATGACCTGCACGACCGGCGTCGGGAAGAACTCGCGGATGTCGCCGAGCCAGCGGGCGACGCGCGGCGCCGAGCTGCCGAGGCCGCCGCGGCCTTTCGGCGAGTCATCGCCGCCGTCGCCATAGAGCGCGCTCAGCGCGCGGTCGAGCCGTGCGTCCTGCTCGCTGAGCGCGTCCCGCTCCTGCGCCGACTCGTCGTCGCCGAGCGCAAGGCGCCAGCGCCGCCAGCGTTCGGTTGCGGATGCTTCAGCTGTCATGCCGGTCGTGCCCAAGGATCGTGTTCAAGAGCGGCAAGGCGGTGGCGAATGCGGCCTCGACGCGCGCGTCCGTCGTTGCGTCGTCGCCGGCGTGCGCGGCGGCCGGGCCGCGCTTCACCTGATCGAGCAGCCGATGGCGCTCGGTGCCGTCGAAGCCGCTGACCGCACGCCGGATGGCGGGGAGCAGGTTGATGAAGTTCTCCTCCGCGAGCGTGAGCAGCCAGCCGTCGACGATGCCGAACAAGGCGCGGTCGTGCAGCAGGATCTGCGCCGCGCCGGTCAGGAATCCTTCGAGCCAGCTGCCCGCCTCGCTCGGCGGCACCGCCGGCGACAGCGCGCGCGAGAGCACGCTCGCGGTCTCGTCATGGCCGATGGCCGACTGCTCGTAGAGCCGGCGGGTGGCAAATCCGCGCAGCATGGGCGCAACCTGGTCGTCGGACACGAGCTTGCCGAGCGCCGCATGCCAGTCCTCGCGGTAGCGCGCCTCCTCGAACAGGCCGACCGCGTGATCGAACGCCACGGCCGCCCGCCGCGTGTCGGCGGCCGCCGCCTCGTCGAGCTGCCGGCAGGCGTGCACGAGGCCGACGCAGACCTCGGCGACCATGCTCGCCACCAGCAACGCGAGTGCGTCCTTGGGCAGCTTGCGCGCCGTGCCGTAGCGCAGCACGCTTGCGAGCGGAACCGCGGCGCGCATCAGGCCCGGGATGTCGCCCGCATTGATGGCGAGCTCCTGCAGTCGCGCGATGCAGCGC
>Ga0126371_10007063_pt1 | contig 10026 bp, 13 predicted proteins | sample PanSoiMetaPlot_4_FD_110145 | JGI IMG/M metagenome (GOLD analysis project Ga0126371, IMG submission 110145) | Tropical forest soil microbial communities from Panama - MetaG Plot_4 | ecosystem: Environmental > Terrestrial > Soil > Tropical forest > Bulk soil | place: Panama | collected 2016-02-17
ACGTCATCTGAGCGATACAAATACCTTCCAGCAAGTCGAATCTGCGCGCTTACAATGAATCGATTATCCGATTTCTTCGGTGCCGCATTCATCATCAGTTCGCCAGAACGGCCGATAGGCTGCGTTCTATTAAAAAAGAAATAGCCCTCGTCGGCGGGACATGGACCCCGAAGGCGTTCAGTTTTTTTTCCAGCCCGCCGCTTGGAGAATTGGGCGAACTTCAGCGATGCAGCGACCCGGAGGTGCTTCCATTCTCATCTTGAATGTCTTCAGCAGGTTTAGAGGCAAGGGAGCCAAAGCGTACCGATCTTGGAAGACGACGTCACCTTCGTGCCCTCACTGCCATGCTTGACCTGTCTGCTCCTGCGAGAAGACTTCATGCGAGAAATCTTAATCGACGGCTGCTGCCGGATGCAGGACGCGCGTAACCCATGATGCGAGTATTGATTCTAGCGGACCAATGCAACCCTGAGTGGCCATCGCTCCCGGTCGTGGGATACAAGGCAGCACGCGCGATTGCGGACCATGCCGATGTCGTTGTGGTTACGCACGTACGCAATCGGGCCAACATCGAGAAAGTGGGGTTCGGTCGTGCGATAGTCCACTACGTTGATAATGAGTACGTCGCTCGACGATTGTGGAAATTCGCCACGTGGCTGCGCGGTGGGACACACATTGCATGGACCACAGCCATCGCTCTGTCCTATCCGAGTTATCTTGCATTCGAGTGGGAGGTGTGGAAGTCGTTTCGCGGGGAGCTTCGGGGCGGCCGATTTGATGTAGTTCATCGCATCACGCCGATGTCCCCGACATTGCCGAGTCCCATGGCGAAATGGTCGCCCATTCCCTTTGTACTCGGGCCATTGAATGGTGGACTGAAATGGCCGCAGGTGTTTCGCGCCGAACTGGTGGCACGCGAGCGGGACTGGCTCTCATACGTTCGCAGCGCGTATCGCGCGTTTCCCTTTCACGGAGCGAGCTACGCCAGATCCGCGGCGGTACTTGCGGCATTTCAGCATACCATAGATGATCTGCCCAGAAAAGCGCGCGCGCGAGTTGTTGAGTTTCCAGAAATTGGTGTCGACCCCGATGTCTTCGGGAAGGTCGCCGAGCGGCCCTGTAGTAAGCGAAGGACCATATTGTTCGTTGGCAGACTCGTTCCCTACAAGCTGCCACAAGTTGTCGTGCGGGCGTTCGCCGATTGTCCTGCACTTCGCGGGCACCGTCTTGTCATTGTCGGCGAGGGTCCTGAACGTGCTGCCATCGAGGCGTTGATTCAAAGCCGTGGTCTCGGCAACGAAGTTGAAATGCTCGGCTGGAAGACCCAAGCGGAAGTTGCGGCGTTGATGCGGGACGCCGACATATTCGCGTTTCCCTCTATTCGCGAACTTGGCGCGGGCGCGGTCGTTGAGGCGATGGCTTGTGGGCTAGCATGTGTGGTTGTCGACTACGGTGCCCCGGGCAGGCTCATTGATGCGGATCGCGGGATTAAGGTTGCGGTTGGAAGCCACGAGGAGCTAGCTCGTAGCTTTGGGGAGGCGCTGGAGAGGCTTGTATCTGACGAACATACCATAAGACGCCTCGGCGCCGCTGCCCGTGAACACGCGATGCGTTTCTATTGCTGGGACGTGAAAGCGAAGAAAATGCTCAAAGTCTACGAATGGGCTTTGGGTCGCGGGGCGGCTCCCGATTTCTGGAGTATCGAATAGCGGTGTACGCAGTTCAAGTCGACCCCCAGTGCTGCACAAACCCGTGGCGTCCACCACTGATCAATCGCGTCGAGGGAAAGAAATACGCAAACAATTGGACGAAAGCCCTACCCGGCCGGTGTCGACCCCGACGCTCCGGCGGTTGATCACGAAGTTAGGAAGATAGAAGCGCACCGCAGGCTCTAGCTCTGCTTCAGTCAAGAAAGTGACGAGCACACGCTCGATCACGGCCTGGCGATAACGAAGCGCGACGTAGCGGAACAATGGCCGGATCGCGGCCAGTCGAGCGTTACGAGTGCGGACGCCGTTTTCCGGTTGGCGCTCGAGGTGGTCAAGGCAGGCGCCGACCAGCGGCGTATTGAAGTCGTCGATGTTCAGCTTCGAGGGCTCCTTGCCGGGCTGGGCGAACGCAAAGACGGAGCGCTCGCAGGGTATCCCGATAGGCGGCGATTGTATGAGGGTTGGCTTGACGCTGATCTATGAGGCGGTCCCTGAAGAACGCCGGTAAGGTCGGAGCGAGCGCGGTCATGCGCCACCTCCGAGGTGACGCTCCAACCGGGCACCGCTAACTCCAGCAATTCCGGAGCAGCCGATGATACCAGTATGTCCTGCCAGGGTCGACGTGGCTGAGGTAAGTCGAAAGCCGGGCCAGCCGACTTCTGGCCGCGGTAGAAACGATCCGTAGGGCGAGCAAACTTGGAGGCCCGGAAAACTATTAATATCTGCGGTCTCGAAAATACACCCTGCGAGAAGCTGCGATTCGCGGGATAGGCGCGGGGAGCCGACGCATGTTTTCCGGGGAAGGCCGACGACACGGGCGGGAAACGGAAACCTCCCGCCTAGAGCGGAGCACGCTCGATTTCTATCCCAATGGTCCGCTGCAATCGACGTGATGGCGGTTGGAAACGTCCGTGGTTGCCGATTTGCGCCGCCCTTAGCGAATCTGTCGCTCGTAGCCGCGCAGCTCGCCTCGCTGAGCATTTGGCAGTCAGCGGGCCGTTTCTCAAAGACGCCAAAGTGTTTTTCCGATAAGCTGACGTGGTACACACTACGGGCGATGCGGAGGTGAGTCTTGGCGGTCAACGACCCGAATGCGACCTATGGCGCTTCGGATGATCGAGGCGTTCGATCCTAGGACTGCGAAACAGCAGCATCGGACCGCCAGCACCGTAGCTTACCTCGTACGTACCAGAAATCCTGCACCAACCGTTGTGCACGCAGGGCGCCATAGTGACTGTCTCGGGCACCAAACAGCTTCGCAACGGATCTTGCGGTGGCGTCACAAGCCAGTAAACTTCATCATTCAACGGAAATGTTCTGAGTTCTTGATTGCCCGCACGACCACTCCACACTTTGCCGATACACGATCCTTCATCTGCCATACATTGGCTGGAATACAGGCCTAGGCAAGTCGCGATGGCTGCACCGAAGAGAATGTGCATGATTTTGACTCCATGCGATGAGGTCAAAGCAGACGTTCAATAGGACGTCGACAGGTTGCATACCGGATGCTCGGTCAGGCGCGCCGCTCCAAACCCGCGGCGGGAGACCTCATGGTCCCAGGGCTGCGAATTGGTCCCCTACTCACTGGATTATCCAATCAGGTTGCGATCGGATTGCAGAGACTGAGGATCCGCCGCGCTCGCGCGCGGAGGAGTGCTCGCAACAGCGCCCCCACGGCGCCCAAGGTGAGCGTCGCTCTAATATCGCCAGCGCAGCATCCGATCAGTGGGCCCTGGCGTCTCGTGTTGCCAAGTATGCTGAGTGTTTTTTGGCTCTCGCACGAATGAGTTGCGGCAAAGCTCGCGCTCGTCGGCATTTACTAGGCAAAGACGCTAAAAAATCAAAATAGAAAGTCACTAGAAAACTATGAGCACTTTCCAATCCAGCATCGCACTCTTACAATAGACGACGAATTCGCTCAAAAAGCAAGCAAAGCTTTAACCGTTCTGTTTGTTAATCAAAGAGCGAGTTTATGTGCATTCCGCCCACGCGCCCGCTGTGTCGAAAACGGGAGCGCGGCGCACGCCCAGTGAATCGAAAATGGCGGGCCGAACATTGGCCGCCACACTGCTCTTTCATCAAATCCGGTTCGGAAGTTCGAGAAGAGCCCAAGCCCGTAATTTGGTTTTGACATGATGTCGGAATGGACGTTTCAAATCGTCGTCGCGGACGACCGCATGCGTCGCGGTCCAGCCGGAGACATTTCACCGCGAAGAACCTTAGCGATAGCTGCAGTTCGTTGATGCTCGTGATGCGCAAAGCCGCTTGGTGCCAGAATTACGTTGTCATTGGGGTAAGGATTACCGATATTCCTTGCCGAATTGCTATGTCGGATACCGTACACAACGCCTTCCTGAGGGTACTTTTTTAGCCGACGGGAACTTCGCGTTCCCGCATCGGTTGCTAGTTTGCCCCAACGGCGAGCCTCGCGTCCGCCCCGGATCAGGCGGAGAAGGTGGTGCTTTGTCTCGCGAAAAATCCGTACGTTTTCGCGTTAATGATCAGATAATGGCAGCTTGTCGAAGCGGCTAGAGACACGCAAACAGAGCCATCGACTTTGCGAAAACCTGATGCTTCGCACGATTGCACCGTATCCATTCTTCGAACAGGAACCGATCCTAATCGCGAGGGACCGGGCCGCTGACATCACTGATTTCGCTTGGGTCCAACGCCAATATCCCATCATTCTTTTCTGCGCTCTGCTCGGCGCTCTCCAATACACCGCGCATACCAATTTGATTATCGATGCGCGAAAGGGGCAATTCTTCCAGCAACAATCGATTCTAGCTTACGCACCGATCGATACGAGCTAGATTGACAGTCAGGTTAAAATCGCAAAGTCAGAGAATGCCGCCAAGACGGTATCAACGATCGTCATTTAACAGAGTTTCCAGAATTTTCGACGCGATTAGATGGTACGACGTAATCAATAAAGGCCTCGAGATGAAAGATTATTGGTGAATGTGGCGGGCAAGTTCCGAGAAATTCCGTCGTGATCGAGGAACGAGGCAAGTTGAAATATCAATGGCTACGAAAACCCGGGGAGTGGCTAAAGCTACCCAAGCAATGCAGCCTTGATTTTGGGCGCGCTGGGACTCCGGACGGTTAGCCGGCCAAGCAAGCCCCTCGAGCATAAGGGATTGGTTCGTGAAGTGGGTGGTTTTTGTCCTCGGTTTAGCGGGCCTACTTCCGCTCGCAATATGGTTGCACCGCCGCCGAGCGTCGTCTCCGTGGATTTGGATGCTCATTGGAATTTTACCATTCCTGCTCAGCGCTGGCCCGAGATTGCAAATCGCTGTCATTTCATGGCCGGGGTGGCCAGGTATGACGAAAGGTATGGAAATTTCCGCGTTAGACTTGCTTGCCGTGGCTATTTATCTTGGTCTAGGTCGATCACGCCACCCGCTTCCATTTCGATTTTCACTGGCTTTCTATCTTTTGACTGTACTGCTCTCCACCTTGCAGGCCCAGGAGCCTGTTGCAACAATTTTTTATGGATGGCAACTTGTGCGGATTTTCTTTGTCTATATGGTCGTCGCGCGAGCATGCGAAGATGAACGCGTTGCTGCCTGGCTCATGATGGGTATGGGAGCGGGCTTGTACGTCGAGGCTTGCTTCGTGGTCTGGCAGAGATTTGCTTTACATTTTTTGCAGACGCCTGGGACCTTCACTCACCAAAATGCCCTTGGGGTGATCGCGAATCTCGTGGCCCTACCCTACTTTGCGCTACTCCTAGCTGGCAAGAGGGGCTGGTCACCTGTCGCGGTCCCGTTGGTCAGTAGTGTGATCGTAGTGCTTACCGCTTCGCGTGCTGCACTTGGGCTCGGAGTTCCCGGCTTCATCTTTGCATTTGCGCTTTCGCTGGTACGAGGGGTAACCGCTCGGAAGGCACTAGTCGCCCTGATTGGAGTTGTTGCAATTACGATAACTGTCCCACTGGGTCTTTCATCTCTGGAAAACAGGTTCAAGTACAATCCACTGCAGGCAGACTACGATGAGCGGGCCGCGCTTCTGCATGCGGGGGAAATGATGTTCTCGGACAATCCGAACGGGATTGGGGCGAACAATTTTGCCTTAGTTGCCAATTTGCGGGGCTATGAAGATGTCGCTGGCGTCGCGCCAAGAGCCGAAAGCAGGTCAGCGCTTATTCATAATATTTACTGGCTAACCGCAGTAGAGACTGGATACGTTGGCCTTGCCGCCCTTTTGCTTTTGCTGCTTCGGCCGCTGATCGTTGCCTTTCGTTGTGGTTGGCGCAATCGAGGGGACCGAAGAGGTGATTTTCTCCTCGGTTTTGCAACGGCATTGCTTGTTTTTTACATTCATTCTTATTTTGAGTGGATTTTTTTCTCAGATCAAGTCCAGTATTTGTTTGCTATTACGATTGGAATAATAGCAGGCGTAGCTCAGCAGCTCGGGTACTGGCGACCGAGGGTGCGGCTCCGAACTGATCAACGTTCTCTATATAGAGTTGATCGACCCCAACGCGGGATATGGCATGTTCCCGAAAAACAAGCGCCGTCGAATCTTTAGGTCGTGGTAATATCAATCACAACACTGATTAAGCGAAAAGTGCCTCTTGCGCCCTGCGGACAAATCACGGCGGTACCGTAGACCTGATCTCGATTGCGAATCAGATAACGTGTCATGTGATGGAAATGCCTTTATGATTCGATGTGTGATTGACTTCTATTATTGACGCGCTCGAGCGCGATGCGCCCATACCGCAATGCAGTGCGCTTAACCATCAAGCGCCACCGAGAAACTCCATAACGAGCCCACCACCCGTCATCCTGAACCTTCCGGCACACGTGCTGGCCAAGGACGTCGTCGTGCGAACCCATAACCTCAATATCTACGACTAGCTAAAGGAACCGTCCGATGACGAGCAATCCGGAAGCGCTGCTCGCCCGCGCCAGGGCCCTGCGGTTCCATGGCTTGCTGGCCTCCGCCAGCGAGCAGTGGGTCACCAAGCTTCTCAGGAGGAGAAAGAACGAGCACGTCGCAGTCTTGAGCGTCGGCTCGGCGCCGCCCGTGTCGACCGTTTCAACCCTTGTGCTACTTCGATTGGAATTGGTCAAAACGCTGCAATCGTGCCGCCGTCGAAGCGATGATGTCTCTCGACTTTTTCAAGGACGCGACCAACGCAATCTTGGTGAGACCCAATGAAATTGGCAAGCCGATACTCGTCAAAAATATCGCCTATCACGCCCTGATCAATGGTCACACGCTTCTGTTTCCCACTGCTGGCGAACTGCTCCGCAGCCTCGCCACGCTTGGTAGCGATTCGGCTTTGCGTCGGCGTTTGCGTTATAAGTCTCCTCGCTTGCTCGTTATTGACGAGATTGGTTACCCCTCGTATTCCAACCGGCATGCTGATCTTCTCTTCGAGCTCGTCAGTCGACCCATGAGAAAGAGCTCCGTAGTGACTACCAACAGGTCCTTTACCGGATGGCGTGGAGTTTTCCCAAATGCGTACCACGTGTCGCTAGTCGACCCCTCATCGACAATGCTTGAGATCCTCGTGATCGACGACGAGTCCTATCGAGCCAATGAAGCCCGCGAGCGATCCGAACAGCGCGTACGCAAACGCCACCTACCTGACCCTCTTCTCGTCCCTACTGAAAGGGGCCCGTCGGGGCCCCTTTCGCTTTGTCCCAGCTCTGCAGTCGCCCCCTGGTATCTTGTGCCGTCCGGCGCGTAAATCGCGCACGAAACCAGCACAGTTCGCTTATGGGGATTGATGCGTTAACCGTTTCTGTTTTGTGAGCAGCCAAATGGGGCATTCTGTGATTCCGTCCGCTCGGTTGGAAGGGTTTTGGAACCTCTGTGGGGCCGCTACGTTGTAGCCTTTGCGCGGGGTCGAGATGTCGCGGTAATTTCAGACCTCCTGACATAGGGCGTTGCGAAGTGTCCGGTTTAGGCGTCTGGCGAGCGGGGACATGTATGGGTCCACACCTCCAGATGCGAAAAGGCCAGCGATTTCAGCCACGGAAATAGGGGCGTGTCAGCAGATCTGAATTTTGAAGTGGGGATCCAACGGGCTGAGGAGAGATCGATGTCGAAGCCTTCGCTCCTTTTTGCAATAGCATTATTCGTGTGCCCAATGACGAACTCGTTGTGGGCGCAAGAGAGAGGTGCACCTCTTGACCCGTATTCGCAGCCGCGACCATATCCAGACGACGCACACATTACGTTTCAGTGGAACTACTCATGTCAAACCCACAGTTGTTCATTCGCCTGTCACGGAACAGGTGCCGCTAGCAGAGTAACAAAATTAGATATCTACCTAGGAAAGATTCCTAACGAGCCTGACAGTCACGCTCTGTACTATAGCTTTGCTACCGAATACGCTCAACAGGCCACTGGGTTCGCCTTGGGCGGTAAGTTGACACCGTTAACGTGTCAGATGATTGGCCTGAAGTTGGACTATTCTGGTCCGCCGAAGGGGAATTCGTCGCTCACGAGCCAGAAAAATGAATAACAATTCAAGAAACCGGACGCTGAAACACCGGACCACAGTAACCACTACCAGCGTATAGGGCGAACATTGTCGCTGACACGTATCGCCTGCTTTTTTGCTGACTGACGAAGAACTGCGGAGCAGTTGACTCCCGTTGAACGTTGGTACCGGATCCTCAATCACGCCCTAATAAAGTACCTGCAACTACGCCCTCCGCCACTCCTCCAGCGCGCCCAGCGCTACCCGTTCCGGGTCGAGAACCGGTCACCGATCAGAGCGCCAACTCACGGATTTGGATCATTGGCGCTTGATTGTGGACTGGTCTTACTCCGTGCGTCGGTCGGCAACGTAACTCCCTCGTCGCCCGGGTCCAGTTCCGCTAGCTCGACACTTGGCTGCGCGCCCATTACTCGATCCCGCTTAACGCAGCCGCGAGGCCATATAGGCGGCGCCGAGGTACGCGATCGGGCCCGGGGGCCTCTGCAGGGCGGTTTCCGGGGTGTTCCTGGCTCTCCCGCTGACGGCGCGCTCTCGCCTCCTCGCATTGCTTGCGTCGGTCGTTTCCCCTGCAAGTTTGTATTGAGCAGCAACATCATCCAAACAGACGATTGACTGTCTGGGAACTGGTTCGAAAGCACGCATCAGGTGGCAGCGTCTCTGGACGGAATGCCGGCCGTAAGACCAACGCGAGGGGGAACGCGAGACGCTCACGGCGCTGCGTGGGGTTCGGAGGGAGGGGGGCCGTTTGAACCAATTAGGGCTCCCTACCAAAAACTTACTCCGACTTGCTGCGATCAGTTCGGATCCATTCCGAACTAATCTTGCCGAGCACCAACTGACTATAAATTGTCAATTTCCCGATAATGTAAGGTATCGTCCACAAAATCGCGCCAGCCGGCAAGACATCGCGACCACACTTGAACCAAGCTAGGAAAGTGGCGATCGCGAATGCGAAAAGGCTAGCGATATTGACGACAAATGCCACCGACGAAAAGCCCAAAGCGGCAGCCAATCCACTAACTCCAATCATCCCAAGTATCAATATTCCGAGAAGAGACAGCGGTGGCACCACTAGATCAAGCGCTAGTGCCAAAAGTTCCCAATTGCGGTGTATGAAGGCGTCAATAAGCAAGCGTGGAGCAGTTCTACGGATCGTATCTATATGGCCATGCTCCCAGCGTTGTCGCTGAGTTTTCGCTCCCTGAACCGATGTTGGAAACTCGCTCATGACGCGAGCCGAAGGGCAGAATAAAGGGGGGTGTCCGGCCAAAGTTAAATCCAATCCAAGGATGAGGTCCTCTACAATGCGTCCATTGCCGAGGTTGGTTGATCTAATAACGCTCCATGGAAATGCCATCCCGGTCCCCATTAATTGACAAGGAAGACCTACGGCCTTGAGTCCAAGTGGACGTATCCAGTTCTTTACGCGCCAAGCGAATTCTGCAACTTGATAATTGATCTTTGACTTCGGCCCCGTCATCAGGTAAAGCGCCTGCGTAGGCCGGCCGGTCGACTTACAGCTGAAAGCAAGTCGTTCCATTGCACCATCCGCGAGCCTACAGTCGGAATCGATCACTACGACAATTTCGGGTGCGTCCAAACTGAGATGTCGAACGCCCCATTCGAGAGCGTACCCCTTGCCTATCCTCGTCGCGTCATGCCGCTCGATGACCTCAACACCTCGCGCCGCTGCGACAGCTGCCGTGTCGTCTGTGCAATTATCTGCCACGACAAGTAAGCGGTCGCCAGAGAGCAATTGGCTCTGAATGTCCGCAAGTGTCGGAAGCACTCCTGTGCTTTCGTTATGCGCCGGCACCAATGCAGCAAGACGCGGACGAGGACCACGATTGG
>Ga0126371_10007064_pt1 | contig 10024 bp, 8 predicted proteins | sample PanSoiMetaPlot_4_FD_110145 | JGI IMG/M metagenome (GOLD analysis project Ga0126371, IMG submission 110145) | Tropical forest soil microbial communities from Panama - MetaG Plot_4 | ecosystem: Environmental > Terrestrial > Soil > Tropical forest > Bulk soil | place: Panama | collected 2016-02-17
GAAGTGCGGCGAACTGAGCTTACAGTTGGATGAGCCTCCCGGCCAACCCTCAGACGAACGCGCCGAGTTGCTCGACGAACTATCTGGCGACAAGGAATTCTCCTCATCACACGCCGCAATGCAACGATTGAACCCCCAGGTATCCACGATGAGCGTGTCGTTCGAGAAGTGTGGGAAACCATAGGCACGAGGTCAGTAGCAGGCCTAACCACTCACGGCGACGAGCGACTTCGCGAGCCCCGCAATGCGTTCCGTGAGAATAGTTGCCCCGGGAAAAAGTGACTGGAGTGTCCCCCGGTCCAGTAAGTTCAACTCGTACAAGAAGTGGTTAATGTACGATTGCCGCTCGGCTTCACTTGGCTCGACCATATGCTGCCAAAGCGTAAAACGCGTAACGATGGCTTGCTGGATGGGCTTAGGCAAGAAGTGGACAAAGGGCAGCATCAGATGAAGCTCAACCGGAAAGAAGCGATTTGGAGTCTGAACCCAATAAGAGCGGCCGACACGCCGGATCTCGTCCGCGAAGTGTTGTTGGTCACCGCGCGGACCTACGTGTTCAATGACCGAGTTGCTGAAGACGATATCAAAGACTTTGTCCTTGAATGGAAGCAAGCGCCCGTCGGCCGCGACCAGATCATCGCGCATCGGTCCGCGATTGAGAGCTGAAGGAAAGTTGAGAATCGTCAGGCGTGGGCGCACTCTACAGAATTCCCAAATCAGCGGTGAACCGCCCACATCAAGAATGCGGGTTTGAGGCGTAATTTCGAAGGTTTCTTCGAATAACCGCATCCGGTCCGAGCGAAAGTACTGGAAAGCGGCGCGCAGCAGCCGAGCTTGGCTCACGATTTACGGTAGTTACTGTCCGCAGCATAGCAACCTCATGTCCAAGGGCGCCCGAGATGGAGCCCCCAAAGGCCCATGCCCGGAATCCAAATCGATCGGTGTGCATCCAAAACGTTCATAGGTACGAAATGTTACTCCGGCCAGTGAAACGGGTAACGAAAGAGGACTATACTTGGCCCGTGTCAGAGTAGTGCTGGCAGACGATCACAAAATGGTAGGAGAAGCGCTCGCTGCGCTCTTGAAGGATTCTTTCGACGTCGTCGCGCTGGTCCGGGATGGACACGCACTAATCGAAGAGGCAACACGTTCCAAGCCCGACGTGATCGTTACCGACGTTTTCATGCCGCTGCTCAACGGAATTGATGCCGCCCGGCAGCTTAAGAATCGTGGCATTGAATCCAAGTTTGTATTTCTCACTATGCAGGCGGACGCGAAGGTCGCCGCAGAGGCCTTCCGCGCCGGAGCTTCCGCTTTTGTGTCGAAGGAATCTGCCGCTGAAGAACTGATACAAGCAATTCAGGAGGCGGTTCAAGGCAAAGCTTACATTACGTCCCTGGTTGCCAAGGACATGATCGAGATTCTGGTCGATGCCAAAACTTCGCCCGCGGGCATGGACCCGTCACTCACCACCCGGCAGCGGGAGGTGCTGCAACTGATCGCCGAGGGGAGAACCATGAAGGAGATCGGGAGTGTCTTGGGCATTTCCGTCCGAACTGCGGAAACCCACAAGTATGAAATGATGGAAGCCCTGGGTGTGCAGACGACCGCCGAGCTGATTCATTGGGCAATCCGTCTCAGACTCGTTTCAATTACATGAATTAAAAAGTCTTTGTTCCGGATTACCTGGGCCCTTTCCTAGCTGGTAATTACACGGGGAAGACACTAGCATGTACTTGAAAAACCGTTTCCGGGCGTGGCGATCCGAAGAAATGCGCCCGCAAACTCCGTAAATCTACTGATTAACTTTTGGCCTAAATTAGAGCAAATTTGGTATTCTTTATCGAAAAAATATAGCGATTCCCATACTTGCGTTCATGCGCCAAGTAAATGGGTCGTAGAAGCTTGCAGTGGAGCGCCTCACCGCCAGCTGAGGGGCTTGTAGGGGCTGGAGGTTTCAACCATGCCAACGAGTTCTTTCTATTGTGGCGCCGCGCCAATTACCAAATCCGCGATTCTGACTCATTTAGACGAGATCGTCGGGACGTCACCTCAGATTGAGGCAATCAAGCAATGCATCGACCGGGTAGCACCCTCTGACGCAGCAGTTCTGATTACAGGCGAAACGGGCACCGGCAAGGAGTTGTTGGCTCGCCGGGTGCATCGCATGAGCAATCGCAGGGAATATCCTTTTGTCTCGATAAACTGCGCCGCTATTCCTGACAACCTGCTCGAAAGCGAGCTGTTTGGATATGAGAAGGGCGCGTTCACCGGCGCCAACTCGCGCCAGCAAGGGATGCTGGCGGCGGCGAATGGCGGCACGGTGTTCCTGGATGAAATCGGCGACTTAAGTCCCTCTGCTCAAGCCAAGCTTCTACGTGTTCTGGAGCAAAAGGAAGTACGGCCGCTCGGATCGCAAAGAGCGCAGACAATCGACTTTCGGTTGGTTGCAGCGACCAATCGTGACCTGGAGCAATTGACATCCGACGGCAAGTTTCGGCCGGATCTCCTTTTCCGTATCGCCGTCATTCATGTTCACATCCCCCCGCTTAGAGAAAGGCGTGAGGATATTCCCTTGATCGCGGACTATTTTCTCAAAGGGTTTATCGTCCAATACCCCCGGGGCTTCGTCAGCCTGACACTCGGCGCCCACCGCCGTCTCAAGCAGCTTCCCTGGATCGGAAACGTGCGTGAGCTGCGAAATGTCATCGAACGAGCGTTTTTACTGTCCAATTCCGGGTGCATCACGGAACAGTCAATTGCGGAAACATGCAGCTTAACAACCTACCGGCATGTTAGGTCTACTACAGAGACGCCGATAAAATTCCAGGTTGCTCCGAGCAGCCGCGATGAGCACCGCGTGACACGGACGAGCTACAGGTACCCAACTGTCCGGTCGTCCGCCAGCTCGGAGGTCGAGCACATACGCAAGGCGCTCGAGAAAACGCACTGGAACAAGAGCGAAGCAGCGAAGCTCCTGCGATGCTCGCGGATGACGCTTTACCGCAAGGTAGTGCGATACGAATTGCACCCGCCCATTGTGGACCCGGTCGAAACCTGCGAATAATTCATCTGCCTGCGCAGTCGCTTCCAAAGCACGCGCAAATACTAGCCGCGATAGCCGGTCGATAGCGCAATAGTCGACTTTTAAGAAAACACGTGTCGGATTTTATACTCTTATCCCTGAAAGGACAAACGGGTGACCGCTGTTTCCAAGGCCGCATGCTTGCTTCTGGGATTCGCTGGCTCAATTTTCGCTCAGCACCTTGATTTTGGCTTCGGGGTTGGCGTGAAGGGTGGTGTACCGTTCACAGACATTCTCGAACTGGGCGATATCATCGCAACGCCCACTACGGCGCTAAACCGATCGAGTGATTACTTGATTGGGCCCGTTGTCGAATTACGAGTTCCCTTTGGTTTCGCACTAGAAGTCGATGGTATCTACCGAAGTGCGGAGTATCAAGCTACTGATAGCACTGGAACCACAACAACACTCGATGCCCACTCTTGGGAGATACCCTATCTCGCTAAGTTTCGCTTTCCGATTCCCCTGCTAAAGCCATTTGTCTCGGCGGGAGGCGCATACCGGAGCTTCACCGACCTGCCCAAAGACATTGTTACTCCCACACATAATGCCTTTGTGCTCGGTGGAGGATTAGAGTTGCGTATAAGCAGGCTTCGGCTCTCGGGCGAACTGCGCTGGCTTCGTTGGAACAGTCCTCCGAATACCAATGTTGTCCGGCTCGATCAAAATCAGGGCGAGGTGCTGTTCGGACTCGTCTTTTGAATCCTGACCGAGCACAAAGCACCTTGTGTCGTTCTGTCTCCCGACACATATTTCCGGAGAATCGCAATGCTGCATCACGTCGTAATTCGAAGGTTCTGCCTGTTCCTCTCGGCTTTGGTTCCGATCCTATGCGGTCCGCCGGCGCAGGCGCGCCCCTCCACGGACGTCATCCGTTTCAAAAATGGCGACAAGTGGACCTGCGAGATCAAGAAGCTAGATCACGGGTATCTCTACGTCGGCCTCGATTACGTGGACGGGACTGTCAGCGTGGACTGGGGCAAGATCGAGAGTCTTGAAAGCTCGCAATTATTCGTTGTTACCGACTCCGATGGAGTGGTGCATGAAGGTACTATTTCGAGTTCGGCCACCGGGAAAGATCAAATTACGTCTCTGACAGTAGAGCGCGGCGAGGTGCGGTCGGCGATTTCCGCATCGCGAGTCTCATCCATTCAACAGACCGAGCAACGATTCTGGAACGATTTCCATGGCGGGGTGAGCGCCGGTTTCAACTTTACGAAAAGTAACAGTCAAACTCAATACAATCTGAATGCCAACCTAAACTATGTAAAGCGGTACTGGTTGGCAAGCAGCCAGCTTCAATCGTCCTTCAGCGGCTCTGTGTCAGCGCCCAGTGATCTGCACAATGACCTGAACACATATGCCATGCGCACTCTTAACGCGAGGAACTATGTCGTCATCGCATTGTCTGATTTCCTGAAAAGCGATGAGCAGCAACTATCGCTCAGAGCAATACTGGGCGGAGGCGGAGGAAAGATACTCAAAAATACGGAAACGAGTCGCATCTTGCTCGTGGGAGGCGCCGTTTGGACCCATGAAGTCTATGAGACCAGCGGAACTCCGACTTTCAACAGTGCTGATGCGATGGCCGGAGCGATCCTCGAATATTTTCGATTCAAGACGACGAACCTCAACCTGACGGCTTTCGCCTATCCGGGGTTGAGCGATATTGGCCGCATCCGTGTAGACACGAAAGCTGCAATCAAATATGAGCTGATCAAGAATCTCTACTTAAATTTCAGTGTTTATCTGAACTACGACAGCAGCCCTCCACGGCCGACAAACAAGAGCGATTACGGCTCGAGCGCGAGCTTGGGCTGGAGCTTTTAAAGACTTCGTATTTTGACGTACTGTCACATCTGTAACACCCCTGGAGTTCTGGGCTGCATGTTACACGTCTGCATGTGTCACATTATGTGCAACTTCCTGAATTAACACAGCTTCAGGGCTGGCCACCGGTGTGCTCTTTTACTCGGGCAGGATTGGTCTGCCTGAGGAGGGTTCATATGGCTGGGAGGCGGCAACATTCGGATGAAAAGGCCAGATCGCTATGGCGAGACGTGCCAGAATATGAACTCGTACGGCTAGCCAAATCGGGGAACGTCCCGGCCTTCGAAGAACTAGTCGCTCGAACTACAGATGTCTGCCTGCGCGTTGCGACTTCCATTTTGAGAAGCCGCGAAGACGCACGCGACGAAGTACAAAATGCGTTCTGGCTGGCGTACTCAAGGCTCGAACTCTTTACCTATCAATCCAAGTTCTCCACCTGGCTGGCCAGGATTGTGATCAACCGCTGCTTTCTTCGATTGCGAAGCTGTCAAAGGAGGCCCCTGGTCGCAAACCATACGACCAAAGAGGGTGGCCAGCCACATACGTACGAAGCAGTCACCAGCGAAACGCCGGAAATCAACCTGGGAAGGCACGAGGTGAATCAGGCGCTGCGGCGCGAACTTCGCAGTATCCCCCCGCTTCTCCGGATTCCAATCGAGCTGCACTACATCAATGAACTTCCAGTGAAAGACGTGGCGAAAGAGCTCGGGCTGACGGTATCTGCCGTGAAATCCAGACTGCATCGCGGGCATCTTTTCCTGCGCGGCAGGATGCTGAAACACGCAGCGCCGAGCGGCCCCGCAAGTCTCACCAGGAGCTACTAACCGCTGTCGAGCTGATCAGGGCTTTGCGGCTGACCAGCTTAAAACGTAAACTTCAATCCGAATTGAAGTATACGTGGGCTTCCCGCTGACAGAATCTGCCCAAACGTACTGTCGAGCACAGTAGTATCGGGATTCGAGAAATTGGGCCGGTTGAACAAATTAAAAAACTCGGCACGAAAATCGATCCGCTGCGATTCACGTCTCAAAGGAAATGACTTAACAGCCGAGAAGTCGAAATTCACAGAACCCGGGCCAATAAGGAAGTTACGAGGAGAGTTTCCATAAGTGCCCAGAGCATTGTAAGTGAATGCCGACGTATTGAACCACTCTGCAAGCTGGGCCCCGCGCGATCGATCGCCGGACAGATTAGGATTGCCGATTATGTCAGCCCTTTCCAACCAGTACGACTCTCCGCCAGTCAGCGAATTGGGAATTCCTGAATAAATCGTATACGGGAAGCCAGACCTCAGAGTCAAAATCCCATTAAGACTCCAGTTACCTAATACGTGGTGAAGGATGGAGCCGAGGTTCTGGTATCCGGGCATCTGCCAAACAAACGAAGCCGTTAGTTCGTGCCGGATATCATAGTCCGCCAAGGCACGATCAAAACCAAGATCGTACGGGTTAGTGTAATCCGCATGGCTGGTATCGGTCTGTGAGATCTGATCGAGCACTTTCGCCCAGCGATATCCGGCAATCAACGAAACGCCATGTGAAAGCCGCTTTTCCATAGTTAACGTCAGGCCGTTGAAGCTCGTGGTTCCACCGCTGTTTATGAAGACTATGTTCGTAAAATCCGATCCAAGCGGACGCCGTGCCTGCACGTTTTGAAATGTCGATTGACCAGGAATATATATGGCGGGATTTGCCTCAATGCCGCCCGGCAGATGGTACGACTCCATGCCTTCATAGGCTGCCCTCACCAGGAGATTTGAGGCAACCTGACGTTCAACCGTGAAGTTCCACTGCTGAATGACCGGAAAAGTCATCTTTGGGTCGAAAGCCGTCACAAAGAAAGGCGTGGCATAGGTCGAACTCGGCGGAGGAGGACTGGGCGACGGGAACGGGTTCACCTTGCCCAGGTAGGGATTGTCAAAACTGGCCGGAAAAGGAATGCTCACCGCCTGATTAAACGGCGGTTGATCCGCCATGTTGTTCAAACCGACCGCAGTGGGCTCATCGTGATAGATTCCAAAGCCGGCGCGAATACTGGTTTTGCCGTCACCAAACGGGTCATATGCAAGGCCGATCCGCGGGTCAAATATGTGGTAAAAGGAGTCCATGCCGGCCTCAGGAACTCCGGGATCCCCTCCAACAAACATGCCGGGCGGTAAATTCGGATATCGTGTGGAATGGACTCCCGCATCGTAGGAGCCTTGATTGAAGACTGCCACCTGATGCGCGATGATGTCGTTCCAGGGGACCCAGGGACTCCAGCGAACGCCGAGTGAAAGAGTCAGCCTACGATTGACCTTCCATGTATCGTTGACGAAAAGGGCTGGAAGCGTCCGTCGAAGAGAGCTATAGATGGGAGGCGCCTGGCTGAAAGAATCGGGAGCCCCTAAGAGAAAATCGAGAAGGTTGTTTCCTGACAACTGAGAACCAAAGGTGAAGTAACCGTCGGACAAGAAGTCCTGATCGAGCGTATTGGCTTGACGGGTTATCTCGCCACCAAATTCAATGGTGTGCTTACCAACGATCCAACTCCAGTTTGAGTTTATGTCATACTCGTCTCGAGGTATACGGTACAAGCCGTCCCAAAATGTACTGAAGTAGCCGGAAATTGACAGGTCTACCCCATTCTTGGAGCCTTTGGTCAGATTGGGAATGTTCGCTCCCAAACTCGTAAGGCTTGGAAAGTCCGGCGGCCCGATTTGAATATTGAGCACGCGGTTGTAAGTTGCTGTTGCAGTAGCGACAAGGTTGGGACTAAATATATAAGCAGCGTTTAAGGCGAAATTTTGACTTGTCCAGGATTTGCTGGGAACCGCTGTAAGTATGTTCGTACTGATGCTCGTAGACGGTTGCTCGAGGTTATCGTAAAGATACCTTCCATAAATGCGAAGCTTATCGCCAAAGTTGTTGTCTATGCGAGCAACTACTTGATTGTCGTTCTGTTCCAGAACCGAAGAATAATAAGCTAAACCGGTATCTGGCGCGCCGACCGGGGTAAGAGCAAGAATTTTAAGCGAGATAGGGTCAAAAAGTGAGGTCGGCACACGGTTCCCGGGGAAAGCCACGCCTGTTCTAGGGTCGGAAAGTTGCGCCGTTGTTCCAGAGAAGTCGCCGGAGCGCTGTGCTTCCGTTGGTGTGATCGCAACGTTCTCGCTAGGAGCCGACCGCAACTTTGTTCCCTGCCAGGAGCCAAAAAAGAAGGTTCGATTCTTTCGAATTGGCCCACCTACAGCGGCGCCGTATTGATTCCGTTTTAGACCGTCATCCGTTGACGCGAAGAAGTTTCGCGCGTTTAGATCGCCGTTTCGAAGAAACTCGAAAAGCGCCCCGTGGAACTCGTTCGTGCCACCGCGGGTGATAGCGTTCACAACGCCGCCACCATGTCCGCCGAATTTCGCATCATAGCTGTTTGTTACGAAGCTAAACTCCTGGATGGCATCAGGATTCGGGAACACGTTGGCAACCTGCGTATACGGATCTTCGTTAATGCCGCCATCCAAATAGAATGCGCTTGAATTTCCGCGGCCGCCGCTCGCAGATACAAACGTTGTTGTGGATTCCGGACGGATTGCGCTTTGGGCGTAGTAGCTGTAGTAACCGATTGGAACCGATGGACTCGCATCTGGCGCAAGGCTCATCAACTGCAGGACGTTACGTCCGTTTAACGGTAGTTCCTGGGCCATCTCGGGCGTGATCACCGTCTGTACCTGCTGTGAACGCACATCGACCTGCGGCGCTTGCCCTGAGACAGTTACGGACGTGCTCGGGCTGCCAACTCTCAATTGAATGTTCACTGCGGCAGACTGGTCGACGGTGAGGACAATACCTTTTTGGATGTACAACTCAAATCCGGCCTTCTCAGCGCTCACCTGGTAAATGCCGGGCGTCAAATTTGCCAGCAAGTAAGACCCATCGGATTGAGACGTAGACTCCGTCTTAATCCCAGTCTTGGTTTCGACGGCATTGATAACGGTACCGGCGACGGATGCACCGGATGGATCCGTAATCGTACCTGAGATGCTGGCGTTGGTGCGTTGCGCGACGAGGACACTAGGCAGGAGGAATGCTAGCCCGAGGACGAGCGGAAATCGTTGTAGCAAGGGGCACCTCTCAGTCAATGATAAACGTTAACCGCTAATTGACAGAATGTCAATGGTCTCCTTAAAATTGAGTTCATGAAGACACACTCGGCCCAGGGCGACGCAGAAGCCGACCCGCAGCCGAGTCTCCAGTGCATTCCACGCGAATCCCTGAAGGACACAGTCGTCCGCCGGATCCGTCAGGCTATCGAAGCTGGGGAGCTCCGTGCCGGGCAGCCCCTGACGGAGCTCGGGTTGGCCAAAAAGCTGGGTGTGGCCCAACCTACTATCCGAGAGGCATTGCTCGAGCTGGAATTCATTGGATTCGTCGAGCGCACCGCCCCACGCAAGATCCGGGTGACCCTGCTAACGAAGGCGGCCATTCGTGACATATATATGGTCCGGGCCCGATTGGAGATGTTAGCGGCGGAGATCATTGCGGCCCAGGCTTCTCCCAATCTGGCGCCTTGCTGGGAACAACTAGCAGAGATGGAGGAAGCAGCCCGGACGGAAAGTCTGGTTCGCTTCTGGACTGCGGATCTGAATTTCCACCGCGCGCTATGGCGCGCCACTCAAAACGAAAGTCTCGAAAGCTCACTCGAACGTCTGGTGCCCAAGCTGTTCTCATTTGGCATAATTCAGCACGCCCATCCAAGTGCTGAAGCATTGATTGAAATGACCAAGCTGCACCGTCATCTGCTTGAGATCTTGCCCGGCAGAAATCCGCCGATGATACACGATGCGATGGATCTCTTAATGGAAAAAGCGTGGCTCGATGACGCCCAGTTACCCCAAATGACTTGAGGTCTTATCGATGAAGGGATGCTACCAGATCCATCCGGCGGACAATGTGGCGGTCTTACTGGAAGACTGCGCCGCTGGACCATTGAGGGTGGCGGGCGCGAAGGTGATGACAATTGAACTGCGAGCGCCTATCGCACTGGGCCACAAGGTTGCCACAGCTGAACTGGACCCGGGTTCGTTCGTCATCAAATTTGGAGTACCGATCGGCGTTGCGACCGCTCCGATCA
>Ga0126371_10007065_pt1 | contig 10023 bp, 9 predicted proteins | sample PanSoiMetaPlot_4_FD_110145 | JGI IMG/M metagenome (GOLD analysis project Ga0126371, IMG submission 110145) | Tropical forest soil microbial communities from Panama - MetaG Plot_4 | ecosystem: Environmental > Terrestrial > Soil > Tropical forest > Bulk soil | place: Panama | collected 2016-02-17
AAAATTTTCGATCTGCCCCTGGAATTCTTTGGTGCCATTTATACCCGAAAAGCATCTAAACCATATGTGCATGAAAGACCGGACGTTACGCGGTCCGGCATCGTGCTCCCTCGAGATTCTTCGTCGGCCTCGAGATTCGCTACTGGTCCGGCCTGCTGATCACAGGCTCTGGCGCCGCGGCCCCGGAAGTGGATCTCGCGCCCCTTTGTTTACCCAACGTTTCTGGGCTAGGGGGAGCAGGGGCTGCGGCAATTTCAACGTATAGTTGGCGTGTCGCGAACGAGCGAAATCCCGGCAATATGGTGACTCGGGGGGCCACAGGAGATGGCACGGGATACGGTTATTCATATGACTAAGGAGTACTGGCCTGATCTTCACAAACGCGCGAAAGGAACGCACAGGCCGTCTTGCCGTCAGGCATCAACAACGCGGTGATTGGTCGAGCAGGTGGCGTTGTGGGTTGGGCGCAACTTAAATCGTGGTTGACGGCAAGCTTGCCCGCTTTGGGCGGAATCGGCTTGCTCTTTGCGGCCTTCATTGACTCTTCGTTCGTTCCTCTTCCTTTAGTCACCGACGTGGTTCTCTTTGACCTTTCCAGCCTCCATCCGATCCGCATGCCGTATTACGCTGCGATGGCGGCCCTTGGCTCCGTGGCCGGATGCGCGTGGATATACTATCTGGCGCGAAAAGGGGGACAGGTCTATTACCGCAAGACCCAGGGGCAACCGGCGGGCAGGATTCGAAAACTGGTCGAGAGGCATCCGATGGCGTGTGTCTTTCTTCCCGCGGTAGCGCCGTTTCCGGTACCGTTTAAACCATTCGTGATAGCACAAGGTGTTTTTCAGGTGCCCCCCGCCACGTTTATCGTCGGCACGCTTCTCGGGCGCGGTTGCTTGTTTTTCATTGAAGGATTCTTAGGGGCACGCTACGGCCTGGCGGCAAAGCAATTCCTCTTGAATCAAAAATGGGCCTCGCTCACCATCGTTTTAGCCCTTGTCGCTCTGTTCCTCATGATTCGCCGGCTGCCCATCTTCAAACGCACAGCCTGCTCTCAGCCTGACTGAAGCTCTCGAACCATCCGCTCGAGTTCGCGGGCGATTTTGTCGGGATTCTCGTCGGAGGAGAAGCGGACAGGCGATCCTATGGTCACGTGCACATGTCCTGGCCGGGCGATAATCCTCTCGGCCTGCTTCAGGTCAAACAGTCCGTCGAGGTACATGGGCACAACCGGAAGGTCCAATTGCTTGGCAAGCAATCCAATTCCCGAGCGAAAAGGGGCCATTTTGCCGTCATCGGTCGTTCGGCCTTCCGGGAACACGAGAAGGTTCCAGCCGCGGTCCACCAGGTTTCCTGCGAACCGAAAACTCCGCACAAAGCCGGATTGCCTCGGAAGCGGAAAAACATTAAAGAGGCTCAGCGCAAGAAAATATCTCAACCGCTCCATGAAGCGTTCGGACAGACGGTTCGCGCCTGCTGGCCGGCGCATTTCCGCAAGCCGCTCACCGCGCATGGCGGTCGCCAGCTTATTTCGAAGGTGTGCCGGCAGTGCCGGGAGAATCCAGGCGATGTCGAGGTAGGTGACGTGATTGGAGACGATCAGGGCCGGGCCCCGCAATCCCCGCAAGTTCCCGCGCCCCCGAATGCGGGGCGCCGCGAGAAGGTAAGTAGCAGGCCATGCAAGCAAATAGTACACGGCTAGCCGAATGGCCGTAATGGCCCAGTGTTGTGGCCAGCGAGGATAGACATACTCGGTTGTTGCGGGTGTTCCCCGAGCGATCAGGTTCTCGAGCTGGCCAATGGTGGCAGCGTCCTCAAACTGAACCTGGTTCAAGTCAACCTGGTATCGCTGTTCGAGAACGCTCAGCAGCTCTACGCGATCGAGAGAGGAGAGCTGCAAATCAGCCTCCAGGTTTATGTCTTCGGACCTCCCCTGAACAGAACGACCCGTAAATCGCGCAATCAAGCCAGCCAGGGAGTCATCCTCCGGAGCGTTCCCCAATGTGCTGCCGCCCGCCTTTTGGATCACTTCACGGATGCGAGGAAGAATGGGTTTTTGCGTGGGGGTCCTCGGAAAATCTGCTTCCGGCCAAACCATCCAGCGGCGGATTTTCTGGTACTCGGCGAGGGACTGATTGGCGCGTTCGACTACTGAAGCGGCCTTTCCGCCGGGGCCGTTCATTAAAAGCACCGCGCACGCCTCCGCATTGCCATCGCGTTCGAGCCCGAGCACGATGCAGTCTCGGACGCTCGGTTGAGCCCGCAAAGCCTTTTCCAAGTCTTCTGGGTAAACGTTCATGCCCGCCGGCGTGACGATGACATTCTTTCTCCGGCCTCTGAAGTACAAGCGGTCGTTCTCGTCTTTCTCCGCAACGTCTCCGGTGCGGAACCATCCGTCCGCTTCGGCCACCGATTGAAGCTGTCCGTCATGTTGGTACGCTTTAGCGACGCCCTCTCCACGCACGAGGATTTCCCCGCTGTCGTCGACGCGAACCTCCATGCCTGGAAATACTTTGCCGATGGATCCCCGCGCCGAACGAAAAGGGTGATTCAAGCTGATCAGCGAAGCCGTCTCGGTCATTCCGTACCCTTGGATCATCGCGTATCCCAGGCGGTTCCAGAAGGTCTCGGTTTGCTCCGGTAAAGCGGCTCCGCCAGAAACAAAAGCCCAAAATTTCCAGCCTAAATATTTATGAATTCGCCGGAATCGCCACCAACGGCGAAGAAAGTGCTGCTTTTCGGCTCCTGCGAAATTCCTGCGGAAGGTCTCTAAGTGTCCGTCGCGTTCCTCATGACGTTCGACTTCCCGTTGAAGAGATTCGATAAATCGCGGAACCGCCACCAAGACGGAGACGCGCTCTTGCCGGATGGTGTCCACCAAATGGGACGGCTTGAGGGAATCGGTGAAGACCACCGTGCTCCTCAGCATCGGGGGAATGAAAACACCAAGCATTTGGCCAAAGACGTGGCTCAGGGGAAGCAGGTTCAGGAGACGGAGCGGATGAACAAGCCTTTCATACCGAAGATACTTCTCGATTTCCTGTTCCAGGCGTTCGATGTTGGCGAGAATGTTCCCGTGCGAGATCACGACGCCGCGAGGCTCAGCAGTGGTGCCGGAAGTAAAGATGATTTCCAGGGTGTCTTGACGGGAGAGCCGAGGCGATGGATGGGGAGAAGCTTCGTGCCGGGAAATCGCCTGGGTCAGGAACTCGAACCAGAGGGAAGGAATGCTGTCGACCTCCCGTTGCGCGCGCGTCTTGAACACGAACTTTGCCCTAACTTCGCGAGCGACTCGTTGTGCGAACTCGAAAGCCGACCCATGATCGATTGGCACAATGACCACACCACGAAGTAGGCATCCGAGAAATGCGACGATCCATTCCGCCGAGTTGTTACCCCACAGCAGAGCCGCATCGCCCTTCCCTAAGCCGCGAACCTCGAGCTCTCGGGCGACGCGGTTTGCCTCTCCGGCAATCTGCGCATAGGTCCAATTCTCCATGCGATAACCGCGCCGCTGGCGCACTGCGACCTCAGGTCCATTCTTCGCGTACTTCCCAACGAAATTTAGCAGTGACTCGGGGGCCATTTCAGACATCTATCTGACAGAACGATTTGGGCTCGTGCAAGTGCGTGACTTCCTACACATTGGATAGATTTTGCTCGCCGTGAGATACACAGAAAAGGTCGTAGTGATCGGCGCGGGAATCTCGGGCCTCGCTTGTGCTCATCGCCTGAAGCAGCTGGGGTGCCGCTTTCGCCTCCTGGAAGCTTCGGAACACGCCGGCGGCCTGATTCGCACAATCCGGAGAGATGGCTTTTTGTTCGAGACCGGGCCGCAATGCCCCCGTTTTCCGCCGTCGGTATGGCAGTTGATGCGCGACTTGCGCCTCGAACACGAATTTGTAGCCGGTGATCCCAACGCCGCGCGATACGTTTTCCGTCGCGGAGGCCTCCATCCCGCCCCTTTCTCGCCGATGGGCCTGATCACCACGCGATTGGTCGGACTTCGGTCCAAGCTGCGAATTCTCACCGAGCCCCTTCGCTATTCGCGCCCTCCGGACCGGGAGGAGAGCCTAGCTGACTTCGTGGAACGGAAATTTGGCCGAGAAGTCCTGAACAATTTGGTGGACCCCTTGATTTCCACAATCTTCTTTGCTGACGCTCACAAAATGGGGATGGAGAGTGCCTTTCCCGCATTGGTCGAATGGGAGCGCTCCCAGGGTAGTCTTGTACGAGGAGCCCTCCGTGCGCGCAGATCTCAGCGAGACGCTTCGAAATCAGACGGTTCTTCCGAGTCTTTGGCTTCCCGCCCGGATGCCAATCAGGGCAGCTTGCGCGTCACTGACGCGCTCCCAACTCTTGGTTCTTTCCGGTCAGGAATGGGAACCCTTCCGGAAAGACTCGCCGAAGAGTTGAATGCAGAAACCTGGTACAAAATGCCCGCGGCATCGGTCGGGCCTTTACCGGAAAGCGCGGGAGCATCGAAGCCCGGCTGGCAAATCCGCTTGACGGGCGGCGAGCCCGTCACAGCGCAATACTTGGTGCTGGCGGTTCCGGCTCACGTTGCTGCGGGACTGCTTGAGGCGAGCGCTCCTCAACTTGCCTGGTACCTCAAAGCCATTGAATACGCGCCAATCAGCGTGGTGTCCTCGGCCTACGAGCGGTCCAAGGTCGCAAACCCGCTCGAAGGATTTGGCTTCATGGTTCCCCGCCGCGAGGGCCTTCATACCATTTGCACATTTTGGAATTCCTCGCTGTTCAAAGACCGTGCGCCCGAAGGAACAGCTCTGTTCACCAGCTTTGGCCGAACAGACACGAAGGGCGGTGCGATGAGTGACGAAGAGTACGCGCGAGTTGTCGAGGCGGAAAACGCTCACATCCTGGGAATCTCCGGCGAGCCGGTGGCCCGTCTGGTCTTGAAAGATTCGCCGGCGCTGCCTCAATACAACGTTGGTCACGGGCGGCAAGTAGCAGAGATTTACCGCATTTTGACCACCCTTCCGAATCTCTTTCTAACGGGTAACTTTCTGAAGGGCCGCTCTATCGGCGACTGTGTCGACGTTGCTTATCGTGTCGCGGAAGATTTGCATAGCCAACTCCAAGGTCAAAGCATCTAACCAGGTGTGGATCTGCTCCGAGGGCCAGCCCCTTGTTTCACTTGCTAGTTTGGGTTGCTGTCTGCGCGTTTGCGGCTATTTCGCTGGGCGCGCTCTATCAGGCGTTAGCAACACGCCATGACCGCAAGCGCTTTCCGCCGCCGGGAAGGTTAATCGAATTGGGCGGTCACCGACTTCACCTTCTTGAATCCGGAGGCGGCAGCCCCACGATTGTGCTCGAAGCGGGGCTCATGTCCACGGTACTGAGCTGGAGCCATCTGCAACGCGAGTTGGCACAATCCTATCGCGTGGTCAGTTACGACCGGGCCGGACTGGGCTGGAGCGACCTGGGTCCGTTGCCTCGAACGGCGGATCGCATCGTCGATGAGCTCCATACCTTACTCGAGCGAGCTGCAATTCCCCCGCCTTACATCTTGGTGGGTCACTCCTTTGGCGGTTTGACCATGCCCTTGTTTGCTGCGCGCTTCCCCGTGGAAATAGCGGGCATGGTCCTCGTCGATCCTGTTGCGCCGGCAGAATGGAATCCGCCTTCCGAACACGACCACAAGCTCACTCGTATTGGCGCTAGGGTGTGCCGGCGCGCGGCGCTGCTCTCGCGTCTTGGCCTCCCGCGTTTCGTTGCTTTTCTGCTAACCACGCGTGCGGCAAAAACTGCCGGTTACCTCGTTCGCCTCATCAGTCGAGGCGCCCCCGCCGAATCCGGGTCCGTTTCGAGTCCATGGTTTGCGGCCTTGCCCGAAAGGGAAAGAGCGATGGCCTCGGTTTTTTGGGTTCTGGAAAAATTCGCCCTTACAATCGCGAGTCAACTCGAAAACCTTCCGGCGAGCGCCGCCCAAATCGGCGAGTGCGACAGCGCCTGCGACAAACCGGTGGTGATTCTCTCCGCGCGTACGGCCCCAGAACACCGGCGTACGGAGCACGCCGCGATGGCTTGGCGCCTGCCTCTAGGGAGTCACCTGCTTGCGGAAAAAAGCAACCACTGGATCATGCAAGATGAACCTGAATTGGTGATTCGCGCGATCGAGAGGGTTGCTGAGTTCTCGCAGAAGCTTGTGACACATACCTAAGGACCTACGGTGATTCATGTCGGACCGCACCAACGGCCGAGAATTTCCAAAACATTTTGACGGAAGGCGCTTCTACAACCCAGATGCTCGGCAGGCCCGCGGGTTTTTCGACGTCATCCAGTGGAAGCTGACCAGCCGGTCGGAACCGTCGCCCAGTTTCATTGCGGACGTCGAACAATCCGCACCTCCGTCCGGCGTGAATGGCAACGCGCTGCGAGTCACTCTCGTGAATCATTCGACGGTACTGCTTCAGCAAGGCGGCTCCAACATTCTGACGGACCCCATCTGGTCGGAACGAGCAAGCCCTCTCGCATGGATAGGTCCCCGGCGCCGGAGAAAGCCTGGAGTGCGAATGGAAGATCTGCCCCGCATCGACGCGGTGCTCATCAGCCACAACCATTATGATCACATGGATCTGCCGACGCTCGGTCAGTTGGCGGCCCGACGAGATTCCACGTTCATTGTTCCGGCTTGCGGGGCTCGGCTGCTTCGTTCGAAGCACATCGGGCCCGTTCACGAACTGGATTGGGGCGAATCGTTTTCGCTATCAAACTTTACCGTCCACAGCGTCCCGGCCCTGCATTTCTCGGCCCGAGGGGTTTTGGACCGCAACAAAGCCCTTTGGTGCGGGTACCTGATTAAGTCTTGCGAACGCCTCATATATTTCGCTGGAGACACCGCCTTTGGGCCGCACTTCGCTCAGATTCGAGAAAAGTTCGGATCGCCGCACCTTGCGCTATTGCCCATTGGAGCATACGAACCACGTTGGTTTATGTCATCGGTGCATATGGACCCCGATCAGGCGGTTAGAGCGCATGAGATTTTGGCTGCCAAAACCAGCATCGCCATCCACCATGGAACCTTTCAACTCGCGGACGATGGGATCGACAAACCGAAGAAGCAGCTCCTCGCCATTGCGCCGCAGGACTCGTTTCTAGTCCTGAACAACGGCCAATCTGCCGAGCTTCCATGACCGTCGACAAGCACGCCCTCGCGCTTGTCAGCATCATCGGCGGTTCCCTCGACGCGCTCGGCGCTTTATACCTTGCTTACGATCTGCTGGGTGGGGAGCACGGACCCCTGAGGACGCTCACGAGAGGAGTCACCTACGGCGCGCTGTTCGGGGTCGGGTATGGCCTCGCCCTGGGGCCGGTATTTGGGCTTGCCAGCGGCCTCGCACACGGTCTCACGCTCGCCTGGGAGTTCTCACGCGCTTCCAAGCATCGACCGAGGCCCGGATTCTGGTATGACTTGGCGATGAGCGCCATTCGCGGGGTCGGTTTCGCGCTAGGCGCCGCGCACTTGTATGGCAGCGTATTCGGAGCCACGTTTGGCGCACTGAGCACGGTGGGGCAGGTCATCGGCTACCAAGCAGGCATGCGGCCGACCATTGATTATCAACCCGTTGCCCGCTTTCGGTTGACTACACATCAACTCCTCGGGGCCGTCAATCGCACGGTTGGCTACGCATTCGCCGGGTCTCTCAGCGCCTTAGCGGCGCATCAGCGGACTAATGCGCTAGGTGTCGGCTTGAAAGCCGGAGTGGCGATTGGCGTGGTCACAGCAGTGGCGACCGCATGCACGTCTGCCGTTGAATGGGGTGCGGATCATGTGCCGGGAAAGGGCATGGGGGTCTTCGGACTTGTGTTGATGCTTGTCGGGTTCCTGCTGCAATCGGTCCAGTATTGGGTCACACTATTCGGGGCCTGACGTAGCAATGGAGCCGAGACGGAGGAGGCCGGGCGCCCACGCGTCGAGTTATGACGGCCGATGGTCAATGGCTGTTATTATTGACAGTTGAGCGGGTGCGTGTAGTAAGTCATGAGTCGAAGGAGTGCCTTCTCGTGAGTCGCGGCAGTTTGCTTCTCAAAGTGGAATTACGCAGCAACCCTGAGGCGCTTTGCATCGTCAGAAACGCTCTTGGGCAACTTGCAGAAACATTGGGTTTTTCCGACACGGACCGCCGTTCCGTGGTCCTGGCGGTCGACGAAGCGCTGACGAACATCATTCGCCACGCCTATCAAGGAAAACCAGAACAACCGATCGAGGTGTCTTGCCGCCGCATCCAGGCCGCGCAGGATGGCGTGCTCAAACCCGCCCTTGAAATTGTCTTGGAAGATCGCGGCGCGGCCGTAGACGCCAAGAAGCTTTGCGGTCGCGCGCTCGACGATGTCCGGTCCGGCGGCCTGGGTTTGCATTTCATGCGGGAGAGCATGGATGCGGTAGAATTCCGGCGTAGGTGGCACCGGAACCAGCTGCGCATGGTGAAACTGCTGCGCGGGTCAGAACCCGCGGAAGGCTCTTGAGGCGAATGCATGCAAATCTCCGCACGATATCTCGATCGGACCACAATTCTCGATGTCTCGGGAGATATTGATCTGGCGAGCTCCCCTGAACTGCGGAAGGCTCTTTTGCGCGAGCTTCGGGAAATGCGGATTCCGCGTCTGGTGTTGAACCTGAAGGCGGTTGAATACGTTGACAGCTCCGGCGTGGCTTCGCTCGTCGAGGCGCTCAAGGCGTCTCGCGACACGGGCTCGCGGCTCATCTTGTTTGGCCTAAACTCGGCCGTTCGGGAAGTACTGCAACTGTCGAAGTTGCTCAAGATTTTTGAGATCGCCGAAACCGAAGAACAGGCGGTGGCGCCCTAAGCTAGCAGCTCCGCAACGGGGGGAAGCCAGCGGTGAACGTCATGGAACTCACATCGCAAATCGGAGGATCGGTTACAGACGGGCTCGCGTACCTGGGGGAGCTAGCTTCGATCAGCGCTCGGGCGGCCTATTTCACGTTCGTGGGCCCTTTTCGAGGCAAGCCGCTTCGCTTTGGGCGCGCCGTTTCACAAGCGATGCACGTGGGTGTTCGTGCTCTGCCGATCCTGTCCCTTATTACATTTTTCATTGGCTTGATCCTGGCGCTGCAGGCCGCCTACGAACTGCGGAGATTAGGCGCCGTAACTCTCGTGGCCAACGCCGTGGCTATTGGGATGACCAGAGAACTCGGACCGCTCATCACGGCAATCGTTGTCATCGGCCGCTCGGGGTCGGCCTTTGCGGCGGAAATCGGCACGATGAAGGTCTCGGAAGAAATCGATGCCCTCGAGACGATGGCCATCCATCCCGTCGATTTCCTGGTGACGCCGAAATTCCTGGCGATGATCGTGATGCTGCCCTGCCTCACGATCTGGGCGAACTCGATGGGCATTCTGGGCGGCGCGCTGTTTGGCGTAGCGCAAGCAAATTTCACCTGGGCGCGTTACATTCGGGCTTCGCTCGATGCGCTCTTCCTGCGCGACATCGTCACCGGATTAGTCAAGAGTTTGATGTTCGGCATCACCATCACCGCGGTCGGATGCTACGAAGGACTCTCGACCGGAGCAGGCGCAGAGCAGGTCGGACGCTCAACCACTCGTGCCGTAGTGGTCTCGATTTTTCTGGTTATCCTGGTCGATCTGGTCTTTACGACCCTCTTTTTCTTTATCAGCGGACGGTAGAGTTCTGTAGATCGGAGTGAAATGCGATGGCTCACCCTGCCGAACCGACGGAGACGATGATTTCGCTGCGAAATCTTCGTGTGAGCTATGGCGAGCGAGAAATCCTCCACGGCGTCGACCTCGAGGTGATGCGCGGCGAGACCCTGGTCATTCTGGGCGGTTCTGGCTCCGGTAAAAGCACGCTCCTGCGCACGCTTGTGGGCTTGGAAAGGCCGAGCGCCGGGGAAATCTGGCTAAGAGGCAAGAATTTAGCGGCCATTTCGGGTGAGGAAATGGATGAAATCCGCAAAAAAATCGGCATGTCGTTTCAAGGTGGCGCACTTTTCGGATCGATGACCGTGGGAGAAAACGTCGC
>Ga0126371_10007066_pt1 | contig 10023 bp, 10 predicted proteins | sample PanSoiMetaPlot_4_FD_110145 | JGI IMG/M metagenome (GOLD analysis project Ga0126371, IMG submission 110145) | Tropical forest soil microbial communities from Panama - MetaG Plot_4 | ecosystem: Environmental > Terrestrial > Soil > Tropical forest > Bulk soil | place: Panama | collected 2016-02-17
CGCCGACTTGGACCATGAGAGCGCGCGGTCACGAGGGCACGATGTGTTGGTACGCCGCCGCGCGACCAAGGGGAAGCGAGCATCGACCCAGGGCAAGCGACAACCGAATCGAGGTGACGCGAAGCAAGGAGACAGCCGGAACCGCGGAGCATGACCTCGCGCCCGTTGCGCCATACGGGTGGGGCGGATCGTGGGAAGGCGGGCTGCCATAAGGCATCCCCTCCAATCTTTCTTTCCGCAGGTAGAGCACCACGGCGTTCGGCGTCTGGCCCTCCACAGCCTCGCCAAAAGGGACGCAGCCTTCGCCTCCACTCGAACGCCGGTGCGGTGGCAGGGCAAAGGTGTACAAGGCAGCGGCTTCAAAGCATGAGTTTGTAAGACGACGATGTGGGGCGCTTCCTGGACGGCCGTCGTAATGGAACGACCACCCGGTCACGAAGCCGTCCCGCCCCCCAAGGCTTGTAGAAGGGCCCGGGTCCTCCACCGTGAAGGAGACAGGAGTCCTGGCGAATAGCGCGCATTAAATCGGGCTCCTGGTGCGCCCCCAAAGCCCCCTAGGCCGCTATCTTCCGGTCCCCCGAAAGCCTGCGGCTAACGGCGGCGCACCCGGCGTCCGAACTGGGCGACCATCTCTGAAGCCTGTTTGGGCAGGAATGCGGTCCGCCCGCTTGCCTAGCGGGCGGAAAACAGATCCAGCGCCAGCACCAGGACACCGAAGGCCAGTGTGAGGCTGCCGGCCACGGTCGGCAGGAGCGGCCCACGCCCTGCTGCGTGCGCCGCCTTCGCCGCAGCCCGCCAATAGAGCGCTGCGCCGATCAGCACGAGCAGGAGTTCGAGCCCGGCCGAGGCTGATGGCCATCGCCAGAGGCCAAGGCCCAGGCGAGGCAGGCGTCCGATATCGCCCGGCAGGATCGGCATGTCAGCGCGGTGGACGACAAGGTCCAGGAGCCAGTGGGAGAAGGCCACGGCGCCGATGACCAGTCCGCTGCGCCGCCCCCATAGGACCAAGGCGCCAAGGCCCAAGAGGACGGATAGCGCTACGGCGCCCACGAGGGAATGTGTGTAGTCCGCGAAGATTTCGCCGCCGCCGTAGGCGCCTGGCGGGCCGCTCACCGCCTTGATCGTCTCGACGTGGGTCAGGAATAGTGGAACGAAGACAACGTCGAGCCAGACGGTCGCTAGCATCAGCGCCCAAAGCGGCGCAGCAGTCTCGCGGCTCTTCACCGCCGCGGCAAATCCGAAATGTCCGGCGATCATTTTACCCCCTCCGATTGGCGCGGCTTCGGCCAGGGGAGAAAGGCGTCCACGCCTCCCAGCACCGCCACGAACAGGAACACGCCCAGGATGAACTGCATGACCCGCTTCTCCTTCGTGATACGAACTCGTCACCGCTCGTGCGTTAACCAGCGCGGTCGACCTTCTTGGAGAATCTTGCGGTTCGCGGGCGCAACTTTCTCCAAAGACGCTTGGTCCTTCAAATTTCTTCACCGAGATCGCGCGATCGCGTCCGCCGTGAGTGTCGGCGCCAAAATACGGTCCGCGCCGACATTGCGAGGTCGGTTATGCTGAGAGAACGTTTGTCGTCAATCCAGAGGCAGAGTGGACCCGCTCGAGGCCGAGTTTCGGCCGGACCCAGTCGGCGAACCTGCCGATCGCGTCGTCGGCTTCAGGAGCCCTTCCCGCGCACATCTGGAACGTGTGCTGCAGTTCCGGGAAGACATCGAGGCGCACCTCGACCCCGCATGCTTCGGCATAGGCTGCGAACCGGCGGCTGTCGTCCAACAACACCTCGTGGCCCCCCACCTGGACGTAGACCGGCGATAGATCGGCGAGGTCGGCGTAGAACGGATTTACCAACGGGTTTCGGCGGTTGGACGCTGCCCCGAGATACATGTTCGTCAGCCTGTCGACGCTCTCCTTGCGCTTGAAGAGCGTCTCCTTGCTGGCGTTCGTGGTCCAGGACTCGCCGGTCAGTTCCACGTCGAGCCAGGGCGACATCAGCATGGCTGCAGCCGGCGCGGGCAGGCCCCGCTCGCGAGCGTGGAGCAGGGTCGTGACGGTGAGCCCGCCCCCTGCGGAGTCAGCGGCGAACGCGATGTGGTTCGCCTTGATCCCCTGATCGAGGAGCCACCCATAGGCAGCGATCGCATCATCGACCGCGGCCGGGTAGGGGTGCTCAGGTGTGCGCCGGAAATTCACGATCAAGCCCCTAGCGCCCACCGCCTTGGCTATGTGGGCGAAAAGCTTGCGGTGCGTGTACATCGAGCCGGTAGCGAAACCTCCCCCATGCAGGCCGATGACCACGCGGTCGTCGGCGCACGCCTTCGGAATGGCCCACATCGCGGAAACGCCGGCTGCCTCCGTCTCGATGTAGTCGACCCCACCTGGCTCCGACGTGAGCACGGACCAGCTTTCGATCATGTCGCGCCACTCATCGAGCGGCATCTGGGGATTTGCCGCCCAGCCCTCGCCCCATCTCCCGTAGAGGGCTGCCACGGCTTCGATTTGCTTGCTCGGCATGGTTCTTCATCCAATGTTTGCATGACGTTCTGTTCGTGAAGGCAGGTTGATCAGAACATCGCGTTGCGGGGGCGGTCCTCTCAGGGGCCGGCAGCCGCCTTCAGCCGACTGCATCACCATTACGGATGCCGAAGCGCGCAAGATACGCGGGTCGAAGACCGGATCGGTTAGGGCGGTGGGGCGACCGTGAAGGAGCTGGCCACCGGCAGCAGCCATTCGCAGAAGACATAGTCTGCGATCCGGATGATGCGATCGCCGGCGATCTCGACACGGATGATCGTCCGCGGCCGCCACGCGCCGTCCTCGCGGCGCAGGTTGATGACTACGGGCTCGCCATCGACTTCGCCGAGCCGCATCTGCCACTCGCCGGCAATGCGCTGGTACTCGCTGAAGTAGGGCGAATCCGCCAATCGACCCGAGAATCCATTCCCGACAAGGAGGCGGGCATCTGCGCTGGTCAATGCACGCACGCCGTCCCAGTCGCGGCGGTTGAATCGTTCGACATAGAGCTGCAGCAGTCTGGATGCCTCCGGTGCCGGTGGACGGCTGCTCTGTGGCGGATCGCGCAGGCCCGCCAGCTTCGTCCGGCCGCGATTGAGCGCGGCCTTCACCCCTCCGACGGAGGAGTCCACGAGTTCCGCGATCTCTTCGAGCGAGTAGTCGAAAATGTCCTTGAGCAGCACACAAGCGCGCTCCTTGGGTGGCAGGCTCGTCACCAGGCGCTCCAGCGCCGGGCGCACACTTGCAGCGACTGGGTCCGGCGGCTCGACGCTTTCAGGCGGGGCGGCCGCGGTTTCCGCCTCGACGCGAACCCTCCGCTTCCGCAGCAAGTCGATGCAGCGATTGTGGGCGATTGCGAATACCCATGGCTTCAGGGGGCGCGTGTCGTCGAACTGTTCCAGCTTGCGGTAGGCCTCAAAAAGGGCCTCTTGGACGACATCCTCGCCGTCCATGACCGACCCTGTCATGCGCGCGCAGTACCGATGCAAGCTCGGCCGCAGGTCGGCGACCGCCTCAAGGAACGCGCGGTATCGCGCGTCGAACATGCCGACTGATTCGAACTCGCAATGCGTGCTCATTCCATCCACGCGCCTCGGATTGCGTATCCGCCTCTACGGTTCGAGACGCCTTCGAGATACGCCGCATCTGAAATAAATTCCGCGACGGAAAATCCAGCCGCCAACCGCGCTCTTTTCCGGCCCAAACTGATATGGAGCAGCTTCATGGGTTCGCAGCCGGCCTCACCCCAGGGCGGTTTTCGGGCCGCCTTTTTGTTTCCGGCAGTCTGTTACCCCAGGTTACACGGGAGGCCAGACCGCGCCGCAACTGCCGTCCTCGTAGCGCTCTCGATAACTTCTGCCCGATCACCGATTGACCAGTAGTGGCCTCAGTCGCTGGAACGGCCCGCCACTCCGTCTTTGGGGTGCTACGGCGTGGCTTGGAGTCTGTCTTGCTCCCTGTCCTAGTCTTATTGGCCCTGGTCGTCTTCCTCTTCATTTCGCCGCCCCGATCTCACTTCAGTCGCCGCTCGTCGTCCGCTGCTACCGCGACGATGTCCTTGCCCTGGTCGTCGATGGTTGAGCAGATGCCGTCCTCCTCGATCGCCCATTCTGGGTCGAGGGGATCGACGCCGAGCAAGGAGGCGGCCTCGCTGGGCGTCAGCTCAGCTTGAAGGACGCCGGCGGCAGTCTGAACCGTGTAGAGCGTCGCCATTTCGTGCTCCCATCTTCTTCGTACTGGATGCCTTCGTGAGCAACATTGATTCAAAATGAGCGTCGAGAGTGCAAGTTCGATTCAAAAAGTCCACTCCGATGATTCGATTGTTGCGTTCCAGCAGGATGCCGCGAACTTTTTCGACAGCATCGACCCCACGCGGACTTGCCTGGCTGCTGCAAAGGAAAAGTCGCGGTAGATAGCTTCGCGGAGGCCTTGCTCTTGAATTCGGCCGTCGACGCGAAATTGACGGGCCTCAGGGCGTTCGGCGGGTAGTGTGTCGGCAACAGACGAGTCCCCAGTCACAAAACACGCCTTTTCTACATCAGCTGCCGCCCTCGCTACCCACGCCCGATGAACGAGCGCATGTGGTTCGGCAAGATCGTCGCCTCGTAGAGATTCACTTCGGGCGGCAAAGCCGCCATCAGCACCGCGACCTTTGCCACGTCTGCGGCGGCCATGACGTAGTCATCCGGCCGGTCACCCGGCCCCGCCTTGGAGCGTCCGCGGCGGACCGTGAACGAGGACAGCGTCGCGCCGGGATGAATGATCGAGGCGATGATGTCGTGCTTGCGGCCATCCATCGTTAGCTGATGCGTCATGCTTTGCAGCCCGAACTTGGTGACCGTGTAGGGCAGCGAATCCGCCCGCGGCGTCTTTGCCGATACGCTGCCGATGTTAATGATGCGCCCACCCTGCGGCAGCTGCGCCTTCATGATCCGGATCGCCTCGCGGCTGCACAGGAATGGCGCCGTGATGTTAATATCGAGCACGGCGCGCCAGTAATCGAGGCTGATGTCCTCGGTCTCGCCGTGCGCGGCGATGCCGGCGTTGTTGACTAGGACATCGAGCCTGCCGAAGCCTCTTTGCACGGTGGCGAACAGCGCCACGATCTCGTCTTCCCGGGTAAGATCCGCTGGTAAAGCGAGCGCCTTGCCGCCGTTCGTCTTGATTCCAGCCGCGACCTCGTCGAGCAGAGCGGCGCGGCGGGCCACCAGCACGGTCCTAGCGCCTTCCGCGGCAAACGTCTCGGCAATGCCGCGGCCGATCCCGTCGCTGGCACCGGTGACGATGACGATCTTGCCCTGCAGCTGTTTGGCCATCACCCAACGACGATCAACGCATCGAGCGCCGTCGCCCCCTCTTTCGCCGCGTGCACCATGAGCGGGTTAACGTCGATCTCGGTCAATTCGGGGACGCTCTGCATCAAGTGGTCGATCGCACGCACGGCAGAAACAACGGCGTCCACATCAGCAGCTGGTGCGCCTCGTACGCCGGCAAAGAGTTTTGCGGCACGCAGCTTGCCCACAGCTTCTCGGATCTGCGCCTCGTCAGGATTGCTTGGCAGCAGTTGCACGTCGCCAAGCGCCTCGACCCAGATGCCGCCTAGTCCCAGGAGCAGCACCGTCCCCCAGCCGGGATCACGTTTCGCACCCACCATCAGCTCGACGCCCCGCGGACACATCGTCTCGACCAGCACGCCATCGAGAACGACGTCCGCCGCGGCCCGCTTCACGTTGTTAATAATGCTGTCCCAGCCGGCCCGGAGCATCGCCTCGTCGGTGAGGTTCAGCGCGACACCGCCGGCTTCGGTCTTGTGCGACAACGCCGCGGCCTGCGCCTTGAGCACCACCGGATAGCCGATCGTATTAGCCACTATCACGGCTTCGTCGGGTGTGCGCGCAAGCTTGCCGGCGGGCACGCGAAGGCCTGCTGCGGCGAGCACTTGCTTGCCGAGCCACTCTGGCTGCACACCCTTGCCGAGCTTGGGCAGTCGGGCGATCGGTTCAGGGGCGCCGTTCGCGCGGGTGCGGGCGCGCAGGCGCCCGTACTTGGTATAGAGCCCGACTGCCCGCAACATCCTGTCCGACGAGCGGGAGAACACCGCCGGACTTTCCTTCACGGCCTCAGTCACGTCGGCGCCGAGCTGCCAGGTGTCGCCAAGCGCGCACATCACTTTAGGCTTGGGCGAGTGCGCCATGCCCTCGTTGAAGGCTCTCACCGGAATGGCCGTGTTGATCGGAAACGAAATGAACAACATGCCCACATTGGGATCGTCGATCAGCGCCTTGGTCACGTCCGGAAGCATGGAGGGCGCGAAACCCGCCGTGGTATCGAGCGGATTGCCATAGTTGCCGTAGGGCGGAAGCGTTTCCCTGATTTTCTGCAAGGTCGCGGGCTCGAGCTCCGGAAGCTCCAGCCCGATGTCTTCGACGAAATCGTTGGTCAGCCCAATGTAGGCGCCCGACGCCGTAAGGATTCCCGGTCCTTTGGTGGGCGGTGTCGGAAAGCGCTGCAGGATTTGCACGAGATCCATCGTCTCGTCCATCGTGGTCACCACGATGGCCCCGGCGGCCTCGACCTGCGTCCGTATCGTGACGTAGTCGCCGATCAATGCGCCGGTGTGCGATTGGGCCGCCTTACGGGCCTTGGCGCTCCGACCCGGCAGCATCAGCACCACCGGCTTGCCTGCCACGCGTGCGCGCCGCACCGCGGCGAGAAACGCCTGCGGCCGACGAATCTCCTCGCAATACGCGACGATCACGCGGGTCGCGCGGTCATCGACGAGGAACTCGAGGAAGTCCGTGGTTTCGAGGCCGGCTTCGTTGCCGGTCGAAATCACGTACGACAGCGGAATGTCGCGGCCGTCGGTCGCGCGTTGAAAATGGCCGAGCAGCCCGCCACTCTGGCCGACGAAGGCAACGCCGTTCTCGACGCCGCGCAATGCCTCGCGCGCATACAGCATGTGCAGCCACATGCCGTCGACGTTGTTGGTGACGCCCAGGCAGTTGGGGCCGACGATAGCAAGCCCCGCCGCGCGTGCGGTGGCAGCGATGGCGTCCTGCGTTGCATAATCGCCGGTCTCGGCGAAGCCGGCGGCGAACACCAGCGCCGAGCGGACCTTGCGCCGCGCACAGGCTTCCATCGCCTTGCGCACCGCCGCGGCCGGGAGGGTGAAGACGGCGAGGTCGACGCCTTCCGGCAAGTCGTCCGCGCTCTTCAGCACGTTCCGGCCGTCGATCGGCTCATCGGTCCTGCCGACCAGATGCACGTCACCCGAAAAGCCGTTGACCTTCAGGCATTGCAGGATGATCTGGCCGGCGCTGCCCGCCCGCATCGATATGCCGACGATCGCAACCGAGCCCGGGTTCAGGAATCTTGCTACGGCGTCGACGCCGCGAGCCGCTTCCGCTTTGCTCATGCCGCATCCCTGTCGGGCTGCCACATTAGCAGATGCTCGCCGTTCTCAAGCGGATGCCAGTATGCCTTCACCTTCATGCCGACCTTGAGCTCCTCCGCCGTGCAGTTGACCACGCCGGCGATGACATTGACGCCGACTTCAAGCGTCACGCTCGCAACCGCATAGGGCTCCCTGCCCTGGAACGCCGGAGGCCCGCGGTGCGCGATCGTGAACGAGAACACCGCGCCCTTGCCGGAGACCTCACGCCATTCGATGTCGCGGCGGCGGCCTGTAAATATGCTCACCGGACGGGGAAAGTGTTGGTATCTCTTCGTGGTCTTGCAGTACTGGATGACGAGCTTCTTCTGCCGCGTCGCCTCCCAGAACGGCATGCCAAAATCGTAGTGCTTGATGTCGCGCTTGACGTTGAGCGTATCGTTGAGTGTGAGCGTCATGATGACCTCTATTGGCTCGGCATCAGCGCAAGCGCCGCGCTCGTGCCCCAGTTGCGCCCGTAGTTTATCCAGCCGATGCCGGTCACCAGTGCGTTGGTGGTGTCCCGAACCTGGCGCTCGCCGGCCTCGCCCATCAGCTGGCGCACCGCCTCGATCAAGTTGTGCGATGAGCAGGCCGCCTGCCCGGCCGAGATCTGGCCGCCGCCGGTGTTCATGGGCAGGGTGCCCTTGTACGAGAGATCGGTGTCGCGCACGAACGCCATGCCCTGCCCCGCCTTGCAGAAGCCGAACGCCTCAAACTGAATCACCAGCGCGATCAGGAAGTCGTCATAGGGGTGGAACGATCGGATGTCCTTGATGTCAAGGCCGGCGCGGGCGAGCGCCTTCTTGCCGGCGATCTCATGGCCGCTGCGAGTGACATCGACGAAATTTTCGCCGCCAAGAAAATTCGTGCGCTCCGCATAGCCGATTGGGATAACGCATTTGTTGAGCCCCTTCTCCTTGGCGCGCTTGCGGCTTGTCACGATCAGGCCGGCGGCGCCGTCCGCCAGCATGACGCAGTCGAGCAGCCGGATCGGATCGGCGATCATGCGCGAGTTGAGATAGTCCTCGATGGTGATCGGCACGCGCAGCTCTTCGCAGGCGTTCTCGTTCATCAGCGCGTGGTTGCGCTGCGTCACCGCGAGCTTGCCGAGCGCGTGCAGGTCGATGCCGTGCTTCGCGTCGTAGGCGCGCTGCAAGAGTCCGAACGCACCGGGCGGCCCGAGCAAACCATACGGGTCGGTCCAGTCGCGGCGATAGTTTCGGTCGTTGCGGCCGTTGTGCTCGCGCACATGGGTGTCGGCGTAGAGGCAGAGCGCCACTTCGCACATGCCTGCATCGATCGCGGCCGCGGCGCGCGCCACCGCGCCCACCGCCGAGCAGCCGCCGGTGTGCACCTGCTCGCAGAACCCCACTTCCAGGCCGAGCATGTCGCACGTGCTCTGCGCCCAGAACATACTGGCGCCGCCGGTGCCGGTGAGACCGGACATCACTAGGCCGTCGATCTCGGCCTTGTCGAACCCGGTCTTGTCGAGCAGCGCTTCCAGAATTTCGCCGGCCAGCACCCAGACGTCGCGATCGCTCTTCTTCATCACCTTCGTCTCCGCATAGGCTACGATGGCGCTGTCACGCAGACCCATGGACATTCCCTCCGTGCGGTCAGGGTTGATCCGGCCGCACGCGCGGCGCCCTCTTGTCGAGGAATTGATGCAGCCGTTCGATCGATTCCGGGCTGCGCGTGTATTCGGCCACCATGCGCTCGAAATAGAGCCCGTCGTCGTAGCCCATGTCCTGCAGCCGCGGTAGGCTGTTGGTGATGGCGAAGTTCGAAAGCGGCGCGTTCTTGCAGATTTTCAGCGCCAGCTCCTTCGCCTTGGTGACGTGCTGGCCCCTGGGCACGAGGTACTGCACGATGCCATAGCGCTCCGCCTCATCACACTTGAGCACGCGGCCGGTGAGCATCATGTCCTGCATGCGGGCGAACCCGATCAGCCGCGCCACGCGCACCGACCCGCCGCCACCGATGAAAATGCCGCGCGTGCCCTCGGGCAGGCCGAAATATGTCGTCTCGTCGGCGACGCGGATATGCGCGGCCGCCGCCGTCTCCAGCCCGCCGCCGAGCGTGGCGCCGTGCAGCGCGGCGATGAACGGAATATTACCGCGTGCCATCTCCTCGAAATAGGTCTTGCGCGGAAACGGGAACGGCAGCCGCTGCGAGCTCCCGGTCTTCCAGTTCTGTGCCGCCCAGCGCAGATCGAGGCCGGCGCAGAAGTTGTCGCCGTGACCGAAGATGATGCCGCATTTGGCTTCCTCGCCGGCGCGCTCGATCGCCGCGCGCAATTGCTTCATCACCGTCGGGTTGAAGCTGTTGCGCTTGTCCGGGCGGTTGAGCCCGACCAGCGCGATCTCACCGTCAAGCTCGTAGGTGACCGTCTGCTCCTCGCTCATGACTTCTCCTGGTTCGACCCAGCCGGTTCTTTCGCCACCGCGCCGCGGCGGCGCCGGCTGAAGGGCGTGTCCTCATGACACGCACGCCGCCTACATCAGCTCGGCGATGTCGGCGTAGCGGCGGCGCTGCGTTGCCGAGCAGCGACGACAGTAGCATGGCCGACC
>Ga0126371_10007067_pt1 | contig 10021 bp, 7 predicted proteins | sample PanSoiMetaPlot_4_FD_110145 | JGI IMG/M metagenome (GOLD analysis project Ga0126371, IMG submission 110145) | Tropical forest soil microbial communities from Panama - MetaG Plot_4 | ecosystem: Environmental > Terrestrial > Soil > Tropical forest > Bulk soil | place: Panama | collected 2016-02-17
AAGCGCCGAGCAATGACAGCGGCACCGTCACCGCTGGAATGATCGTGGCCCAGATGCTGCGCAGGAATGCGAAGATCACCAGCACCACGAGCAGGATGGTGATGCTGAGGGTGAACTGGACGTCCTTGACCGCGGCACGGATCGTCTGCGTGCGGTCGCTCAGGATGTCGACCTTGATCGCCGGCGGCAGCGACAGTTCGAGATGCGGCAACGCCGCCTTGACCCGATCGACCGTGTCGATGACGTTGGCGCCGGGCTGCTTGAACACGACGAGGAAGATGCCGCGCTTGCCGTTGGCCCACGCGGCCTGCCGCATATCCTCCGGCCCTGCCACCGCGGTGCCGATGTCACGCAGCCGGACCGGGCCGCCATTGCGGTAGGCGATGATGACGTCGTTCCAGTCCTTCGCGTCCAGCAGCTGGTCGTTGGCGTAGATCGTGTAGGCACGCTTGTCGCCATCGATATTGCCCTTCGGGCTATCGACGGTGGTGATCGCGATCTGGGCGCGGACGTCTTCCAGCGACAATCCCTTGGCCACCAGCTTGGCCGGGTCGACCTGGACGCGGACCGAGGGCTTCTGCTGGCCGCCGATGACGACCTGCGCGACGCCGGAAATCTGGCTGATCTGCTGCGCAAGCTGCGCATCGACCGCGTCGCTCACGGTTGTGAGCGGCAGCGTGTCCGACGAGGCAGACAGCAACAGGATCGGCGAATCCGCCGGATTGACCTTGCGGTAGGTCGGCGGCGAGGGGAGGTTTTTCGGCAACTGGCCGCTGGCGGCGTTGATCGCGCCCTGCACGTCGTTGGCGGCGCCGTCGATATTGCGGTTGAGGTCGAACTGGATGGTGACCGCCGCGGTCCCGAGATAGCTCGTCGACGTCATCTGGGCGATGCCCGGAATCTGCGCGAACTGCCGCTCCAGCGGCTGCGCCACCGACGAGGCCATGGTTTCGGGGCTCGCGCCCGGCAAGGTCGCGGTGATCTGGATGGTCGGAAAGTCGACCTGCGGCAGCGGCGCCACCGGCAGAAGCGGATAGGCGACGAGACCGACGAACAGAATCCCCGCCATCAGCAGCGAGGTGCCGATCGGATAGCGAATAAAGGGTGCCGAAATTCCGCCGCCGTTCATTCCTGCTGCACCTTGCTGGACGCCGCATCAGAGCTTGCGACCGCCGTCGTGACGGTCGTTCCGGGCTGAACCTTGAACTGACCGCCCGTGATGACCCGCTCTCCCGGCTTCAAACCTTCATCCACCACCGAGCGGCCGTCGATCGACTGGCTGACCTTGACCTTGCGCAGCTCGGCCTTGTTGTCCTGGTTGACGACGTAGGCATAAAGCCCGTTGGTCGAATGCTGAATGGCATCGTCCGGAACCACCGTCGCACCCTTCAGCGTTTTCACCAGAAGCCGCGTCGAGACCGACTGGCCCGGCCACAACGCGTGATCCTTGTTGTCAAACACCGCCTTCAGCCGGATCGTCCCGCTGGTCGTGTCGACCTGATTGTTGATCACGGCAAGCTTACCCTCGGCGAGCGGCTTCTTGCCGTCGGTGGTAATGGCGATGACCTTGAGCGGGCTCACCGCCTGCGACTCGTTTATATAGGGAAGCTGCTCTTCCGGCGCCGTGAAAATCACCGCGATCGGCTCGATTTGGGCAATCGAGACAATGCCGGTCTGCGTGACGGCATTGACGATGTTGCCGATATCGACCTGGCGCAGCCCCGCGACGCCGGAGATCGGCGCCTTGATCTGGGTGTAGTCGAGCTGGGTCTGGGCGTTGGCGATGGCGGCGTCGTCGGCGGCGATCTGCGCGGTCAGTTGCGCGACCGTGGAGCGCTGCGTGTCGGTCTGCTGGCGCGTGGCGAATTCGCCGAGCTTGGTGAAGCGCTGCAGGTCGAGATTGGCATTGGCGAGATTGGCTTCATCCTGCTGCTTCTTGGCCTTGGCCTGATCGAGCGCGGCCTGGAACGGCCGGGGGTCGATTTCGACCAGCAAGTCGCCTTGCTTGACGAGCTGGCCTTCCTGGAACGCGATCTTATCGATCTGGCCATCGACGCGGGTGCGGACCTGAACGGTATTGAAGCCTTGAACCGTGCCGAGCCCGGTCAGGTAAACCGGGAAATCCGTCTGTTCGACGGTGGCGGTGGTGACGGGAACGGGCGGCTTGCGCGCTGCGGCCTTTTGGGCGTTCTCGGCCTTGGTCGCGGCCGCGGGACCATAGAAGCGCTGCCAGCCGAAATAGCCGCCGGCGGCGACGGCCGCGACCAGCAATAGCCAGGAGACTGTACGCGACTTCCTCATGATGGCCCGTTCGCTACTCGTTCGCCAAAAGAACAAGAATAATGGGACTTTTAATCCCTTCCCAGTGTACTCAGATATAGTATGCATGCACTTAATGTGTAAACACACGACGGCTAGAGAATTCTAAACAATTGGCAAGCTTTTGAGGAACGCAAAGGCGATGTCGCTCGATCTGAAACGCCAGTTAATTGCACAACTTGTCGAGAGTTCCAGGTTACTGCGCAACTATATCGATCATCGTGCAAAAGCTCGCGGCACGACGCGCGCGCAGTGGATTGTACTGTTCCGCCTGCGCGATCAGGAAGGGCTATCCCAAGTCGATCTCGCCGACGTTCTCGAATTGCAGCCGATCTCGCTGGTGCGGCTGCTCGACCGCCTCGTCGAACACGGTCTGTTGGAACGGCGGCACGATCCGAAGGACCGGCGCGCCAACCGTTTGTTCCTGACGCCGCGCGGCCGGCAGCTCGTCGATGATCTCGACAGCCTCCGCAATGCGATTGCGACCGATGTCTTGCAAGACGTGCCGGCGGATGCGCTTCAGACCAGCCTCGGCACGCTGCGCGACATCAAGGAGCGGATCAAGAAACTGTCCGAGCCTCCCGGGCATATCGCGGCCAAGTAATCGGACCAAGTGATAGTACAACGGAACGGGACCGGCAGCACGCGGCGAAGTAACGGCCCGCGCGAGCATTGGCGCGACAAGTCTCGCATCGTCATTCGCTGCGACGCTTCGCCGCAACGTCGCCCCCGCGTTTGCGAGCTTTTCTAAGTAAGAAGCGCCGCCGCGCCGTTGTGGCCCGATCGCAGCTCCTCCATACCACGCTGCAACAGTGTGCGAGACGACGTGATGGACGAGTTGAACGGGAAGATGATTGCCTGCCAGATCCTGGTAACGGGTCTGATCGCGCGCGTCGCCAACGACAAGCCGGATCCATTGCGATTCCTCACCGAGTTTCGCGACGAGATCACAGCCGTGGTGAAGGGAATCAACATCGCCGGAATGGATCACACCGATCGCGTTCGGCTGATCGCGCAGCAAACCGTCGACGAGTTGTTCTCGTTGATGAAGCCGCCAAGCAGCGATTGATTGAGATTCGCCGCGCCGTTCTTAGCGAGCGCGATGATGATTCAATCCTGAATTTTGTCGCGCGTTAGAATCGTTTTGATCTGGATGGATTCCAGCGTCTCTTCGACCCGTTCAAATTGACCCGATTTATTCCCCTCGATACGACGCGATCGTCGCAACATGTCGTGATCGGCATCTGCGAAGTGAAATGGAAATTTGGGGCGCGTGAAAATGGGGCGGGCGGTAGCACCGCGGTCGTTGCGTTCGGTCGCAACGGTCGAGCTTGTTGGTGAGTCTTTCGAAAATAATTCAGGTCCGAAGGTGTCGGCGGTCGCGGGGCTGATCGCGGTCGCCTCCTTTTCGAGCGCGGAAGCGCAGCAATCCAATCTTCCGCCGGTGACGGTGGATGCGCCGGTTGCGCGACCGCGGCCCGCTGCGTCGAGGCCGACACCGGATCAGGTCCGCGCCCGCGATGCGCTGCGTCGCGCCGCAAAACGTCAGCACGTGGCCCAGGCCCCCGTGCCCTATCCCAATGCCGGCGCGCTGACGCCGCCAGATGCCGATCCCTATGCGGATGCGGCGGCGCCTTACAAGGTGAACCGCGTCGCCTCCGGAAAGTTCGCCGAGCCGATTCTCAACATTCCGAAGACGATCACAGTGCTCAGCAAGGAAGTTCTTCAGGACAAGAACGCGACCTCGCTGCGCGAGGTCGGGCGCTCCACCGCCGGCGTGACGCTGGGCTCGGGCGAGGGCGGCAACGCGTTCGGAGACCGCTTCTTCATTCGCGGCTTCGATGCCCGCAACGACGTCTTCATCGACGGCATTCGCGATCCCGCGGTCAGCATCCGCGAGAATTTCTTCACCGAGCAGATCGAGATTCTGCGCGGCCCGGCCTCGGCCTATGCCGGCCGCGGCACCGCCGGCGGCGCGATCAACATCGTCACCAAGCAGGCTGGCGACCGCAATTTCTACAATGCAGAAAGCACGCTCGGCACCGACCAGACCAAGCGCGTCACGCTCGATGTCAATCAGGCGATCAGCCCGACTTTCTCGGTGCGCGCGGGCGGCCTGTTCCAGGACGCCAATGTCGCCGGCCGCAACTATGTCACCGACGACCGCTGGGGCGGCTTCGTTTCGACCAAATGGACGCCGACCGACGACTTCAAGCTCACCACCAACTACGTCCATACCGATCTGAGCGGGCTGCCGGATTTCGGCGTGCCTTATTACAAGCAGGGCAACGTTCCGGTGCTGGAAGCCGGCGTGCCGCGCGGCACCTGGTACGGCTTCGTCAATCGCGATTTCCAGGTGGCGCGGCAGGACTTCGGCACGGTCACGGGCGAGTACAGGATCAACGACAACATCACGCTGAGCAGCAGGCTCCGCGACGAGCGGTCGATCCTGAACTATATTGGCACGCTGCCGCAGAACCCGGTCACGACCAATGTCAATCCGCTGCTCTGGACCGTTACCGCGAGCCCGCAGAGCCGCTACCAGGTCGCTGACATTCTTGCCAACCAGAACGACGCCACCTTCAAGTTCGGCACCGGTCCGATCCTGCACACCGCCGTCCTCGGAACCGAGTTCTCCAGCGAGAAGGTTTCGATCGATCGTTACACCGGGCTTGCATCGGAAGTTTTCGGCCCGGGAACCCCGGGCAGCGGCGCGGTGTCGGGCGTCAGCATCTTCTATCCCCAATATACCAACATCCCCTTCAGCACGACGCCGTCGCTCACCGGAAATCCGACGCGCTACAACGTCGATACCAAGAGCGCCTATCTGATCGAAACCGCGAACTGGCGCGACATCATCATCCTGAACGGCGGCATCCGTTACGACGGCTACGGTTTGCGTTCGGCGAACAATACCCAGTCGGCCACGGTCGATTCCGATCTCGTCAATTACAACGCCGGCATCGTCTACAAGCCGGTGCCGATCGCCAGCCTCTATGCGGCCTACGCCACCTCGTCGAATCCGTTCGGGTCGGAGCTTGACGCGACCGGCACCGATTACGGCTCCGCTCCGCCGAGCAGCACGACGATTCTCGGGCCCGAGCGCAACAAGGCGGCCGAGATCGGCACCAAATGGGAGCTGTTCGATCGTCATCTGCTGGTGACCGGCGCGCTGTTCCAGACCGACAAGGACAATGCGCGCGAGACTGTCAACGGCGTGCTGACCTCGGGCGCGGCCTACCGCATCCAGGGCATCGACCTCGAAGTCGCCGGCAATATCACCGACCGCTGGAGCGTCTTCGGCGGCCTGGTGCTGATGAAGTCGAGGGTCACGCAGAGCGGCATCCCGTCCAATATCGGCCTGCAGCTTGCCAACATCGCCCATGAGTCCTTCAGCATGCTTTCCAAGTACAAGCTGGACGGCGGCTGGGAGATCGGCGGCCAGGCGGTCTACCGCTCGAAGATCTTCGGCGGCACCTTCGGCGCCAACACCGGCAACGAGCTTCCGAGCTATTGGCGCTTCGACGCCTTCGTGGAGAAGCAGATCAACCCGAACTGGACCGTGAAACTGTATGCGCAGAACCTGACCAACAAGCTCTATTACGACACGCTTTACCGGAGCGCCGTGCCCTTCGTCGCGGTCGCGCCGGGCCGGGCCTTCTACCTGATCACGTCCGCGAAGTTCTGATCATGCTGGTCTGCATCCCGGATGTCCTCGGCAAGCGGGAAGTCGCCGAATTCCGCCGCATTATGGATGCGGCGGACTGGGAGGATGGCCGTTCGACCGCGGGCGCGCAGTCCGCGATGGTCAAGCGCAATGAGCAATTGCCGCCGGACAGCGAGGTCGCGCGCAAGCTTGGCCGGCGCGTCGTCTCGGCGTTGACCGCCCATCCGCGCTTCCTGTCGGCGGCGATCCCGCTGCAGATCTTTCCGCCGCTGTTCAACCGTTACGCTGCGGCGGGCGGGCATCATTTCGGCGTCCATGTCGATAATGCGGTTCGCGGCGATCATCTGACCGGCCTGCGCATCAGGACCGATCTGTCCGTGACGCTGTTCCTCGCCGAGCCGGAGGACTATGACGGCGGCGAGCTGGTGATCGAAGATACCTACGGCTCCCATGAGGTCAAATTGCCGGCCGGCCACCTCGTGCTCTATCCGTCATCCAGCCTTCACATGGTGACGCCCGTGACGCGCGGCGCGCGCGTGGCCTCGTTCTTCTGGCTGCAAAGCATGATCCGCGATACCCATGCGCGCAGCATGATCTTCGATCTCGACACCGCGATACAGGATCTGGCTGATCGCATCGGGCGTGACGATCCGAGCACAGTCAAGCTCACAGGTATCTATCATAACCTGATTCGTTACTGGGCCGAGGTCTGACTCGGCGGCTGCATGCGCGCGCGGGCTCGTGTGATTTAGAATCCTTTCAGATTAGAGCGATTTCAAGCTTGATCGATTCAAAGGCAGGCTAAGGGAATGTGTCCGCCGCGGCGGCGTTCACAGCTGCAAGGCTTGCATTCGCGTTGATCGATCTCTTTGGAGTTCGGCGCCGATCGCAACGCCGACATGTGTGAAACGACTAATCGGTGCTTGGGGCGCTGGAATGGGAATGAACAGGACTAAAAAAGAAACCGCTTCGCTCGGTCTGGGCGGAGGTGCCGGCTTGGCCGGCGGATGCAAACTGAACCGCAGATTTCTGGCTGCGGCGAGTGTGGCCGTGATCGCCTCGATGGGCGGCGGCGTCCCGGCAGCGAGGGCGCAATCGGCCGGTGACGGGCCAAAGGCTGAGTCTCAGCTTCCGCCGGTCGAAATCACCGCACCGACGCAACGCCGTGCGAACAGGGCGCCCGCACGCCGCGCCGATCATGGCGCTCAGCGCGCTGTGCAAACCCAGCAGCAAGCGCAGCAGGCGACGGCAGTGCCGAAGGCCTTCGCCGTATCGCAGGACGCGCGCACGGGGACCGTCGGCTACTATGCCAACAGCACGAGCGTGGCGACCAAGTCCAACACGCCGCTCGTCGACATCCCGCAGTCGGTCAGCGTCATCACCAGGGATCAGATCAGGGACCAGAACTACCAGAACCTCACCGACGTGACGCGCTACGTGCCCAGTGTCGCGGTGCATCAGGGCGAGGGCAATCGTGACGAGCTGGTGATCCGCGGGGTCGATTCCAGCGCCAACTTCTTCGTCAACGGCTTCCGCGACGACGTTCAGTACTTCCGCGATTTCTACAATGCGCAGAGCGTCGAGGTCCTGAAGGGGCCGAGCACGCTCACGTTCGGGCGCGGCTCGGGCGGCGGCCTCGTCAATCGCACGCTGAAGGAAGCCGACGGAACGCGTGTCTATGAAGCGAACGTCCAGACCGGCTCCTTCGGCGACCGTCGCGTCAGCCTCGATGCGGGCCAGTTCGTGAACGACAACGTCGCGGCGCGCATCAACGCCTTCTACGAAGGCGCAGACGGCTGGCGCGACTTCAACCATCTCGAGCGCTACGGCATCAATCCGACCGTGACGCTGGTGCCGAATGACACGACCAAGATCAAGCTCAGCTACGAATATTTTCACGACGAGCGCACCGCCGATCGCGGCAACCCGTCGCTGACGCCTCTCAACGGCCCGGCGACCCGGTTCAATCCGGCGACGCCGTTCGCCCCCAATGGCGACCTGAGGACGTTCTTCGGCAGTCCCACTCTCAACGTGGCGCGCGCCGATGTTCAAACCGGCATGGCGATCATCGAGCACGATTTCGAAAACGGGCTGACTGTCCGCAACGGCACCATCGCCGCCGATTACAAGAAATTTTATCAGAATGTGTATCCGGGCAACGGCGCGCTGGCAGGTGCCGTCAATTCCGCCGAGACCGCATTCAACCTTGCCGCCTACCAGCACGAGACCGATCGCGACAACGTCTTCAACCAGACCGACTTCACCTACAAGACCTTCACCGGGCCGGTGTTCCACACGGTCGGATTCGGCACGGAGTTTGGCCGGCAGAGCGGCGTCGATATCCGTAACACCGGTATTTTTCCGAGCACCACCAATCCGAACGGCAGCAATACGTTCGTCGCAAATCCGTTCGCGCCGACTTATTTCGGGCCCGTCACCTTCATTCATCATTACACGGCGACCAACAACGATGGCGTGACGGCGGCTGACTCGAACAGCAAGTACCGTCTCTACGTCGATTCAGGCTATGTCCGCGACACGATCGATGTCACGCGCTGGCTGCAGTTGGTCGGCGGCGTCCGCTTCGACCACTTCGACATGTCGGCCCTCGACATGAATGTGAACATCAACCGGGCGCGCGTCGACGACAAGCTCTCGCCGCAGGCCGCGGTGATCGGCAAGCCGATGGACAACATGTCCATCTATGCGCTGTACAGCGTGTCCTACCTGCCGGCGTCGGGCGACCAGTTCAGTGCATTGACCCCTGGCACCCTCATTCTCCAACCGCAGAAATTCGAGATGGAGGAAGTCGGCCTGAAATGGAACATCAATCCGAAGCTGTTGTTTTCGACGGCGATTTATGACCTGAACCGGACCAATCAGCCGATCGCCGACGGCAATAATCCCGGCTTCTTCTTCCCATCGGGCGCCACCGAGACCAAAGGCTTCGAGGCGAGTCTCGTGGGCTATGTCACAAGCAGCTGGCAGTCGTCGCTGGCCTATGCCTACACGGATGCGCGGATCGTCAGCGCGACCTCGACGACCGTCCTCCCCGGCAATCGCGTCCAGCTCGTGCCGTACAATCAGTTCGCATGGTGGAACAAATACCAGATCGATTCCGTCTGGTCGGCGGCCCTTGGCGTGATCTATTTCGGCGACTCCTATGCGTCGTCGGACGACACGGTGAGGCTGCCGGGCTTCGTCCGCTTCGACGCCGCGCTCTATGCCACGATCGACCAGCATTGGCGCGCCCAGCTCAACATCGAGAACATTTTCAACAAGGGCTACTGGGCGTCCGCTGACGGCAACAACAACATTTCGCCGGGGCAGGGACGCACCATCCGCGTGAGGGCGACTTACAGGTTCTAGAGCATGATCCGGAAAAGTGCATAGCGGTTTTCCGAAAAGATCATGCTCAAACATTGACATGAAGAGGGCCGCCCCGCACAGGGATCGCGGGGCGGCGCACCTTGCATGATGGGTCGCGCAAACCGGATCATGCTCAGGGAATATGCGAGTGCGCGCCGTTCATCGCTGCGTCATTCTGTTCACGCAATTGCAGTTCATGCATTAGATTCACTCTCAACATCGCGATGCAGCAGGAAATGACCTTGAAACAGTCAACTTAACCGGCATAAGCACAAGCTCGTACTCGATCGGGAGACGGTGCGGTAATGTTTAGAACCATTCTTAAATTGATGACCGCGCTGGTCGTGATCTCGCTGGCATCCACCGCGTTTGCGCAACAGCCTGCCGGGGTGCCGGCGCCGCCAACACCGTCACCTCCTGGCGCTGGCGGCGCCCCGCCCTGGCCCGGCCGCATCCTGCGCCAACCCCCCATCCTCCACGGCGAAGACGTCCGCCAATGGCAGACCCAAATGCGAGCCCGAGGCTGGACCATCACCGCCGACGGCGCCTACGGCCCCCAATCGGAGCGGGTCTGCCGGCAATTCCAGGCCGAGAAGACCCTCACCGTCGACGGCCAGGTGGGGCCGGTCACCTGGGCGGCAGCGTGGACGGCCCCCGTAACCTAGG
>Ga0126371_10007070_pt1 | contig 10017 bp, 10 predicted proteins | sample PanSoiMetaPlot_4_FD_110145 | JGI IMG/M metagenome (GOLD analysis project Ga0126371, IMG submission 110145) | Tropical forest soil microbial communities from Panama - MetaG Plot_4 | ecosystem: Environmental > Terrestrial > Soil > Tropical forest > Bulk soil | place: Panama | collected 2016-02-17
GCTGCCGCCAGCAAGAATGCCCTCGATCTGCGTCTCGCTGATGTCCGGGTAAAGCATCGCGGCAGTGAGGATCAGCGACAGCATCACCAGGACAGCGATGATGGCGCCGGTGAACAGGTTGAGCCCGCGCGAATTGACCCAAGGCCCCAGCACATCCCTGTCGTTGCACAGCAACAGCAGGAACACCGTGGCGCTCGGCAGTAGAACCCCGGCCAGCGCCTGCACCGCATTGGTCAGGAGCCCGAGCGGCGTGCCGGGGGTCAAGACCAGGACCGCGGACAACAGGACCAGACCGAAATAGACGCTGTAAAATCCCTTGGCGTCGTTGACCTTGCGATGCAGCGAATGCCGCAGCGACATGACGTCCCCGATCGCATAGGCGGTCGAGAGCGAGACCGCCGCCGCGCCGATGATGCAGGCATCGATGAGCGCGAGCGTGAACAGGATCGCCGGCAGCCGCCCGGCATGTTTCTCGATGCCGGCCGCGATCGCGCCGGTGTCGGCAAAGTTTCCGGCTTCCGCCTGGCCCGTGAAGACCGCTGCGGCGACGCCCAGGATCGCGACCGCCCCGATCATCACACAGGCAATGCCGATCCACAGATCGAGGCGCTCGTACCTGATGAAGCGCGGCGTGATGCGCTTATCGACCACGTAGCTCTGCTGGAAGAACAACTGCCAGGGCGCGACGGTGGTCCCGACAATGGCGATGATGAGCAGGATCACCTCGTTCAGCTGGCCGCCCTCAGGCAGCTGCGGCACGAAGAAGGCATGCGCCAGCTGGCCGACCGGCGGATGCACCATCAGGATCAGCGGCACGAGCAGCAGACTGCCGAACACCAGAAGCACCGCGAAGCGCTCGAAGGCGCGGAAGTTGCCCATGCTCACCGCCGCCATGACCAGCGCGGCCGCGCCGAGGACCCCGACGCTCGTCGGCAGGCCGAGATAGCTGAAGGCCAGGCTAATGCCGATGAACTCGGTCACGATGGTCAGCGCGTTGAGCAGAAACAGATCGATGACGCTGAAGGCGCCCCAGAACTTGCCGAAGCGCGCCAGGATTAGCCGGGCATGGCCCACGCCCGAGACCGCGCCGAGGCGCAGGACCATCTCCTGGTTCACATAGAGGACCGGGATCAGCAGCATAAGGGTCCACAGGAGCGTGGTGCCGTAGTTCTGGCCAGCCTGCGCATAGGTGCTGAAGGCGCCGGCGTCATTGTCGCCTACCATCACGATGAGGCCGGGCCCGAGGATCGCGAGCAGCGTGGTGAGCCGGGCGCGCCAGCCGACGCGGGGGCCGTGGTCACCGAAGCGGATGGTGCCGAAGGCGCCGTTGATGTCGCCGATATGCGCCTCGTCGAGCACGGCGGCGCGCACTACCGGCTCTCTCTCGCGGCCCGAAGTAGCAAGAAACTCATTCATGGCTCACCTCCTGCGCCGCACGGCGCCGAGGCAAGCCTGGAGCCCTAAGGCTCCGCGCCGCCCCGGCCCCGATCGATCGCGGCCGATTTACGTCGAGGCATGTTCCCCATCGGGGTTCCCGCTGCCGCACGTACGCGCCCGGCAGCGGGACGACTAGGCTGCCCGTCCATCCGTCCATCTCCTTGTCACCGCATTGCCGGCTCCCGCCGAGAATGCCGTCGTGATCATGAAGTCTGTGGTTACGAAACTAGGCCCCGGCGCTTCGGCCGAGACCTCGTCAGCAGGTTCGAGCTGCCAAAAGCATTTGAGCCGGCCGTTGGTTGCCTCCCGACGCCAATGGCAGGCGAGGCGCTGCCGCCGCGCGGACCGCGGCGCAGCCGCACGGTGGGCGTCCGGACGATTGTCGTTGTGGTGCAGGCGCGCCGGCGTCGGCAAAATCTGCCGCCCGGCGTTGATTCGGGCGAGTTTGTTGAACATCGCTCACCTGCGCTTCTCCGCATCGCGGCAGCCGGTGAGCGTGAAGGTAAGCGATCGGCTATGTACGATCGCTTACCCTAACGCAGCCGATGCGGCCGCGACCGATCTCGATGTGCCCGGATGCCAAGGCCGGGTGAAGAGGACCCGGTCCATGTCATCCCCTAAAGGGTTACTGCCCATATTTCCGTTCGTTAGGATTGCGTCGCTGCCGAGTCGAAGTCGCCAAGACAAGTTCGCCGGCCGCCACGATATTCGTCACTTAGTCCCCGCATTTGCGGGTGTCAAGCACCTTTTGCCTATCCCCCCTGGAGGATACTTGCTATCCTCCGGCCAGGATATGAGAGAGGCCATGACGCACCATCATCATCCCGACATCATCAAGCGGCTCAGGCGCGCCGACGGTCATCTGCGGGTCATCATCAAGATGATCGAGGACGGGCGGTCCTGCGTCCAGCTGGCGCAGCAGCTGCAGGCGGTCGAGAGCGCAATCATGAATGCCAAGAAGGCCCTGATCCACGACCACATCGACCATTGCCTCGACCAGTCGATCCGCACGCCCGGCCGCAAGGGGAGCGCGGCCTTGCGGGGGTTCAAGGCCGTCACGAAATATTTGTGATAGCCGCCCAGCGTTCGCGGCTTCCCACGTCACGCCAGCGAGGTTGCCTATGACCGACGGTCACAGTCACGTCTTCCTGGGGGCGGAGCACGAGCAGAGCGAGCGCCGTACCTGGGCCGTCGTCTGGCTGTGCGGGGTCATGATGGTCGCCGAGATCGTCGGCGGCCTGCTGTTCGGCTCGATCGCGCTCGTCGCCGACGGCATGCATATGAGCACCCATGCGGGCGCCCTGCTGCTCGCGGCGCTGGCGTACAGCTTTGCGCGCCGGCATGCGGACGACCCGCTGTTCACCTTCGGGACCGGCAAGCTGGGCGACCTCGCCGGCTTCACCAGCGCGATCATCCTGGCCATGATCTCGCTGCTGATCGCCTATGAATCGATCAGCCGGATATTCGAGCCTGTGCCGATCCATTTTGCCGAGGCGATACCCATTGCCGGCCTCGGCCTTGCTGTCAACGTTGCGAGCGCCCTGCTGCTGAGCGGCGGACACGGGCACGATCGCAGCCACCGGCATGGCGCGCATGCGCACGAAGGGCATGATCACGACGAAGCCCTCACCATCGCGACCCCGGCCGACGCCTTTGCGCTCGAGATATTCGAGGACGGCGTGCCGCCGCGCTTCCGCCTGCGCGCCGTAGATGGCCCCCCTCCAGCGGCCGCAACGGTCGCGATCGAGACCGAACGGGCGGACGGAGCACTCCAGCGCTTCGCCATGGTGGCGCGCAACGGCTACCTCGAATCCGCTGAAGAGGTTCCGGAGCCGCACGCCTTCACCGCCCGGGTGCGCATCGGCGATGATGAGCACTCGGTCGCTTTCGATGAGTACGACCACGGTCATGCAAGCGTCTCGCGCGACTACAACACGCAGGCCGCTATCGTCCACGTCATCGCCGACGCCGCGGTCTCGGTGCTGGTGATCGTCGGTCTCGTGCTGGCGCTGACCTTCGGCTGGCTGTGGATGGACCCCCTCGCCGGCATCATCGGGGCGTGCGTCATTGCGAGCTGGGCCTACGGCCTCGTCCGCAGCACCGGCGCGATCCTGCTCGACATGAACCCGGACCGCGACCTGGAGCAGCGCCTGCGCCGGGCGATCGAAAGCGACGGCGACCAGCTCGCCGATCTGCATCTGTGGCGGCTCGGGCCGGGCCATCTCGGCGCCATCGTCTCGGTGATTACCGCCAAGCGCCGCGATCCCGACTACTACCGCGCGCGCCTCGCGCGGTTCCGGGCGCTGTCGCACCTCACGGTCGAGGTGAAGGTTGCTCCTTAAGCGGATCAACAGGCAAAACTACCAGGCGCGATGCCGGCGCTTGCCTTACCGATACCGCCGCGCGCACATTCCAAGCACCTGAGAGCTGATTCGGATGATCTTGACGCGGCGGCACGCGTTTCTCACGCTGCTCGGTGCGGTAGCGGCCGGTTTGCCACAACGATGCCTTCCGCCGCGCCAGTGTCTATGCCGCCTGGATACTGCAGTGCGCAAGCCCGCGAGCCTGCCGGTCGGGTCCGCGGCGAAGATCGAGCTCGCCATCAATCTCAAGACCGCCAAGGCCCCCGGCCTCGAAGTGACGCACACCCTCATCGCCGCTGCCGACACGGTGATCCAATGAACCTTGTGGGCAATCGCGCCTCAATGCTTGCCAATTTTTTTTGATTCCCGCACAAGGCCGAGCCGGCGCGCGACGAGGTGGCTGGAGAAACGACGGCAGCGACGAGAGCCTTGGAAAGATGAGCGGTGCGCGGAAGAAGGCCCCCGCCAAGCACGTCCAATATGCGGCGTTGCCTTACCGGCGCCGCAGCGATAATCGCACCCAGGTCATGCTGGTGACGGCGCGCGAGAGCGGACGCTGGGTCATCCCCAAGGGCTGGCCGAAGAAGAAGACGACACCGGCCGGCACGGCGGCGTGTGAAGCGCTCGAGGAGGCCGGTGTCGTCGGCACGGTCGGCCGCTCCTCGATCGGCTCCTACTCGATCAGGAAGCGATTGAAGAGCGGCGCCGTAGTCTCTTGCGTGGTGCGCGTGTTCCCGCTCAAGGTCACGCGTCAGCAAAAGAGCTGGCCGGAGCGCGGCGAGCGCGACATCCAGTGGTTCTCGCGCGCCAAGGCCGCCAAGATCGTGCGCGAGCGCGCGCTGGCGGAAATCATCCTCAACCTGCCCAAGGCAAAGTGAACCAGCAGCGCATGCGCGCCACTCACCATGTTCTCCACCGCGCGGCCGGCGCTATCTTTCCGCGAGCGCCTTCAGGTTGGCGAGACCGATCTCAAAATCCCCGCCCACCATCTTGTCCATGTTGAAGAAGAGGCCGAGGATTTTGGCGGGGTAGGCGCAAACCCCGCGCATCGCCCAGGTCACCCGCGTGGCGCTGCCGCGGGGCTCGAGCGTGAAATTCACGACGTTGTGGCCCTCCATCGGCTTGATCATGTCGAGCTTGATCGTCACCTGCGATGGCACCGCGACCTCGGTGATCTCGATGCGCCCCTTGCCGACATGGGCATTGCCGTCCCACTCGTAGACCGCGCCCTTCCCGCTCGCCGCGCCGCTGAAGGTTCGCGTCATGCCCGGATCCTTCTTCTCGTAGGGCGACCAGCCCGACCAGTTCTGGAAGTCGTTGATCAGCGGGAAGATTTTTTCCGGCGCGGCGCCGATGGTCGTGGCGCGCTGAACCTCGAATGCGCCGGATTTGGTGACGGCCAGGATGAGGACTGCCGCGATCAGGACGACGACGGCGATGACAGCGATTTCCCAGATGGGCATGAGCCCCTCCTCGAGTTGAGACACGTCCGCAGGACGAACCGGGCGAACGTGCCCCGACACGGTTACGAAGATTTTTCTGCGGCTCCCGCCTCGGCGCGGCTCTCCTTCATGAGCCGATCGAGATGCATGCGGATGTGGGCGGCCTCGGCGGCGGTATGGGCAAGCGAGATGGCGCGGCCGAAGGCGTTGCGGGCCTCCTCGGCGCGGCCGAGCTGCATCAGAAAGGCGCCCTTGACGCCGAAGAAATGGAAATAGCCCGAAAGGCGTGCGGCGAGCGGCTCGATCATCTCCAAGGCCGCGGCCGCGCCACGCACCTTGGCGACCGCAACCGCGCGGTTCAGAGTGACGACCGGCGAAGGTTGCATCCGCTCGAGCACCGCATAGAGGCTGTCGATCTGCGCCCAGTCGGTGTCCTGCGGGCGCGCCGCGCGGGCATGCAGCGCCGCGATCGCGGCCTGGACCTGATACGGGGCGGGGCGATTGTGTCGCATCGCCTTGTCGATGAGCGCGAGCGCCTGCGCAATCTGATCGCGGTTCCAGAGGCTGCGGTCCTGCTCCTCCAGCAGCACGATCTGCCCGTCGGCATCGAAGCGCGCGGCGGCGCGGGCGTGCTGCAGCAGCAACAGCGCAAGCAGGCCCATGATCTCGGGCTCGCTCGGGAACAACCGCAGCAGCAAGCGCGCGAGGCGGATCGCCTCCGCGCAGAGCGGCGCGCGCAGCGGCACCTCGCCGTGGCTGGACGAATAGCCCTCGTTGAACAGGAGATAGATCATGGCCGCCACCGCGCCGAGCCGGCTCGCCCGTTCGGGCGCTCCCGGCGCCTCGAACGGGACACCGGCCTGGGCGACCGCGCGCTTGGCGCGGGTGATGCGCTGCTCCATGGCGGCCTCGCTCACCAGGAAGGCGTTTGCGATCTCGGAAACCGACAGACCGGAGACGATGCGCAGCGCGAGCGCAATCTGCTGGGTCGCCGGAAGGTCGGGATGGCAGCAGATGAACAGCAGGCGCAAGATGTCGTCGCGATAGTGCGTGTCGTCGAGCCGCTCGGCGAGCGCGCGCTCGGCATCGTCGAGGTCGGAGATGACCTCGTCGGGCGGCAGCGCCTCCTCCCGGCCACGCCGGCGCGCCGTATCGATCGCCACATTGCGGCCGACGAAGATGAGCCAGGCGGCCGGATCGCGCGGCGGACCATTCTCGCGCCAGTGCTTGAGCGCGCGCAGGCAGGCCTCCTGGAACGCCTCCTCGGCCGTGTCGAGATTGCGGAAGTAGCGTAGCAGCGCGCCGATCGCCTGCGGGCGGGCGGCGGTCAGCGCCTGCTCGATCCAGCTGAGGTCAGGGTCGCTCACTCATGTCGCTCCCGGGCAGGTAGAGGCGCACCGGCCTGATCTCATAGGCGCCGCCCGGATTAACGCGGGCGAGATCGCGCGCGAACTCGATCGCTTCGTCGAGCTGCGCGCAGTCGACCACATAGAAGCCGAGCAGCTGCTCTTTCGTCTCGGCGAACGGCCCGTCGAGGACGAGTGGCGGCTCCTGGTCCTTGCGGACGGTGGTGGCTGCCGTCGTCGGCATGAGGCGCACCGCCGGACCGAGCTTGCCGTTCTTGGCGAGCTTCTGATGCACGGTACTGAGCTTGGTCATGACGGCGTCGTCCTGCTCTTTGGTCCAAGAGAAGACGACGTCCTCGTCGTTGTAGCAAAAGATGGCATAGAGCATGGGTCCTCCTGTTCCCAAGGACGATTGAGGACCGTGCCCGCCGACACGGGTGTCCGGTCAAAAAGGGGCGCGGTCTGTAGATGGGTTGGGCCCCGCGAAGCCCCTCGCCCAAACGCACATGGCACCGCAAGCGATGGGTCTCGCAAGGGCTCGCTCACCTTACGTATTTAGATATTGACTTAATTAAGTACATAGCTCATCATTGGCAAATGCAGAGCCTTTCCGCGCTCGCCGAACCGACCCGCCGCCGCATTGTCGAAATGCTGGCGCAGGGTCAGCTGCCGGCCGGAGATATCGCCAAGCGCTTCGACATCAGCCCGCCGGCGGTGTCCCAGCACCTACAGACCCTCAAGCGGGCCGGCATCGTGCGGGCACGCGTGGATGCGCAGCGGCGCATCTACGAACTCGATCCGAAGGGATTTGCCGAGCTCGATCAGTGGCTCGACAATATCAAGCAGTTCTGGCGGACGCGGCTCGACGCTTTGGAGCGCGAGCTCCTTGCAGCGGCCGAGGGCGACGCGCCCGGCGGTGCGATACCTCGCAAAGGCGCACGTGATGAGTGAGGATGGTCAGCTCAAGCGCGTCGGCATGGTCGAGTTCGAGCGCGTACTTCCCGGACCGATCGAGCGGGTATGGGAATTTCTCACCGATCCGAAGCGACTGCCGAGCTGGTTCGGCGAAGGCACCATCGAGCCACGCGCGGGCGGCGTCGTGCGCCTGATGGGCGACCATTTCCGCGGCATCGTCACGCAGTGGAAGCCGCCGCGTCGCCTCATCTACAGCATCAACGTGTTCAATCCGAGCGAGACCGAATCGCAGTATCCCGAATCCTATCTGTCGCAGGACCTTGCGCTGCGCGGCAACGACGTGGTGCTGACGCTAAGGCACGTGCCGGTACTCGAGCGCTTCGAGAAGCAGGACGCCATGGGGTGGCACACTTTCCTCGACATGCTAAGCGCCGGTTTGCGCGACGATCCGATCGAGCCGCGGATGAGCTATATGCAACGCAACGCCGCCCGCTACGGTGTCGACCTTGCCAACCTCGCGCGTTGAGCAAACCTTTCGCCTCGCCAGGGCGCGGCAGCCCCGGGAGATCGCCGCAGCCGCCACCCTGTTCCGCGAATATGCCGCTTGGCTCGGCGTTGATCTGACCTTTCAGGGATTCGAAGCGGAGCTCCGGGATCTGCCGGGAAAATACGCACCGCCCACGGGAGAGCTGTTGCTCGCCCATTCGCCAACGGGGGAAGCGCTCGGCTGCGTGGCCGTGCGGCCGCTCGACGGCGCCGCGGTCTGCGAGATGAAGCGCCTCTATGTGCGCCTCGCCGCGCGCGGTCTCGGGATGGGCCGCGCGCTGGTCGACGCCATTATCCGATCAGCGGAAGAACTCGGCTACGTGGAGATGCGGCTTGATACCTTGCCAACAATGGCAGAGGCGTTAACGCTCTACCAGCGCTTCGGGTTTGTTGAAATACCGCCCTACTATCACAATCCGGTATCTGGCACCCGCTATCTCGCCCGATCGCTTGCGCCTTTCGCAGTGGCTCATCGAGCACGCGATTGATGGTGTAGGACGGCACATAGCCCGGCAAATCATTGGCGGTCGGCAAGATCAGGCGCAACGCGATTTGACGCGGGCGGCCGCACAACAGGAACCGCCCTTTGCGAATCGTACGACCCCAAGGCAAATATCTTTCGCGCAACATCGAAGGGCGAGCGCGGCCGAGGGGCTGCACGTCCACGATGTTGACCATCCGCGCGTGCCCAGTCACGCGAGCCGCGTCGTACCGAAATCGAGAGACCTCGGCCGCGCTTGGCCCACCCTTTGGCCACCCTACCGCGCGGTCTTGGCGGGGAGCCTTTGCTTGATCTTGAAAAAACCCTCCCACGGGTCGCGCTTCAAGAACTTCAGCCGGTGCCCAAGATTGTCGAGGGTATAGTGATCCGCTTTCAGGCCGTCGGAGATTTCATCCCATTCGATCGGGGTCGAGACCGACGCAGTCGGGCGGCCGCGCGTCGAATAGGGCGCGATCGCAGTCGCGCCGCGGCCGTTGCGCAGGTAGTCGATGAAGATGCGGCCGCGACGGGCGCGCTTGGCGAGGGTGGCGATGTATTTGTCGGGACGCTCCGAAGCCATCTGCGCGGCGAGCGCGGCGGTGAAGGCCTTGGCCTCGTCCCAACCCACACGCGGCTCGATCGGCACCACGACATGGAGCCCCTTCCCACCCGAGGTCTTGAGGAAGCTCGTCAGGCCGACATCGGCGAGGCGATCGCGTACATCAATGGCGGCCGTGATGACCGCCTTCCAGCTCACCTCCTCGCCCGGATCGAGATCGAAGATCAGCCGATCGGGCTTCTCAAGATTCTTGGTGCGCGAGCCCCAAGGATGAATTTCCACGATGCTCGCCTGCACCAAGTTAATGAGGCCCGCTAGATCGTCGATGAGGAGCATCGGTTCTTTCTCGCCTACATCGATGCGGGTGACGCTTTCGTCCAGACCTTGCCAGGGATGCTTGGCGAAGAAGCACTTCGCGCCCGTGCCGGACGGGCAGCGCAGCATGCTCAGCGGGCGGTCGACAATGTGCGGCAGAATCCAATCGGCGATCTCGGTGTAGAAGTCGGCAAGGCCCTGTTTGGTGGTGCCGCTCTCGGGCCAGAGGATGCGCTCGGGATGCGTGAGTCGCACCTTGGTGTCGCGCTTGCCGGGTGCCTTGGCGGCCTTCGGTGCGGTCTCGAGAACGATCTCCTCTGGCGACTTGTCCTCGCGCAATCCCTTGAACGAGGCCGCACGCAGCATCCGGTCGCCCGTCCACTCGCGAAACTCGATCTCAGCAACAAGCCGCGGCTCGACCCACACGACGCCCTTCTCGGCACCGTCGGGCAGTACATTGGCGAGCGGAGGCTTCTTCGCCACCATCTTCTCGAGCGTCCCGCGCAGCACCCGCGCCTGATTGCCGGACCAGCCCGTTCCGACCCGGCCGGCATAATGCAGCGCCCGCTCCGCGTAGTAGCCCAGCGCGAGCGCCCCCACCGCATGGCTGTCC
>Ga0126371_10007071_pt1 | contig 10017 bp, 6 predicted proteins | sample PanSoiMetaPlot_4_FD_110145 | JGI IMG/M metagenome (GOLD analysis project Ga0126371, IMG submission 110145) | Tropical forest soil microbial communities from Panama - MetaG Plot_4 | ecosystem: Environmental > Terrestrial > Soil > Tropical forest > Bulk soil | place: Panama | collected 2016-02-17
AACCGCCCCACCACCCTCTCAGTAACCCGCTCTCAGATCACGGTAGGGGTTAAAAATAGTGTTTTCGGCCTTCGGAGTCTCTGGCACAGAAAAAGGCATCAGGGGTCGGGCAACACCTGCTCCCCACGTTCTATTGCGACTTACATGAGGCTTTCCGCACCCAAAAGGCCAAAATCGGCCCGGCCTAGTATAGGAGTTTCGAGGCGGAACACCGGTTCGAGAGGAGGCCCTTGTGGCGCCATCCACTAATTATCTCGATCATGCCAACCCGCTAGCCTGAAAGATCGCCCGGCGCAGGGTCTCCGCCGCAAACTCTGGAGTGATGTCGCGTTGGGGTGAGCCAAGCAGTTCAAAGCCGACCATAAACTTTCGCACGGTCGCTGAACGCAGCAGTGGTGGATAAAAATGGATATGGAAGGTCCATTCCGGATGTGACTCGCCGTCAGTGGGCGCCGGGTGGAGGCCCATTGAGTACGGGAACGGAGTGTCGAAGACCTGGTCGTAGGCTCGGGTGACCGTACTCAACGCGGTAGCCAGGTGCGACCGCTCGCCGAAGGTCAACGCGGCCAGAGTGGTAAAGGTGCGGCGTGGCAGTATCAGCGTTTCAAACGGCCATACGGCCCAAAACGGTACCAGCACGACAAAGTCATCGTTCGCGTGAACGATTCGCGTGCCAAGCGCGAGTTCATCGGCGAGATAATCCGTCAGAAGCATTCGACCGTTCGCCGAATAATATTCACTCTGCGTACGGAGTTCGGCCAGTGGCTCGTTGGGAATGTGCTCGGTGGCCCATATCTGTCCGTGCGGGTGCGGGTTGCTGGCGCCCATCATAGCGCCGCGGTTCTCGAATACCTGTACGTAGCGAATCTCTTCACGCGCACCCAACTCAGTGAGTTGCTCGGACCAAGCGTCGATCACACGTTCGACCGAGGCGACGGGCATCGTCGCGAGCGTCAGGTCGTGGCGAGGATCGAAACATAACACGCGGCACACACCGCGCTCGCTCTTTGCTCGCAGCAGCCCGCTTGAACCAAGATCAACCTCGGCGTTTGGCGAGTCCGGCAGCAACGCCGCGTAATCGTTAGTGAAAACGTAAGTGCCCTCATAGGAAGGCGTCGAGGCGCCCCCAGCACGTTTGCTGCCGGGACACAGGTAACACGTGGGGTCGTACTTAGGCAGCTGTGCCGGCGCAGTGTCCTCGGTCTGGCCCTGCCATGGTCGCTGCGTGCGATGTGGCGAAACCAGCATCCACTCGCCCTTTAGCGCATTCCACCGGCGGTGCGGCGCGTTACGGAGCGGCTCTTCGAGTGTCGTCATTGCGCGCCGGCATCCTCCGCCAATGCGTAAGCGCCATCGGTCGCAGTGCAGATCCATGCATCCGCGGTGATTGCATAGCGCGACCGGTAGGCCTCGCAGAGCTGATCGAGGAAGCGCTCAGCCTCGTCCTCAGCTACCAAACTGACCATGGAGCCACCGAAGCCGCCGCCGGTCAGCCGTGCTCCGTAACACCCCGGGAGTGAGAGCGCGGTTTCAACGAGGAAGTCGATCTCGTCGCAGGAGCATTCAAGGCCGTCTCGTTGGCTCAGGTGGCTACCGGTCATCAGCCGCCCAAGAGAAGTGGCATCGCCACACTGCATCGCGCGCCTAGCGGCACGTACACGGCCATTCTCCGTAATGATGTGATGGCACCGGCGGAAGGCGTCAGCTGAAATGATGTCTTCCACGGCATCGAGTTCTTTGAGACTCGCTTTGCCCAGACAAGTGGCCTCGGGAAATAAGGCAGTGATGGCGCCCTGTCCCTCTTCGGCCTGTGTTCGGCGTGTGCGGTACTCTCCCGCGGCGATCGAGTGCTTCACCATTGAGTTGCAGACAATCAGCTTGGTTCGGCTGAGCATTCCGGCGTTCAGCGGAAGGTGCTCTTGATGAAGGCTGTCAGTATCGAGCAGCAACGCATGACCACTCCTGGCAGCGACGCTTACGAACTGGTCCATGATCCCGCATGGCGATCCGACGTATTCGTTCTCCGCACGGCGACATAGCCGGGCAATCTCGGGGGACGTCATCGATACGCCGAGGTGCGCGAGCAGTGCCATTGCCATTGCGACCTCGATTGACGCCGACGAACTCAGACCAGAGCCCAGGGGCACGTCGCCCGCAAAGCTTATGTGAAAAGGTGCAGGGGTATAGCCAAGCTTCTGAAACTCTCGCAGCACGCCGACGACGTAGTCGCTCCAGTTCTTCATGGCTGGTGTGCGGTCATGGACAGAGAGATACCGCACACGGTCGAATTCGCGGTGGCTGACGAGCGTGTAGCCTTCGTAGGCGGGTGTGAGCGTGGCGGTTGTCGCAAATTGAATTGCTATGGGGAGCACCAGGCCTCCCGTGTAATCGGTATGCTCGCCAAGCAGATTCACGCGACCAGGTGCGCTGCGCCTGATCAGAGAGTCCATCGTTCTGGTCCGCCGATTCGCGAGTTGCATCGGTATGTCTAGCGGGCACAAATAAGTCATGACTAATGCCGATTTCTAAGGTTAAAAATTTGTGTCTTGCGATGCGGCAGTTTCGTGATCTCTATTTGCCGTAAATTGCTCTAAGCAGGAGAGGGTCTGAAGCGGTCACGCCGAACTGACTCAAGACCGCTGGTCCGTCGGGCGCATGACAACGACTCTGAAGGATGTAGAAATAAGCGACGTCGTTGACACTATCCAACTTGCCGTTGTTCGAAGCAAAGTATGGAAACGTCTCTGGGTGGAGTGACCAGGTTGCAGCCTTGGCATAGGCCTTGCACAATAAGTCTGCTTCGGGCGCCGAATACACATCCTGTCCAAGGTTGCGAAGGATCTCTGCGGCAATCGCTGTAGGGAATAAAGTCCAATGCGTATAGTGAATTCCCCTAATTCCCTTCGTTGGGCCTCCGCACCAGTTCGATGTATCGCTGCGGCAGATTTCAAGAGGCAGCGAACCATCCTCTGCCACTTGAGTGCGCATCAGATCTAGCCAACGTTGTCGCGCACGAGTGATCAGGGTCTGATCGTGCAGGTACTCGCCCGCGGTTGCCAGCAGCAGAACGCCCCAGTTTCCATGGTTGTTTGGTCTATTGCTGTGGTTGGCAGGAACGGCGATGTCCCTAACAAACTTCTCAAGATCATCCGAATGCCAGCTTGTATCCTGCGCTAGCAGGGAGGCTCCTATCAGGGCATACGGAAAGTAGAAGTTGAACTCATCCTCTCCCTGCTCCGTTCCGACTCGTTTCGTAGTATGAGCCCAGCCGTCAAGAATCTCTTCAGCTTTTGCGCTGAATCGGCGATCGTGAGAAATCTCAGCGCAAAGCGCCAAATCATAAACTGCCAAACTTTCTCGGCGTAGCGTTGGTCCGGGGGCGTTCTCTCCGTCTGGCACCACCCCAGTTGGCCCATAATGTGGCCCCGGGGAGAAGTCTGCTATGGGACGGCTTTTGAGGCTCAAATCTGATTTGCAGGAGGCCTTAAGACCTCTCCATTCCTTGCTTGCGCCGAGCTTATCAATCTGCTCGCTAGTCGGAAAAAGCGAATGTGGACGATCAGCAGCCTGCAGCTGACCACCAAACAGCACTAACGCCAGGCAAAGGTATTTGTATTTCACAACAGGTTCTCCGTGATATCTGTTGCCCTAACTGCGCGCTAATTTGTCCAGCTCGGAACCGAACAGGAGGAACCCACCAACGCCGTATACGTAACTGGAGGATTGCTTGAACTCTCCCGGTGCAGCACTCACTGGCTGAATACACCCCAACCTTCCATCCTCATAGATGTTGCCGATCATGCCTCCCCAGGCTCTTTCCACGGCTGGGTAGAAGGTCTTCTTATCCAGAATGCCCGCATTGATGCCCCACGCAAGTCCATAGGCAATTAGCGCTGACCCGGAAACCTCTGGCAGCTTGTAGGCGTTCTGATCAAGCAGACCAGAGCGCCAGAGTCCGTCCTGCCCTTGAAGCTCTCTGAGGCGGTCCGCCATCTGCTGGAATTGAGTGACGTACCGTGCGCGCGATGGATAGTCCTTCGGCAGGTATTGAAGTACCCGCACTAATCCGCCTATCACCCATCCATTTCCTCTTGACCAGAAGAGCTTCTGGCCATTCTCTTCTCGCTTATCGAAATAGCGGGCGTCGCGGTAGTAGAGGTGTTCACGCGGATCGTAGAGAGCGGCAGATGTGATCCACCACTGACGGTCCATATAGTCCAGGTATGCTTTGTTGTCGGTCGCTGCGTAGAGCCTAGCAAGAACTGGCGGCGCCATGAAGAGTGCATCGCACCACCACCAGAGCGGCTTCGCCGGATCGTCTTCCCGAAGCATCGTGCGATCAAAGCGCTCTTTGGTGGGCGTCAACATCGCTGAGTTCTGATGGCGAAGATAAAGCTCGAGATAGGCTTGGCCGACCGCTTGATGATCAGCATGAAGCTCGTCAGTCCCCAGCTTCCAATGGAGCTTGTCTCCCATGCGGACCATTGCGTTCTCGTACTTGGAGTCCTGTAGTGTTTGTCCAGCGGCGAGCAACCCTGCGTACAGCGCGGCAAAGGTCCAGTCGTCGTTGAACGCAGATGATGTTCGGGCGAGTTCCCAGGAACCGACCTTCTGCATTGCGTTCTTGATGTCCTGCGACTTGATCCTTGGCGAAAGATCGAGCGCGTGGGGACCGGTGACATCAGGCGAGTCTCCAACTTCAGCCAAGCTCTCTGCCGCTGTAAGCTTCTGCGCATCGATCGCACGCAGCCACGATGAACCCGCCAGGAACCCCGTACACGCCAGGGCCCGTATGAACTCTCTTCTTTGCAACATCATTCCGTCTTTCGATTTTGGTTGTAAGGTATTGCAAATTCGCTGCAATGTGGGGACGACACCTTCCGCAGGTGTTGTCCCCACCGTTCAGGTTCTAGAAGGTGAAGCGACCACCGACTTGAAGGATCCGATTCGGAGCCGCAGACGTGATCTTTCCAACGTTGGCCGAGGAAAGAGTCGCGTTCGGAGCGCTGAGGCTGACCATGTTGAACACATTGGTCGCATCAACTCTGAACTGGAAACCCATCGCCTCCCGGATGCGGAAGTCGCGCTGAAGACCCATGTCAACATCGCGGTATCCCGGCGCGCGGAGGAAATCGCGCGTCGTGTTACCGTCAGCTCCACCCGGTCCGATTCCACCCGCCAGACCAGGTCCGTTGGGCGTGAACGCAGCCTTGTTGAACCAGGCCGCCGCTGCTACTGCGCGTGCCCGATGCGGATCGAGGAATGGATTTATCCCCGCCACGCGATTCGGGCGGTCATTGTTGTAGCCGTCGAAATTGCTGTCCGTACCCGTCGTGATATTCACGGGCGCACCGCTCTGAAGAGAAGCGATTGCCGAGATCTGCCAGCCATTAGCAATCTGCCTCGTCCAGAAGCTGTTCCCGTGGTAGTAGCTCAGGTTCCAAATGCCCGAGATATTTGATACGTTTCTGCGGTCGAAGTCTGAAGGTCCCCGTTCCTCGGAGAGGTTGTTAAAGTTCTGGGCGCTACCGATTCCGACAGCACTTGCATTCGCGCTCCACAACGAATTGCTCCAAACGTAGAAGCCATTCAGCATGAAGCTATGAGTCAGCTGCTTATGGACAGAGACCTGCAACGAGTTGTAGTTCGCCGTCTGGCCCGAGGTGATCAAGATTACCTGCCCAAGCGTCGCACCATTCGCGTTGTTCGCTCCGAAATACGGACGTCGCGAGTTGATGCTGGTCTGGGAAGTGCTGGCACCGGGAGCCCATGCCGGGTTGTTACCGTCGATTCCTATCGGGGTGTGGCGCACGAAGTTACCTACGTATGCCGTCTGTAAGCTGAAGCCACCCGGCAACTGCCGCTCAACCGCCGCGTTGAACTGATAAGAAACTGGCCACTTGTAGTTGGGATCGATCGCCTCCACAGCCGCCGCCGGAAGGAAGCGCGGGCTCTGAGGGTTGTAGGTGTACGGGAATGGATCTCCCTTCGGGAAGGAAGCCGCGTTACCGTAGACGTTCGTCATCGACGTGATCGAATTGAATGTCTGGCGGATGGCAAAAGGTTGCGCATTAGCGGGCTGGTTCCACTCGTTAGCCGAAGTGCTGCCATAGAACACGCCGCCGCCGGCACGAATTGCCGTCTTGCCGTCACCGAATGGATCAAAGATCAAGCCGACACGCGGAGAGATATGCCCGTATTGATTGGGAGCAATACCGCGTGGAATGCCCGCATCTCCTGGGAAGAGTACGCCCTGAGGGGCGGACGGAACCACGGTCGACTGCTTGCCCGGAACGAACGCGGCTGTAAGGTTCTGCGACTCCACGGGTGACTGCTGGATGTCATAACGAACACCCAGGTTCAGTGTGAGCCGTGGGTTGATTTTCCATGCGTCCTGCGCGAATCCAGCGTAGTAGAAGTAGCTCAGCAGACCGTGATACGGCGTGTCCTGCTCCATGCTGGCGACAGACCCCGTAACAAAATCAGCCAAAACGTTCTTCGTTGTGGTAGGCCCAGTTGCGTTGTAGTTGAAGACTCCAAAGTTATAAAGATTGCCGACGACAGCGTCCTTCTCTAGCGAGACTTCGCCACCGAAGTTGAGCATGTGTCTTCCCTTCATCATGCTGAAGACATCACGCGCCCCGTAGAAGTTCGTCGTGCTGACCGGTCCAGCGAGACCGCCGCCGGCGCTGAAGTAACCCGGAACTGCGAGCTGCGGCAACGCTTTCGGCCCCTGGATCGTGAAGCTTGAACCAAGATCGCCTAACGAAACCGCAGGCAGATTCACTCGTCCGCCAGCTACACGCGTGTACGTCAACCAGACCTGATTGGCTTGGGTTCCGTTCAAAGTGTGAACGTCGCTGAGATTGAAGTCTGACTGACGCGCGTTCGACTGGTTTACCGAATACGGAATGTTGCCGCCGCCGTACGCTCCGTAGATGGACTTGAGCGTGAAGAAGCTGGCCTGGATATGATCCTTTTGCCCGAGTACCTGATCGAACTTGCCCAAGAACTCATCCTGCGTTGTCGGCGCCGAGTACGTGCCAACGTAGTTGCCACCACCCGCGTTCGGCAATGGGATGTACCTCTTGATGATGTTCGCCGCAGTTGGATCAAGGAGTGATGTAGGAATGCAGCCTAAGGTTGGAGTCAGGCAATTAGAAGAACCATTTGTACCAACGATGGGTGTTGTCGTACCGGGTAGATTCGGCTTCACCGCAGACTTGCTGAAGTCACCGATCCGCTCCAGGGCCGTGGGCACAATTGCGCCGGTGAGCACCTGGCCGACTGTTTGACGCAGGCCTGCGTAGCTGAACAGGAAGAATGCCTTGTCATGCTTGATGGGTCCACCAATCACGCCACCGAACTGGTTGCGGTGATAGGGAGTCGCGGAGGTCGTTCCCCAGTTCCTTGCATTCAAATTCGTGTTGCGCAGGAACTCAAACAGAGAACCATGGAAGTCGTTGGTTCCAGACTTCGTCACGGCAGTGACCACAGCGCCCGACATCTTGCCGTACTGTGCTGAGAAGTTGCTGGTTTCGACGCGAAACTCTTCGAGCGCGTCGGGGTTCGGTAGAGCGTTTCCGTAATTGCGAAGCCCCGTCATATTGAAGCCACCGTCGAGATAGAAGCTCACCATCGGAACGCCACCATCGACTCCGCCGTTCACAGTGACCTGGGTCGAGGGCACGCCGATGACGAAATTCGGGCTGCCCGAGGAATTGGTCTGCGTGCTGCTGCTGTTGTTCTGCACGCCGGGCGTCAGCGAGATCTCCTGGTAAGCATTGCGGTTTACGAGCGGCATGGAGTTGATCTCTTCGGGCGTGACCGTCCGACCGAGAGTCTCTGAGGTCGTATTGATCGGTGGCGGGGCATCTGTGACGGTGATCGCTTCGCTTGCCTCACCGACGCCGAGATTGACGTTCAAGGGTTGGGTCACATCCACCGCGATGACCAGATTCTTCTGGACAAAGGTCCTGAAGCCCTGAGCAGTGACTTCAACGGTATAAGTACCCACCGGAAGATATTGAAGGGAAAAAGCACCGGTGCTGTCGCTGTTGGTCACCCGGGTGAATTGCGTACCGGTATTGGTGGCCTTCACCGACGCGTTGGGAACTACCGCGCCCGCGGGATCGGAGACGGTTCCCGAGATCGCTCCTGTAATCTGCTGGGCCTTCAAGGAACTGACTGTAAATAGAACCAGCACCATGGTCAGGAACATCCCCAACCATGAGCTCGCCGTAATTTGTTGAGTTTGCGTTTTGAGAGTCACCGATCCAGACCGCGGAGAGCGACCTCGGAGATTGGCCCCAAGATAAGACTTCGATTGATTTGAAGACACTGTTTTTCTGAGCTCCATCGCAGCATTGGTCTGCGGAATTTTCGAAACCATGCATGATCGATTGCTCGGATGACAACGCTACGGCGCGTGAATGACGGTTACCCGCCACGTTACATGCACAAGTAGCTGAAAAGACAGGGTTAAAAGGTCATTGTCGGTACCCGTTACGCCCGATAAAATAATGTTAGATGTACGACGTAAGCAACGAGCAGCCTCCGGCTGTCCCAGCAGAGACCCTCGAACACCTCGAATCAGTTCTTCACAGCCCCTCCTTCGCATCCAGCCGAAGGAGTCAGGAATTTCTGCGCTTCGTTGTTCGCGAAGTCCTCGAAGGACGCGGCGATGCGATCAAGGAACGCACAATCGCTGTCGAGGTTTTCGGAAAGAGTCTGCACTTTGATTCCGGTTCGGATTCGCTGGTCCGAGTGAAGGCACGGGAGGTCAGAAAGAGGCTCGCCGAATATTACGACTCAGCCCCAGAAGCGCCTCTGAAGATCGAGCTTCCCGTAGGCAGCTATATACCAAGCATTCGCGCGATCAAGGTTCAACCAGTTACCGTTTCACCTGAGGTCGACCCACTTCCAACACTCCTTGAGCTGAGCCAGCCGCCGGCGAATGCGCCAGAAGGGGTTCAGGCCTCTAGATCGAAGCCCATCATTTTGCTGACTGCGGTGCTCTCTATCGCTCTAATCGGCGTGGTTTGGGCTATTTCTCGGAAACCACACACGGGAAACGAAGCGCTGAACGTGTGGTCGCCTCTTTTGGATAATCCGAATACGGTGCTAATCAGTGCAGGTCGACCGCTGACTTCACCAGAGGAGGAGGCCGATCCACCCGGTCTCACCATCAAGGACCATTTTCGTCGCCCGGGCTTCAGGGTCTCTCTCACCACAGCGGATGCCATTGCTAACATTGCCGGTTTTCTTCAGCAGCAAAAAAAGCCCTTCCGCATACACGACGCTGCCTCAAACGCGCTGTCCGATCTTCATGGCCGCCCAGTGGTTCTCGTCAATGGAGGTGACAACCGGTGGGCTTTGTTGCTTCTCAAACCGACACGATTCAATTTCGTTAGCCAAGGCGATTTCTCGTACATTCAGGACTCCAAGAATCCAAGTCGACGGGACTGGAACGTCGATTTTTCGCAAGCGTTCCATAAGCAGACCACTGACTACGCAATCGTGGGCCGCTTCAACAGCCCAACGACCGGAGGACCAATCATCGTCGTCGCTGGAGTCAGTTCAAATGGAACCGAGGCCGCCGGCGAATTTATCGTGTCCCCCGAACGACTATCGGAGTTGCTGCGTTCGGCTCCTCCCGGTTGGAAGAACGGCAACTTCGAAGCGGTGCTCAAAGTAGAAGTGGTCGATGGAAGCACTGGGGCATCGTCGATAGTCGCCAGCGAGTTTTGGTAGCTCCAATTCTGGGCGCTCAACCCGTTCCGCAACCCAAAATCGAACCCACGGTAAGGAACTCATCCACTGACTTAGAAGTACTTACGGTGCCATCCGTGCCGTCTAAGTTGTTGAAATTACATATCGTTTAAGGTCTGAAAAGGCCGGCGTCGGCGGTTCGATCCCGCCCCTGGCCACCATCTTCTGAACAACTTAGCGGAGATGTCAGCTTCCATTCTGGGAACATTTGGGAACAATCGCCTCCGACGGGCTACTGAACCACTG
>Ga0126371_10007073_pt1 | contig 10016 bp, 9 predicted proteins | sample PanSoiMetaPlot_4_FD_110145 | JGI IMG/M metagenome (GOLD analysis project Ga0126371, IMG submission 110145) | Tropical forest soil microbial communities from Panama - MetaG Plot_4 | ecosystem: Environmental > Terrestrial > Soil > Tropical forest > Bulk soil | place: Panama | collected 2016-02-17
AGGCTATGCAACCTTATATATGTATTCCGCTGATGCCAGGGCGCTGTATCAGGGAATAGCCGGAGCTATCGAGGGATTCCGACCGCATCCCGGGTCGTATGTAATTCTGCGGTACGGCCCGCCCGGCGCGAGGCAAGAAAAGAAGAGGCTAGGAGTCCCGCGAGGCGCCAAGCGCAGCGCCTAGTCTAAACTCGCGAAACTTGGACTTCTAAGCATATTCTTTTGCAACTCTCTTTCGTCGCCGGGTTTACTTGAAGATCAGATGGGCGACATCAGACTCCACGTCAAGGAAGATCATCGCCAGTGCAGTCAGGTCAAACGCTGCGTGTGCAGCCATCAGCATCCAGAGCTGGCGCGTTCGGACGAAGATCGCGCCGAACACAAGCCCTACTATAGTCCCCTGTTCAACGCCTGCAAGCCCTTGATTTGAATAATGCGCCAGGCCAAACACCACGGCAGTCAACAAAACTATAAATAGCTGTGTCCAGAGTGCGGAACCTAGAACCTTGCCCAATCGCTCGAACAAGTATCCTCGAAAGACAACCTCTTCGCCAAAACCGGCGACGACAATCATCATCCAGATCGCCGAGGGAAGCGCGGCCCGGTTGCCTGCCAGGTAGTGGTATGCTCGATTAACAGAGTCGGCTCCGAGCAGCGGCATTACGATTGCCTTCATCAGGAACTTGAAAGCGATTCCTAGAGCAATCCCGCTTACCAGGCTCGCGATCCAGCTCCTGGGGCGAGCGAAACCGATCTCGCACCACGGCGTCCGCGACCGCCAGGCCCAAATCAAGACCAGTAAGGCTGCGAGTGGCACGAAAGGATTACTACCCAGCAACAGGGTGATCATGACGACCACAAACGCGGCGATGCCGGGCAATCCAAATCCCCGAAGATCTCTGGCCATGTCGTCGTCCCACTCTACGGTGCTAGTCGATGGGCGGCGACGACCGGCGTTGTTTCGGCGGTCCCCTGAAGACTCATCTGAAGGCCCCGCGGAAATGTTAGCATCGCCTGGTGACATGCAAAGGTCTACGGATGCGGTAATGGTAAAGTTCTCTCATCAACGTGTCCATCGTCCGTTTGGTATTCTCACCGGCCCGGGATGAAAGAACCTCTCCGGCGTCATGACGCCGTCCCGCTTGAACACCATTCCGTTCTTCATGACGAATCTCACGTCCCGCATTGCGTCGATATTGGTGAGCGGATCACCAGACACCGCTATGAAGTCGGCGAAGTTGCCTTCCTTGATTGGTCCGCGCTCTTTGATTATGTCGGCTGCCTTGTAGCCGTTTATTGTCATGGCCCGCAGGATGTCTGCCGCGGGAACACCTGCCGCTTTCCAGGTGTCAAGAAAGGCGATGCTCAACTCGCCACGGCTCAGCCACTCGCCTGTCTTGTCATCTTTCATCCGGTCATTCCAGTAGTCAAAGTCCGTCGAGAAAGTCAGGGGAACCTTCTTTTCCCAGGCGTCCCGAAGATTGGCCACGGTGCGCCTGAATGCTTCTTCTGTTCCACGGTATTTCGTGAAAGGAGTGTCAGTGCCGTTCAAGAAAATCCCCTTCTCGGCCATCTGGCGGTGATGCTCGGGCGTAAGCGCGTTGCCGTGGGCGATCATGTGTATACCGGCATCAATGGCGCGTTGTGCACCTTCGGGTGTTTGGACGTGGCCCTCAACCTTGCAGCCGCCTTTGGCGGCCTCGGCGATTGCCAGCTTGATGTCCTCGACCGAATAGCCCCAGGGCTTGCAGTCGATGCACAGCTTGATCGTGCGAGCGCCAAACAGCATGTTTTCGCGGATCGCTCGTACGATCTCGTCATGGCTGTTCGCGTCGATGTACTCGGGAAACATGATGTTGTGGGACTTGTACATTTCGGGAGTGGGCCAGAACTGGCCGCCAGTGCTCCCGATAATAGGGCCGGACGGGATTACCGTCGGGCCGGGCAGCCATCCTTGTTCGATTGCTTGGCGCAAAGCTGAATCCGCATACAGGCCGTTGTTTCCTACATCGCGAATGACCGTGAATCCGGCATTCAGTAGCTGAATAGCGTTTGAAGCGGCCTGGACCGCGCGCAGAGCAGTCGAATCCATCACGTAGGTCAGGTAGTAGTAGTTATTCTCGGGTTGCTCCTTATAAGTGATGGCCATGTGAGTGTGAGCATCGACCAGTCCGGGCAATACGGTAAGGTTCGATAGATCGATGACCGCAGCTCCCGCTGGAATGGCCAGCGCCGGGCCGACGGCTTTGATCTTCTCTCCTTCGACGATGATGACTTGATTTGCTGATGCCCTACCCGTCTCCGGGTCAATCAACCGGCCGGCCTTGATTACCGTAACCGGCGCCGCCGGCGATTGGGCCATCGCCGCTGCCCCCACCCCGACCAACATCCCCAATAGCAGACCAAATGTCCCTATTCGTCTTGTCATTATTGACTCCTCGTTAAGATGGTTTGGCTTCCTGTTCTGGTATACGAAGAGCGGCTGTGTCGTCAAGGTGCGTTCGTCCCATCTGGCGCTTCCCTCGTACTCGATCGGGCGCGGATTTTTTTTGGCCGCAGGCAATATCCCCGCATATTCGCCGTCTTTATACCTCGGAAGGCCATGTCCCGAGCAGGTTGCTGAGCGCTGGTTGTAAAGGCCTGAGCACTTAGGGGGGTGTGTGTCAACCGACAGTCAAATGTCGAACTATAAGAACTGGTATATCCAGAAAGAAGGAGTCTGCATAATGAAGAAGAGTCGTCTTGAATCCCTCAACAGCGATATTTTTAACTCGCTCAACCCCGGTGAAGATGCGCACTTCGTGGCCGGCGATAACAATACATTCCAGGTCACGAGCGTCGTCACCGGCTATAGTCCCACAATCCAGGATGGTCCGGCCGATGCTCCGGACGTATCGATCGATCCGAACTTCCCGTTCCCGCCAATAGGCTGAGTACGAGGGTCTGTCACCCCGACCCCGGTTACCGAGAGGTCCGGGGCCGGGGCAGGGTTTGGATTCCGACTGCGCTCCTGGCCTCGGCCAGGGAGAATCCCATTCCTGGCCTGGCAGAAATCTGCCAACCATCATTCATCTGAATTGGAGCTAATCTTAACCAAAGGAGAACAGAAGCGTATGAAAAAGCAACTCTTAGAGCGCATCGATGACACCCTGTTCAGGTCTTTCAGCCCAGGCAGCGAGCCCTGGGTCGTTGGCGGCGATGGCACGGTCCAGGCGTCTGTCACTTTTTATAACGGCTGTCCGGCTGACTGCGACCAAATGCCGGACGTCTGCTCCCCAGACCAGGGGTAGTTAGATAACCTCTTCTAGTGTGCCATAGGGAAGCCTGGAGGCCCGCCGCTAAGACTCTCTTGATCCGGAGCCGGCGATTCGGTCGGCGCTGCGATCGCACCTCCGGCGTGCCGTCATTGGCTTTCTACTACTGTTTCGACGCCGGGGCGTCCCGCGAACTTCAGATCATTAGACGCCTTCCGGCTTTTCTATGGCGCACAGTCTCCTGGCGAGCTGTGCGATGCGTTAATGAGGAGCCCACCAATGATCTGTATCTTGAGCCAATCGTCTCTCGAGGTCACCACGGAGGCAGTAATCGACTGGCTTAGATCCTGGGGCATCCCTTTCGTTCGGATCAACGGAACTGACATAGACTCCTGTCCGGGACCCACATTCTCGATCAACAACGAGGATAGTGCTGTCTGGATATTCGTTGACGGCGTCCCCATAAACGCGGAGTCGATAAAAGTCGTCTGGTACAGGCGATGGGCGCACAATCATCACTACAGGCAATCATCGCTGTTTGCCGCCGAGTCCCATCGGGATCATTACAACTTTCTCGAGGCGACTTCGCATTTCGGCTCGGAGTTAAGGGCGGTAAGCAGTTTCTTTTTCCGTTCCCTCGATGGTGCCGAATGGCTTGGACACCCATCGACCAGCGTTCCAAACAAGCTCCAGGTCCTTTCACTGGCCCGGCAGGCGGGCCTCGACATTCCCGACACGCTTGTAACAAACGACGTTGACAACGCCCGCCAGTTCGCCGCCAAACATGGACAGATCATCACAAAACCGGTAGGCGACGTGTTGAGCTGCGCTTTTGACGGGCGGCCCTTCGGAACCTATACAAACCTGGTGCCCGCATCACTGCTGGATCCGGCCGAGGAAAACTGCTGGCGCGGCTCATTCCCATCATTGTTTCAGGAAAAACTCGAGAAGAAATACGAAATACGATCCTTCTATTTGGATGGCAGGTTTTACGGCATGGCGATGTTCACTCAGACGAGGCCCTCAACTAAAGTGGACTTCAGAAAGTATTCCTGGGCGGACCCGGTGCGCACCGTCCCTTACAAGCTTCCCGATGAAACAGAAGCCGGCTTGCGAGAACTAATGGATCGGCTGCGTCTCGACACCGGTTCTATCGACATGGTGCGGACCACTGACGGCAGAACGGTCTTTCTCGAGATCAATCCTGTCGGCCAATTCGGCATGGTCTCTATTCCGTGCAACTATCATCTTGAAAGAGAGGTGGCCAGCGCTCTGGCCGGTAGAATGAATGGAAAAAGAGAAAAGAACTAAATTCTTTCTCGAGGACGAAGTCTCGCTGCCACTCGAGGCGCTGTTGATGGAAGAGATGTCCACCCCGAGCTACCTAAACCGGTTCCGCGAAAGCGGAAAAGCACGTTCCGCCCAGTATGCGTGCGGGTTCTTCTACAAGCATATTTCGCGTCCCCTACCGCTCGACATACGGGAGTCAGGCGATGCCTTCGATAATAATGAGGCTCCAGAATGACGGCATCTACTAATCTCTTCCGCCTCTATGCTAATTGCTTTCCCGTAAGAGGAGCGCGGCGGAGCCTGGTGTGCGACCTCCAAAAAGGTCACGCCCAGTTCATTCCTAACGATCTGTACGAGATCCTGACCGAAATGCGAGATCTGACCCTCTCTCAAATAAAGGCCCAGTATGATAATGAGCAGGACCAGACCCTGGAGATGTATTTCGACCTGCTCGTCGATCAAGAGTACGGGTTCTGGTGCGATGAACCCGAGCGATTTCCTGATCTGGACCTCTCCTGGGACCGGCCCGAAGCAGTAACCAATGCAATCGTCGATGTGGACAAGAATTCCAGTCACGACTTCGCGAGCATCTTTGACCAGCTCGACGAGCTTGGCTGCCAGGCCCTCCAGGTACGGGCATATGATGAATTGCCCTTGACCGAGCTAGAGCGAGTTCTTGAAGCCGCCGCCCCAACCAGGTTCAGGCACATGGACCTCGTTTTGAAGTTTCATCCGGAACTCACCGGTGATCGCCTTTTGGAGCTTGCCTGTCGATATCAAGTCATATCCAGGATAGTCGTCCATTCGAGTCCGGCGCCCGCAAAACCGGATGCTGGAAGAATGCCAGTAGTAATCCGATTCCATAAGGAGGCTTTGACTGCGGAATCGTGCGGGGAAGTCGCGCCGGCGTATTTCTCTATCACGACCGAACACTACACCGAAGGCCTCCTATTTAATACATGCCTCAACCGCAAAATCAGCGTCTCGGTGGACGGGGAAATCAAGGGTTGCCCGGCGATGGGGCACTCATGCGGCAACATAAGCCAGGTGCGCCTCGAAGAAGCGATGAGAAATCCCGCCCTGGTCCAAATCGGGAGCATCACCAAAGATCAAATTGCTGTCTGCCGCGACTGCGAGTTCAGATACATATGCACGGACTGTCGAGCCTTTACCGCGAGTCCCGGTGACCTGTATTCGAAGCCTGCAAAATGCTCGTACGATCCATATACGGCGACCTGGACTTGAGTCATGCTTGGTTTCAACCGATTTCCCATTTTTTATCAACTGGACTCGCTCGACTGTGGGCCGTCGTGCCTGCAAATGATCGCAAAACATTACGGGCGAGCGCTGCCCAAGCACCTGGTTGCGCGGCTTTGCGAACAAGATCGTCAGGGCGCATCTCTTGCCTCACTGGCCCGCGGAGCCGAAAAGTTGGGCTTCCGGACACTGGCGGTCAAAGTCTCGTTTGACGAGCTGCGCGACAAGGCTCCGATGCCATGCGTCGCTTACTGGTCTCAGGGACACTTCGTAGTGGTTCACAAAGTTCGCAGAGACCGCGTCTACATCGCCGACCCTGCCGCTGGACTAACAAGCTACTCAAGGGAGGAATTTGAGACGTGCTGGTTGACTAACAGCCCTCAAAGAGACTGGGGAATACTCCTGCTCATCGAGCCCTGCGGGCGCTCGTTAGAAACGGGCACCAACCAGACCACATCTTCGCGCAGCCATCTTTGGAGACCGCTATGGCGGGACACCAGGCGGCGGATGCTGCCGATCGGGCTCGCAATAGTCGTTTCGCTGTTTGCGCAGCTTGCACTCCCTTTTCTGAGCGGCGGTGTCGTAGACATTGGCATCTCGAACCACAACCTGAGCCTGGTCTACATTGTGCTGCTGGCGGAACTGGTTCTCGTGGTCAGCCGGTTGAGCGTTGACCTGCTGCAGGGATGGCTCCTTACTTATGTAGGACTGAAGCTGGACATGAGGCTAACGGCAGAGTTCCTCATGAAATTGACGCGCCTGCCTCTTTCGTTTTTCGACGGCAAGCTCATCGGCGATTTGATGCAGCGGATCGGTGATCTGAAGTCGCTACAGCAATTCCTGACCGACAGCCTGTGGCAAGTGGTGCTTGCCGCAATGTCGCTGGCGATATTCGGAACGGTGCTGGCGCTCTTCAAACCGTTGTTGTTCGGCATCTTCGCCGCGGGCAGTGTGATATATCTCGTATATTGCGCGCTGTTCATCAAGCGGCAACGGCTACTCAGCCACAAGAATTTCCGGCTCTCGGCCCAGAAGCAGGGGCTGATCGTCGAGTTCCTCTCGGGTATGCAAGAGATAAAGCTCAACAATGCAGAGGAGCAGCGAAGGTGGCAATGGGAAGGAGCGCAGCATGCGATCGCAAGGAATCAGGTCGCTTCCCAGTTGCTCAGCCACTTCCAGTCCACTGGCGGCTCTGCAATTAACGAGATAAAGAATCTTCTGCTGACCTTGCTCGTCGCCGCTGATGTCATAGCCGGCCGCATGTCTCTGGGAACCATGGTTGCGGTTCAGTACATCATCGGCCAAATGACCTGGCCCCTCAACCGGATCACCATGTTGATGTACCAGAGCCACGAAGCCGCCCTCAGCTACAGCCGCGCCAGCGAGATCCATCGCATCGAGGATGAAGACAGCCCCTCGGCTCAGATCGCTCCTGAGCAATGCGCGAACATAGAATTCAAGGACGTTTCATTCACCTATGGGGGAACCACCAATCATCAGCTTTTTCAAAGCCTGAACCTTACGATTCCCCACGGCAAAACAACTGCTGTGGTCGGCCGTAGCGGCAGCGGCAAAACTACTCTCCTCAAACTTATCCTGAAGTTTTACGGGGTGGACGCCGGCGAAATCAGCCTTGGAGAAACAAATATCAACGAGATCTCACACCGGCAGTGGCGCGAGTTGTGCGGGATCGTCATGCAGGATGGCTATGTCTTTTCGGACTCGATACTGAACAACATTGCCGTCGCCGCCGATGAGCCGGACATGGACCGGGTCGGCGAAGTGGCCCGCATCGCTCAGATCGATAGCTTTGTTGCGTCCTTGCCGCTCGGATACGATACCCGGATTGGGCGCGACGGCGTTGGGATCAGCCGGGGGCAGGCGCAGCGTATTTTGATTGCCCGGGCCCTCTACAAAAATCCACGCTACTTGTTTTTTGACGAAGCGACCAGTGCCCTTGACGCCGAGACTGAAAGCCTGATCGTGCACGGGCTGCGCGATGTGATGGCTGGAAAGACGGCTATCGTCATTGCTCATCGAATGAGCACAGTGCGAAGAGCAGATCAGATCATTCTGCTTGACCGAGGACGGGTTCTGGAAATTGGCACCCATGAAGAACTGGTACATAACCGGGGCGCCTACTTCGACCTGGTGAGAAATCAGCTCGAGCTTGCCGAATGATCCGATCGTTCCGGTGTCAGGCAGGCCATCAGTTTACACCGCAGTTATGTTGTTGAAAGCCGGGTGACGAGCAGCCCGTTCCTCTCTTTTCTCGATTATTGAGAGCTAACTTGGACAAGGTGCCGCAAAATCCAGGTCCACCACCAGCCGCCCGCGAGACGCAGGAGGGCCCACTGTACCCGGCGCAAGCCGCTGCGCGAAGGCGACATAACAAAGACGCACTCCTTGGCGACGAACCCCCGCGGATCATTGCCGTCGCAATTGTCTTGATTGCAGTTATGCTGTCTGTCTTGACAGCGGTTTGCTGGTCATTCGAATATGAAGAAACCGTCCCGATACTTCTCGGGCTCGGTGGCGAACCTGAAAAGCGCTATGCGGTAGGATACTTGCCGTCAAGCGTGGCTGTGAGGTCCGGGCAGACGGTCCATCTGGAGCCGGGTTCTATGCAATCCGCTACCGTTGGTGTTGAGGCAAGCGTGACCGGGGTATCCGGGCCCACCAGCGAGGGACTTTATGTCGTGCGTGTCGATTTGCCGGACGGCGATGGGATCTCCGCGCCGCCAAATAGCGGCAGCCAGATCAGGGGCTCTCTGGTAACCAGGAAAGTCAGGCTCTTCGCAAGACTGTTCGGCGTGTTCCACAATATCACGGGAGGCCGCTAGAGAAGGGAGAAAGAGTGAATTTTCCTTGGCTCTTTGGTGAAGTCGCCACCGATATCCGGTTCGCAGTTCGAAGGTTGATCAAGCGGCCTGTGTTAGGCCTGACGCTGGTCTTTACACTAGGGCTCAGCATAGGCGTGAACGCCGCTGTCTTCAGCCTTGTAAATACGTTGCTGGTCAACGGACTTCCCTATGGAGGCGGCGACCGCCTGGTCGTGCTCAGCAGGCTTCCGGGCATCCCGTTCCAACAGTCGCTGGCAAAGTTCCAGGGGTGGAAGGCGCAAGTTGATTTCCTAGCTGATGCGAGTTTGTATGTCGTCGGCGGAGCGAATATTCCGGGCGGGACTGAACCCCAGCGCGTTCGGGTCGCTAACGTATCAGCGAACTTCTTTGAAGTAATCGGGATCCCAATGCGCGCCGGAAGGAGCTTTTTACCCGTGGAAGAAAGCCTTGGCCAAACCCACGTAGCCATCATTTCAGAGCGGCTGTGGGACAGCCAGTTTGGGCGCGATTCTTCAATCATCGGACGTTCGGCGACGCTCAACGGCGAGGATTACACCATCGTAGGGATCGCGCGGGCTGGTTCTGGCTTTCCAACCTCCGCCGACATCTGGACGCCCACCGTCCACGATTATAAGGCACTCTTCAGATCGGACGCGCGCCTTGAAGCCACGGTCGTCGGGCGCATGAAGCCAGGCGTGACTATTCCCCAGGTCGATGCCCAGGAGCGCGCCTGGCTTCGGGGCGAGCACCTGGACAAGGACCTGGACTCTGATCACACGACTCGGAACGGAGTCGAGTACACCCTTCCTCCCTTGGTCGAATCGCTCAAGCTGCGATACATCGGGCCCTGGAAGCAGCCGGTCTTGCTGCTCTTCGCCGCGGTGGGACTGGTGTTATTGATCGGCTGCGCGAACGTCGCGAACCTGATACTGGCCGACTCGGCCGGCCGCGATCACGAGTTCGCTGTCCGGCGAGCGGTAGGGATGGGAACGTCACGACTTGTAAGGCAACTGGCTGTCGAGCACATTCTGGTTGGCGTGCTGGGCGGTCTGGCGGGACTCGCCATGGCGGCGTCATGGCTGCCGTATATGAATAGCTACTTGCCCGAAAACTGGCCCAAGTTCGCAACGGTTTCGATCGACGCGCGAGTAGCGACATTCGCCGTCGGCTTGTCGGTGCTGGCCGGCGCTGTTCTGGGTATCGCAGCGAGCTGGCGCTTCATCAAAAGCCATGACAATGACGGGCTGCGAATGGGCGGGCGGGCAACCGAGAGCCGCGGCCGCAGGCGGCTGAGGGAGCTGGCTGTGTGCGTCGAGACCGGTCTTGCGATGGTCCTGCTGGTCGGAGCGAGCCTGTTCATTCAAACCCTGCG
>Ga0126371_10007074_pt1 | contig 10016 bp, 13 predicted proteins | sample PanSoiMetaPlot_4_FD_110145 | JGI IMG/M metagenome (GOLD analysis project Ga0126371, IMG submission 110145) | Tropical forest soil microbial communities from Panama - MetaG Plot_4 | ecosystem: Environmental > Terrestrial > Soil > Tropical forest > Bulk soil | place: Panama | collected 2016-02-17
CGCCTCGTCGAGGCGTGCTCAAGCCCTTTGCCGGCGCTGCGACCGCAATCGTGCCCGCCATTGCTGAGGGAATAGAGGCGGCCACCTTTATCTGTTTCTTGAGGCTAACACGCGGAGGATGTCGATAGCTCCAAGCGGCTGCCGGCGCGTTCGCTGCCACCTCAGACACCAAGGTGCGTCTCGCCCAGGCGGGCATCGGCGGCGCGGCGTCATCCTCCACCCCCACGGTCAAATCAGTGCGCATCGCAGGCAGCGCGATCAACTACGCCTATGCGGTGAAGGCAGGGCCGCGGGTGTTCCTCAACGGCCACGAAGCCTTCGATTTCGAGCGCGGGCTTGCCGCGGAGGTCGAAGGGCCGCCGGGTAACCGCCTAAGCGGCAGGCCGCCACTGCGGCGCGAGGCCGATTATCTGTTGCGCCGCATGCGGACCATTCTCAAGGAACTCGGCACCGATCTGCCCAACGCGGTGCGAGTCGACCAGTTCTACACCATGGGGCCGGCGGTGTCGGCCTATCACCTCGCGCGCTTCGCCGAGTTCGGCAACTACATCCCGCCCAGCACCTCGATCATCATGGAGCGCTGCTTCACGGCGCGCACCAACATCCACACCTCGATGATCGCCATTGTTCCGGGCCAGGGCTATGATGTCGATAAATTCATGCTCCCTGGCCAGGCGATCTCGGCCTCAGGCTACAACCCCGCAGTGGCGGCGAATGATTTCGTATTCGTCGCCGGCAACATGGCGTTCCGGCCCGACGGCACCCTCGACCCCAAGGTCTATGTCGGGCCAAACCGCAACTGGGGTGGCGAGACGGCGTTCCGCCGGCAGGTGCACTACGTCATCACGGAGCGCCTTGAGCCGTCGCTGAAGGCCGCGGGTTCGGCGCTCGAACACAGCCTCAAGGCCCAGGCCTATATACGCGGCGTCGAGAATTTCCCCGATTTCATGGACGTGTGGTCGCAGCATTTCCGCGACACTCCCTGCGCCATCACGCCGGTGCCGGCGAAGGATTACGCCAACACCGAAGGCATGATCGAGATCAACCTCATCGCGCTCAAAAGTGGGGCCAGCCGGCGCAAGCAGGTGATAGCGACCGGCATCCCGGCAGCCGCGACCTACGGGCCCTGCGTGCGTGCGGGCGAACTCGTCTTCCCGTCGGGGCTCATTGCAGTCCGTGCGGACGGCAGTGTGCCGGGCGCCGACCAGGCGGGCGCGTTCGATGCGCTAAGCCTTGCCGGCCAACTGCAGGGAGCGCAGCTCATGTCCTACATGGATGCGGTCTGTCAGGCCGTCGGCGTTTCGGCTGCGAACGTCGTGCGGGCACAATATTTCCTATCCGATATTCGCGATTTCGCCGGCATCGCAGCAGCATGGCAGGACCGCTACGCCCGGCAGCCGCACCCGTTTGCCTGCGTGCAGGTCCCAGGTCCGATGCCGGCGTCTGGAGCCGTGGCGATCGGAGACTTCTGGGTCTATGCGGGGTGAAGAGTTCTCATCGGCCGTCCCGCCGCTCTGTGCACGAGCGTTGCACCACTGGTCGCGCTCACGGCGGCTTAGGATTGCCTACACTTGCATATGCATAGCCCCCGATCCGGCAGGCCGGGACCAAGTTCAGGCTGGGAATATTGATGCGCCGAATTCCAGGAGGATGTGATGTCCGAGTCAACCAATAACACACGATCCACGCAGACTGCTTCAGGCAACGCTTGCACCGGCAATCTCGCCGTCCTCGCCGCCCCGCGCCGCAAGGCTCCGAAATCCAGAGCGACCTTCGTCGCCGGCGTGTTGGCGGCCGAGATACTGCCCAGTGCGGCGCGCGCACAGGATGCTGGCACCGCCGAATCGAACAAGCTGCTCGGGGAGCGGCGAATCCTGATCAAGGGCGGAGTTGTGCCGACGCTCGACCGCAAGCTCGGCGACTTCGCGAGGGCCGACGTTCTCATTGAGGACGGCAAGATCCGCGAGGATGTGCAGGGAATGGGCGTCTCTCGCTGCTCCGGTTGCGGCGCTTGAGAGGAAGAGGGCTGCGCCGGTCTTCACGACGGGTTGAAAGCCGAGAGAGAGTCTTTCGGCACTCGTCGCGGAGATAATCACCATGACCACGGCCGTTCCGAAGATCACTCTGTCGTCCTCGCGCGACATCCCTCTTAACAAACTGGTTCTGTCCCAGTCGAACGTTCGGCGCATAAAGGCCGGCGTTTCAATCGAGGATCTCGCCGTGGACATCGCCCGCCGCGGCTGCTTGCTTCAGAGCCTTAACGTCCGGCCGGTGCTCGATGCCGACGGCACCGAGACCGGCATGTTCGAGGTTCCCGCCGGCGGCAGGCGCTTCCAGGCTCTTCAGCTCCTTGTCAAACAGAAGCGCCTCGCCAAGAACGCACCCATACCTTGCGTTGTACGCGATCCCGCGACCGCGATCCTCGCCGAGGACGAATCACTTGCCGGGAATGTTCAGCGCGCGCCACTGCATCCGCTCGACCAGTTTCGCGCCTTCCGCGACATGCGCCAGAAAGACATGTCGGAAGAAGATATCGCAGCGGGCTTCTTCGTCGGCGTGAACGTCGTGAAACAGCGGCTGCGGCTTGCAGCGGTGTCCGAAAAGCTGCTCGACATCTATGCCGCAGATGGCATGTCGCTCGAACAGCTGATGGCCTTCACGGTGACGACCGACCATGCGCGCCAGGAGCAGGTTTGGGAAGCGCTTCAGCAATCCTGCAACAAGGCTCCCTTCCAGATCCGCCGCATGCTGACCGAGCGCACGGTGCGCGCCTCCGACAAACGTGTGCTGTTTGTCAGCCTCGACGCCTATGAGCAGGCGGGCGGCGGCGTCAAATGCCATAACGACGACGTCTACATAGCGAGAAGCTGGGCAATCGAAATCGCCGAAGACTAAGCCGCGCAGGAAGGTATTACGCTTTCCCTCCTCGACGAAGACGCCGACCGCAAAGGCGCTGCGCCCGAGAGCAACGCCGCTGAAGGAGGTGCGTGATGAGCATTCCCGATCACGCGCGCGCAAAATTTCGAGACGCTGCTCAGCGCGGCTGCCGATGGCAACCTTGCGCTCATGGAATGCAGGGATGCCGCAACCACCGAGCCGCGCTACGTGATTCGCGCGGTCGGGCGCGACGGAACGGATTTTCGGTTCACGCCCTTCGGCCACCCCGCCGACGCCAATCCCTTCGACGCCTATCTGCCGCTGCTCGAACCCTGACGCATCGGCCTCCCGATCCCGCGCTCCTTTGCCTGTCTAAGCGCGGCGGTTCGCGCGCCAACGGGCGAGCCGTTTCCGCATCGTGTCCGATGCGTGACCCGCGAACCTGAACCGCGCTCGGCCCACAGCCCGTCGCGCAGGACCAGGGGGTGAAGGCAATGTGCAGGGTTCTCAACAGGCATCACGCAGGCGTGCCGGCGGGCGCCGTCTATATCGGCCGCTGCAGCAAGTGGGGCAATCCGTTCCGCATCGGCTCCGACGGCGACCGCGCCGCGGTCATCGCCAGATACGAGCGCTGGCTCGCCGGTCAGCATCATCTCTTGCGCGCGCTCGACGAGCTGCGTGGCCGCAATCTTGTCTGCTTCTGCGCGCCGTGTGCCTGCCACGGCGATCTGCTGCTGCGGCTCGCGAATGCGACGCGGGAGGCGCGCATCGCGTGGTGGCGCGCAATGAAAGCCTAAGCATCCTGAGAGTGAGAGGTTGGCCGGGACGGGTTTGAGCCGGTCGGGTCAAGAGAGAGCGCCCGGCGGCTTGGCGCGTCGAAGCCTCCCGAAGGCGGGGCGAAGACGGACGAGGCCCGCTCCCGCTCTCCGAGGCCCGCTCCATGACAAACACTTCTAACCTCGCAGCCGCCCGCTCGGCTGCGCCATCAATCGCGCCTGCATCGGCCGCTATCGCCCAGGCCGCGCATCTTCTTCTTCCCAATCTCGAACGTGGACGGCGCATCGATGCCACCATCCTGCGCGCCGCCATGGAGACTGTCTTCTGCGCCTCCGACACGACTGGCGCGTGGGACTGGAAGACCGCCTACGACGCCTGCGAGGCGGCGACGGTTCTGTTTCTCCCTAAATTCGGTCCAGCTATCCGCGCCAAGGCTACGTCGCCGGCCACCATGTTGCCGATGCTGTCGCGGATCGCAGCGCTCCTCCCCACCCATACGCGCCGCTCCGAGGAAAGCTAGACCCTCCAGCAATTTTCGACGCCAATCCCACTCGGACTCGCGGCCTGCACGGCAGCGGCTATCACAAACGCGGACCGTGTACTGGAACCTTCGGCCGGCACCGGGCTACTTGCGATCTTCGCCGAACTGGCCGGCGGCTCGCTCGTGCTTAACGAGCTGGCCGAGGCGCGCGCGGCGCTGCTCGACGATCTCTTCCCTGGCGTTGACGTCACCCGTTTCGATGCAGTGCAGATCGACGATCATCTCGACTTGGCGATTGTACCGAGCGTCGTTCTGATGAATCCGCCCTTTTTCCGCTCTTGCGCATGTCGATCGCCGTATGGCCGACGCAACGCTGCGCCATGTCACGTCGGCTCTCGCGCGGCTCTGCGAAGGCGGTCGCCTGGTCGCGATTACAGGAGCGAATTTCGCGCCGGACTATCCAGCATGGAGCGACGCCTTCGTTCGCCTTCAGGAACGCGGCCGCCTCGTCTTCTCCGCCGCTATCGACGGCTCCGTTTATGCAAAGCACGGCACCACGATCGACACGCGGTTGCTCGTCGTCGACAAGCAGCCGGCTGGCGATCCGAACGTCTTTCCGGCGTCGCCGGGAATAGCGCCGGACACGGCCACCCTGCTCGCCTGGGTCACCGAACACGTCCCGCCACGTCTCCCGCTTGCCGCGTCCGTTGCCGCTCCTGCTGCCGCACCTTCAATCCTTCCCCGCACTGTTCGCGCCTATGCCATGCGCCCGTCTTCCGTCGCTGCAATCCCGGCGCCCGAAGGCGTGGAGCTTGTCTACGAAACCGTCGATTGGACACCGTTGCATGTGTTCCTCCAGCCGCTGAAAGTCATATGCTTTTGTTGGATTCTCGCACAAACAAATCGTGAACGAAAGTGTCAAGCAGGGTTTTGTAAGAACCAGCAGCCTGTGTGACTCTTTTGCCGAGTCTCAGAAAACTGCCGGTTATTTTCGAAATTTCATGGTTTTTGGATGAGGTTCGATAAGGGTTCGTTATCGAACCTCATAAACGCCGTTCTGACTTCCAGATGTCACTCAAGCAAATCGTCAGTACACCTGAATAATGCGAAAAATACTATTATTGTCAATAATATGATATTCATGCATCGAGCAATGAAAATACCAACGGGAAAAGGGGTTGGGGGAGGGCTTGACAGGAAACCGGGCGCCATGCACGCGGATGTCCGATGGGACAAGCGGTTTCCGCTGAATTTGCGGGTGGAGGGATTTCTGGAAGCGGTGAAGGCGTCGTGCGAGCGAACCGGGCAGGAGATCGTCCGCCTCATTCATGCCGACGCGCTCATGGCGCGCGGGATCGACGGAAAGAGGAAAGCGTCGAAACTGCCGCAGCTAAAAGATTTGTTGCTTGGCAGGCCGCTGGTTTCGGCGCGGATGATCCAAAGGGTGTTGAAAGTTTCGCCGGAAGGCGCGAGCTACCTGCTCAAGCAGCTGGGGCCGGGACCGCGCGAGGTCACGGGGCAGCGCAGTTATCGGGTTTGGGGGATTTGAACACTTTCTACTCGATAATCGCCAACTCTACTTCGCGAGGACGATATGCGTGGCTTGGTCCGTCGGAACATGCTCGACAGTCCGATATCCCAGAGCGCGAAGATCCAAGCCGCTAAAGAGTGATTCCCCTTCGCCAAGCGCAATTGGAGCAAAAGCGAGGTGAATTTCATCCACGTAGCCGGCCTGAACGTATTGCCTCACAGTCCCGACACCGCCGCCAATCTTAACGTCTTTTGCGCCTGCCGCTTCGCGCGCCTTTTGCAGCGCATCTTCAATGCCGTCGGAGACAAAATGAAAAGTCGTTCCGCCCAGCATCTCGATCGGCGGTCGTGGATAATGTGTCAGTACGAACGTTGGTGCATGATAAGGCGGATTATCACCCCACCAGCCTTTCCATTGATCGTCCAGCCATTCCCCACGAACAGGTCCGAACATATTGCGACCGAGGATGAAGGCACCGAAACCTTCCATTGCGCGTTGGGCGAACCTGTCATCAAGGCCAGTTTCACCGTCCTCTTTTCCCAGCATCTGACGAAAAGTCCGCGTTGGGAAAAACCACTGAAAGACCTCCTCGCCACGCAAGCCAAGCGGGTGATCTAGACTCTGAGCGGTTCCCGCAGCGAAGCCATCAAGCGAGACACTGAACCCGGCAACTTTTACTTTAGTCATTAATTTCTCCATCTGCGCCGTGACTCCGGCGTCTTGGCACCGCTAATGAGATCGACCTCGTAGAGCTGCCCTACCTCCTCCAACGCTCAGCGCGCTGGCCATTTGGTTAAGCAGCTTGGGCCGGGACCGCGCAAGGTCACGGACGATGGATCTATCGCGCGTGTGGGATTTGTTGAAGCGACGCTCCATAAGCCCCACACAAAACGAAGACCGCCCGGCCGGCGGTCTTCCCTACGAAAAGCTGTAGACGCGTTACTTCGCCGGGCAGAGTTTGTCGAGCTTGTCGAATTCTGCCGACACTTCTTGCCCCTCCTTGGACTGAAGATCCACGTCTTCGAGGCCGGCATTCAGCCGGATGAATTCTGGCCCCAAGGTCTTTCCCAAGTCGTCGGCCTGCTTGCTGAGCTGCTCGACCTTGCCGTTATCCTTCGCGCTCCTGGCCTTGTCGATTTCGTCCCCGAGGCCGCCGAGCTTGCAGTAGATTCCGATTTTCGCCTTGTCGGCGCTGATTATCTTCACGACTTTCGCCGCGTCAGCTTTGGTCGGCTTGGGTACGGACTCCTGGGCCCGAACGGACGCGGTTAGGGGGCCGAGAATCGCGAGAATGCAGGCAATCTTGCGTGTCATGAAGGCTCCTCCCAGACAGGAACTTGCGGACAGTCATAAATTCCTGTTTTGGCTGTAGAGTGGCGTTATTGAGACGCGCTGCGGGAGATGCCCCAGGAATCGGGCTGAATTATTTCAGCGAGCTGAAAACCAGGGGAGACCAATCTCAAGGGGCATCTCATGAACGCAGAAGTCGCCGCCTTTCTTGACAGTCTGGAGAGCAGCACCCCTCCGGCGACCGCCGTCCCCTTACTCCTCGCTGTGTGGCACGGACTGCGCGGAGAATGGGAGGCCGCTCACCAGATCGCCCAGGACGATGCAAGCTCCGAAGGAGCATGGGTCCATGCCTGGCTCCATCGCATGGAAGGCGACTTAGTCAATGCCCACTATTGGTATCGGCAGGCGCAGCGGGATGTGGCCGAAGGAGATCTCCGCGAGGAAGGAAAGACCATTGCCGCGTTTCTTCTGAAACGCTGAGTTTCGATGCGGGCCATGTTGTATTGCGCGACATAGATGACTGAGGGTGCGGCACTGAGTGGACATTGCAGATCACCGTGCTGTGCTTATGAAGGCGGCCGGCGGATAGACCGTAAACTGGACCGGAGGAAGGGCTGGACGTTAACCTCGTGGGACTGGTTGCCGCCCCGTGCGACCAAGCCCCTGCCGTCCAAGGTCGCCGTCTCGAACAGCGTGACATGACTTGGGCCTTGGCTGGAGCCAAACCCGAATATTAGCACGTCGCCAACCTGCGGCTCACTGACTTGGGTGCCAAAGTTAAGCCAGGCTCCAGCCTGGAGGAAGCTTTTTGCTTGGTTTTGCGGATCATAAGGTGGCTTGATCCCGGCCATCGCCATGCAGTAAGCGACTGCAAGTCCACTCCAATCGAGGTAACTGCGGACCCTATTCCGGTCAGGTTTGAGCAAATGCTCTATATCTCGGGTCGTGGTCGTGCTCGCCCCGGCCACCTCTGTGCGTTCTATCCCTTCAATCCGCACGGTCCACCGCGTGCATCGGCATCTGCACCGATCCCGCCATTTTCGAGTTCGCGGATCAACGATGCTCCCGTCCGGCGAATAGTTCCTCCCACGTCATGTCGATCCGCATTGGCATCCCCCACATAGGGATCGACGTTGCTTCCCCCTCCGAAGCGGGCTTCGCAGATGGCAACCGTTCGCGCCTGGTCTTGGCTGGAGCCTCTCGCGAGCGCGAACGCGGGACAGGGACGGCCGCTGCACTCACAGGCGTGATCTCTTGACCGGCGCCTCTTGGGCGTCAGCGTCGGTGGCCTTCCCTTCGCTTGCAGCGTACCAGCATTGTTGCCCTTCATGCCCTGGCACCCGCAGCCGCCACTTTGGATAAGATCCGGGACGCGGACCTTACCGCGTTAGCCGAGGTAAAATATTCTGCATGGGCTTGCACCGATAGCGGGGCCAGCATGGCGGCGATGAGGAGAACTCTCATGACTTTGGCTCACAGCGAGGGGCAACCTCGGGATCCGGATGGCCCGTGCAGCGGGCCGCTCAAATTTGCACCTAGAGTCTGCAAAAAATATGGTCTAGAGTATAGAATTCAATCCGAAGAGATGATACGTGAGGTGCCGTGAGAGACAAAGATCGGGATTTGGCGAATGCGGTTCCTGGTGGTGCTGGTAAGCATGGGTGCGGCGCTGACGCTGATTGGTGCGTCGGGCCTCATGAATTGGGTCTTCATGACCTCGCTCGGCAAGAGCGATTTCGACCGGCACATTCTCGGCGCGGTGAGCGTCGCGGTTACGGCCTTCATCGCGCTTCTTCCGACACTTCTGGTCTGGGCCTGGCGCGAGCGCCGGCCGCTCTATGTTATCGCCGGCGTGCCGGTCTTTCTCGCTTTCGCCGCCTTCTTGCTGTCGTCGGCGGTCGGCTTCGCGAGCCGCAACCGGGGCAGCCTTGATGAAGACAGGCTACTCATCACCGCACGTCTTCTGGACGTGAGGAGCGAGATTGAGGCTGCCGCGATGGCTCTGAAGGCGCTCGAAACAGTCCGGCCGTTCGCGGCCGTTCAGGAATCCCTGCGCGGGCTCGAACAGGACCGCCGCTGGCAATCTTCCAAATCCTGCGAGGCGGCGACCGTGGATGCCTCGCGTTCTTTCTGCAAAGACTATTTCGAGGTGAAGGCGGAAGCGGCGAAGGCAAGCGAGCGCGAGCGCTTAACCGAGCGCATCGCCGAACTCCGGCGCGAGCGCAGCCGCCTTGAAGACACAGGCGCGGACCGTGAAGCCGACGATCAGGCGGCGGTGCTCGCGCGGCTGTTGGGATTACCCGCAAGCGAAGTCGAGCGCGGCTTGATGCTGTTTCTCGCGGTTCTGGTCGAGATCGGCGCAGCTTTCGGACTCTACTTCGCAACCGGTCATGTGCGTCCCGGCTTGCTGCGCTATGACCATGACCGGCGGGAAAAGAGGTTGACCGTCATCGACGGCGTGGATTCCGCTCGCGGGAATCGGGCTGCATCTACGCCGCTGAAGCAAATCGCGGGGCCTGTCGGTCAGCCGGGGCCGAGGCGCGTGCCGCGTCTCAAACACAGTTGAAGGAGGGGGATAAACGCATGGGCTATGTGGTGCCCTTCATGAACGGCAAAGGCGGAACCGGCAAGTCGGTGCTCGCGCGCGCCTATGCGGTCGAGGCTGCGCGGGCAGGGGCGTCGGTGCTGATCGCCGATCTCGACGATATTCAGCGCACGTCGAAGCGCTGGGCGGATCATCGCAAAGCGAACGGGCTTCAGCCTCCGATCCGCGTCGAGGTGGCGACGCCACGCCTGGCCTACGACATGGCGGATCGATCCGATGTGCTCGTAATCGACGCGCCGGGATGGACCGACCGGGAGAGCCTGAAAATGGCGTCCTGGTCGACCTTCTGCGTCATCCCCTCCCGCGCCAATCGCATGGACGACCTTTCGGAGACGGTGCGGCTGCTGCACGCGATCAAGGCGCAAGGGATCGAGGATTGGCGTTTCGGCGTGGCGCTCAACGCGCTGCGCGCGGCGTCGGCCCAGCACGATGACAGCGACGCGCGCGCCTATCTC
>Ga0126371_10007075_pt1 | contig 10016 bp, 6 predicted proteins | sample PanSoiMetaPlot_4_FD_110145 | JGI IMG/M metagenome (GOLD analysis project Ga0126371, IMG submission 110145) | Tropical forest soil microbial communities from Panama - MetaG Plot_4 | ecosystem: Environmental > Terrestrial > Soil > Tropical forest > Bulk soil | place: Panama | collected 2016-02-17
ACAGCTAGCAAGAACAGTTTTTTCGTGATTCCTCCCGCAGACCGGGCGAGGGCGAGAAGCGTGGCTTTAGCGTTTTGCGGAGGGATAAGATAAGAAGAGTGTGAAAATCTCAAAATTCCGAGCGATCCAGGTGCTTTCTTAGAAAAGCAGATTCCTTGCTTCGCTCGGAATGACAGCGTGGTGCAGGCGCGCTTGCGGGTTTTTATAGTTTTTCGGCGATGCAAAGATAGTGGGTGCAGAGGAAGGGCACGCGCGAGAACAAATGAAACAGAAAAGGGGAAACGGCTCCGAGGATGCGGCCAATCGGGGGAGCGAGCGTGAGGCGCCAGAAACGCAGCGTGCATCCGGGCAGCAACTCCTGGATTTCACTGCGGCCGATCCCTTTGACATTTTTGTTTCGAGGATTATCGAACATGAAGTCGTACCAGACCAGGCGGCCACGACGGCGCAAAACACGGAGCATCTCGGAAGCAATGGTTTGCTTGATCTTGGCGTCGAGCACCGAAGTCAGCACCATCGATTGAAAAACGAGGTCAAAACATTCATCGGAAAAAGGAAGGCGCGCTGCATTGGCCAAGTAGAACCCAACATTGGGACTCAACTCCTTCGCGGAGCGCACGGGGTCTTCGAGAAGGTCAATTCCGAAACAGGTTCTGGGCTTGGCGCCGAAGTCGAACAGATACCGGAGCAGAGTGCCGCCGCCGCATCCCACGTCGAGAATCTTCATGCCCTCGAGCGAGCTCACGTTCAGTTGACGAAGTGCGTGGATGAGTACAGCCGTGCGGTCATAATACGCATAGCGTCCGTACAGATTGAGGTGCGGTATCCACTCCGAGACCGGCGCCTCTTTCCGCTGCGCGAACACGGTTCGTATTCGCCGAACTTCCTTCTCGAGGTCTAATACTTCGCGCGTCATTTCCATTTTCCGCTCTGCTTTACCTTTGCGAAGCATTCGTTATAGGGGAGTGACGAGTGCCCTCGAGTCCGTGTAAATGACCGCTCCCGACAACCACGCAGACGCCTGATAACAAAGGGAGCAATCCAAGCAGGATATTCCGCGTATTCTACCGAATTGATGGCATGAGAGGCGAGCGGATCGTCGCCGGTTTTTGAAAAATTCATTTTCTCTTAACAATCCAGCCTCTGCCCTGGCGTTATGGTCGCGGAGCTTTATTTCCTCCGAGGCCCGCCGTGCTACGTTGCATATTTGTCGGCTCGCCGAACCGGTTCACCATGCTGCTGGTTCATTGGCTCTCGTTACACACGGATCTTCGGGGGGTAGTGAAGAACTCTTCGGCTTATTGGAGCTGGAGTCTCAAGGGCAGGGTGCAATTTGCAAAAAAACGCCTGAAGCGCGTCGGGCTGCTGAAGACCTGCGACGAATCTCTTTACTATCTTCTGATCCAAAGGAAGTTTTTGGGCTCTGCAGCAAATGCGGAGGGCCAGGCCAAGCTGATCGATTTTTACACTAGCCAGTATGGCTCACCGCATTGGCAGGGGGACTCCCTCCAAACAGACAGTGTCAATGCTCCCGCGGCGGTCGAGTTTGTTCGGCAGCGGCAGCCGGACTTGATTCTGTCCATGTGCGTCAACGATTTCTTTGGCCGAACGCTGCGCGAGATTCCCCGGCTTGGCTGTTTTCTCTGGCACGAAGGCATCACCCCGGAATATAAGGGGCTCTATTCTCCGTTCTGGGCCATCCACAATCTCGAGCCCAGCATGCTCGGCTATACCGTTTTGCGCATGAACCATCGCTATGACGACGGGGAGGTTTTCGCTCAGGGGCCCGCGAGAGATGTCGATCCTCGCTCGGATTCACCTGCCTACATTGGCCACAAAGCGGTCTTAGACAGCTTGCCCGCGGTGAAAGAGCTACTTAGAAAGCTTGAAAACGGGACGGCTGCGCCCATCTCCACGGTCCATCGCAAGTCAGCAAGCTACACCTATCCGGGCTTTTCGGACGGGTTGCGCCTTGCGGTGCGGCGGAAACGCATGAAGGCGGGAGATGCACGGCGGGAATCGGCTGAACATCTACCGTCTGAAAATGCTTGATTCACTGGTGTGACGTGTTAGGCGGACCTCCAAAGGATTGATCAGTGGTCCATGCGAACCCCTCCATCAATCCTGCTTGCTGAAAGCGTTGGAGGCAGGAAGCCAAAAACTGCTCGGCGCTCATCCACTTCTCTTGAAAATCTTTTTGCTTCTTCGCGGAATTCCAAAAGACTTCATTAATCGCGGAAGGCACGGCCAGTGGTTCGATCGGGTCGTGCCACAATATGGCAACGCCACCCCAGCCATACTTTCTGCTTTCGGCGAGAACCCGGTCCGCCAATTCCTGAGGATCCTTCCCCAAAGAGCGCGAGGCCGCGTGCAGCCCTTTATCCATGAGAACCAGAGGGATTTCGAGGAATTGATGCGGCCGTGCGTTCTCGAAGTCATAAGGGGGAAAAGCAAAACTGGCGCCGTTGCGGAAGCCGACCTGCTCGGAGAAGCCGAGTGTGGAATCGCACAGCAGCCCGGCGCGGCTGACCTCTGCAAAAAGATGCTGAAGTTCGCCGAACCGCAGCCAGTGCTGGCGGCCTGCCAGCGGCATGGTCCCGGTACGCTGGCGCAGAGCCTGGGCCTCGGCTCGCAGAGTTCTGTCCTCCATGAGGCTGCTGTAAGAGCCGTGGACACCAGCGGGGAATCCCTTTTTCGCGGCCGAGGAGAGAAGAGGGGAAATCTGTTCGAGTGAGTAGTTCGCGTCGCGCCGATGTCCACGGCGGGGAACCACAAACAGCGTGGAGCGAAAGTCGTGTTTCTCGCCCGCCTCGAGCAGGGCCGGCAAAAAGTCTCCGACACGATCGCCACGAGCAAGCTGAAGTAACATTGTCAGATTGTCAGAAAAATAAGACCAACTCCCGTGTGTCCGCGCCGCAATTCCGAGGTTTTTGAGGACCCGGAGCATTGCGGAAGATCGATCCACAAAGTAGAAGTCCACGTCGTGGGAGCTGATGACGATATGTTGTGTCCAGGTAAGCGGAGACGGCGCCGGAGGCAACGCCTCCTTGGTGTTTCCATGAACCAAAACGTTTTGCATCCAGGCCATCAGCATGCTGGCGTGAGGTTTGTGAGGCGAAACACCGCTACGGGTGAAAACCATCTCAGAATACGGAATGCGGCCTACGCTGTCGCGCTCCACGATGTCCAGTTCATAGCTGCTGGAAAGCCACAAGAACAACTCTCCAAGCCAATCCGGGTTACCGCTGGCAGCGTCAATGCCAAAGGCGAGTAGAAACTCCTCGCCTGCATAATGTTGCCGAATCAGCATCCGCTTCCACCCCTCCAGGAAGCGAACGTCTTTGTATCTGGCGGGAATATGCAATTGGGATTGCTGAAAAGGCGGCAATGGTTCAGCGCCGTAAACGCACCGCACGGCAGTGCCGTCATTTCCAGGTTCTATAACCTGGTAATCGTAAATGGCGGCGAAGATTCTGAACGCGTAGGAAATTCTCGGCCGTATTGCAGCGCTTACATCGGCGCCAAATCGCAGGGAAATCCGCCGAGGTCCGGCCGGGCCATCAGGAATGATTGCTTTCGTAGAGCCGTCCTCGATCGTAGGGGGCATGGGATCCGATGGCAAAATGAACCTTCTTACGTTTCCCGCATTTAGGGAGCGAGTCAATATGCTGAGTGTCTTCTGTTAATTCCCGATGAAGGCTTTGTAAAGCGAAGCACCGAAGGGGGAAATCGTCAGGGCAGTTCCAGGCGAAACCCGCCGCGGTTACAAGGTTTCGACGTCCACGTTAATGGTATACGCCGGGGAGTTGGTTGTGTTTACGGTGAGGTTTATGGGAGTGCCAGGGACAGCTTGAAGAATAAAGGTGAAAGGCAACTTCGCGCCGTTAGTGCTGAAGGAGAGTGGCGCGCCGGTGTCCTGAGAGTTTGGACCGGAGATGTCCGCATAGTCAAGGCGGACTTGCAGTGTGGCACCGGCGGCGGGAGAAGTCTCGACGACATAGCCGGTCACACGAAACAAACCAGTGGACGTGTAACCGCTCGCGGGAGTCGTGTAGAGGGTGTAAGGGCCGAAATTGCCCGTTAGATTGGCGCCATCGCCGAACAGAATAACCGGCATGCCGTGGCCGCTCTTGAGCGCCACGCCCTGATAGTTTACGAGCGGGCCGTTATTGGCGAAGACCACATTCCAGCAGCTACCGTTGGCCGAGGCCAAACAGGTGTTGCCGGTGCGGTCGGTCGAGATGCCGCCGCCATTGGCGCCAAATAAATCGATGTGGCCGTCGGTGTCTAGGTTCAGTACTGCCTGCGTCTGGCTGTTAGAGAGCGTTACGATTTCAAATTGCCCATCGGTGTTTTCCAAGAACTCCGTTCCCGCCTGATTTTGCTGCGCCGCTGCACCTGAACTGCTGAACCACACAGGCGCGGACCAAGTTGGGCCCGCGGTGAAGGTGACAGCGTTCAAGGCGGAGTTCCACTGCATGATGGAACTCTGTCCGGGTGGAGTTTCCGGCAAACAGACCGTGGAGCCATCGGGATTAATCTGATTCACGGATTGCCCGGTCGGACACTTCACCGCAGAAACCAGAGGTGCGTTGGGCGCGTTTGGATATTGCACGAAAATAAAGTTGTACGGCCCGGGGGTGGTGGAATTGACCCACCCCAGCAAGTCTCCCGCCTGGAAGGGGGAGCCGATTGGCCGGGAAAAGACATAAGCTGCGCCTACCGAAATATTCAAAGTCGTCTGCGTTCCATTCAATTGGATGGCGGTCACGGTAAAGGCTGCAACAGGAGTGGAGGCCGGTTCGTACAACACGCCGAAGTATCCCGCAGCCGTCGCCCGAACCGGAGCAGGGGAGTTTGTGACCGAGAACGAGGAAATAGTTTGAGCCGTCAGACGGGGCGCGCTGAACAGCAGAGTCGCTGCAACCGCAAGGAAGACGAGTCTCATCCTTTAATAAGGGTCCCTAATAGAGTTTCGTGCCGATCGCATCGACGGCTGGCCCACCCTCCATACCTCGGCAGAAAAGAGATTGTAGTGTTGCCGGGGAGGTGCCCTTCCGTGATGAGCGCAACGTGAAAATTGATGCAGCTTTGCGTTAAGGCAAATTTGCTTTAAACAGTAACCCATAAAACAAAAATCCGGAATATTACAAAAACTTATTCTACTTTTACGAACCCTGTCATCCGCGAGCAATGTTCAGGCCAGATTCTGGGGAGATATGGGGCGTCCCCACCTCTGGGGAGTGGGTTCATATCCTTGAAGAGGAGCCTTCATGAAGAAAATGCTTGTTTCCCGCAGCAGCTTGCTTGCAGTTCTTGTTTTGACTTTACATTGCATCGCGGCCGTACCGACTCTGGCTACTACACCTAACCCTGTTCCTCACCTAGACCCGGTTGTTCCAGCATCCACGGCCCCCGGCGGGCCAGCCTTCACAATGACCGTGACAGGCACAGGCTTTGTTTCGGGGTCAAGCGTGCTTTGGAACGGCGGAGCGCGGACCACTACTTTTGTAAGCTCTTCCAAGCTAACGGCTGCGATACTGGCATCCGACATCGCCACGGCTGGCACAGCGACCATCACGGTTGCAAACCCCGGCCCGGGCGGGGGAACGTCCAATACGCAGTTTTTTCAGGTTACTTTCGCCACCGCGCAACAAAACTGGACGAATAAAGATGTAACGGGCAGTATTCCGCTGACTTCCGTTGTGGCGGGCGGTGATTTTAACAACGATGGCAAGTACGACCTGACTGCGGCAATTGGGCCGACGGTCTGGGTTTCGCTTGGGAAGGGAGACGGAACCTTTCAAGCGGGAATTCCCAGCGCGGGCCCGTCGGGATCAATCACACAAATCAATGTCGCTGACGTGAACGGAGACGGCAAGCTGGATCTCATTGTCAGCGGTTCAAAGAACGCGACGACGTTCTTCGTTGCGACTATGATCGGAAACGGAGACGGAACATTCCAGGCGCCGATCGAGTCCGACTTTGCCGGCATTCACACCCCGCAAAACGTAATGGCGGCGGATCTTAACGGAGATGGCGTTCTGGACCTGGCTTTCGCGTCGGGGATGAACGTGCAGACGCTTGTGGGAAATGGAGATGGCACATTTCATCTAGGTCCCAGCACGGTGCTCAATCAGATCCCCCTGAGCGTCGTGGCGACAGGTGATTTCAACAAGGACGGAAAGGCCGACCTCGTGGTTACAGTTTATGATCTTTTCACCACGGGATTTGATTTCGTGGTCCTGTTGCCTGGCAATGGAGATGGAAGTTTCGGGGTCGAGCAGATGGTCAATGGCTCTGGAAGTTCTTTCGTTGGCGCAATAACTGCGGCCGTTGGCGACTTTAACGACGACGGCAACCTTGACATTGCTACAGGCATTCAAACCGCGGGTCAAACAGTTGAGGGATTCATCCAGATCGCGCTAGGCAATGGAGATGGAACTTTCCGAGCTGCCCCTAGTGTTCCTAATGTTACGCGTGTAACGACGCCGCTGCTGGTTGGTGATATCAACGGCGACGGGAATCTGGATCTGATCACTGGTGGACTTGGATACTTTGGGCAGGGTGACGGGACGTTTCCCACGTTCTCGGGAACCTCGCCTAACCCCAACACTTATGTGCTGACAGGCGACTTTAACGGTGATGGGAGTCTCGACCTGGTTAGCGAAGAATATACCATCGATGGGAGCTCCGTGCTTGCGGCCGTGGGGCTGACCCTGCAAGCTCCTCCCGCGCCAGACTTCACTGGCATCATCGGACCATTCAACTCAATTCTCGTTCCGGGGAGCAGCGTGTCCATCACGGCTACTCTTCACGCGCTCTACGGATTCACCGGAGACGTAGTTGTAGGAGCGGCGGACCTGCCTCCAGGCGTCACGCCGAGCTACAATCCCGTGGTCGTGAAGGGGGGATCCGGATCCACAACGATTACACTCACGGCCGCAACGAGCACTCCGCTTGGCAACTACACGATTGCTTTGACGGGAAATCGCGGCAGCATCACGCACACAGCGAACGTCCCGATTACTGTTGCCAGCTCCGTAGCCGACTGGACGAGTACGATTATGTCCAGAGTCGCAAATACAACTCCGGGCGGAACAGCCAGCTACTCGATAACCATTACGCCGCTGAATGGAGTCTCGAGCGGTAATGTTATTCCCAGTGTGGATGGCTTGCCTCCAGGAGCCACTGCGACATTTAATCCTCCAACTGTTCCTGAATCCGGTGGCACGACGACTCTCACGATACAAACCGCTTCTACCACTCCTCAGCCGCAGGTTTACACGATGACGGCTATGGGGACGGATGGGATCTTTACCCATAGCGGACCCTTGTATCTCGGGGTTAGCGCCAGCGGCGGGGACTTCACAGGCTCCATCACGCCTACCCAAGCCACGACGGCTGCTGGGGGAAGTGTGACGTATACTGTGAACTTGAGCCCGCTAAATGGCGGGGCTGGAGATGTCACTCTGACTGTACAGGGCATCCCAGGAGGGGCTATTGGAGCATTTCAGCCTGACGTTATTAATGCGAGCTCAGGGAGCAGTACTCTAACCGTGACCACTTCTCTCGGCACAGTGCCGGGGACCTATCCTCTTACTGTTGTTTCAACCGGAAGCGGCGTAATGCACCTGACCTACCTTACGTTGGTGGTCACCCCCTGAACCAGGTGGGAATAATGAATGATCGAACGGCATCTCTGGGCAAGCATCCCAGAGATGCCCGCCCTTATTTCCAGTCGAGAGGGAAATGACAAATCGAAGCGCTCCCTCCGCAGGCTTGCTGCTGCCTGTTCTGGGGCGGAGAATCCAACACGAACTTGCCTTTGGCCTAGTCGGTTTTTTTTCACTTGCCGTGCTTGGGCTCACGAGTTATTTGCCTGGAAGTAGTTCCCAAACCGCTGGAAGTGCCGTTCAGTTTCGCGACAGCCTGATTCGACAAGAACCGCTTCCCGCCGCTTCGGCCAGAACAGACCGGTACGTCTCGCCCCAAGGCTCTGATTACAACGACGGAACACAACAACATCCCTGGGCCACGATTACCCACGCTGGCTCGCTGGCCACGCCGGGGACGGTTGTCCACGTTCTAGCCGGAACATATAAGGAGGCCGTCGTTACAGGCGCTCCCGGAAAGCCGGGAGCAAGGATCATCTACATCGCCGATGAGGTATGGGGCGCCGTAATCTTAGCGCCCGGGCGCGACGGTTTCGCGTGGAGGGATACGGGAGACTATACCGATATCGTAGGGTTCGAAGTAGCCGGCAGCCGCTGCGGAGGAATCGGCCTGGGCGCATCCTTTCAACGGGCTGTCTCCAATCATGTGCACAATTCCGCTGTTGGATGCGGTAGCTCGGACGGCGGCTCCGGGATCAACGACTTCAATTACGCGTCTCAGGGAAACGACATTCTGAACAACTACATCCATGATGTGGGAATCAACGAACCCTCCTGCGGCCAGCCCCGGCACAACTACATTCAGGGCATCTATCAGGCAAACGCGGGAGGACACATCGACCACAACGTTAGCGTCAACAACTGCGGTTGGGGCATTCACTTGTGGCACGCGGCCACTCACGCGAGCATCACAAATAACACGGTGGTGGGGAACAAAGCCGGGGGGATCGTCATCGGGTCCGGAGACGCACCATGCAGTACGGTCGGGTGTCCCGGGGGAAATGATTTCACTACTGTGATCAATAATATTGTGGCTTTCAACGGCAACCCTGCTTCAGGCGGATGGGGCCTGGGAGAGACCTCCCAGTTTCCGGGCAGGACGGGCGTCCACAATGGATATAGACACAACCTCAGTTTCCAAAACGTATCCGGTGATTTCTATTTGTCTGCAAGTCTGAGTTGCAAGAACTGCATCACACAAAAGGATCCGCGGTTTGTCTCCATGGCCTCCGGTGACTATCGTCTGCAGGCCGGTAGTCCGGCAGTCAGCGCGGGTCAATCCATGGAAGGGTCTTCTGCAAAGCCCCCGGATATCGGCGCCCTTCCAGCCGTGAATTAACAAGGCTTTTTCTTCCAGCTTGAGTGCGAATTTTCCCTGGCATTCCGGGGGGCTTGCTCTCCAGCCCATTTGCGCGATTGGGAAAAGCGAGAGAGCGAGTTCCGATACAACGACGATGAGGGCGGGCGAGAATTGGGTTTTTCCGTCGGCGTCCAGGAAGGAAAAGGACGTACCGGATCGATTGACGCAAGCAAACCCCAGGAATAATTCGAGCGATCGTGGTGCGGCCGCGGCTTGGATCAGAGATACTGCGGGAGGGCGAAGACGCAATGCCGTGGTTGGATCTCCCCTGACAGCTTCCCCGGTATCGAAGCCATCGGAAGCATCGAAGAAATTTTTGAACAGTGGATTCTGGTAGTCGCCTTCGAATACATGGAAGGTGAACTGATTGCCGATGTGCTCGATGTCAGCCTTTTGAGGAAAACTAACTCCGGGGGACGTGTCGCTTCGAACTTCTTAGGGATGAGTCCGCATGTACTCTTGTTGGCAAGCTTCTAGTCGCAGAACCAGCCAAGAGAAAACAGTTCGACATCCGAGCAGAATACAACGCATCATAGTTCGTCTTGAAAATTCCGTTACGGCTAAAGACGATTGCGAATTCTTCTGCTCAATCTTTACTATCCGCCGGACACTTCGGCCACGGCAAAAATGGCGCAAACCGTCGTGGACGCCGTTTCCGTTCATCACCGCGTCGACGTGCTTTGCGGGAGGCCATCATACGACCCCACGGAGCGGCGTCCCTGGCGCCTTTATCAAACCGAGAGTAACGGCCTCGTCCGAGTCATCCGGGTTGGCTCCACTGCCTTTCCGCGCTTCAACATGAAAAAGCGCCTGCTGAATTACTTGAGCTACGTCTGGCTCGCCGTTCCTCGCGCCATTTTTCTCGATTGCGACGCCGTCTTGGCCATGACGGACCCCCCCTTCCTGGGAATCGTGGGAGCGTTCGTGGCCTTGCTGAAACGAAAACCCTACGCCTACAACATCCGCGACCTGTATCCGGA
>Ga0126371_10007077_pt1 | contig 10014 bp, 11 predicted proteins | sample PanSoiMetaPlot_4_FD_110145 | JGI IMG/M metagenome (GOLD analysis project Ga0126371, IMG submission 110145) | Tropical forest soil microbial communities from Panama - MetaG Plot_4 | ecosystem: Environmental > Terrestrial > Soil > Tropical forest > Bulk soil | place: Panama | collected 2016-02-17
ATCGAACCAAAACGCTCCGCCAAACGGACTGTGGTTGTCGAAAAATGGAGGCCCCGGGCGGAGTCGAACCGCCGACCTGCGGTTTAGGAAACCGTTGCTCTATCCGTCTGAGCTACGGGGCCACGGTGACGAATTCATTATCGCACGGTGTTAAGGCGTTGCGGTCCGCAGCGAGTAGCTCGTGGTAGGAGCCGTGCGAAAAAGCAAGTTATCTTGCGTCCTCGCGGCGGTCGAAGTCATCGATAACAGCGGGGAGCGATCTATGCCACTTGTGAGAATTTCGATTCCGGCCGGAAAATCTGAATCTTACCGCGTTCAAATCAGCAAGCAGATCTATGACGCCATGGGCGAGGTCCTTCAAATTCCCGAAGGCGACCGCTTTCACGTGATCACCGAGCACACGGGCGGAACACTGGTCGCCGATCGCGGCTTCATGGGAATGAATAGGACGGCGGATTTTATCTTGATCCAGGTTTTTCTTTCGCGCGGCCGCACTACCGACGTCAAGCAAACGCTCTATCGGAACATTGTGGATCGGCTGTCGAAATCGCCGGGCATTCCTCCCGACGACGTGATGATCGTGTTGACGGAAGTCGGGCTCGAGGATTGGTCGTTCGGACGCGGAGAGGCACAGTATGTCCTCAATCCTCCGGCTTGGGCGAAGAATGAAAAGGTGCCTGCTTAAGGCGATTCCATGGGTTCGTTCTTCGAGAAGTCCCCTACACTTTTGATCAAAAAAAAGACCGCCTTCGAACTGTGCGAAGGCGGTCACCCAAACACGAGTAGGTTGCCTTCCCGTGCGTAGGGGAGGCAGTCTCACTCGTACACCTACGAGGAAACTTCACCGCATATGCACCCTCGAAGATGGCCTGCTGAAATGCCCAAGGAGCCAAGTGGGGGGCTTGGACTGCGCGGCATCCTCTTTATTGTTCTGGCGAATGAGAAGGGCGTGCGTAGGCACACACTTCGCAATGTTGAGTTGCGATGGGGTGATGCGTACTTCCGGATCACCTTATCCGTCGAGACTGAGCGAACTTGATGGTAATGACGCTGCAAATTTCGGCGAAGGGTGCGATGAGAGTCTCGTGAGAGTCTGAGATGTTCTCCATGAAGACAACAAGGATTCGTTTGTATTGAGAAGCGCGCGGTGCGGAACGATCTCCGGCAAGTGTGTAACGCAAGCAGACGTCCATACAGGATTGTTTCATTTCTAGGACACATCCACATCCGAGCGGCCCTTCGATGGCGCTCACTGCAAGAGGGTTGTTATTGAGTGATCAAAAAATAGTTCTCTGCGAACGATCGTCGGAAGAAGTGGCAGGCCAGTGGGACTAACTCAGTGGCGTGTCGATTATCGATCAAATTAAGCGCGAGTGTGAGCGCGGAAAAACGCCAAAGAATTTTCGGAAAAAAACTTCCTGCAAAATTTTCGGACAAATGAAATGACCTCGCTCGATCCGCGACGGCGTGATGTCAAAACTTTTTGGCGTGCAACGGACGATTTCTGTGTTTGATGAGCGACGGGGATTAGGTCTCTGTTCGTTAACAAACAAATTCATCGCCTGCGGCCCATCGTCGTACAAAAATTCGTCTGCGCGGTTTTGGATCGTGGGTTCGTGGCCCTTAGTACATTGTCCTTCGGTAACTTCGTTTGAGTCTGAAAACAAGCGAGACTATTGCTCCACATTGAGCAGTCCTTAGGCCCTCCCCCCAAAAACTTAAGACTGCAGGAGGAACAGTCTCGTGAAGGGTCGTCTCGCGATTGGGGTCGCACTGCTAGCAACGATTGCTTACGCAAAGGATCAGAAGACATTTCATCACGGCAAGCTGCTTCAGATGGAGTCGGTGGCTTGCGGAGTGGATGAAAACAGCGGAAAGAGTTTTGCCGGCGAGATGCTGGGCACGGATTCCGCGCACAAGAAGACGCACGAGTTGCTCTGCCAAGAGTACGTGCTGCAATCCGACAAGGTGATCTACCGCATTCGTCCACGGGATGAGAAGCACCCGGTGCTCTTGCCTGTTGGAGCCGAAGCGCAGTTCCGCATGCAGAAAGACAAGATGGTCCTGCGCGTGGAGGATCTGGACGACAAGGACCGCGATTACGTGGTGGTCTCGATGACCCCGCGTGAGGAAAGCTCGCCTGAAAAGGCTTCTCTGAAGTAAGTCGAACATTTTGACCGTTGGAACCGCAGCCCTTCCCCTTCAAGTTTTACTGGCACACGGCGGTTCCACCGGGCAGATCGTAACGGCAGACGTAGCGAAAACCGCTAGCGTCACGTCGCCCGTAGCCCCACACTCTCAGTTTCAAGGCTGTTCCCTCCACGCTCGACACTTCCACGAAAACATGGTCGTTCTGCTGCAGATGAACAGATTGTTCGTCTGGAATCAGTGAGGACATCTGTACTTTGTCGAGAACCAGCACGTCGCGGGCCGGATCCACTGGAAAAACCATCGCGCGTGACGTCTTCTTGTTCACGTAGTCGTTCACAATGATGAAATCATTGCCGGACCATGCTACGGCAACACGCCCCACATAGTCGTAAAGCTTGCGCACTTTTCCTGTTGTGACTTCTTCCAGCACCAGCGTTCGAAAAACGCCCTGAAAATTCGTTGGCAGCGGCAGAGTGTTCGACGCTACGGACGACGAACCGACCATCGGGAGAGTGCATTTCTTTGCGGTCGGGAAAAACTGTGAACGGTTCGGCCGAGGCGCGAGGGAGTAGTAGCGCAAACAAAAAGATCCCGATAAGGTAGCCAAGGGGGGTTCTCATAGCAAACGCTCCACTCATATTGCAACGCACTGTTGGACGTAGTGCGGTGAAACGTCTCACAATGAGTCGTTACGCCGGTGCAAGGACGGGAAGTAACTAATGAACTCTCAATACGGGAATTATCCTTCAAACAGGTAGGATCACTTTTCCACTCTCCGTGGTACACTCTCGCCTACCCGAAATGAATTTCGGGTGCCCGAATGGGCGCTTCCCCAGAAAGCCGCCAGGTGCAACCAGTCGTTGCAACGAACCGTGGCGGCTTTTAATTTTTCCTTGGAATTATCCTGGTTGGGTTCGCGAGCTTTAGTCGCATGGCCGTAACCCTCACGCGAACTACTCCAGAAGTGTTCGGCCGTCACTATTCTGCGATCGACGACACCTGCAACTTTACTAACTGTGAAGCAGGTGGTTGCAGAATCGCGAACTGGGGAAGTTCGCCACGGAACATCGCAACCTCGTCGCAATTGTGCAGGCGCGGGCAGCGGAGGCAATCCTTGTAGAGCTTATCGGGGATGTCTTCGCGCACTGCCACGATAAATCCTATGCGCGCGAAAAAGCTCGGAATACGAGTAAACAGGCAGACGCAGGTTACTTCCTGATGATTCGCTTGCTCCAAAAGTGCTTCCATCAGGAACCGCCCGGCGCCGTTGCCCTTCACGTCGGGGTAGACCGCGATCGAACGGACTTCGGCGAGGTGCGGACCATAGAGATGCAGAGCGCCGCAACCAACAATTCGTCCGTGGTCTTCGACGACGACAAAGTCGCGGATGTTCTCGCAGATTTCGGGCAAGGTCCGGGGCAGCAGGGTGCCATCACCCGAATAGCTTGCGATCAGGTCGTGGATCTGCTGCGCATCGCGCAACAAAGCTTCACGCGTGTGCATGGACGTCACCTCGAAGAAGAGCGATGCGCTGTTCTGCCCGTTGAATCGCCTGCTTGACTGACGCGCGCGCAGTACCGCCCTCGACGTTGTGGATCGAGAGCACGGCATCGAGCGTCAGGCACTTCGGAAAGTCTCTATCGAAAGCGGAGTGGATCTGCTGTAGATCGGAGGGTTGCAAATCCTGCAGTTCACAGCCGCGCTCGACGCACAGCTTCACGGCCTTGCCAACTGCCTCGTGCGCGAGGCGCGACGGGACACCCCGATCGACAAGGTAGGTGGCGGCTGCCCAAGCATTCATGAAGCCCGATTGCGCCGCCTGCTTCATGCGGTCGTAATCGAATTCGACGACCTTCATGAAACCTGTCACGAGCAGCGCGATCGAAAGGATCGTCTGGGTCGCGTCGAATAGAGGCTCTTGCGTCTCCTGCATGTCTTTGTTGTAGGCGAGCGGGAGACCTTTGACCGCAATGAGCAGAGAGGTGGCGGCGCCAATGATTCGTCCGGCTTTACCACGGACAAGTTCCAGCAGGTCGGGATTTTTCTTCTGTGGCATCGCGCTGCTACCCGTAGAAAACGCCTCGGGAAGTGAGACGAATCCGTACTCCTGCGTGGAAAAGAGGATCAGTTCCTCGGCCCAGCGACTCAAGTGGAGGGCGAGTAGAGATAGAACCTGCACAAACTCGAGGACAAAATCGCGATCGCTGGTGGCGTCCAGACTGTTGGCGGTTGGCGCGTCGAATTGGAGATCGGCGGCGATCGCCGAGCGATCAAGAGGAACCGTGGCCCCAGCGACAGCCCCTGACCCTAACGGGCACACATTCAGCCGGCGACGGCAATCGGCCAACCTGTCGGAATCGCGCAGAAACATCTCGACGTAAGCAAGCAGCCAGTGGGCGACCAGCACGGGCTCGGCACGCTGCAGATGCGTGTACGCGGGCATCGCTGCGTCGCCGGACTTCTCCGCTCGAGTTAGGAAGGACTGAATCCAGTCGACGAGAAGCAATTGCAACTGATCAATCGCGCTGCGCACGTAAAGGCGCAGATCGGTGGCGATCTGCTCGTTCCGGCTGCGTCCGCTGTGCAGCTTGTAACCCGTTTCGCCAATTAGCGAAACGAGTTGCTTCTCAACGAAGTGATGAACGTCCTCGGCCTCGTCGTCTTTCAAGAAAGATGGATCGGCCTTGGTTTTGTCCCCGATCTGTTCGAGGCCACGGACGATTTCGGCAAGCTCTTCCGACGACACGATACCCGCATGCTCGAGTGCCCGCGCGTGCGCGCGGCTAGCTTCGAGCTCGAACGGCAGCAGGATCTGATCAAAGGGAAAAGATCTCTGCCAGCGTTCGAACGCGGGATCGAGTGGCTGCCGGAATCGGCCCGACCACATCTTCACTTCGTTACCTCCTGGCGAAGTTGAGCTCGCGATCGCGACTGCAGGCCGAGAATGCGGATGAACCCTTCCGCATCCTTCTGGTCGTAGCTGTCTCCCATCGTGAACGACGACAGGTCGGTCCGGTAGAGCGAGTGCTCAGACTGACGGCTGGCGACCGCGATATTGCCCTTGTAAAGCGTGAGCCCGACGCTGCCGGTGATCGTCTTCTGCGTGCTCTCGACAAACGCATCGATCGCTTCGCGCAGCGGTGTGAACCACAGGCCGAAGTAGACCAACTCCGCGTACTTCAACCCGACATGCTGCTTGTAGTGGAGCAGGTCACGGTCGAGGCACAGGGCTTCGAGTTCGCGATGCGCGGTGAGCAGCAGCGTGCCCCCGGGCGTCTCGTAGCAGCCACGCGACTTGATCCCCACGAAACGGTTCTCGACAAGATCGATGCGGCCGATCGCGTTGCGACCGCCGATTTCGTTCAGCAACTCGACGAGCGAAACGGGATCCAACTGCAAGCCGTTGACCGAGACGGGCGCACCTTTCTGGAATCCGATCTCAACTTTCTCTTCGCGATCAGGAGCTTCCTGCGGAGACTTGGTCAGCTGCCAAGTGCTCGGGAATGGTGCGTTGCCCGCATCTTCCAGTTCGCCACCCTCGTGGCTGATGTGCCACAGGTTGCGGTCGCGGCTATGAATCTTTTCGCGGCTTTGCGCGACCGGGATTCCGTGAGCCTCGGCATAGTCAAGGCAATCCTCGCGCGACTTCAAAGTCCATTCCCGCCACGGTGCAATGACCTTTAATTCCGGCGCAAGCGCTTGGTAGGTCAATTCGAATCGCACCTGGTCGTTGCCCTTGCCCGTGCAACCATGGGCTACGGCGGTCGCACCTTCACGCAGCGCGAGTTCCACCTGATGCTTGGCGATCACCGGACGTGCAAGCGAAGTACCGAGCAGATATTTGTGCTCGTACACAGCGCCGGCCTTCAGCGCGGGAAACACGTATCCGGTGAGAAATTCTTCGCGCAGATCTTCGACAACAACTTTGCTGGCGCCCGTGTCGTAGGCCTTCTTGACGACAGCTTCGATGTCATCGCCCTGACCGACGTCGCCGACCATGGCGATCACGTCGTAGTCGTAGTTTTCCTTGAGCCACGGGATGATGATGGAGGTGTCGAGCCCTCCGGAATAAGCCAACACAGTTTTTTTAGGCATGAGCACTCCTGACCGGGAAACGGCTCGCACCGCCCCAGAGCAATAACATTAAGATGGCTTTCTGCACGTGTAAACGGCCTTCCGCCTGATCGAAGATCACGGACTGCGGCGAGTCCATGACTGAATTCGTGACTTCCTCTCCGCGATGAGCGGGGAGGCAGTGCATGAACAGCGCGTGCGGCGCGGCTTCCGCCATAAGGTCGTCATTGACCTGGTAAGACTGGAAAATAAGCCTGCGAGCTTGCGCTTCGTGTTCCTGTCCCATGCTGGCCCAGGCATCGGTGTAAACGGCGTCGGCCCCCGCAACGGCTTCGTGCGGGTCGGTAAGCACTTCAAGGGTCGCGCCTGTGCCAAGAGCAATTTCGCGCGCAGCACTTACGATCTCGGCGTTCGGCTGGTAGCCTTTCGGCGTTGCCACGCGAACGTGCGAACCAAGCATCGCACCCGTCAGCAGCAGCGAGTGCGCCACGTTGTTGCCGTCGCCTACAAAAGCCAGCGTTACGTTCTTGAGATTGCCAAATCGCTCCTGAAGAACCGAGTAGTCCGCCAGCGCCTGGCAGGGATGCTCGAGATCACTCAACGCATTGATCACTGGGATCGACGCATGCATGGCCATGTCTTCGACGGTCGAGTGCGCAAACGTCCGCAGCACGATGACGTCGACCCAGCGTTCGACGTTGTATGCAATATCGTGCAAGCTTTCACGCGCATCGATGCGGCCGCCGGTCTGATCCATGAAGAACGCCGTGCCACCGAGGCTCGACATCCCCGCCTCAAAGGTGAGGCGTGTACGCAGCGACGGCTTCTCGAAGAACATCACGAGTTGCTTGCCGTCGAGCGTCTTGCGGAAGTCCGCCGGACGTGCCTTCACTACGGCTGCGAGATCGAGAATCGATCGTACTTCTGCGGGGCTGAGATCGCGAATCGACACCAGATCCCGCATCGCGGGTTTGCCAACGCCGGGAATCGGCGAGATCGATGCTCTCTCGGCTGCGTGACTTCTCATCTTTCGTTGTTCTCCACTTTCCTCGGACTAATCTCGAACTCAACTGACTTGCAAAGTTAGAATTTGATTCACTGCTCTCGAATTCGATTCGCAGATTTCACGCCACGCAAACTTCTGTGCCGTGCTCCAGCTTCGAAAAATAAAATGCAGGCAACTCGTCCGCTTCAGAGGCTGGCAGAATTCTCACTCTGCCGACTCCTTTACGGAGCGCTTGCTTGCAAGCTTCCAACTTTGGAAGCATTCCCCCTTGGATGACCGACGTCTCCACTAGTGTTGCCACCTGATTGAGATTGAGCCAACGAATTACCGACCCGTCGGGGCCCTTCACTCCGGCAACGTCAGTGAGAAAGATCAGCGCGCTTGCCTGGCACGCGATCGCACACGCCGCCGCCATCTGATCGGCATTGACGTTGTAGTACTCGCCGGTCGCGCCCACGGCGAGACTCGAAATCACCGGAATACCGCCCTGTGCCCAGATAGCTTCGATCCAGCGCGGCTCGACGGCGCAGATTTCGCCGACGTAACCAAGGTCGCATCCGTCTGCCGCGGGCTTTTTGCGCGCGCGGAAACTGGTACCGTCGCCACCGCACAAACCCACAGCGGCCTTCCCCGCAGCGCCGATCGCAGCAACCAGCTTTTTATTGACCATGCCCGCAAGCACCATGAGCGCCATGTCGCGCGTCTCCGCGTCTGTCACGCGCAGGCCGTTGATGAACTCGCTGGTCTTGCCGAGCTTCTGCATGGTCCGAGTGAGGGCGCCGCCGCCGCCGTGAACCACGGCGATGGAGTGGCCATCTCCTGCAAGGGTAACGATTGCGTGCGCGCACTTGCGCAGCACGGACTCGTCGTCCAACGCCGCACCGCCAATTTTCACGACGACTTTCAATTCAATCCCTCCGCTTCGTTCCAGCTGCACATCACGTTCATGTTCTGCACCGCTTGCCCGGCGGCGCCCTTCAGCAAATTGTCGACACAAGAGACGATCACCAGGCGCTTGCCATCATCGGCAAGGCAGAACCCGATGTCGCAATAGTTCGAGTACAGCGAGTACTGGATCTCAGGCAGCTTCGGTGGCGTGAAAACACGCACCCAGTGACGGCCAGCGTAGAAACTTCGATAGCACGACTCCACCTCGCCCGCGGTCATCGCCTTCGAAAGATGAACGTAGATCGTCGACAAGATTCCGCGCGGAATGGGCAGCAGATGCGGTGTGAAGATCAGTTCTTCTGAGGCCAATCCCAACTGCTCCAGCATCTCCCCGACGTGGCGATGCTTGAAGACGCCGTAAGCCGACAAGTTGTCGGCGACCGAGACAAAATGCGTGCGGGACGTAGCTTCTTTGCCAGCCCCCGAAACTCCCGACTTTGAATCGGAGATGATGCCCTTGCCGCGATCGACGAGATCCGCTTTTACCAGAGGAGCGAGGCCGAGAATCACCGAGGTCGCATAGCAGCCAGGGTTTGCGACTAGGGGGGCGGCAGCCACTTCGGCGGGATGCAACTCCGACAACCCGTACACCGCCTGCTTCATGATGTCTTCGGCCGCGGCGGGATCGTGATCCTCGAAGCCATAAACTGCCCGATGCTCGTCGTCGCGAAGCCGCCAGGCTCCGCTCAGGTCGATGACGCGGATGCCCTCGCGCACCACATGCGGCACAAGGCTGCGTGACAGCTCGTGCGGCGTCGCCAGAAACAGCAAACTTACCCCGGCTGTCTTGAGGCGCTCGATCGAAAACGGCTCCAGCGGATAGCCGCCGTTGCCGCTCAATGCGGGGAAAGACTCTGCCAGGTCCTGCGTCTTGCCGACCTCTTCCCTGCGCAACAAGAGAGGTTTTTGCAGCTTGGGATGGCGCAGAAGGATGCGCGTCAGCTCGAAGCCGGCATAGCCGGTCGCACCCAATACAGCCGTTTTGACCTTCGACGCCATTACGCCAACATCCCCTGGATTCGGCGTACCAATTGCTGGGCAGTGCGATTGTCGGGCGAAATCACGAGAATGGTGTCGTCGCCGGCGAGAGTCCCGACGACCTCCGGCCAGTCTTCGGCATCGACGGCGGCAGCCACGGGTTGGGCGCTGCCGACACTGGTTTTCAGGACGATCAGGTTCTGGGCAAGGCGAACATCGACCACAAACTCACGCACGAGCCGCGATACGGACGGAAGAACGGGCTCGACGACGGTGGCGTTTCGAGCAGCGGCATAGCCATCGGGAGTCTTGACCAGCCCAAGCTCACGGATGTCGCGGGACAGAGTGGCCTGTCCGGCTTCGAATCCGCGTTTGGCGAGGAATCCTTGAAGCTCCTCCTGGCTCTCGACCCTGCCCCGGTGGAGCAGTTCGAGAATCGCTTTTTGTCGGGCCGCCTTGCTCATGAATATTTATTCACCCAGCTGAATAACTATGCACAGGTATTCCCTTTCCTGTCAACTAGATATTTCGTTATTTGCGTGGTGCGGACTCGGTTTTTTCGATGGGAGCTATCGACGATTTCGCAGGGCCAGGGCGGGGTCGGCGAAATTGCGTCGCAAGTTGAGGCTGAGGAGCACTGGAAATACCGCATTCACAGACCATTCATAAACCAACAACTCATAACAATTCCTGATGGCCACGATAAATAGTTTCGATTTCCGGGCTTCTGCGTCCTCCGGTTAGATTGGGCAGTCAACATTTCGTCCACCGGAGTCAGACAGGTTTCGATGGCAAAAAGGCTGGTTTTCGGACTCGTCCTCGCGCTGACGTTTATTGGTCCTCGAATGCACGCGCAG
>Ga0126371_10007078_pt1 | contig 10014 bp, 8 predicted proteins | sample PanSoiMetaPlot_4_FD_110145 | JGI IMG/M metagenome (GOLD analysis project Ga0126371, IMG submission 110145) | Tropical forest soil microbial communities from Panama - MetaG Plot_4 | ecosystem: Environmental > Terrestrial > Soil > Tropical forest > Bulk soil | place: Panama | collected 2016-02-17
ATCCGTACCGAAAAGCTTCGATAATATCGGTGCAGTAACGACTTCTTCGACCGAGCCAAGCACGGCATGACCGTTGCCGAGGTAAAGGACCCGGTCGAGCGTGCCGAGCAGCTGATTGAGCTCGTGCGCGCTGAACAGCACGGTGATCTGCAATTCGCGCTGCAGCGATTTCACCAGGCCGATCACTTCGGCTTGGTGACGCGGATCGAGACTGATCAGCGGCTCGTCGAGCAGCAGCAATTGCGGACGGCCGATCAAGGCCTGGGCCAGCAACAGCCGTTGCCGCTCGCCGCCCGAGATCTCGGCCAGCGGCCGCCGCGCCAGCGCCCGCGCGCTGACCCGATCGAGGGCCCGCTCGATCTCGGCGCGCCTTGCCTTGCCCATCAGGGGGAGCCCGAAGCGATGACCATCGACGACGCTGGCAACGAAATCCCAGCCGTTCAGGCGGGCAAGCGGCGCTGCGCCGTGGACTTGAGGTATGTAGCCGATGGCGGGATTACCGCGCGTCGCCGGGCGACCGAGGACACGGATTTCTCCCTGACTTGGCGTCACCAACCCAAGAATGGCGCGCATCAACGTCGTCTTGCCCGCGCCGTTCGGCCCCAGCACGCCGATGAATTCGCCGGCGGCAACGTCCAGGCTGATCCCGTCGAGAACGACGCGATTGCCCAGCGTCAGCCGGACGTCACGCAGTTCGACGGCCGTCATCCGCGGTTACCGCGGCAAGGCATGATCGATGGCATCCAATTCGCTCGCGATCCACTGCTGGTACGTCAGACCAGGCGGCTCGGTCTCCGTCACGCCGACGACGGGCACATGCGCGGCCTTGGCCAGACTCATCATGCGCTCGGCAATCGGATCCGAAGCCTGGCTGTTGTAGACCAGGAGTTTCACCGTATGTGTCTTGAGATCGTTCTCGAACGCCGCCACGTCCGATGCGCTCGGTTCGGTGCTGTTCATCACCGCCAGCTGGAAGGACCGGTTCCTGACCTGCATGCCGAGCGCATCGAACATGTAACCGAAGACCGGCTCCGTCGCCGTCGTCGGCGTGCCGGCCAAGCTTTTCCGCAGAACAGCAATCTTCGCTTGTATCGGCGTCATCGATTGCCCAAATCGAGCGAGGCGCTCCCGGTAGGCCGTACTGCGATCGGGATCGATGGTGCTCAACCGATCCGCAAGCGCCTTGGCGAACGTCAGCATCGTGCTTGGATCGTACCAGATGTGTGGATTGTCGCCCGTCCTTTTGCCGGCGAGCTCGGCAACAACAATAACGGCACGATCCGTGCTGCGGGTGGCGCCGAGCAGCTTCGTCATCCACGGATCGTAGTCGACGCCGTTGTAAATCACGACGCGCGCTGCCGAAATCGCGCGCGCGACCGACGGGCTGGCTTCGAACAGATGTGGATCCTGGTCGGGATTGCTGAGAACCGACGTCACGCGGACATCGACGCCACCGATCTGCTGCGCGACGTCGCCGTAGAAATTCTCCGCCGCGACGACGGAAATCGGACCGGCGGCGAGCGCCGGCGTCGCGATGCCAGCCAGGATCGCAATCGTCGCCAGGACGAAAAGACATTTCATTGCAGTGCGTTACGAAGGGTTGTGGAGACGGCAGCCGGTCTACCTGAAACGATATAACATAGCATTCCGGCGGTCCAGCAAGGTAGTTTCCGGCGGCCCGGGGCCTCGGAGACGAACCTAATCGGAATGTGGTGAGGATGGTTGCGGGGGAGGATTTGAACCTCCGACCTTCAGGTTATGAGCCTGACGAGCTACCGGGCTGCTCCACCCCGCGCCATGGGTAACGCCCGCCGATCGCAACCTGATCGACGCGAGTCTCAATGCCGGCGTCACCGTGAAGGCGCCTATCTCTGGACGCGACAACGACATGTTTGGTATCGGCTATGGCTGGGCGCATGTCGGCGATCATGCCAGCGCCCTCGACCAGGATACCGGCCGCTTCAGTGGCAGCGCGTTCCCGGCACGCAGCGCCGAGCACTTCATCGAAGCGACCTATCAATATCAGGTCGCGCCGTGGTGGCAGCTGCAGCCCGATTTTCAGTACGTGATCAATCCGGGCGGCGGAATTCAGAACCCGCAGCACACGAGCCAGACCGTCGGGCTACGGACGACGATTATGTTATGAGTCCGCGGCAGGAACCGTGTGCCAGACCGTGATTAACACAACCGGACTGCCGGACGAACGCGTCGTGTATTCCGATCGATAACGTGCGTTTAGGTAATGGCCTGCGGTTCAGTGCTGGGCGCTCTTGATGAGCCACAACCGGGCAAGATCTTCGGTTCCATCAGCGCCTCTCACCCGGTTCAGGATTTCCCGTGCCTGAGCCGTCCGACCGGCGGCGAGATCGGTGACGCCGAGATGAAGTTCGGCGTCTCCGGGATACTTGAGTCCGCCTTTCTTTAAGCTGCTGGCGAAAGCCTTGGCCGCTGTATCGTACTGGCCGTAACTCGCATATGCCTCGCCGAGCTTTTCGAACGCCAGCCCATCGCTTGACGCGCTCGCCGCATCGGCTTGAGCGGGAAGACCTTGCATATCCTCCTCCGATTGCCGCTCGGCGAGGTCGACAAGGCGTTTTTCTCGAGCCGCCTCGGATCCTTTGCCGAGAACGCCCACGGCATATCCCTTTCGAAGAAACGACTTGGCATCGCCGGGAAATCCCAGAGCAAGAGCACGCTCGCCCGCAGTAATGAACTGTTCCGCCGTGTCCATCGCGCTGACCAAAGCGCGTAACCGATCGAGATCCAACTGCAGACGCGGGGCAAAGCCGGGCTGTTGCCCCACGGCTTGGCAAACTTCGTTCCAATATTCGTGCTTAGGGTGACTGGCGACGAGCTGCTCAAGCGAATCGATGTAGCCGTGCCAGTTCTTGATCTTGTAGTCGCTCTCGGCGAGCGACAGGAGCAACGCTTCGTCGGGCGGCTGGCCCGAGTGCGCCTCGACATTGAGCACCGTCACGATCGTCTTGGCCGCGTCTGAATAGTCATGCTCGAGGTAGTAGGATTGCGCCATGAGGCGACGCGCCTCGACCCCCGTGCCACCATCTTGATAGTAGCTTTCGGCGGATGCGACGGCGCCAGAGTAATCCTTCATTTGATATTCGAGCTGGGCGATTGACAGGCGGCGCTTCAATGTTTCGTCCTTAGGCAGGACGTTGGTGGCGATAACGGCTTTAAGCGACTGGACGGCACCGGCGTAATCACCGCCGCCAATTTCCGCGGCCGCCGTGATTTCGTCGATGGCATATTCCTCGTAAGGCGACTTTCCGCTGACCGCGCTTGCTGCCTTAAGGAGTTCGAACGCTTTCCGATACTGTTTCTCTTTCAATAGTTGCTCGGCCTGCTGCAACGGCTTGCCGATCTGTTCGCGGACCGTATGGTCAGACGACGCGGCAAACGCCGCACTCACGCTAATCCCGCAGATAACGGCCACCGTCGCCACGGCCGCGCTTCGAATCCAGGTATTCATTCGCTGAACTGCTCATTGCCAACAACACTGATCTTCACGACGCCAAGGCGCTGGGCCTCAGCCAGAACCATCGCAACGTACGAGTATTTGACGAGCGCGTTCGGTGCGAGATGAATCTCCGGCTGTGGATTCTGTTGTGCAGCGCTGCGTAGATCGTCCTCGAGGGCGGACCGGCCCTGTATGAGCGTGCCGTTCCAAGTCATCGTGCCATCAAAGTCGACGACGAGATCGACAACCTGAGGCTTCACGATCGGCGGCGGCGAATTGATTTGTGGCATATCGAGCTTCACCGCGTGCGTCTGCACCGGGATAGTGATGATCAGCATGATGAGCAGGACCAACATCACGTCGATCAGCGGCGTGGTGTTGATATCGACCATTACCTCGCTGTTATCACCAGCACTGCCAAGATTCATTGCCATCGCGTGCTACTCCGCAGTATCCGGGCCACCGCGTTGTGGCTCAGTGATAAAGGCCACCCGTTCGATTCCCGCGCGTTGACAATCGACGACAACGCGCCCGACAAATTCGTAGAGCACATTGCGATCGGCACGGATATGCACCTCAGGCTGAGGGTTCGCGGTTGCCCGTGCCTCGAGTCTCGCTAGCAGGGTGGCGTTATCGGCGACTTTTCTGTCGTTCCAGTAGACGTTCCCGTCCTTGTCGACAGCGATGACGATGTCGTCGGGTTTCGTCATCGTTGGCCGGTTGACCTCGTGCGGCAAAGCAACAGGTACGGTGTGGGTAACGACCGGAATAGTGATCAAGAAAATAATCAACAGCACCAGCATGACGTCGACGAGCGGCGTCGTGTTGATCGATGCGGTCAGCGACTCTTCGTGGTCATCAGCCCGCAAACCACCGTTCATCGCCACGCTCAGGCTCTTCGGACGACCGGTTTGGGAATTGAGCGGACGCCGCCGATGAGCAGCGCGAGCAGATCGCCAGCGAAATTTCGCACACGATCCATGGCAATCTTATTCCGGCGGACCATCCAGTTGTAGCCGAGGACCGCCGGCACCGCGACGGCAAGACCGATCGCCGTCATGATCAGCGCTTCGCCAACGGGTCCCGCTACCTTGTCGATGCTCGCCTGGCCGGCAATGCCGATGGCCGTCAATGCGTGATAGATTCCCCAAACCGTGCCGAACAAGCCGACGAAGGGCGCCGTCGAACCGACGGTTGCGAGCACCGAAAGGCCGCCCTGCAGCCCGTTATTGATCGTGTCGACCGAGCGCTGTAGCTGCAGCGTGATCCAGTCATGGCGGTCAATCTGCTCCGTCAGGCTACCCTCATGGTGTTCCGCCGCATTCAATCCGCTTTCGGCGAGCATGCGAAAGGCGCTGCGTTTACCGAGCTGTTCCGCCAAATCGCGCAAGCTGCCGGCTTTGGAGAACGACCGGCTGGCATCGCGTGCCTGACCCAGCAGCTGCGTCTGTTCCACCAGCTTGGTGATCATCACGTACCAGCTACCCATCGACATGATCGCCAGGATGATGATTGTGCCGCGGGCGATGAAATCGCCGCCCGCCCACAGTGCCGTCAGGCTATATGGATTTTCGACAGTTTGCTCGGCCGCCGGCGCCGTTCCGGTTTCTGCCGTCGGTGTTACCGACGTCGGCAACGCGGTCGCGACGGAACCCGTCGACGGTGCCGCTGCCGGCGCAATCGCCTGCCCTTGAGGCGATACGGGCGCCTGCGCGACCGCACTCGATACAGCCGCCGCGCAGGATATGGCCATCACGAGAAAAACGATGAACAGTTTGCAAAAGTGGCCACGCATGTTTCTGCCTATTGTTGAAGTTTCCAGTGGTAGGTGAAGGTCAACCACATCGGTTGGGGCTTGCCGTCAATCGTGCCTGGCACGAAGCGGTAGTAACCCTCCTTGATGCCCTTGATAGCGGCTTGATCGAGCCGGGGGTAACCGCTCGATTGCACGAGTTTGATATCAGTTGCCCGACCGCTCGGGTCGACCAGCACTTGCAGCGTCACACTGCCCTCCTCGCCAAGCCGGCGCGAATCCGCCGGGTAGTCGGGTGCCTCGCTCGAGGCCAGATCGACATGCGGAAGATTCCTAACCACCTGGGGCGCCGGCGCGGGCGTCGGTGGACGCACCGCCGTCACGTTCGTAATCGCGGTGCTCGCCGGCGTCGGCGGTGGCTTCGCGATTTGCACCTCAGGCGGCGGAATGAACGGAGTGGGTGGCGGCTTGAACGATGCTGTCGGTGGTGGAGGCGTGGTTTGTGTCGGCGATTGCTGTGCGATGATTTTTGCCACGATCGGCACTGGCAAAACCCGAACGACGCGGTACGCCAAGCCGGTTATCAGCGCATAAACGAGAGCAGCATGGAGCAGCACGACAAAACTGACACCAACGACGCGCGCCGTCGAGGGTTGCCGCACTGCTTCGGCCGCGAACGTGGTCCCGATACTGCTGCTCATGCGAAGCACAACCATGCCAAAGCTCGATGACTCTTTTGTGTAAGTTTCATTCTCGTTGCGCCTGACATCCGAACCTTGTCCTCTCACGATTTTTCTCTGACCGTGCATCGTTCGACCGAAGCGGCGGCATCGACCGAGGGCGTGGTCGATCCGCACCGATCGTCCGACGAATGGCGCACGCATGCGGATAGGTGCGATGGCAAAGCCGGGCCGTGGCAACGAGCAAAACGCGGTTGGAGGCATTGCAGCCGGTCAAGGGCGGCACAGAATTCCGCGCCTTGAGCCGGTGCAATGCCGTCAAACACCAACCATTAGTTTCGCGCACTTATCCCGGTCGCGGGTCAGCGCTCACGACACCCTTCGTGCGCCGCCTCGTGCTCCTGCCACATCCTGCTTCACCCAACCTGAACAACGGTCAGTAATTGAAGCGGAACCCGGCCAGGAAGGTTTGCCCGTAGAACTCGCGCTGGATCGGACGGTGTGGATTGCCCTCGTAGAACATATGGGGCGTGTCCAGAAGGTTCTTGGCGTCGAAATAGGCTGTCCAGTGGTCCATGAAGTTATAACTGGCGCCGGCATCCATGGACAGGCGGGCGGCGTTGTAGATGTCGCTGGTCGCGTCGGTGCCGAACGTGAAGATATCCGCCGATACATAATAGACTGCCGCCTCGAGATGCAGACCGTGTTTGTCATAGAACAGCGAAGCGTTGGCCGTATGCGGGGAGGACTCTGGAAGCAGCGTGTGTTCGTGGGGACGGCTTCCGACGCTCGAATACACGTAGGTGTAGTTGGCGCCAGCGCCCAAGCCGTCGAGGATTCCCGGCAGGCCAGGGAAGTGCCCCCATAAATTGACCTCGAAGCCGCGCGCATAAGAAGACGATGCGTTCTTGAAGGTGTTAACCGGCACCTGCGCTCCGCCGACGCAACCCGCACAGCTGCCGTTGAAGGTTAGTGTCTCGCCGGTCGCGATCGGAATGATATAGTTTGAAATCTCCTTGTCGAACCCGTCCACCGACATGATTCCGCCGCCCGGAAGATAGCGTTCGACGCCCACGTCGAAGTTGTTGGCGGTTGCGGGCTTCAGATTGGGATTGCCAACCGTTGCCGAGGGAGCACCAAGGTCGACGGCCAGCGAAGGATTCATTTGGTTGAAGCCTGGCCGGGCGATCGTGGACGAATAGGTGGCGCGAAGCAGTAGTTTCGGTTCGAGTTCATACCGCGCCTGCAAACTGGGAAAGACGTTGGCGTAGGAATGACGGGCCGTGACCCCAAAGGCGAAATAGTTGCCGGCCGTATCCTTGCCGGCCTGGTACGCGTCCGAATGGTCATACGTCTTTTCGACTCGAAGTCCGGTGAGGATTCCCAGCCGACCGAAAGTTGCCTCATATTGGAGATACGAGGCGTAGATGTTTTCGTGGGCGTTGAGCCATTGCTGCTGCCCGCTGTTGATATCCCCAGCTGTAGGAGTCGTCGTATATCCGAGACGGTTTTGCAGATACCCCGGTATGATGTCGACGCCGTTCTGGTACTGACCCCCGTAATAGGTTTCGTTGCCGCCGGCCGAGGCTTGCGCGAGCGAAATCGTCGGCAGGTTGCCGTAGGTATAGGGCTGCGCCGACAGTACTTTGTGCCGGAAGGTCGATTGGCCACCGATTTTGACGCTTTCGTCCTCGGCGTCTAGGCCCGCGTAATTCTTCCATGCATCCCAATGAAGCGGGATCTTCAGATTGGTGGCAAGCGTCACCATGTTGTCGTAGTTGTGCGCCTTGCTATTGTTGAAGGCGTCGAGCGTGTAGTTATGCGGATCGAGATAACCCGGAGCGCCGGTGATCGAATAGAGCGGCGTATGGCCCTCGCCGTTCAGACCGTAGGTAATGGTCGAGGTGTTTCCGCCTCCGGCTGGGTTGTTGTACGCGAATTCCGAATTGTAATCGTAGGGTTTGAGCCAGTCGCCCGAAACATAAGCGGCGTGATAATCGAACGTCGCGTCGCTTAGCACCGTGTGCTTGCCGCCGGCCATGACCAAGCGTTCGGTCGAGGTTTCCCGTTCGTCGCGGAACGATTTGAACAAAGTCGCCGTGTCCTGGAACTGGCCATTCGCCAGAACGGTGGGGGTGCCTGCCGGCTTGATGTCCAGGAACTGCCGCTGATAATACTCGGTGTAGCCCGCATCGAAGGCGCGCAGATACCATTGGTCGTCTTTGTCGGGCTGAAGGCCAAGATCGACGGATTCGCCGTGGCGAACGCGGTGCAACTCATAGTCGCGCTGCTGGATTTCGTTGAGGGCGTAGTAAGGAGTCCCGGCGGCATTGACATATGCTGGCTCCACGTCGTCGATGCCACGCCAATTCTCGTGCTCGCTGACGGTGACAACCGCCGAGAACGGGCCCTTGGTGCCGCCGCCGGTGATTGAAAAATTATCGACCGGCGTGTTGCGCGACGGCTCCCAGCCGCTGCCGAAATCGCCGAAAATGAAGGGCTTGCTGCCTTGCGGCGCAGTTCTAGAGGTGATGTCGATCGTGCCGCAAAGCGCTTCTGCGTCCATATCCGGGGTGTTGGACTTGGTGACCTTGACCGAGCCGATAAAGCCGATCGGCAGCGAGTCGAGCGCCATCGCACGGTAGGCGGCGGTTGGCGACGCGTTGTTGGTCGGCAGCAGTTGAACGCCGTCGTAGGTGGTGTTGTTCAACTCCGCATCGCAGCCGCGAATGTTGATATAGCGGCTTTCGCCCTCGTCGGTCTCCGCCGAAATGCCGGGAACTCGACGCACCGCTTCGGCGAGACTGACATCCGGCAATTTTTGGATCTCATCCAAAGGCTGAATGTTGATCAGGTTCGGCGCCTGCTCTTGAGCCTGTCGGGCGAGATCGATCTGAGCACGCTGCCCGAGGATGGTAACCTCTTCGGCAGCCGACACCGCCGGAGCCGGTCCGGCAGCGACGATACGAATGTCTGTGGTGGCTGGCTTGCCGCCCTCGACCGCGATGTCGCGTTCGATCTGTTGGCCGCCGAACTTCACCGTCAGCTTATAGGCGCCCAGGGGCAGCGCCGGGAACTTGAAGCTGCCGTCGCCGCCGGTGGTGGCAGTGGCCTCTTTCGGGCCGGAAACCTCTACCGTCACGCCCGCTAGCGGCGTTCCGTCTGCCTGATTGCGAACGGTTCCCGTCAGCGCGCCTTCGCTGACCTTCGGAGCCGAACTTTGGGTCGCCGCGTTTGTCGGTTGCGCGATCGCGCTTGTGGCTGCAATCGCGAGGACCAGGCAAGAGCAACTGGCGAGCAACAGGAACCGCAATTGCAGTCGCTTTGGACGGCTGAGCGACGTTACCGCAGGCGCCAGAAACACACCGCGGCGGCTTTCGTATGTAGCAAGGTTCTTTTCCGTCGGCAGGTGCGCCGACGGAGTATTCGCGCAGTTCGTGACCATTTTTGTCCCCCGGTCTTTTTTGCGCCTGCGCGAGGGCGTCGCGACTCAATAAGCGACCCCTACGGGTCCCGACCATCTCAGGCCCGTTTCAACTCACGCAAACGTGAGGGCGGACGTTAACCAGCGACAGTGACAGCACCATTGCAGCGCCGTTACGAAAATTATTTTTATAAGTAGTTACTCGAACTCTGATCGGTCGTTACGCGGCGTCAATATTTTCACATCGCGTTTCTGGTTTTCTCTGCCGCCGCGGCCGATGGGCGCGCGACCAGCGTCAAAGCGATCGGCGCGTTGCGCCGTGCCGGCACCAACCGCGGCTCGTGCATCCTGGAACTCGAAGGCACCCTGCGTCTAGCCGGCGCCGAAATAAAAAAACGGCCGTCCAGAGGACGGCCGTTTGAAATCGGGCGAGATGGTTGCGGGGGGAGGATTTGAACCTCCGACCTTCAGGTTATGAGCCTGACGAGCTACCGGGCTGCTCCACCCCGCGGCATCAAAGGATGACGGGACATGGTGCGAGGGAGTTCACGCGGATCGTGCGAGCGTTGACGGAGCTTGATAGGCCTGGCAGCGACCTACTCTCCCGTGCCTTAAGACACAGTACCATCGGCGCTGAGGGCTTTCACGGCCGAGTTCGGGATGGGATCGGGTGCTTACTCCC
>Ga0126371_10007079_pt1 | contig 10013 bp, 7 predicted proteins | sample PanSoiMetaPlot_4_FD_110145 | JGI IMG/M metagenome (GOLD analysis project Ga0126371, IMG submission 110145) | Tropical forest soil microbial communities from Panama - MetaG Plot_4 | ecosystem: Environmental > Terrestrial > Soil > Tropical forest > Bulk soil | place: Panama | collected 2016-02-17
CGCTCGCCTGGCGTCAGCCCGAGCTTGCCGAACACGTCCCTGGTCGGCACCGGCACGGCGGGATTGACCAGCACGGCCGGCAGCTCCGGCAGATCGAGCGGGGCCGAGAGCACGTCGCCGATGCCGCGCATCACGCGCGGCCGCGGATCGAGACAGACCGGAACGTCGGCGCCGGTCGCGCGCGCCGCATCCATGATGCGGGCATTGTCGCGCGCGATTCCGTTGACGCGCATGATGAGACGCAGCGCCGCCGCCGCATCCGACGAGCCGCCGCCGAGGCCGGCCGCGACCGGGATGCGCTTGGTGAGCGCGAAACGACCAAGCCGCAACCCATCGGTCCGTCCGACGAGTTCTCGCGCAGCGCGCAGCACCAGATTGTCGGCGTCGTCGCCGGCCGCGGCGGCGGTCGGCCCGTCCACGTCGAGGCCGAAGGCCGCGTCCAGCGTGAGCGTCACCTCGTCGGCAAGGCGGGCGAAGACGACGAGGCTTTCGAGATCGTGATAGCCGTCGGCGCGCCTGCCGAGGATGCGCAGCGTCAGATTGACCTTGGCGGGAGCCGGCTCGGAGAAACGGGCGGACATTGCCTAGCAATGTCATTGCGAGCGAAGCGAAGCAATCCCGCTTCACGTGCGCATGGGCAAGCGGCGGAGATTGCTTCGGTACGTGAAGCGCGCCTCGCAATGACGCGGGGAGAGTAGTTCAGCCGCCGTCGTTCGCGCGCTTGGCCTTGTCGGCGTCGGCGGTCGGGGGCTGCGGCAGCCCGTTCTGCTGGTTCGTCGTCGGGGACTCCGGCAGACCGTTCTGGATCTTCGCCTCGATCTTCTTGAGCTCCTCGTCCTCGGGCTTGAGGTCCTTGGCGTGCGACCACTGGAATTTGGCCTCCAGCGTGCGGCCGACCCGCCAGTAGGCGTCGCCCAGGTGGTCGTTGATGGTCGGATCGACCGGCTTGAGCTCGACCGCCCGCTCGAGCTGCTTGACCGCCTCGTCGTACTTGCCGAGCCGGAACCAGGCCCAGCCGAGCGAGTCGACGATGTAGCCGTCGTCGGGCCGCTGCTCGACCGAGCGCTTGATCATGCGCATGCCGTCGTCGAGGTTCTGGCCCTGGTCGACCCAGGAGTAGCCGAGATAGTTCAGCACGTGCGGCTGGTCGGGATAGAGCTCGAGCGCCTTCTTGAGATCGGCCTCGGCCTTCGGCCATTCGTGGTTGCGCTCGAAGCAGATGCCGCGGAAGTAGAACAGCGTCCAGTTCCCCCGCGTCGGATTGGGAATCGCGTCGGCGCCGCGGCCGTAGGTCCTGGTGCAATCGGCGTACTGCTTGCGCTCGCGCTCGATGTTGCCGAGCGCCATGACCGCCTCGATGTCGTCGGGGCGCTGGTCGATCAGCCGCTGGAGGTGCTTGCGCGCCTCGTCGGTCTTGTCGAGCGCATCGAGATCGATCGCCATCTGGATGTCGGCGTTGCGCTTGAGCACCGAGTCGGCAGGGAGGCGCTGGTAGGCGGCGATCGCGAGGCCCGGCTTCTTCATCGCCTCGTAGAGATCGGCGAGCGACAGGATCGCGAGCGTATGGTTGGGATCGAGATAGATCGCGAGCTGCAGATAGGCGAGCCCGCGGTTGGCGAGGCTCAGCTCCTCCTCGCGGCGGCCGAGCGCGGCGCCGAGCCCGTACAGCACCTCGGCGGCGCCCGCCTGGGCGCTGTCGACGATCTGCGGCACCTTCTCGCCCTTGTTGATCTGGGCGATCGCCTGGGTGATCAGCGGATGGCGCGGCAGCGTCTTCTCGAATTCCTGATAGATCTTGAGCGCGTCCGGCTTGGCGCCGGTGCGCGCCGTGTAGCTGCCGTAGGCCTGCACGATGCGCAGCGCCGTCTGGTCGACCTTGTAGGCGCGCTCGAACCGCTTCTGCGCCTCCTTCCTGGCGCCGGAGAGATCGGCGATCAGGCCGCCGTGCAGGTCCTTGAACACACCGAACCAGTCCGGCCCGCTGAGCTTGTCGACGGTGTCGAGCGCGCTCTTGTTGTCGCCGGATCCGTAGCTGCTCCAGGCGGACAGGAGCGTGGCGGTGAGGTTGGCGATCGGATCGCGGCCGGCCTGGCCGAGCTGGTTGCGCGCCGCCACGTAGTTCTTATTCTTCAGGGCATGCACGCCGAGGATCAGGCGGGCATTGCGGTTGGTCTTGTCGATGGCGAGCAGGCGCTCGGCGAGCTTCACCGCCTCGTCGACCTCGCCGCTTGCGAGGTGGGCGTAGAAGGCGAGCTCGAGCAGCTCGGGATTCTTCGGATCGGCCTTGAGCGCCGCCGTGTAGTAGGCCGCCGCGGTCGCGGCGTCGCGGTCGACATTGGCGGTGCGCGCCGCAAGATAATTGCCGGACGGCGTATTGTGCGCGAGATCGAGCTGGCTCGGGGCGTTCGCCGTGACGCTCCCCTGCGCCGCAAGCGATTGCCCGGCGAGCGCGCCGAGGGCGCCCGCGGCGAGGACGGCCGTCAGGCCGCGAAACAGTGCCATCTTCTTCACGGCTTGCGGTTCTCCATAGGAATCAGCCCCGGCCTCGCCCGGCGTCGGGTCGGGCCGCAGAATGGCCTGTTTGCGACAATGCCGCAAGATTGCAGGGCGAGACCCCAATTCTGGCCCGTCCGGCATTGACGACCCCCATATGGCGGGATCGTGGCGGCCGAAGTGATTCGGGCAGTTTCCCGATCACATATTCGGGTAATTGGGCCCGCCGCCCCCTTCGGGCGGCACCCAGGTGATATTGCGATTCGGGTCCTTGATATCGCAAGTCTTGCAGTGCACGCAGTTCTGCGCGTTGATCACGAAACGCGGGGCACCCCCCTCCTCCACCCATTCGTAGACGCCTGCCGGGCAGTACCGGGTCGACGGTCCCGCATAGACGTCGTGCTCGGACGACTTCTGCAGGCCCGTATCGGCGAGCCGCAGGTGCACCGGCTGGTCCTCCTCGTGATTCGTGTTCGAGAGGAACACCGAGGAGAGCCGGTCGAAGGTCAGCTTGCCGTCGGGCTTGGAATAGGCGATCGGCCGGAACTTTGCCGCGGGCTCGAGGCACTCGGCGTCCGGCTTGCCATGCCGCATCGTGCCCAGCAGCGAGAAGCCGAGCGTGTTGGTCCACATGTCGAGGCCGCCCGCCCCGATGCCCACCGCGGTTCCGAGCCGCGACCACAGCGGCTTGGCGTTGCGCACCCTGTAGAGGTCGCGGCCGATCGCCGAGGAGCGCCATGCCGCCTCGTAGCTCGCGAGCTCGTCGTGGGCGCGCCCGGCCGCGAGCGCTTCCGCCACGTGCTCGGCCGCGAGCTTGCCGGACAGCACCGCGTTGTGCGTGCCCTTGATACGCGGCACGTTGATGAAGCCAGCCGCGCAGCCGATCAGCGCGCCGCCCGGGAATGCGAGCTTCGGCACCGACTGCCAGCCGCCCTCGGTGATGGCGCGCGCGCCGTAGCCGATGCGCTTGCCGCCCGCGAACGTATCGCGCACAAGCGCATGCGTCTTGAAGCGCTGCAGCTCATCGAATGGCGAGACGTAGGGGTTGGCATAGTTGAGATGCAGCACGAAGCCGACCGACACGAGGTTGTCGCCGTAGTGGTAGAGGAACGAGCCGCCGCCGGTCGAATTGCCGAGCGGCCAGCCGAACGTGTGCTGCACCAGGCCGGACTGATGTCTCTCCGGCGCGACCTGCCACAGCTCCTTCAGCCCGATGCCGAACTTCTGCGGCTCGCGGCCCTCGTCGAGCCGGTAGCGCGCGATCAGCTGCTTCGACAGGCTGCCGCGCGCGCCTTCGGCAAAGAGCGTGTACTTGGCGCGCAGCTCCATGCCGCGCGTGAACGAATCCTTGGGTTTGCCGTCTTTTCCGATACCCATGTCGCCGGTCGCGACGCCGCCGACCTCGCCGTTCGCACCGTACAACACCTCGGACGCCGCGAAGCCCGGATAGATCTCGACGCCGACCGCCTCGGCCTTGCGGCCGAGCCAGCGGGTGACTTCGCCGAGCGAGACGATGAAGTTGCCGTGGTTGCTCATCAGCGGCGGCATCAGGAAATTCGGCAGGCGCAGCGCGCCGGCGGCGCCGAGCACGTAGAAGCGGTCGCGCGTCACCGCCGTCTTGATCGGCGTGTCCTCGCTGCGCCACTCGGGCAGCAGCTGGTCGAAGCCGACGGGATCGATGACCGCGCCGGAGAGGATGTGCGCGCCGACCTCGGAGCCCTTCTCGACGATGACCACCGAGATGTCGGGCGAGATCTGCTTCAACCGGATCGCGGCCGACAGCCCGGCGGGCCCGGCGCCGACGATCACCACGTCGAAATCCATGGATTCGCGGGCGGGCAGTTCCTGTTCGCTCATCGGACCATCCTTCTCGACAGGTCCTTTGAGCATGATCTTATCCGAAAACCGATACCCCACTTTTCGGGATCATGCTTTGAGCCCATCGCGGCGGATTTATCCGATTTTCGTGCGATGCGATACGGCCCGCTTGAGATGCTGGTAGGCGACGAGAAGCTGCTGCTCGATCGCGGTCCAGTCGGCCTCGGTGATGCCCGCGCCGCGCGCGTCGCGGAAATCCATCGCCTGCGCACGCAGGATGCCGAAGGCGCGTACGTCGACGTCGACGTCGTCGACGCCGTAGACCAGCGACGTGACCTGCGCGATCGTGAGACCGTAGGCGTCGGGCCGCACCTGCTCGCGCCGCGCCTGCCACCAGTCGAGCTCGGTGCGCGCCGCCGCGACCACGTCGACCGGCTCGGGCGCGCCGCGCGCCAGCACGACGAAGTAGTCGATCAGCAGCGGGACCGCGACCTGCGCCTCGGCGCGCGACGTGGTCGGCTGGAACGCGCGTGCCGCGCGGGCGGCGGCGACCGCGATGCGGGCGCTGTCGAGCGGGGAGAACCCGTCCTGGTCGCGGGCGAGCCGATAAAGATCGGCGAGCAAGGCGGCGAAGCGCTTGTCGTAATAATGTCGCCACATCAGCGTCTCGAGCCGCGCGGTCTCGACCGGGTCGAAGGCGGTGAGATCGGCCCGGCGCGGGATCGCCGCGTAGGCGACGAGGCCGGCGAGGATGAGAGCAATGACCGCGAGCGTCGCGCGCAGCCTGGGCCGTGTCTTGCTCATCCCGACTCCCCCTCGCCTCGGCGCGGCATTTTCCACCAATTCGGTGCGACGTGGAACGACCGGGGTTTCATGGCAACCGGCGAACCTCTACTCTGTGCCAATCCACATGACGCGCGACCGCACCAAGGCTGCCCGCGAGCTGCTCGCCTTCTACCTCGAGGCGGGCGCGGACGCGCTCTTGGGCGAGGAGCCGGTCGATCGGTTCGCGGGCGACGCGCCGGCAACACGCAAGTCGACGCCTTCCGCCGAGCCCGCACCGCGGCCCGCGGTCGCGCCGAAGCCGCGGATCAGCGCGGAGCGGCCCGTTGCGCCGCCGGCGCAGGCGGCACCGCCCTCCCCCGACGTCGCCATCATGGACGCACGCGCCCAGGCGCGCGCCGCCACCAGCCTCGACGAGCTGCGCCGCATCCTCGCCGGCTTCGACGGCTGCGAGCTCAAGCGGCACGCCAAGCAGCTCGTGTTCGCCGACGGCAACCCGCAGGCGCGGGTGATGTTCGTCGGCGAGGCGCCGGGGCGCGACGAGGACCAGGAGGGCCTGCCGTTCGTCGGCCGCTCCGGCAAGCTGCTCGACCTGATGCTCAAGGCGATCGGCCTCGACCGCACCACCGCCTACATCGCCAACGTCATCCCGTGGCGGCCGCCCGGCAACCGCACGCCGACGCCGCAGGAGACGCAGATCTGCCTGCCGTTCATCCGGCGCCACATCGAACTGGCCGATCCCGACGTCCTGGTTTGCCTCGGCAATCCGTCGAGCCAGGCGGTGCTCAGCTTCACCGACGGCATCATGAAGTCGCGCGGACGTTGGGTCGCTTACGACACCGGGACGCGCGAGGTCCGCGCCATCGCGACGCTGCACCCGGCGTATCTGCTGCGCCAGCCGCTGCAAAAGCGGCTCGCCTGGCGCGATTTTCTGGCGATCAGGAAGGCGCTGAATCCATAGCTGTCATTGCGAGATCCATAGCTGTCATTGCGAGCGAAGCGAAGCAATCTCACTCCACTTGCGCATGAGACCGTGGCCGAGATTGCTTCGGCGTGCTTCGCACGCCTCGCAATGACGGCGCACCTATCACCCTGGCTCCATCCCGTTCTTCCGGATCGACTGCAGGCCGGCGGGACTCTGCAGCAGCCGGATCACCTCGCGCGCGGCCGACTGGTTGGCCGACTGCTGCGACACCGCCGCCGTGAACGTGATGTAGGACTGGATCTCCTCGGGCAGCGGGCCGACCAGCTCGGCGCCGGGGACCGACAGGATGTTCGGGATGACGATGATGCCGATCTCGATTTCGCCGGCCGCGACCGCCTCGGACACCGACTCGGTCGTGGGCTGGATGGTCTTCGGCTTGAGCGCATCCGCGATGCCGAGCTCTCCCAGCACCTTGACGAGATGGCGGGTGCTCGCGCCTTCCTTGAGATAGGTGATCGATTTCGCGTCGAGCAATGTCCGCTTGAACGCCGCGACCGTCGAGATGTCGGGCTTCGGCGCGCCGCGCCTCACCGCGACGCCGATGCCAGCCTTCATCACGTCGGCGCGGCTGCCGGCGACCAGCAGGCCCTTGCGGATCAGCTCGTCGGCCTGGAAGTCGACCAGCACCGCGAGGTCGAACGGCTCGCCCTGCTCGATGCGCCGCTTCATGACGGCGGCGACGTCGGTCACCACGGTGAGCTTGTTGCCGGTCGCCTGCTCGAAGCCGGCGCCGAGATCGCCGACCACCATCTTGGTCACGCGCGAGCCGAAGATCTTCAGCTCGGCGGCGCCGGCCGTGCCGACGAGAGAGACCATCACTGCCGCTCCGATCACCACCCGGCTCAATCGATTCATCCGGTTCATCACGTCGCTCCCGACAAGTCGCGCCCCTGCCGCTACTTCGCGGCGCCCGCCGCCTCCGCCGCCGGCCGGATCATGCCCCATCCGACCCGCGCGAGCGGCAGCCGCCCCTGGATCGAATGCTCGAACGCACGCGGCACCTCGGGCACCAGGTCGGGGAAGCGCGCCGCGATATCGGGCGGCGGGGCGCCGCGCGTGTCGAGCGCCGGCCAGACCACGACCAGGCCCTTCTTCCTGATGTCGTCGCTCGTGGCCCACGGCGTGCGGCGCGGATCGGCAAGGTCGTAGTAGCTCGGCCGGCTCGGCGCCGCGATGGCGACGAGCGCGGCGAGGCGCGGATCGCCGGACACGATGGCGAGCGGCTTGGCCGTGCGGCGCTGGAACGTGTCGGCGAAGAACGCGCCCATGGCATTGGCCGGCTGCGCATTCTTGAGCTCGATCGCGAGCCACGGCACGGTGAGAACCGCCACGACGGCGATCGCGGGCGGCAGCAGCAGCAGCAGCGTCCAGGTGAGGCCGAGGATGCGCTCGCGGTGGATCGCGATCGCATCGCCCGCTGCGATCACCACCGCGAGCCCGGACAGCGTGATGTAGGGCGCGATGCCACCGACCGGGCCGGACGCGCCGATGATCACTGAGACCAGCGTCGCGACCACGACCGGGGCGACCGCGTGGAAATACACGAAGCGGCGTGCGAACCGGTCGAGCGGCGGCCGCACGAAGGTCGGCAGCATCTCGGATGGATTGCGCCACCAGCCGCCCCCGATGGCGACCAGGATCAGCAGCAACAGATGCGCCGCGAGCACGATCGCGATCAGCCGCAGCCAGGCCCAGAAGTTGGCGTCGGCCGCCTCCTGCGAGCGCAGGCGCTCCCACACCGGGGTGAACGTCGTCTCGCCGGCGGTGTCGAGCCAGATCAGGTGCGGAAACAGGAGCACCGCGACCACGATCGCGGCGAACCACGGCTCGATGGTCGCCAGCGCGGCGCGGCCGCGGTCGGTCGTCCACAGGAAGATCATCATGCAGGCGAACAGGATCAGGCCCGCATAGGTGGTGAGCAGCAGCAGGCCGAGGTCGAGCGCGAGCAGGAACCAGTAGTGGCGCTGGTTCTCGCCGATGGCGCGCCAGAAGTGCAAGAGCAGCAGCGCCGAGAACGCCATGCCGAGCGTCGCCGGGCCGAAGTCGGGCGACCACACGGTCATCACCACGATGCCCACCATCAGCAGCACCGCCATCGCGGCGTGCTGCTCGCCGACGATGGCGCGGCCGAGCTGGAACACCGCCCAGAAGGTGACGACCACGCAGGCCTGCGCCAGCAGATAGACGCCGACGATGCCGAACAGCATGTAGACGATCTCGGCGAGCCAGAAGGCGAGCGGCGGCCCGAGGTCGGTGCCGAGCTGGAACTCGTGGCCGACCGCGAGCACCATCGGCAGGTCGCTGGGCGGCGCCGCATAGAAGATCGACGGCACCAGCCACCAGATCGCGGCCTGCACCAGCGTCGCCAGCCAGAACATCAGGCGCGGGTGCGAACGCAGGCCTTCGATGAAGATGGAGACGTGGCGCATCGGGCCCCGGCGTGGAGGAAGCGGAAGCGCCGAATTAAGCGCGCTCGCCGGTCCGAAGCAACCTCGATGCTAGGCGACTTTGGCCTCGCCGCCGGCGAGGTCCAGCTCCTGCCCCAGCGACACCTCGCCGGCCGCGAGCGCGACCGGCGAGAAGCTGCGGCGGTGATGCGCGCAGGGCCCGAGCCTTTCGAGCGCGCGGAAATGCTCGGGCACGCTGTAGCCCATGTGGCGCTCGAAGCCGTAGCCCGGATGGGCGGCGCCGATCTGCACCATCAGGCGGTCGCGCGTCACCTTGGCGACGATCGAGGCGGCCGAGATCGACAGCACCAGCGCGTCGCCCGAGACCACCGCCTGGCAGTCGCAGCCGCAGTCGATGCGGTCGATGCCGTCGACGAACACGAGGCGCGGCCGCACCGGCAGCGCGAGCACGGCCTGGCGCAGCGCCCACAGCGAGGCCTGGCGGATGTTGTCGCGGTCGATGCGCGCGCGCGAGCCGAAGGCGACGCCGACCTGGGCGGTGGCGCAGATGCGGGCGTAGAGCTTTTCGCGCGCCTCGGCGTCGAGCTTCTTGGAGTCGTCGAGCCCGCGCGGGATGCGTTTCGGATCGAGGATCACGGCGGCCGCGACCACCGGCCCGGCGAGCGGGCCGCGGCCCGCCTCGTCGACGCCGGCGACCGGAAAGATGCCGCGCTTCATCGCGGCGCGCTCGCGCCGGAAGCTTGGCCGCAGCGGCGGCTCGCCGAGCGGCAGGCGGGGCGCTTTTTTGCTCGCGGATTTGGCGGCGGTTCGACTCATGCGGCGCGCATGCTGCGCGGGCGAGCATGGCAATGCAATGGCGCAGCGAGATGCTGTCCCCGCTGTTCTTGGCGCGTGGCGGGTTCCGGGCCGCTTGCTCTACGCCTGCGCTCCCTCTCCCCGCTCTTCGCGGGGAGAGGGAGCGTCGGCATTGTGCGTGTTGCTACTGCGTCTGCAGGCCCGACTCGCGCACGACGCGCCCGGCGTTGGCGCGATCCTGCTCGAGATAGGCGGCGAACTCCTCCGGCGTATTGAACACCGGGTCGAGGCCCATCTCGATCAGGCGCCGGCGGCGGAACTCGGGGTCGCTGCCGATCGCGGCGATCTCATCGCGCAGCTTGTGCACGATCGGCGCCGGCGTGCCGGCCGGCGCGACGATGCCGAAATAGATGCGGGTCGGGTTCGGCGCGTAGCCGAGCTCGGTCAGCGTCGGGATGTCGGGAAAGAGCGGCGAGCGCGCCGCGGAGTCGATCGCGAGCCCGCGCACCTGGGCGGCGCGCAACAGCGCGATCCAGTTGGCGAGCCCGAACATGGCGACCGGCGTCGCGCCCGACAGCACGCCGTTGACCGCCTCGGCGCCGCCGCGGAACGGCACCCGCACGATGTCGGCGCCGGTCTCCCGCTTCCATTTGTCCATGATCAGCGCGAGCGAGGCGGACGGCGCCGTGAAGCTCAGCGTGCCGGGCTTCAGCCGCGACAACGCCGCGAGC
>Ga0126371_10007080_pt1 | contig 10013 bp, 9 predicted proteins | sample PanSoiMetaPlot_4_FD_110145 | JGI IMG/M metagenome (GOLD analysis project Ga0126371, IMG submission 110145) | Tropical forest soil microbial communities from Panama - MetaG Plot_4 | ecosystem: Environmental > Terrestrial > Soil > Tropical forest > Bulk soil | place: Panama | collected 2016-02-17
GAGGGGTACTAAAGAAAGGATTGCTTTCAGTGCCTCGAGCAAAGTTCAGAATTGGGGACCGGGGTACATGGCAATGGTAGAGCGAAGGGATCGATGACCTTCTTCGTTGAAACAGAGCGCCGTAGGTGCGGCACAGTTCTGAAGATTTAAATGGATATGTGTCGCCCCCTACGGGGCTCATCATCATTCGTATCGCCGCGGACCCAGACCTTCCGGTCTGGGCTGACTCATTCTGCGCCTCCGGCGCTGAAGCCAAGCCGGGTAATGCCTACTTATTTAAGAAATCCACTCAGATCAGCGCCTTATTTGGGCGGTGGGGCTGTCGCCGATTTGGTTCCACCTTCATTGCCGGGAGAATTGCTGCCCTTCTTGCTCTTTTTTCCGCCCTTGTGTCCTTTCTTGCCACCCTTATCAGCTTTCTTGCCGGCATCGGTTTTAGCGGTGTCCGACTTCCCCTCGGAACCGCCCTGGCTCTGCGCGCCGGCGTTCAACGCCACGAACACGCATAATGCCGCGGCTGCTAGTAATCTCGTCTTCATATCTCATCCTCCTGTACCAATTTGAAATTTCTGAGCAAAAAACCCGGTTAACCGTAATAGCCATGATTTCTTACAGCGGCGGGGGCTTGGGGGAGTCTGTCTCCGACTTGCCACCACCCTCTGAGCCCGGCTTATCATCCTTCCGCGTTTGCTTCTCCGCTGTGGTGGAATCAAGTCGAAGACGCCTGTGATGGTCCGGCTGGCGAGAGGCGCCCTGGTGTTCAAGTAGTATTTTTCTCGAGTTTCTCTGCTTTTCAACCAGTATTGGTTTCGAGTCGCTCTTCGCTGCGCCCGTACTTCCAGGCAAGCCACGCGCCTTTTTCTGCTCCAAACCGTCGTTGCTTTTCTCAAAGCGCTTCCTCGCCTGATTGAAGTTCGTTCTGGTCGTGTCCGCGCTTTTCATGTTCTTGGCGCTCTTCCGGGCCCCGGTTGCGTGTGTCTTTCTTGAGCTGGTGTCGCTCGATTTTGAGCTCTTATCTGCGGAAGAGTTCTGCGCCAGTGCGGGCCAGAATCCGAGCAGAAATATCAAGCCGGAGCAGGCAGCGATCCCCAGCAACCTTGTTGATTTCATGTTTACTCCTTTGCATGCTCTCCCATTACGCGTTCCCGGATGGCCTCGCCGAACCTGAGGAAGAGCGCTACAGCGCCTGGCACCCAGATGACGGGGAGAATTCCTGTCATGATGGAAACCAGCGCGCACAAAAACCAAACAACTGCCGTGGCTCCGATGCTGAATGCCAGGCCCGCCAGCGGGCTGCCGCTCTCAACGTAAATGAACTCGATCAGAACGAGAAGGAGAATTCCGCCCACAATCTGCCACACCTCTCCAATGGGACGGAAATAGCGTTCGCCAACCAGAGACTCGATATAGTTGGCATGGAGAAGGACGCCGGCCATGCTTCCAACCGGGGTATCGTGCTGGTCCGCATCGACATCGTCGCCGATGAGCACGACTCGATGTTCCAGCCGTGCATCCAGGGCCTTTCCGGACTTTTCACAGTTCCGCCAATCCGTGCCGGGCCTGTATTGCGCGCAAAGCACTTCCATAGCGGGAATGGCTGAGATTTCGTAGTCGCGTAGAAAACTGGTGTAAGGGTGCGCTTCCAGGGCAGGAACTTTGACATTCGGCACTGTCGCCGCTGCTACGGCAGCAAGCGTTGGCTCCGGGTCGGCGCGATCCTGCGGGCCGATGTGGCCGGGATCGGTGAAAACGTTCCAGGCAAGAGGAAGCTTGCGAGTGTCAGCGTTGAACCTTATCAGTCCATAATGGAGAGGCGTTCCTTCGGGAAGGCCAAGGTTCTTGTTGTCATGGACGACGAGACACGCTCGCTCAAAGCTCTTCAATTCCTGATCTGTGAGCGGCCGGCCCAGAAAGTGTTGGAGCTGAGACTTATTGAGGGTGTGCAGCCCCAGAATAACTGGAACACCTGCATCTTGCAGAGTCTGCTTGATCTGGGCATCCACCGGACAGGGCTCATCTGACAGGTAATTGTCCACCACGATACTGATCGGGCGGCGAACACTCACCTCCTTGATCAAATGAGCGAGCATCTCGCGGTGAGCACAGAAGGCATCGAACACTTCCTTAGGTTCCCGGTCTGCCCTGATGGTGATAACCACGGTGATGCGGTTTTCAGGCTTTCGCCAGTCAAGAGTTGTGAGGTATGTATAAAAGCTTCGTGTCGTCAGAGCGCTTTCGGTGCCGGCATCCGGTGGGTCGCAGGGTTTCTCTGACCATAGATGCCATGCGTATTCGGCAAAGGTAAACACCACGCCGACCACGACGTAGATGATGCCGCGAATGACATATGATCTCGCGGATTTGGGTCCTGCAGGCATAGAACGCAAACCGGGCGAACCGGGAGAGCCCCTGGACTGAAAGAACGTGGTCGCGTTAACGTTCCCTTTTCGAAACGCCGCTTCTCCACAATGTAGTGACTCGAAGGGTCACATCGTTTCAGGATGAACATCAGTTTCAAGCGTCGACGCGGCGACATCAGGCGTAAGGAATACGTACACTGACCTATTTCGCGATTGACGGGTGGGCGAAAGAATAGTAAAAACTGGCAGCGGTTAGTACTTAGTATTAGTAGTTAGGAAAACCGGCAACCGAATGGCACCGTCTGCCGCCCAGGCGGCGCGGGAAACAGCTCTTTGACAACTGAATAAAAGCGTTTGTTGGCTCTCGGCTGTTGGTCATGCCGATGGGTTGCCAGGCTACCGCCAGCAAACCCTACTTCATAGCTCGAGGTTGCGACCCTCTGCTGTTAGTTTCCGGTTTGGGGACACATGGGGACACCCCTGGGGACACATGGGGACACCCCTGGGGACACATGGAGACAAGATGGGGACATATGGGGAGGAATGGCACCCCCCAGGGAGGAGGGTCTGACATCGCCGGAATCGCCGTGATCGCACGGAATCGCCGTCATCGGGCAGCGGCCGCCAGGTACAAATTACGCTCCTGCTCCGCAATCCCCTGCGGCAATCGTCCACCGTTGTAATCGGCGAGGCGGTTCTTCCATTTCAGGAAGTCGGTGATGGTCTGCGGCTCGATTCGAACCTCCACGCGGCGCAGACTGGCCAGCAGCAGGTTCATCTCCCACATCAGTCCAGTCTCGCGGCGCTGGCTCTGGCGTGCGGGCCTGACGACCATCCGCACGTCATTGGACTTGGACTTGCCTCGGGCTCCGGAGGCTTCGAGCAGTCCCCAGTGGGGCGGAAGCTCGTCGCACGTGAGCATTCCTGAGGGAGTGAGGTAAAAACGCTCGCAGCCCATGCCCAGCTCAGGATTTTTGCGGAAGGGCTTTTCCCGGTCGGCGAAGAAGTCGGCTCGGGAGATCTTGCACTCCACCACCACGGAGCGGCACTTGCCTTGGCCTTTCCATGCGATCACGTCCGGAGTTTCTCCGCTGGCGCAAGACTGCTCGGAGAGCACGATCCCGCACCGGTAACTCCGGCGAAGCCACTGCTCGGCCAGTCGAACCAGCTGCTGATGAGTCATGGGTGAAGTTGTATCGCGACAGGACGCCGGCGGGGAGTGACATTCTTGAGCACTTAGCAATTGGCAATTAGCAATTAGCACTCAGCAATCAGCATTCGGCTAAAGGCGAAACCACTGATGACACAGATATCCTGATTCAAACTGATAGCTGCTTGCGCTTTCAGATCCGCGTTCATCAGCGTTCATCCGCGGTAAGTTTTCTGGTTTGGCTAATTGCTAAATGTCAATTGCTAATTGCTCCTTCATCCGGCACTATGAAAGCAAGAAGCAATTATGTGCGGACGTTACCGGCTCACGGCCAAAGAGCGGTGGCTCAGCTCTTATTTCAATCTCGATCCTGAAGACGTCAAGTGGGCGGCGCGATGGAACGTTGCGCCCACGCAGGAAATCGCCACCATCCGCCAGGACCGCAAAGAACCCAAGCGCCGGTTCTCGCTCATGCGCTGGGGGCTGATACCTTACTGGGCGAAGGATGCCTCCATCGGCGCGCGAGCCATCAACGCCGTTTCCGAGACCGCGGCTGAGAAGCCTGCGTTTCGCGATCCCATGCGACGACGCCGCTGCCTCGTCCCGGCTGATGGATTTTATGAGTGGAAGAAGATCGGGCCAAAGCAGAAGCAGCCATACAACATCGGCCTGGCCGATGACGGCCTGTTCGCCTTCGCCGGATTGTGGGACCGCTGGAAAGATGCGGCGGGAAAGATCATCGAGTCCTGCGCCATCCTCACGACAGAAGCAAACTCACTTCTGCGCGACATTCATGACCGCATGCCGGTCATTCTCAAGCCGGAAGATTACGATCTCTGGCTTGATCCGGGCGTCACCGATCCTGAGCGCGTCAGCGGTCTGCTCCAGCCCTTCGACGCGCGACTGATGCGCATTTATCCCATAAGCTCGGCGGTAAATCGCGTGGAGAATGAGGGTCCCGAGTGCGCGCAGGAAGTCAGGGAAGGCGGCGAACCGCAAGCGTCGCTGTTCAAGTGAGTTTTTATTTGGCGCGCAAAGCCGAAGGCCGCCGCAGATTGCTCCGCGACGGCCGTAGAAACTCTGCTCCCTGCTAGCGATCCGACATAACATCACTGGTACACAATGGTTGGATTCGCAAAATCGTCGCAGCAGGGCGATTGATAGGTGTAAGTGCCTGCCGGTCCGGTGATGGTAACCGTTGTCTGCCCCGGCGTCGACCCTGACCTAGCTGGAACAGAAATTGAACTTAACCCTGTTAATTGAATCAGGCTTTGTCCACTTCCATCGTCCTCTGCGTTGCATTGGAAGGGCCGATTGTTGGTGAACGTCAGCGTAGTGGAATCGCTGCTGGCTTGCGCGCCCGCGCATAAGTCAAAGCTTGGGTTCTTTACCCATACCATGGCTTTTTTTACTGTTGGGCCTTTCGTGCTTTTCTTTACTGCTTTGCGTTTGGTGGATTTCTTTGCTGTTTTGGCCCTGACTGTTTTTTTTGCTGTCTTGGCTTTGGTTGTTTTTTTTGCTGTTTTGCCTCTGGCTGTTTTTTTTGCTTTTTTCTTTTTCATTTTTTGATGAGCCGGCCTGAAGCCTGGTTCCTGATGCGGCGGCGTTAGGCCGGTCTTCCCTTTCTCTGTGTTGTACTGATTGGGATAAAAAAAGCTATTGGGTACCCAAAAGCGTTCAATCCTGTTTGCCCTCGACCAGCGCCTGATAACGCGGATTGTCTCGCAGATTATCCAGATCCGGCGATTCGCGTACCGTCGCCAGCGAGTAGCCCGCCTGCACTGCTTTGCGCAGCCATTCCAGCGCCGGCCCGGTTTCCTTCAGCTGGTTATAAACCAATGCTGCGCTGAAAAGGATCTCCTTGTCGCTTTTGCCGTACGCTAAGGCTTGATTCAGATATTTCAACGCCGGATCGCGATCCCCCAGCATCGCGTAATAGCCCGCCAGATTCTTGAGCACTTCCGGATCTCGTGGGTTCACCTTGAGCGTCTCTTCCGCAAGCGAGATGCCCTTGCGATATGCGTTCTCAGCCTCGTGACGGTTCCCCGCAAAGTACTGAGCGTCAGCCAGATTCCCCCACAGCAGGTAATCGCGGTCGTTTAAGCGTGTGGCGTCGGTATAGGCAGAAGCTGCTTCAGGGAAGTGCCGCAGGTGAAAGTATGCAGTTCCCAAATTGGTATAGGTGCCTGGAGTTGTGCGAATCTGCAGCGATTGTTTCAACGGGGCAATTGCCTGATCGTATTTTCCTTCCGCCAGATAAACGGCTCCCAGGTTGGCATATCCGCGAAAACTTTCCGGCGTCAGCTCCGCCACTTTCTGAAACATGGCGGTGCACTGGTCGTATTGCGACTGCTTGCAGTAAAAAATCCCGAGTTGGTTGTACCCTTTCCAGTACTGCGGGCGCAGCTTGATTGCCTGCTGGTAGGTGTTCTCGGCATCGTTCAATTTCCCCAGGCGCTCGTAAGCCGTTGCCAGGCCGGTGTAGGCCGGATCCAGACTGGGATCGAGTTGAATCGCCCGCGTAAATTCTTCAGCCGCCTGCTCGTATTCACCCGTTCCGTTTTCCAGCACCCCGAGGCAAACATGACCCGACGCTCCAGCGTTGGCAAGATCTATGGACTTGGAGCATGCGCCACGCGCCATGGCGACAAACTTCTTGTCCTTGCTGGATTCATACTTCGCCCAATAGGCAGTTCCGAGATTGGCTTCGGCCAGGCCGTAGGTAGGATCGAGCGCGAGCGCGTGTTGAAACAGCGCGATGGCGCTGTCCGCGCTCTCGCGGCCTTTTTCCGCATAGCCTCGGCCTTGCAGGTAATAGTTGTATGCCTGGGGCGATCCTGTTCCGTGCGATGCCAGCTCGCGTTTCTCTTCCGGCCTCAGGTCAACGCCCAGTGCAGAAGCCGCGCCACTGGTCACTTCGTCCTCAATCGCGAAGGCATCGCTTAAGGGCGCATCCATGGTGTTGCTGCGAAGCACGCGGCCGGTCTTGGTATCAAGCAGTGAGTACGAGACGCGCACCAGATCGCCGGATTGTTGTAAGCCGGCTTGAAAACCGAGAGTTGCACCCAGTTCCTGCCGGACTTCCTCCAACTTACTTATGTGGCGAGCCCGCAGTTCGCTCGATGAAACGACCTGCAATGAATGATCTGCACCCAGGCGGGCCAATTTTGCGGTCAGGGTTTCCAGCAGACCGTTGGCCAGATCGGTGAGCTTCGGGTCGGAACCTTGCACTTGTAAAGGCATGACAGCAAGGATTCTTGTGGCAGGCAGACTTGGGCCTAAAAACCCGCCTTTTTGAGGACTGGCGATGCGTTCCCGCGCCGCCGGTATCAGGAGAGTAAGCCCCGCAAGCACCACGATGGCCAGCGCAGCGAAGAACCACTTTGCCGCCCCGCCGCGTTGCGGCTTTTGCGCCGGCAACACCAGAGCCGATTGCGATGCCAGTTCGCGATAATGCGATACTGACGCCGCCGTCGCGGTGGCGCTCGCAGCTGGTCGCATCCCCGTGGCTGCGGGAACTGCGCGTTCCAGATCGGCGATCATCTCCGTCGCGCTTTGGTAGCGCGCATCCGGGTCTTTGGCCAGTGCGCGATAGACGATCTGTTGCAGCCCGGCAGGGACCTCCACGTCCATTTCCCGCGGCGGAGAGTTGGCGATGGCAAACAGCATTGCGGGTACGCTCTCGCCGGAAAACGGCAGCCGCGCCGTCAGCATCTGGTAAAGCACAACGCCAAGTGACCAGAGGTCTGTGCGCTGATCGATTGCCTTTTTCGCCAGCGCCTGCTCCGGCGACATGTAAGCTGCCGTACCTGAAGTTGACAGCGACCGTGTCGACGCCGCCGATGTGATTACGCGCGCCAGCCCGAAATCGACAATCTTGGCCACGCCCTGCGCCGTCAGAATGACATTCGAAGGCTTGATGTCGCGATGCACCACATTGTTGGCGTGTGCTGCCTCTAAACCATGCGCGATCTGCAGCGCGATACCCGCAGCTTCGCGGTAAGGGAGCGGTCTCCTGATCTTTCGCGACAGGGTCTCGCCTTCGTAATAGGCCATCACGATGAACATCTGACCGGACGGCGTTTCTTCAATTCCGTGAATGGTTCCGATATTGGGATGGTCGAGCATGGAGGCGGCGCGCGCTTCCCCCATCAACTGGGTGCGAAAACGATCGGAGTCATCTGAAGCCTGTGGCAGAAATTTCAGTGCGACCGTGCGTTGTAGCCGGGTATCGAGCGCTTTGTACACCACGCCCATACCGCCGGCGCCAAGCAGTTCAATGACTTTGTACGAATTAAGGGTTTGGCCGACCAATGCCGGTTGAGCGGCTTCCATGTGGGCTCATCCTGGGGATAATTGGCTACAGTGTACTCCACCTAAGCAAGCCTGGAACAAGCCTGGCTGCAAAAAGGCGCGATTTGACTTCAAGAATCGCGGGCTGCAATGATGGACGGCATGGCTGAACGCAACCTTCAGATTGTCCGCTTCATGGGCACCACGCCGAGCGTCGCTTACTGCGACGTTTGCCGCCTCACCTTCCGCACCAAACCGGAATTTCTCCAGGATCCCGACAAAGCCAAAGCGCAGCTCCAGGCTGAATTCCAACAGCACGAGTGCAAGCCCCAGCCTGACGTGGTCAACGACGCTCTGAACCACATCCGCTAGAGGTAGAGACGTGGCACTGCCGCGTCTCACTCTCGACCTCTCGCAAAATTTCCTTTTAGCAATGGCGCAACTGCGCCAAGAAGGCTTACTGCTACTTCCTCACCACATGGTAGTTGTTGTAGGTGAGCAGACCCTCAGTCACGGTAAAGACCATCGGAACCACACGCTCCAGACGGTGCCAGCCCCTGCGATGAGCAAAGTACATTCCTCCGGCAAGCATCCCGTATCCGGCGAGACCGTAGGCCGCCGCGCCGGCACGCGACTGCACGAAAGGACGGGCGATAGGGTTGACCTCGTGCCCGAAAGGCAGCGCACGCTGCGTGGAGAGACTGTCGCCGATCAACCCAGCGGCGCTGGTCCCCAGCAGAATGCCGTTCTTGACGTCAAAGAAGGTATGCGCCGGAGCAGCTGCTTTGGGCGCCGGCTTCACCGGCACAATGAGCGGGGGCGCATCTGGTTTGGTTGCGGGGGTTGCTGAGGCCGGTAATTCGGCCGCTGTGGCCTTTACCGTTGGAGCATCGAGCATTGCCTCAGTCTGAGCAAAGCATGAGGTGCCGGCCAGCGCGGCAAATGAGAGCACGAATCCCGCTCGCATTGCGCGAATAAGCGTTCGACCTAGCCGCGATGTGCCGCTCAAATGCAATCTTCTCTCAATGGGAAGCTGCAACTTAGCACGCCTGCACCAGGCCGCGAATCAGTGTTTAACTCTATTTTTGCCGCCCGATTGCGGCATGGCGCCTTAACCTCGATTAGTGCGAATCATTTCCAGGAAACTTCGTGCATATTCCGCGGCTGGGGGTATACTCGTTTCAATCCAGCTGGGCTGGCGATCGAGGCCGGTCGTTTGGGCGCCGCTTCTAATTCGTTTCGGACGCGTTGCGTCATGGAGCCGTAAAGATTGCATACAGCCACGGAATTCGCTAGCGTGCTGGATCTGCTTGACCGCATGCTCGACAAAGGCATCGTCGTTGACATGTCAGACCGTGTTTGCCTCTCCGCCCTCGACCTCCCACGCCAGCGCATTCGCGTCGTGATCTCTTCAATTCAAGTAATTCTCAAGTAGCTGGAATCGTTGATGCCTAATTCAAAGTCTTTTGGCATCGCCGATGCCTAAGTCGCGGCTAGTCGCACTACTATGGCGAACGTTAGGAGTAAGGCAAATTTCACTGCTGGCGGCCTTGACCTTCAGAGTCACTCCATTTATTTATATCTGTTCGCCAAGTTAAGGAGCCTTAATGAGCGAGAAGGATTCTCCAGACGCAATCGATCTGAACAAAATGGCCAGCTATCCCGCTAGAGAGGAACCGGTCGAGCCTGGAAGCGACGAGGGCACCATTCGCAAGTGGCTGCACCTGGCAGATGTGGCGTTGTCATCCGGTGCGTCCGATCTGCAGGAAGAAGAGGACGGCCTCGATTCATTCGAGACCAAAGCAGCCAGTTGAAGCCTTCCGCGTATAGCCAGCCTGCCTGATCAAAGGTTCTCAAGGCTCCACGTAAATCTTGTGGACTCGCTCTCCCAGTCGAGTGAGCAATTCATGCGAGATCGTTCCCGCTTTTTGCGCGACCTCCTCCGGGCGGAGCACATGCCCGTTGTGGGTGCCGTAGAGCAGAACCTCGGTCCCCACTCCGACGCCGGCGTCTGCGATATCGGTCACATCAATCTGCATCTGGTCCATGCTGATGCGGCCGACAATCGGCGCAGGGCGCCCCTCCACCAGCACGCAGGCTTTGTTGGCCAGCGACCAGGGCAGCCCATCGTCGTAGCCGAACGGCACGATTCCCACCTTTGTCTTGCGCTGTGTGGTGAAAGTACGGCTATAGCCCAAACTTACGCCCGC
>Ga0126371_10007082_pt1 | contig 10012 bp, 7 predicted proteins | sample PanSoiMetaPlot_4_FD_110145 | JGI IMG/M metagenome (GOLD analysis project Ga0126371, IMG submission 110145) | Tropical forest soil microbial communities from Panama - MetaG Plot_4 | ecosystem: Environmental > Terrestrial > Soil > Tropical forest > Bulk soil | place: Panama | collected 2016-02-17
CGAGCTCGGCGGCGAGCGCACGGTTCTCGTCGATCACCTTCTCGCCCGCGATCGCGCCGGCAAATTCCTTGTCCTTGAGCTCGAACAGGCTGCCGTTGCGCCGCCCGATACTCACGAGCTCGGCCACCAGCGGCTTGATCGCCGGATCGTTGAGGGCGGCGGCCGCCTTGTCGAGATGGCTCGCCGCCGCGACGAAGCGGTCCCGGATGGGCGGCATGCGCTCCTTGGTGCGCAGATCGGCGGCCTCGACGAGGATTCCGAGAACAAGATTCGCCTCCGCCCGCAGCTCCAGCGTCGTCTGCAGCGAGACGAGGTCGTTGTCCGCGAGGGTGCCGAGCGTGCGCCGGACGTCGGTGAGATCGCCCTTGTCGGCGGCCTGTTCGATCGCGAGCGTGAGTGCGAAGGCCGCGTCGTCGACCATCGGCACGAGTTTCTCGGCGAGCTTCTGATGGGCTGCGCGCAATGCGCCGACCAGCGCGATGCGCTCGGCCGTGATCGCCTGGCGCTCCGCGACCGATTGAGCCAGGCGGTCGAGATTCTCCGACATGCGCCGCGCGGTCTCCTTGAGCTTCGCGGCGTCTTCACCGGACAGCGCGCTCACCGCATCGTTGAGCGCGGCGCGCGCCGCATCGAGCGCCTTGAGCGCCCGGTTGCGCTCGTCCGCGCCGGTGGCGGCGAGCAGCGCCTGCGCTTGGCCGACCACATCGGCCGCCGCCGTCGCAATGTTGGAGGCGCGGGTCACGTGCGGCAGGCTCGTGCCGGTGACGACCTCGAGCGAGCGCCCGAGACGATCATAGGACACGAACGCGGTGGCGCTGGCGAGCACCGTGATGGCGGCGACGGCGCCAAACGCCGCGAACAGGCGGCCGCGCAGACCGATGCGTTGCCATGGCGTAGATGGATGTTTCATCGGCTTTTCCCCGGTGCCCTCGTCCGAATGTTGCGGCCGCCTTTAGAATTTCGCCTTCGCCAGACTGGCGACCGGCTTGAAGCTGCCGTCGGCCTCGATCTCGGTCAGGAAGACCTCGCTCGATCCGCGGTTGTTGGTTGGGCCGTAGGCGAGCTTGAAACCGCCGAGGTCGAACCCGCCGCTCTTCTGCACGGCCTCGACGAAAGCCTTGCGGGTCGGCTCGCCCTCGATCTTCTCGAGCACTGCGATGATCGCCCTGCCGACCAGGTAGCCTTCGAGCGAGATGAACCCGGGCGGCGCATCGGGTGCGCTCGCCTTCAACGCGGCCTGATAGTGCGCGACCGCCGGGACCGACGTGTCCTTCGGGAACGGGACCACTTGAGTAACGACGGTGCCTTCGCCGCCGCCGCCGAGCTCCTTGGCGAGCGCGTCGGAGCCGACAAAGGAGATGTTGACGCAGGTGGCGTCGAACTTGATCTGCCGCGCGAGCTTGATGAACTGCGCCGCCGGCTTGTAGGGCGCGACCATGATGACGGCATCGGGCTTCGCCCGGCGGACCGTGAGCAGTGCGCCTTTGACCGCGACCGTGTTTCGCTCGAACGTGCCCTCGGCGGCGAGCTCCATCTTGCGCTTGTCGAGCGCCCGCTTCACCCCCGCGAGGCCGGCCTGGCCGAAGGCGTCGTCCTGGTACATGATCGCGATCCTGGTCGCGCCGAGATCCTTGGTCAGGTGCGCGACCATGGCCTCGGTTTCCTCGAAATAGCTGGCGCGAACGTTCATCACCAACGGCTTGTAGGGATCGCGCAACGCCTCGCTGCCGGTAAATGCGCCGATGAAAGGTGCGCCGGCTGCGGTCGCGATCGGCAGCGTCGCCATTGCGGTCGGCGTGCCGACCGGACCTGCGATGGCAAACACCTTGTCCTCACCGAGCAGCTTCTTCACCACCTCGATCGATTGGGTCGGCTCGTAGCCGTCGTCGACGCTCTTGAGCTCGAGCTTGCGGCCCTTGACGCCGCCCGCCCTGTTCGCCTCCGCGAACGCGGCCTCCATGCCGATCTTCATGCCCTGCCCAAGCGCGCCTGCCGGTCCGCCAAGCGCGGCGGCCTGGCCGAACACGATCTTGTTGGCGGAGACGCCGTCTTCGGCGGCGGCCGGGGAACCGCTGGCCAGCACGGCGCAGCACGCTGCCAAGCGCGCGGTGAGGGAGCGAGCGCGCATCGAAATAACCTTTTCCCGGGGAGATGGAGATAGTGTCACAACAGAGAGGCGGCATGCCGTCGCTCCCCCCGGACACGAAAGCACTGGCCTATTCCAAGTGGAAAATCACTTTTCCCCCACGAACCTTTCCAAACCGTTGAGGACAAGTGCGTCACTACGCCCTACGACAATACGTTACAATTATGCTCCATGACTGCCAGGCGCGGTCATCGCTTTTTCCGATATCAAACAACGGATGCAATCTCCGCGGGCAAGCAGTTCCGCGGTTCCCAAACTGCGCAATCATTCATCCGCAATGGACGCACCGCGGCACGGCACGTGCGGAGACGCGCGTCTGCCTTCAACGACGTGATCGGACGACTGGCGGTAGGCCAAAAATCGGCGCCAAATGCCGCCGGTTATCTCGGCACGGCCTTGATTCCCACCGACTGTGACGCCTTCTGATACCACGCGGCGCTCTTGAGCGATACCGCCCGGGTCGCCCGCCCGTGCTTCCGGCGCCCCGATTTCCTCGATTGAGCCTGGCGGCCTGCTCTCTTCGTCTTGCTCACACACGCACCCCTTGAAATTAATTCCCTCAATCCCCGACCGGTCTTTGTGCTTTTCACGTCCCAGGATCGCCCCCCACACACCTATTTCACACCGGAGAAATCGGTTTGTGAAGTCCCTTGTCGTGGTGGCGGCGGGCACAATCTCAAGATGATTTAAGCAAGAATAACCTATCTGAAGTTAGCTGCCGGATTCGCTTGAGTGCCGCCCTCATGCGTCGCCGAGAATCTGACGAGCGACAGGAGACATCATCGCGCTGCCGACGCCCATACCGACGCAGAGCGACGCTTCGCGATGCAGCGTCGATCGCATCGGGCGCGCGGACGCGATCGCGAACGCGCTGTTTCGCCCGCGCAGCCGTCGCCGGAAAGGCCGCGCGATTCGTCTGCGCCGTCACCTCGCGACGGGGTTATTTGATTGATTTGATTGAACCGTTTCGAGCACTGCGAGTTGACGCGACGAGTAACCATCGCAGGAGGATGACGATGCTTTCGAAATACTTGGCCGCGGCAGTGTTCGCTTCGGCCCTGATCGCAACGCCGGCGCTCGCGCAGACGCCGAAACCGGCGGTGTCCGCCCAGAGCGCGTCGAGCGCCGGCCTGTGGCAAAGCTCGAAGCTGATCGGCACGAACGTCTACAACGATCAGAACGAGAAGATCGGCTCCATCAAGGAGCTGATGGTCGACAAAACCGGCAATCTCGAGTCCGCGGTGATCGGCGTCGGCGGCTTTCTCGGCGTCGGCGAGCGCGACGTCGCGGTGAAGTTCTCGGACCTGAAATGGTCGAACGAGCCCGTGAAGAGCTCGACGACCGGCGCGGGAACGACGAATACGGCACCGACGAACTCGTCGGCGGGACCGCGCACCTATCCGGATCACGCGATCTACAATGCGAGCAAGGACCAGCTCAGCTCGATGCCGCAGTTCGATTACAACAAGTAAGCGCGAGCGCGAGCCTCAAAGCGAAGTGTGCGCCAGTTGCGCGACGGGAGCCCGGCCCGAGTGGCCGGGCTCTTCGTTTTCGCAAACGGGCGTTCTCGCAAGAAAAAAGCCAATGTGCCGAAACGCACAAAGCGCGCCCGCATGGCCTGCGGACGCGCGCGTTCGCGCCCAATCGATTTCGGATCGTGCCAAACCCTAATGGTGCCAGAACAGCGCCAGCAGAATCACGATCGGCAGGGGCACGCCGAGAAGCCAAAGCAGAATTCCGCGTCCAAGACCCATGACTTTTTCTCCGCTCTTTCGTCCGAGAGCTGCACCACGCGCGCGTCGCGGTTCGCCCGCGCCGACAACGTCAGAAGCCGACGCCGGTTCCGCTTGCAAGCTTTTACGCACGTACTGCAAATGCGACGCGTCCGCCGCACGGCAGCATCGGAACCTTGCGCGCCCGCGCGAATTGGATTGCTGATCGGGCGGCATCGCGGCCGGCCCACAGCAGCTGAGGCGAAGCCGTGGCAGATCTGAGCACAGCCGACATATCGATCGTCGCCGCCGAAGGCGACCTCATCGACCCGGTCGCGAAAAGCGACAGCGCGACCTCCTGGGCGGCGATCGCCGCCGGCGCCTTCGCCAACGCGGCGCTGACCCTGCTGCTGATGGCGTTCGGGGCCGGCATGGGATTCTCCGCGGTCTCGCCGTGGGCGAATTCCGGCGTCTCGGTCACGACGTTCAGCGTCGGGACCGGACTTTATCTGATCGTCATCGCGATGCTCGCCTCGACGGTCGGCGGCTATCTGGCCGGCCGCCTGCGCACGCGCTGGGTCGCGCTGCACAGCGACGAGGTGTTCTTTCGCGACACGGCGCATGGCTTCATGAGCTGGGCCTGCGCCGCCGTGCTGAGCGCCGCCCTGCTCGGCGCCGCCGGCACCGCGATCGTCTCCGGCGCGAGCGCCGGCCTCACGCAGCGCAATCCCACCGAGAGCGCACCTGCCGCGATCTACGTCGATGCGCTGTTTCGGCCGCCAAGCAGCGCCGCCGCGCCGGCCAGCTCGAATGCCGCCGATCCCGCCGCGCGCGACGAGGCCTCCCGCCTGCTGCTCAAGAGCTTTCACGACCGCGCCGACCTCGCGCCGAACGACCGCACCTATCTGGCGCAGCTCGTGGCGGCGCGCAGCGGCTTGAGCCAGGCCGACGCCGACAAGCGCGTCGGCGACGTGCTCACCCAGGCGAAGTCGGATCTCGACAAGGCGCGCAGCGCCGCCGCCAAGCTCGCGCTGTGGCTCACCGCGGCCATGCTGGCGGGGGCGCTCGCCGCGAGCCTCGCGGCGATCGAGGGCGGCCAACTGCGCGATCGGCGGATCTAGAGCATGATCCCGAAAAAGCCTGCCCCCGACTTGATCGGGGGTGGATGCCGGTTTTCCGAAGAGATCATGCTCCAACAATAGACGACAGCGTGATGACTCGAAGAGACGTCATCGCGCTTCAGCAAAAGGATGCAATGATGGGTCCGATCCTGCTGTGGCTGATAGGAATTCCGATCCCGATCATCATTCTTCTGATGCTGCTTATGCACTAAACCGCGCCGCCTGCAGGCAGCGGCGCGAAGGCCGGCGGTGGAATGCGGCGGCGTGAGGCCGCCTCATAGGCCGAGGCGATCCGCAGCACGACGTCTTCCCGACCCGGCTCGGCGCGAAACACCAGCGAGAACGGCAGACCCGGCGGCGGGATCGTCGTCGGCGTGGCCGACGGCCGGGAGATGTAGCGCGTGCCGTCGGCGCTGAGCGCAAAGGTCGGATCGTAGACCGTGGTCACATAGCCGGCCGGGACCAGCACCTCGGTCAGGCCCGCGTTCGGGCCTGACAGCGACTCCGGCGCGAGGTTGCTCGGGATGTCGTACTGGTGCGGCCAGCCGATCAGGCCCGGCGGCCACGGCGTGTGCAGGCGCACCAGCGCGTCGAGCCGATTTTCCAGGATCACCATCATGTCGACCCGGCGCAGCAGCTCGCGCAGCATGATGCGCTCATCGACGCCCTGACGTTGCCCGAGCGGATTGCGCGGATCGGCGACCTCTTGCCAATTTCGGAACGCCGCGCGCTGGTCGTCGCCCCAGAATTTCGAGCGCGCGTTGAGCGTCGAGAAGTCGGTCAGCGTCTCGGTGAATCCGCGCGCGCGCCAGTCGGCGGCGCGGCGGCCGAGATACTGCGGAATATGAAAGCGGAACGCCATCGCGAGCTCCTGCTGCTGCACGGTGGCGAGGTCGAGATTCTTGGGCGGCGGAATCGTCCCCTCGGCGAGCGCCACGCAATAGTCGATCGGCGCCATCGTGCCGCTGCCAAAAATCCTTCCCGGCGCGAATTCGGTCGGCACGATCGCGGCCGCGAACTCCTTGAAGATCGGCTGGCCGTCGCGGCCGAGCCGAAACAGGAGGTCGGGCATGAACACCGGCACCAGGCGGGCGAGAGCGCGGCGGAAATCGACCTCCATCGCGGCGACCTCGTGATCGCGCGCCCACAGCGGATCGGCGGATTCGACCAGCGCCGCGCCGAGATGCGCGCCAAGCACCGCCTTGATCTCGCGCGCCGCCGCCGTGACGATCGGCTCCTCGGTCTTCGATCCGGGCCGGATGAGCATCGACTCGCGAATGACGCCGAGCCGGAGGCCCTTGAGCGCACCACGCGCCCCCTCGCCCTCGACGTGCCGCGCATAGCCTCCCGCAAGCACCGATGCGCGCGGCACCGTCGTAAAAGGATCGCGCGGGTCATAGTAGCCGGCCGCCGGGTCCTTGAGCGCGTCGAGCACTTTTGCGCAGTCGCCGAGCGTGCGGGCGAGAATGCCGGTGCGGTCGCAGTAGATGTCGGCGCCGATCGCGCCGCCGTCGAAGCCGAGCATCGCCTTGTGCGGCAGAATGAGCGCCACCGCATTGTGGTTGGCCGGGCCGCGGCACGAGGCGCGCGTCTCCTCGCCGAGGCTCGCCATGCACAGGTTCGCGCTCACCGAGACGCCCGAGCCCGAGCTCGAACCGAGCGACGCGGAGCGCCGCGTATCGTACGGGTTTGCCGGATTGCCGGCCCAGCTGCTGCGCTGATAGCCGAGCGTCGAGGGCAGCACCTTTGCGGGATTGTGCCGGCCGCCCGGATCGCCGGCGCGGCCGTTGTATTCGGTGCACACCGCCTTGGCGAAGATGATCGCGCCCTTGCGGCGCAGCTGCTCGACCAGCTGGTGGTCGCGCGCCGGAAAGTCGATGTCGTAGCGCGCGTCGCCGCCGCCGGTCGTGCGCATGTCCTTGGTGTCGAACGGGTCCTTGAACGAGAAGACCACGCCGTACATCGGCATCGCGTCGAGGTCGGGCTTGGTCCCGTAGGCCGCGTCGAGCTCGGCGGCGCGCTCGAGCGCGTCGGGCAGGTGGCGGAAATATTCGCACACCGGTGGCGCGCCGGGCGGCAGCGGTCCGAGCGAGGGATGGCGATCGTAATCGCCGCGGCACGTCACCGAGCGCTCGCCGCGGATATTGAGCGTCGCGAGCGCGTTGAGCTGCGTCCCGTCGGCGACGCCGACGATCATCCCGAACTGCTGTTGCACGTCCGGATCGGAGGCGGTCGGCTCCATGCGCCCGTATTCGAGCGGCGGCCCTTTGTATCTGTCGAGGTCGGGCAGGAGCGTCGCGGCCGGCACGGTCTCGGTCGGAAAGGTCAGCGGCGTGCCGGCGCGCACGGCGCCCTGCCCCGGCGCGACCTGCGCGCCGTCCTGGGTGACGAGCCGGCTCGCAACGCCGTTATGAGCGCGCGCCCGCGCGATGTAGTGCCTGACGACATCGACGCAGGTGGTCCGCCCGTCCCGGATGGCGTCGTGCAGATCGTCGATCGTCGCCTCCTCGAGGCGGAAGGCTGCCGGCGCGGTGGGCGGAGCGGCCGTGTCGATGCTCTCTTGCGGCAAGACTTTCATTGTGAGCTTCTGGGAGACCCGTTGCGGTTTTCCAACAAGCATAGCACGCGGCCGTGGATCGGGCCGAGGGACACGCACATGGCCGACCTGCGCAAGATCGAGACCGGTCCCGGGCTCGTGTTCGATGTCGTGACCGACGGTCCTGCGGACGGGCCGCTGGTGCTGCTGCTGCACGGCTTTGCCGAATCCTTCCACATGTGGCGGGCGCAGCTGCCGGCGCTGGCGGCGGCCGGTTTTCGCGCGGTGGCGCCGAGCCAGCGCGGCTACTCGGCGGGCGCACGGCCGCCGACCGACGATTTTTCCAGCTACCGCTTCGAGCTGCTGATGGCCGACGCGATGGACATCGTCGCCGCCTGCGGGAGCGGCGAGCGCCGCTTCCACGCGATCGGCCACGACTGGGGCGCAAGCATCGCGTGGGGCCTCGCGGACAAATATCCCGACCGCCTCGCGTCGCTCACGGTCCTCTCGCGGCCGCATCCGACCGCGTTCAACCGCGCGCTCGCGTTGCCGGACGGCGAGCAGGCGCGCCGCTCGCGCCATCATCGCTGGTTCCTCGAGCCCGATGCCGCAGCGCAGGTGCTGGCAGACGATGCGCGCTGGCTGCGCGAGCGCCTCGCGGCCTCGGGAGTCCCGGCCGCCGCGATCGCCGAGCACCTGTCGGTGATCGGCAATCCTCCCGCCATGGAGGCGGCGCTCGCCTGGTACCGGGCGCGCGGCGCGATTCGCGCGCCGCTCGGCCCGATCCGCGTGCCGACGCTTTATCTATGGGGCGACGCCGACGACACGGTCGGCTGGATCGCGGCCGAGGGCACGCGTGACTTCGTCACCGCGCCCTATCGCTTCGCGGTGCTGCCCGGCGTCGGCCACTTCGTCGCCGAGCAGGCGCCGGAGCGCGTCAACGAGCTGCTGCTGGCGCACCTCGCGGCGAACCGCGCGGCGCGCGTGGATCCTCACTGAGCGCCGCCCACGCCGGTGGTGTTTGCGCGATGGGAGGTCGGCGGCGCGACCGTGCGCTGGGCGTGGTTCTCGCCCCATCCTTCCAGCCACGCCGTGAAGACGAAGATGCAGAAAATATAGATGAATGCGAGGAGCCAGCCCGCGCCGGGAGCGCGCTGCCGGATTCTGCGGCGCGGCAGCCACGAAATATTGTCCATCACCGTAGTCCCTCCTGGGCGCCCCCTGGAGGGAACGTATCCCGACGCCGCCTGTTCCCGGCACCCGACCGCTCGCGCGAAGGGTACGGTAGCGTACACGCCGGCGCATCTCGGCCGGCCAGCAGGTTGCGCGCCTAGAGATCCCGCGTCCGTCGCGCCATCGCGAGGTCCCACACCTTGTCGCGTTCCGCGTCGAACACGAGCTTGGGATCCTCCGGCGCCGTGAACCAGACATTGTGCGCCATCTCGCCGTCGAGCTGGCCCGCGCCCCAACCCGCATAGCCGAAGGCGAACAGGCTCTGCTTCGGCCCGGCCTTGCCCGCGATGTCGCGCAGGATCTGCGGGCTGGTGCTCAATGCCACGTGTCCATCGATATCGAGCGTACCGGGACAGCGATACTCGGCGCTATGCACCACCAGCGCCATGTCGGGCTCGACCGGACCGCCGACGAACACCGGCACCTTTGCGGCCGCGTCCGTCCGCTTGTCGCCGATCGCGGCGAGCAATTCGCCGAGCGAGCGCTCGCCGGCCGGCATGTTGATGACCACGCCGAGCGCGCCGCCGCGGTCGTGCCGCACCACCAGGATCACGGCGTGATCGAAGCGCGGGTCGCGCATATCGGGTGAGGCGATCAGGAGCTGGCCGGCGAGCGACTCGAACGACGGCTTGGTCGGCTCCGTGGCGTTCGGCGCGACCGCGCCGACGAATGCGGCGGACAGGATCGGCGCCGCAAGCGCAAGGATGACACGCCGGATGATGGAGCGAGCGATAGGCATGGACGCTATCCTCAGATCGGTGTCGGGTCACCGGCGAACCGGAGACTAGCAGCCCTTCGCCGCCGAATCGATTCGCGAATCACCGGCACGCGCGATTCGCGGCGTCCGATTCGTCCTGATGTTTTGTCGCCGCGAGATTTCGCCATCGCGGCGCAGCGCAATTATAATCCGGGCGCGAATCGAGTCGCGGACGTTGCGCAGCATGACGGGAACCTCGATAGGACGGCAGGCGTGGGGCGACGAACCATCACCATCAACCGCGCACCGGTTCTGACCCTGTGGGCGGCCGTGGTCGCGCGCCGGCTCGGCTTTCGGCGCGATGAGGCGCTGACCCTCGGGCGCGCCATTGCGGGGCTCGGCATTCAGTCCAGGCGCCCGGCGCTCAAGCTGGTCGCGCCGTCGCCGAAGGCGATCAAGCAACGGCGGCGCGAGATGAAGGGCGGCAAGCGGGTCCAGCTCGACCTGATGCAGCGCGCCGTGCCGATCGTGCGCACGCCGGACGGCCTGCGCGCGCTCGCCAACGAC
>Ga0126371_10007083_pt1 | contig 10012 bp, 10 predicted proteins | sample PanSoiMetaPlot_4_FD_110145 | JGI IMG/M metagenome (GOLD analysis project Ga0126371, IMG submission 110145) | Tropical forest soil microbial communities from Panama - MetaG Plot_4 | ecosystem: Environmental > Terrestrial > Soil > Tropical forest > Bulk soil | place: Panama | collected 2016-02-17
ACGAAGCGCGAGCCCTGCTCGTACTGCTTCATCTTCAGGTCGATGCCAAGGATCCGGCGAATGGCCTGCTCCATCCGGCCAGCGGAGCCGCGTCTGGCACTGAACTTGGCACGGATCTCGGCGACGGAGGGCACGACGCTCGGCCCGACGGCGTCCATGACGTAGTCACCGTGGCCTTCGATCAGCGTCATCACACTGGTCATCTTGTCCAGGATCTCGCGCTGCCGCGGGCTCTGGATGGCCTCGATCAGGCTCTCGCCCTCGCCGCCGCGGACGGCGCCCGCGACCGCATCTGCAGCCGCCCGCAGCCGATCGAGTATCGACGCCGGGTCAAGCTCCGAGGCGAGCAGGAAGTCGGTCATCTGCTGCTGGACATATGGCCGCAGCCACGGGACCGACGTGAACTGTGTCCGGTGCGTCTCCTCGTGCAGGCACACCCAGCGGCGGAAGTCGTGCGGGTTGACGTCCAGCTCACGCTCGACCATCACGATGTTCGGCGCCACGAGAGTAAGTCTGCCGGCCGGCGCGTCCAGTCCGGGCGCGTCCGGATCTGGCGGCAGGAATAGCTCATACTGGCCGAGCACGCGGGAGGCCAGGTAGGCCAGGATCAGTCCTGCCTGCATGCCCGTCACCCGGGAGCCCACCGCGGTGATGACCGATCCGGGCTGCGGCATATTGCCGCCCTCGGTCATGCGCTGCACGAGCGGATCAAGGACGACCCTGAAGCCGTCGACGTTGGCCCGGATCCAGCCAGCCCGGTCCACCACTGCGACCTTGCCGTCATCGGCCGAGCCAGGCAGGCCGGTCAGCTCGCGCACCGGGTCGGAAGTCGCCGCCGCCAGCTCTCGCAGCTCGGCAACCACCTTCCGTGCCTCGGACATGCTGACCTGAGGGCCTGGCCGAACCCAGCGGACACCAGTCGCGGTCGCGACCTGCCAGTCGATCATCTGCGTGCTGCTCACCCCTCCACCGTACGTGGACAAAGGCGAAAGCGTCGTGTCGGGCCGGTACCGGCCCCGGCCCCGGCCTAACGGCAAGCGACGGTCAGCTGCAGCCGCATCCGGCCAGCACGCCAGCCAGCCTGGTCATGGCTGGCGCCGCCGCCGTGAGCGCCTTGAACTTGTCCGCCATGACGGCGAAAGCAAGCAGCTGCCCGTCCTTTGCGTATGCGATGCCCGTGAGTGCGCCGACCGTGCTGAGGTTTCCGGTCTTGGCCCGTACCAGGCCTAGACCAGGGCCCTTGCCGCTGTAGAACTGATCGGTTGGAGTGTTCGCCAGCGTGCCAGAGAATCCGTAGACCGGCAGCCCGGCGAGGACGGAGCCGAGCTTGGGATCTTTCGCATCGAGGGTGATCAGCCGAACCAGCGCCGCCGGGGTGATTCGGTCGGCCGGGGAGAGCCCGCTGCCGTCATTCAGCGCGATGCCAGTGACGCCGAGGTTGCGCAGCACCCTTGCCTCGGCCGCGGCCGCGCCGGTGAATGACGGCTGAGCGCCAGTGGCGAGCGCGACGTGCCTGGCGATGTTCTCGGCGATGACGTTGTTGCTCTCCTCCAGCATCCACGTGACGATCTGCGACAGCGGCGGCGAGCTCACGCTGGCTAGCGTGGTCGCGCCAGCTTGCGCTCTCACCTGTGTCGGCGGGCCCTGGACGCTGATCCCGTCCGCACGGAGGAACCCAGCGAACACCGTGGCGGCCTGCGCGGCCGGATCGGCTGAGCGGGCGGCAAAGTTAGTCGGGTCATCGGCGTCCTGTGGCCTTCCCGACCGCGTCAGCCTGCCCTGGTCAACTTCGAGCGGCGTAATGACTGAGACGTTGCCCGTCGTCACGTACCGGGCGGGCCAGCCGAGCGCCAGCCCGGGCCCGGTGTACAGCGACGTGTCGTAGCCAAGGTGCACGCTGTGCCTGCCCCGTTCCCGCAATGCATGCGCGGTCCTGGATGCAAGCGCGAGGAGCGTGGTCGGCTGGGGATAGTCATGGCTTGGCGGTTTCCCAGCTGCCAGCGTCGGATCGCCGCCGCCAACCAGCACGGCGCTGCTTTTGGTCGCTCCGGTAACGACCCTGGTCGTGAATCGGGCGCCGGGCCCGAGAACCTGCAGCGCGGCAGTCGCGGTCGCGACCTTCGTGGTGGACGCTGGCGTGAACGCCGAGCTGGCGTTGCGTGAGTAGAGGACACGGCCGTTGGCGAGGTCGGTGACAACTACGCCCAGGTGCGTTCCGAACGCCGATGATCCGACGACCGGAGCGAGCGCATGCGCTAGGCCAGCCGAGGTGATACCGGGCCCGGCAGTGGCTGTACCGCTCGCAGCGCTCAGCACCTGGCTGGAGCCCGCGAGCGAGCGGGCCGCGATGCGCGGCAGCTTCCACAGCGCAAGCCGCTCGGGGAGCAGCCGCGCGACGGTGACGCCAGCGCCAATGGTAAAAACGCATAGCAACACAATGGCTGTCACGGTCATGCGACTAAGCCGGGGCAACTGCCTGTTCCCTTCGCAAGATGCGGTCTCCCCGCGTTAGGTTCCCTTCGCGCGAGGCGGATACCCAGGTCAGTTACTCGGCTGCTGACGGACGGACAGACAATCAAGCAATCGAAGTTCGTCATCGGAGCGCCAGGGGGCGAGACGTGGAGTTCGACGTAACCATCGAGATCCCCAAGGGGCAGCGTAACAAGTACGAGATGGACCATGAGACCGGCCGGATCCGGCTGGACCGCCTGCTGTTCACCTCGACGCGCTACCCGGCTGATTATGGCTTCATCGAGGACACGCTCGCTGACGACGGTGATCCGCTCGATGCTCTCGTCATTCTCGAGGAGCCAACTTTCCCCGGCTGCCTGATCAGGTGCCGTGCGATCGGCATGTTCCGGATGCGCGACGAGATGGGCCTGGACGACAAGGTGCTCTGCGTGCCCGCTACTGACCCGCGCATGGCTCATCTGCGTGATATATCGGATGTTTCCGACTTCGACAAGCTGGAGATCCAACACTTCTTCGAGGTCTACAAGGAGCTGGAGCCCGGTAAGCAGGTCGAGGCGGCTACCTGGACAGACCTGGCGGCGGCCGAGGTAGAGATCTTGCAGAGCCGGGAGCGGCTGGCCGAGAGCGGCCATGGATGAGTAACTGCAGCGTGACACAAGGCTGAAATGGGCACCACTGAGTAGTGTTGACGCGCAAGGAGGTGTCATGGCCCAAGCCGATGATGCGCTGAGCGAAGCCCCGCTCTTCGAGGGGCTGAGCGAGGAGGATGCGCGAGCGCTGCGGGCTAGTGTCACCGTCGTCAAGCTGGACCGCGGCGAGCGGCTGTTCAGCGAGGGTGATGCAGGTGATCGCCTGTACATCATCCTGTCCGGAAAGATGAAGCTGACCAAAGCGGCCCCGGACGGCCGGGAGAACCTGCTCAGCGTCCATGGCCCTGGCGAGATGTTCGGCGAGTTGTCGCTGTTCGACCCGGTGCCCCGGACATCGAGCGCGAATGCCGTGACCCAGGCGGAGCTAGCGGGCGTCGCCCATGACGAGCTGCGGAAGTTCCTCGCGACCCGGCCTGAAGTCGCGATGCACATGCTCCAGGCGCTGGCGCAGCGACTGCGGCGGATTAACGAGGTCAAGGCCGACCTTGTCTTCACCGACGTGCCTGGCCGGGTCGCCAAGGCGCTCCTGGACCTATCTGATCGATTCGGCGTCCAGACGCCGGATGGCGTCCAGGTCAATCACGACCTCACCCAGGAGGAACTCGCCCAGCTGGTCGGAGCCTCGCGAGAGACGGTTAACAAGGCACTGGCTGACTTTGCCGCCCGCGGCTGGATCCAGCTAGCGGCCAAGTCCGTCCTGGTTACCGACACCGACCGGCTCCGCAAGCGCGCCAGGTAGCCGGAGTTCGGGCCGCAGGCGCCTCGCCGCTGGGCTCCGTCTGGTGCACCTCCTCAGACTGCAGCGTCCGGCGGCAGCTTGCCCTGGCCGCGCAGGTACTGGAGCTGGGACCGGACAGACCATTCGGCGAACGGCCACAGCGCCGGGTCAACCGCCGAGTAGACCCTCGCGACTATGTCCTTAAGTGTCCTGTCACCCGCCGCCAGCGCCTCCTGCACTTCGGCGAGGCGCTGCGCGCGGTGGGTCAGGTAGTAATCCAGCGTCCCGGCCGCGTCCGGCAGTAGTGGCCCGTGGCCAGGCAGCAGCGCGCGCAGATTCGTCTCCTCGGCCAGAGCGCGCAACCGGCGCAGCGAGCTCAGGTAGTCGCCCAGGTCCCCGTCGGCGCCGATGACGGTGGTGCCTCGCCCGAGGACTGTGTCGCCCGTCAGAACGGCGCCATCGGCCGGAATCTGCAGGCAGACCGAATCTGAGGTGTGGCCTGGGGTGGCGATCACAGCGAGTTCGCAGCCACCGTCGGTAAGCACGTCGCCAGGTACGAGGCCCTCGTCGCCAAAGCGGTATTCAGGGTCGACGGCCCGTACCGGCGCGCCGGTTAGCTCGGCGAGCCGCCGAGCCCCGCCCGAGTGGTCTTCATGCCGGTGCGTCAGCACGATCGCCGTAATCCGCTGGCCGCGCCGGTCCGCGACTTCGCAGACTCGCTGCAAGTGCTGCTCGTCGTCCGGACCCGGGTCAATGGCAATCGCCGTCGCGCTGCCGGGCTCGGCGATCAGCCAGGTGTTCGTCCCGTCGAGGGTCATGAGCGATGGGTTCGGGGCCAGTACGCAGAACGAGCGGCTAGTACCGGATCCGTCGATCGGCCCCTCCGGCTGGTGGCCAGGTTCGGCCGTCATGCCGGGTACTCGCGGATGCCGGGAACTGTCAGCCAGACTGCGCCCTCGCGCAGCTGCACCTCGGGAATGATCGGCGCAACTTCCCTCGGCCCGGTGAGCGCGGTGTCGAGGCCACCACAAGCGGCAAGCTCGGTCAGGGACACCATCGTCGGTGGCCAGAGCGCCAGCTCACCGCGCCGTCCGGCGGCCAGTGCCTCGGCTGGGCTGATCCATGCGACCGCCGACGCCTCGCCCCCGACGTCCCGTGTCCGCTGCCCGGCGGGCAGCGCAGCTGCGAAGAAGCGGGCGTCGAAGCGCCTTGGTTCAATGACCGGCGTGATCCACCGTGACCAAGGCCTGAGCAGGTCAGCGCGCAGCACAAGTCCGCGACGGCCGAGCAACTCGGCTAGCGACACCGACCGATTTAGCAGCGCCTGCCTGTCCGCTTCCCACTCATCGCTCGTGGTGTCGGCCACGACCGAGCTGGCCGACTCGCCCGCGAGCAGCACGCCAGACTCTTCGAACGTCTCGCGCACGGCGGCGCACACCAGTGCCCTGGCCAGCTCGGGCGGTGCGTCGAAGATCTGGCCCCACTCGGCGGCTTCCGGACCGGCCCAGGCCACCTTCTCGTCTGCGTCCCGCGAATCGACGGAGCCACCGGGAAAGACCATCGCGCCAGGCGCGAACGCCATGGACGGCTTACGCCGGAGCATGTAGACCTCGAGCCCGTCGGCCGGCCCGTTACGCAGCAGCATGACCGTCGCTGCGTCCCGCGGCGTCGCAGGCTCGTGGTTTCCAGCGATGATCTCGCGAGCCGGGCCCGCTAGCTCACCTGACAGCCGGAACGATGCAGACTCGCCTGGCACGTGGCCCTCCTCCGTGCCGCGGCCCAGTCCCCGGCTCAGTCCCTGACCTCGGCAATCAGCTCTACTTCTACGGGCGCATTCAGGGGCAGCACGGCTGTTCCGACGGCGCTGCGGGCATGTCTGCCGGCATCGCCGAAGATCTCCAGGAGCAGCTCGCTCGCGCCATTAACTACCTGCGGCTGCCCGGTGAAGTCGGGTGCGCTGGCGACGAATCCGGTGACCTTCACGATCCGCCTGATCGCGCCGAGTCCGCCAGCCACCGAAGCGGCGGCGGCGAGGGCGTTCAGGGCGCAGGTGCGCGCCAGCGCACTTGCCTCGACCGCGCCGACTTCAGCACCGACCTTCCCGGTCGCAACGAGCTGTCCGCCGACTACAGGGAGCTGCCCGGCGGTGTACACCACGTTGCCGGAGCGGACGGCCGGCACGTACGCGGCGACCGGCGCGACGACCTCGGGCAGCCGCAGGCCAAGAGCAGCGAGCCGCTCTTGCGGGTCATGCCGGCCGACCGAGTCCTGCGGCTCTGGGTCTTGCGGGACGCCGTCGCCGCTCATTCCTTAGCCCGCTTCATGTAGGCGACGAGTTGCTCGGGGTTCGGGCCAGGCACGACGCTGACAAGTTCCCAGCCATCGTCCCCCCAGTTATCAAGGATCTGCTTCGTCGCATGCACGAGCAGCGGCACAGTTGCGTACTCCCATTTCGCCATAGCCGAACCCTAGTGCAACGCCGCTACGAGCCCTGGGCGGATCTGGCCAGCCCGAAGACCGGGGCCATGCCGGTCGCTGGCCAGCGGCGCCCAGGGTGATCTCGGCCTGAGTGGAGCCGATCAGGACTTGGATTCGCCAGTCTCACTGCCCGTTCCGCCGTCAGCAGTGCCCAGGTCGGCAGCCAGCGGCGGGTCGGCAGCCGGATTCCCGGCTCCATTGTGAGCGGGCTCGGCAGGCTGCAGGTCGCTGATCGGGTGCTCGCCCGGCTCGGGCCGTTCGCCTTTCTGAGCAGCGCTGAGCTCGGGAATGTCCGGCACCTCCGGTATCTCGAGCTGCGCTTCTCCCGGACTGGTTATCTCCTTCTCCACCGCCGCCACCTCAGCGTCACCCGCGCGGGCCAGCGTCTCGAGCCCGGCGTCACCCGAGCCTGGAGTGAACTTGTCGAAGAACCGGAGCAGCTCGACGGGGATCGGCATGACCAGCGTGCTGTTGCGCTCGGCGGCGACCTCGACGACGGTCTGCAGCAATCGCAGTTGCAGTGCGGCGGGATCGCGGGACATGACGTTCGCCGCCGCGGCCAGTCGCTTGGACGCCTGGAACTCGCCGTCTGCCGTGATGATCCGCGCGCGCCGCTCCCGCTCTGCCTCGGCCTGCCTGGACATCGAGCGCTTCATGCCCTCTGGCAGGGAGACGTCCTTGATCTCGACACGCTCGACCCGGATGCCCCACGGACCCTCAGTCGGTTCGTCGATGATCCGGCGCAGCTCGCGGTTGACCGAGTCGCGCTCGGCAAGCAGCTGGTCCATCTCCGACTGGCCGATGATCGACCGGAGCGAAGTCTGAGCCTGCTGCGAAATGGCGAAGAGGTAGTTCTGCACGTTGATGGTTGCCTTCACCGGGTCGACCACGCGGAAGTAGACCACCGCGTCCACGCGCACGCTGACGTTGTCCCTGGTGATGCCTTCCTGTGCGGGCACCGCCATGGCCACGATCTGCATGTTGACCTTCTGAATGCGATCGATGACCGGCACGATCCACGCCAGGCCCGGCTCCCGGGTGCCGTGCAGCCTGCCCATCCTGAACACGATGCCCTTCTCGAACTGCTGGACCACTCGCACTGAGCGGCCGCCAGTGATCAAGGCAATCACGAACAGGACTACCACTACAGCGATTACCGCATCCACGACTAATCATCCCTTTCAGCCGCAAAGGCAGGGCCCCTGTCCTTCTCAGCGTAGTGAATCTTCGGCCCAGGCCATAGTGGCGCAGATCTCAGTCTGGCGGCGCTCTGGCTGCGCTCCGGCACCACCCGGGCGCGGCGCGGCGGCACGGCGCAGGCCCCGGCGCAGATAACCTCCAATCGTGACCACACGTGACACCGACTGGGATGGCGTGCGGCTGCACGTCGTGACCGGCAAGGGTGGCACGGGCAAGACGACGGTGGCCGGCGCGCTGGCCCTCGCGCTGGCCGTCGGCGGCAAGAAGGTCCTGCTCATGGAGGTGGAGGGCCGGCAGGGCATCGCGCAGCTGTTCGACGTGCCGCCGCTGCCCTACGCGGAGCGCAGGATCGCGGTCGCAGCCGGCAGTCCCTCGGGCCAGGGCGGCGACGTCTTCGCGCTGGTCGCCGACCCTGAGTCAGCGCTGCTTGAGTACCTCGAGATGTTTTACAGCATGCGACACGCTGGTACCGCTCTGACCAAGCTCGGCGTCATGGACTTCGCCACCACGATCGCACCCGGCCTGCGCGACGTGCTGCTGACCGGCAAGGCCGCTGAGGCCGTGCGGCGCAAGGATCCCAGCCGCGCCGGCGGCCGCGCGTACGACGCGGTCGTGATGGACGCCCCCCCGACCGGCCGGATCGGACGGTTCCTCAACGTCGCCGCCGAGGTATCGGGACTAGCTAGGGTCGGCCCAATCCGCGGACATGCCGACTCGGTGCAGAACGTGATCCGCTCGCCTCAGACTGTCGTCCACTTCGTGACCACGCTCGAGGAAATGCCCGTCCAGGAAACCATCGATGGCATCGCAGAACTGCGCGCCCTGGATGGCATCAGGCCCGGCGGCATCATCGTGAATATGGCCCGCCCGCTGGCACTGCCGCTTGGCCAGCTCGAGGCGGCGGCCGACGGGGTGCTCGACACCGATCAGCTTGCCATGGGGCTCAAGGCCGCAGGGCTAGACGACAGCCTGGTCGCCGGACTGGCGACCGAGCTGTCCGAGCAGGCCAGGACCGCGCTGACGCAGGCAGTCCAGCTGCGGCGGCTGGAAGACTCAGGACAGCCGTGCTACGAGCTGCCCTGGATAAGCGACGGGATGGACATGGCCGGCTTGTACCGGCTCGCCGCCCGGCTGAAGGAACAGAGGGCTGCCTGATGGCGGATGGCCGCCAGCCGCCGGTCCTGGACATCGACCGGCTAATCGATGACAGGCGAAACCGAATCCTGGTGTGCTGCGGTTCCGGCGGTGTCGGCAAGACGACCACTGCCGCAGCCATCGGCCTGCGCGCGGCCGAACGGGGCAGGCATGTCGTGGTGCTGACCGTGGACCCGGCTCGCCGGCTTGCGCAGTCGATGGGGCTGACGTCGCTCGATAACACCCCGCGGCTGGTGCGGGGCGTCGGCGCCACCGCCGCGGCTCCAGACGCTAACTCCCATGCAGGGAACGGGGAATCTCCAGCCGGAAGCCTGCACGCCATGATGCTCGATATGAAGCGCACCTTCGATGAGATCGTCGAGGCGCATGCGGACCCAGACCGGGCCGCGCAGATTCTGGCTAACCCCTTTTACCAGTCGTTGTCATCCAGCTTCGCCGGGACGCAGGAGTACATGGCGATGGAGAAGCTCGGCCAGCTCCGGCGAGCCGAGGAGTGGGACCTGATCGTGGTGGACACGCCGCCAAGCCGGTCCGCACTCGACTTCCTCGACGCCCCGCAGCGGCTGGCGCGGTTCCTCGACGGACGGCTGCTGCGCCTGCTTATCACGCCGGCCAAAGTTGGTGGCCGTGCTTATATGCGAGTGCTCAACGCGGGATTCGGTGTAGTGACTGGTGTCCTGACGAAGATCCTCGGCACCCAGGTCCTCAAGGATGTGCAGACCTTCGTGTCAGCTCTCGACACGATGTTCGGCGGCTTCCGGGAGCGCGCCGACTACACATACCAACTACTGCGGGCGCCAGGCACGGCGTTCCTCGTCGTCGCCGCGCCCGAGCCCGACGCGCTGCGGGAAGCGTCCTACTTCGTCGAGCGGCTGGCAGAGGAACGGATGCCGCTTGCCGGGCTCGTGCTGAACAAGGTCCAGCGTCCGCCCGCAGCCCACCTGTCTGCTGCGAGAAGTCTCGCCGCGGCCGAAACGCTCGAGGCGTCGGCAGCCGGTGGTCCGCATCCGCTCGCTGTCGCGGCGCTTCGCCTGCACGCCGACCGGATGCAGCAGGCCGCCGCCCAGCGCCGGGTTGCCGAGCACTTCACCGCTGCGCACCCGCACGTACCGGTTGCCGAAATTCCCGCCCAGCCCGATGACATCCACGATCTTGACGGGCTTCGCAACATCGGCACGGCGTTCGGTTCTGACTAGGCCACTACGGGCAGCCGGAAACGGCAGTCACTAATGGCGGGGAGTGATCAGGCAGTTACTAACTGTTATCTGACTACGTCAGTTGACGGCCGGGACACGAAAATCTCCGTGGATATCGATAGCCCGGCAGATCGCCAAGGGCT
>Ga0126371_10007084_pt1 | contig 10010 bp, 8 predicted proteins | sample PanSoiMetaPlot_4_FD_110145 | JGI IMG/M metagenome (GOLD analysis project Ga0126371, IMG submission 110145) | Tropical forest soil microbial communities from Panama - MetaG Plot_4 | ecosystem: Environmental > Terrestrial > Soil > Tropical forest > Bulk soil | place: Panama | collected 2016-02-17
GGCGTCGGGACCTTCGACATAAACTTCCGCCATGTGGTGGGATTGGTCGAAAAGGACGCAAGTCTCGCGCCAGGCGCGCTGCTCCTCGCGCCAGTTGGAATATTCGGAGGGCACCACGGGATAGACATACGCTCCGATTTGTGAATTGCGGAGCATATCGACGGGGTTTCCCGCGCTCTTTAGCAAGTCCTCCAAGCTCTGTTGACTCGCGGCTGGATTCATGATTACTTAGCAAACTCCTCTCTCATAAGGCCTTGATGAATAGGCCAAACGCCGCGGAGAGCCGGTACACGGGTCGTGCGCGCTGGCCTCATGCAGTATAACACCGCCGTACAGCAGAGCCCTGCCCGCTGTTGTACAATCGGGCAAAATGGCTGATTCCCTGGCGGTTCAGATTTCCGCTTCAGCCCCGACTGTGGATCGGATCGTCCGGCCACGGCACGGCGCACTGGTTCGCGTCACCCACTGGATCACCACGTTATCCTTCCTTGCATTGCTTCTCACTGGCGTTGAGATTCTCATGTCTCACCCGCGCTTCTATTGGGGCGAGACCGGCAACATAAACACCGCGCCGTTGTTCCAACTGCCGATTCCCTCGTCCCGAGACACCGTCCCTACCGGCTACGACTATGTGCTTCCCGACCAGAACGGCTGGAGCCGTTATCTCCACTTCCAGTCCGGTTGGGTTTTAGTATGGACTGGTTTAGTTTATGTCGCTTTCGGATTCTTAAGTGGGCATTTCCGCCGGAGCCTTTTTCCCGCTCGGGCTGAACTTTCCCCGAAGGCCTTCTCGAGCGCCGTGGCCCGGCATTTGATCTTCCGGAGGTCAAGGGAGGAGGAAGCATCGTCGTATAACATGCTCCAGCGGCTCACATATCTGCTCGTGATTTTCATTCTGTTCCCGGTTGTTGTCTGGACAGGTCTGGCTATGTCGCCTGCGATTGCGTCGGCGATTCCGCAGGCAGTTACTGTTTTGGGGGGCCAGCAATCCGCGCGCACCATCCACTTCTTCGTCTCCGTGCTTCTGGCGATTTTTCTTTTGGTTCACATCGCGATGGTGTGTTTGGCGGGATTTCGAAAGCGAGTGGGGGCGATGATCACCGGAGGCGCTAGGGACTAACTATGAGAAACCTCTCACGCCGTAGACTCATCACGACGGGCTTGGCGGCAACCGCAGGCGCCGGCGGACTCGCGGCGGCTGCAAAGTTGGCCAAGCAGTATGGATTGATCCCGCCTGATGGCGGCGGCGTCTATGGCCCGGGCGAAACGCTGACCTATGTAGCGCAGCGCTTGTTGACCCGTCACTCGCTCGCCCGCGAGTTTTCCCGCACTCAGATCTCTAAAAGTCCGTTCGCCAACGAAGTCGTTCCGCTGGGCGAATCGTTCCACCGCCTTCAGACGGGAGGATTCGCGAACTGGCGCCTTGCGGTAGACGGAATGGTCGCCCGCCCCGGATCTCTCTTAATAGATCAGATCAAGAGCTTTCCATCGCGCAGCCAGATCACCCTTGTGGCCTGCGAAGAGGGCTGGTCCTATATAGCCGAGTGGATCGGCGTTCCGCTCGCTCACATTTTGGACGTCGTGGGCGCTCTTCCGGAGGCGCGATATGTTGTCTACAGGTCCATTCAATCCGATTGGTGGGAGAGCATCGATATGGCCGATGCGTTGCACCCGCAAACACTCGTGACCTACGGCATGAATGGCGGCGACCTGCCGATCCCATTTGGCGGACCTCTCCGGCTGCGCGTGCCGAGGCAGCTCGGCTATAAGAGCGTGAAGTACATCACCAGCCTCACCGTAACCGACAGCCTGAAACGATTCGGCAAGGGATTGGGGTCCGCGTCTCCGGAAGGTGGATACGCGTGGTACGCCGGCATCTGATGCCGCAGACCACTACTTAAGAGGATTGGAAAAGGCAAGAAGATACACTGGTAGATCCGTATGCTCACCATCTCGCGCGTGGCCGTGCTGGGAGCAGGAACGATGGGCTCGCGCATCGCCGCCCATTTCGCCAATGCCGGCATTCCTAGTTTGCTGCTGGATCTGACTTCGGATCTCGCGCGCAAGGGCATCGAGAGCGCGGCCAAGCAGAGGCCGGGCGGGTTCTTCGTGGACTCCGCCGCTTCTCTCGTGACGCCGGGATCATTCGAAAACAATCTCGAAGAGATCGCCGGCTGCGATTGGGTGCTGGAGGCGGTGACGGAGAGTTTGGAAGTAAAGCGGGAGCTGTGGCGGAAGGTGGAGCGGCTGCGCGCGCCGCAAGCCATTCTTTCCACGAACACCAGCGGCATTCCTCTACGGAACATCGCGGAAGGTTTTTCGGAGGAATTCCGGCGCCAATTCCTGGGAACGCATTTTTTCAATCCGCCCCGTTATCTGCATTTGCTGGAGATCATTCCCGGCCCGGCTACGGACCCGGCCTTGCTTGAGTTCGTCTCCGCGTTCGCCGAGCGGCGGCTGGGCAAAGGAATCGTCCGATGCAAGGACACGCCAAACTTCATCGGCAACCGCATTGGCGTTTTCCTGCTCGGCACGCTGGCGAAGCTCACCGTGGAAGAGGCATTCACGGTGGAGGAGGTGGACGCGCTCACGGGCCCTCTCCTCGGCCTACCCAACAGCGCCACCTTCCGGCTGCTAGACATTATCGGGCTGGACGTTGCGACGCTGGTCGGCGACAATTTGTATCATGCCGTTCCGAAGGATCCTTGGAGAGACCGCTTTTTGCTGCCGGATTTTCACCGCAAAATGTTGGAGCGCGGTTGGCTGGGCGAAAAATCCGGCCAGGGCTACTACAAGCGGGTGGGACCCGACAAGCAGATTCACGCGCTGGATCTGAGGACGGCCGAATATCATCCGGCGGCGAAACCGAAATTCCCCGCGGTGGAGGCCGTGCGAGACATCGAGGATATCGGCGAGCGGCTGCGCGCGCTGATCTTCCCGGCGAGCAATGTGGGCGCGTATCGCGCGTCGAAATTCCTTTGGAGATTGCTCAGCGACTATTTCGTGTACTCGGCCGAGCGCGCGCCCGAAATCTCGGACCGCATCGTGGACATCGACCGCGCCATGCGCTGGGGCTATGCGCACAAGCTGGGCCCGTTTGAACTATGGGACGCAATCGGCTTCGAATCCGTTTGCGCCAGGCTGGAGGCGGAGGGCTGGCGGCTGCCCGACAACATCGTTCGCATGCGGAGCAAGGGCGCGAAATCGCTGTATGAACCGCCCGGAGCCGGCGTAAAATATTTCGATTTCCGCAACGATGCCTACCAAGCGTTCGCCGAGCCGGGAATTATCCTTTCGCGCGAGAAGAAGATCAAGTCCAACCCCGGAGCTTCGCTTGTAGACATGGGCGACGGAGTCTTGTGTATCGAGTTTCACAGCAAAGTAAACGCGCTGGGCGAGGATCATTTTCAGATGGTTCACGCAGGGCTGGAGGAGCTGGAAAGGAATTTCGAGGCCGCCATTATCGCCAATCAGGGAGAGATGTTCAGCGCCGGAGCCAATATTTCACTAGTGCTGCTCGCCGCTCAAAACCAGGAGTGGGAAGAGTTGGATCAAATGATCCACCGCTTCCAGCAGATAAACCTGGCGATCAAATACGCCCGCAAGCCGGTGGTGGCGGCGCCGTTTTCACGCGCGCTCGGCGGCGGATGCGAGGTTTGTCTGCACGCGGTTCGCATGCAGGCGTCGGCGGAAACGTATATGGGTCTGGTGGAAGTAGGCGTGGGCGTGATTCCCGCCGCGGGAGGGTGTAAGGAGCTGCTGGCGCGTCTGGGTGATGCGCGCAAAGCCGGGGAACTGATCGGCCAGGCCAAAGTTTCCACCAGCGCGGCCCAAGCGCGGGAGCTGGGATTTTTGACTGAGCTCGACCGCATTTCCATGAACCCGGATTCTTTGATCGGGGACGCCAAAAATCTGGCGCGATCGCTGGCGCGGGATTACGCGCCGCCGCCGCGTGCGCAAATTAAAGTGGGTGGTGAAGCAGCCTATGCAATGCTCAAGCTGGGAATTTGGAGCTACCATGAAGGCGGCTATATATCCGATTACGACGCTGTGGTGCTGGAAAAGGTCGCACATGTGCTGTCGGGCGGTCGAGTAACGGGTGAACAAACCGTGTCCGAGCAATATCTGCTGGACCTGGAGCGGGAGGCGTTTTTGAGCCTGTGCGGAAACGCGAAGACGCAGGAGCGCATCGCGCACATGCTGAAAACGGGCAAGCCTTTGAGGAATTGATGAGGAGGGTGGGCTTCAGCCCGCGCGGCGCTTCAGCGCCGCTCCGTGCAGGCGAGGCTAAAACCTCGCGCGGGCTGAAGCTCGCCCTCCAAACGGAAACGTTATGAAAGAAGCAGTGATTGTGGATTGCGTGCGGACCGCGGTCGGCAAGGCAGTGCGCGGCGCGCTGAAAAACACCCGGCCGGACGATCTCGCCGCGGCGGCGATCCGGGGCCTGCTGAAGCGACATCATCAGATCGCGCCGGAGCAGATCGAGGACGTCATTCTGGGCTGCGCGATGCCGGAAGCCGAATCGGGCCTGAATGTCGCGAGGATCGCAGCCATGCGCGCCGGACTGCCGGATGCCGTCCCCGGAGTCACTATCAATCGCTTCTGTTCTTCGGGATTGCAGTCCATCGCCATGGCGGCCGAGCGCATTCGCTCAGGCGGCGCGGACATCATCCTCGCGGGCGGGGCCGAATCCATGAGCATGCTGCCGATGACCGGGAACAAGTTCTCGCCCAATCCATGGCTGGTAGATCATCTTCCGCAGATCTATATCAGCATGGGACTGACCGCGGAGCGCCTTTATCGCAAATACGGAATCGCTCGCGAGGAGCAGGATCAGTTTTCGCTGCGCAGCCACCAGAATGCGCTGAAGGCGCAGGCGGAGGGGAAGTTCAACGAGGAAATCGTTCCCGTCGAAGTGACCGAAACTGCGATGGAGAACGGGAAGCCCACCGCGCACACGACCACTTTCTCCAAAGACGAAGGCCCTCGCGCGGATACATCGCTGGACGCGCTGGCGAAGCTCAAGCCCGTTTTTCACGCACAGGGAACCGTGACCGCGGGCAACTCATCGCAGACCAGCGATGGAGCGGCCATGGCGCTGGTGATGAGCGAAATCCGCGCGCGTGAGTTGGGTCTTCAGCCGATGGCTCGATTCATCAGCTTCGCAGTGGCTGGCGTTCCGCCGGAGATCATGGGCATTGGTCCGGTGAGAGCGATACCAAAGGCGCTCGCGCTAGCGGGACTAAAACTCGCCGACATCGGCGTGATTGAGCTGAATGAAGCGTTCGCGGTGCAGGCGCTGGCGGTAATTCGCGAAGCGGGGCTGGATTTGGAAATCGTGAACGTCAATGGCGGCGCTATCGCCCTCGGCCATCCTCTGGGATGCACCGGCGCAAAGCTGACGGCGACCATTCTTCGCGAAATGCGCCGCAGGCAAGCGCGCTACGGCATGGTCACGATGTGCATCGGCGGCGGACAGGGCGCGGCGGGAATCTTCGAAAGGGCAAGTTAAGATGCCCGGCGGCGGATTTTTCCTCCTGGAGGCGCAGCCGTCTGCCGATGTCTTCACGCCCGAAGATTTCACCGAGGAACACAAAGCCATCGCGAAGACCACAGAGGAGTTCTGGCGCAATGAAGTCGAGCCGCATTTGGAGGCGATTCACAGGCAGGACTTCGACGTATTGAAACGAGCCCTGCGCAAGTCCGCCGAATTAGGGCTCACCGCCGTCTTTCTTCCCGAAAAATACGGCGGCATGGAAATGGACCTCGCTTCCATGATGGTCGTGTCGCAAGGCGTCGCGGGCGATGGATCCTATGCGACGGCTCATGGCGCGCAAGTAGGCATTGGAACGCTCCCTATTTTGCTCTTCGGAACGGAGGAACAGAAACGCAAATACCTGCCGCGGCTCGCCTCGGCCGAGCTGATCGCGGCTTATGCTCTCACGGAGCCACATGCCGGCTCCGACGCCCTAGCCGCGCGCACACGCGCCGACCTTTCCGCCGACGGCGCCCACTACGTTCTTAACGGCCAGAAGATGTGGATCACTAACGGCGGGATCGCCGATTTGTACACGGTGTTCGCAAAGGTGGGCGGCGAGAAATTCACAGCGTTTCTTGTCGAGCGGCAGTGGCCCGGCGTCAAACCCGGCGCCGAGGAAAAGAAGATGGGGCTGAAGGGCAGCTCCACAACCGCCGTTTACTTCGACAATGTAAAGGTTCCTGTAGAGAACGTCCTCGGCGAAATCGGCCGCGGCCACATTATCGCTTTCAACATTCTTAACATCGGACGTCTGAAGTTGGGCGTGTTCGCGCATGGAGGCGCGCGAGAGGTGCTGGCTGCGTCCATCCGTTACGCGAAGGAGCGCAAGGCGTTTGGCAAATCCATCGCCGAATTCGGCCTGATTCAAGAGAAGCTTGCCGGGATGGCCGTCCGCATATACGTGAACGAAAGCATGACCTACAGAGTGGTCGGCGAAATCCAAAGGAGATTGGAGGGCTTTTCGTGGGAAGCGGCTGATGCAGCCCAGCGGCTGCTGAAAGCAGTGGAGGAATACGCCGCGGAATGCTCCTTCGTCAAAGTGTTCGCTTCGGAGATGCTTGACTACGTCGTGGATGAAGGAGTGCAGATTCACGGCGGCTACGGCTACCATCACGACTACCTGGTCGAGCAGGCCTACCGCGACTCGCGCATCAACCGCATTTTTGAAGGAACCAACGAGATCAACCGCCTGCTCGCGACGGGAATGCTGTTGAAACGGGCGCAACGCGGCACACTGCCTCTGGTGGATGCGGTGAAGAAGCTTCAGACCGAGGTTTTGAGCGGCGCGACCGAAACAGATGCGATCGCCAACGCCAAGAAAATTGGGCTGTTTCTGCTCGGCGTGGCTTATGAGAAGTTCCGTGAGAAGATCGAGGAGCAACAGGAGGTTCTCGCGCGCATCACGGACGTTTTAATGAATGCGTTTGCGATCGAATCGGCGCAGCTTCGAGCGCGCAAATCGGGGTTCGAGAATGCATCCGATATGGCCGCGGTCTTCACCGAGGACGCCATGACGGCCATCGAATCCACCGCACGGACAGTCCTGGCTGCGTGCTCGGAGGGCGACGCGCTACGGGCCAATCTCGCCGTGCTACGGCGCTTCACTCGCCGCGACCCCGCGGACTTGATCAACGTTCGTCGCAGAATCGCCGCGCGTCTGATCGCCGCCGAGCGCTATGCGGCGGCATAGAGTACCGCCCCCCGAATTACAGCCCGAACACCCGCCCTGCGTTCGACTGATAGAGTTTGCACTTGTCTTCGTCCGGGATCGGCAGATCGTCGGTGACTTTCACTTCCTCGGGAACGAACTGGTAGGGATAATCCATGGCGTACATCACCCGATCCACGCCCAGGACTGACTGCGCGTACAGAATTGGCGGCGCCCAAGCCATGCCGCTGGTGGTGACGTAGAAATTCTCCCGCAGGTAGTCGCTTGGTTTCTTTGCCAGCTTTCTCACGCTCCCATAGCGGTTGGCGGCCACCATGCGGGCATGCATGAAATCGATGCGGAACAGCCAATACGGCAATCCTTCGCCCAAGTGACCCACTATGATTCGGAGGTTGGGGAATCGGTCGAGCGCGCCGCTCACGATAATGCGAAGCACATGGAGACCGGTTTCCACGGCAAAGCCGAAGATAGCGCCGTCGAGGCCGCGCTCAAGAAAGGGCGCGATCATGGCGGGCGAGGGTGAGGTGGGATGCAGATAGATGGGAACGTCAAGCGATTCGGCCGCTTCGAAGATCTGCCAGAACTTCGGGTCGTCAAGGTATTCGCCGCGCGTGTGGGAATTGACGATGGCTCCCTTGAGTCCCAGGGTGCGGACGGCGCGCTCCAGCTCCATGGCCGCGGCGGCCGGATCCTGGGGCGCAATCGCGGCGAGGCCGGCGAAGCGATCGGGATGGTTACGGATGGCGTCCGCTAATTGGTCATTGGCGGATCGCGCGAGCGCCACCGCGGTGGGCGGGTCGAATACCTGCACGCCGGGCGCGGTCAGCGACAGAACCTGCATGGCAATTCCCGTCTCGTCCATGTCGCGAAGGCGGAGGTCGCCCAAGTCTTGCAGCATGGCCGCAACTCGTGCGACCGCGGGGGTTGGGTTGCGGAGGTAGAATCCGGTCAGGCTGGCGAAACCTGGATCTGAGATCGAGCCGTCCTCAAGCAGGCCCTTATAACGTCCGATCAGCTCGGGCGGCGCAAAGGCTTCCTCTGTGGCTATTCGCTTGCAAATCATAATGAATTATTGCAACGTTGTGCCCGCGGAAAGCGTCTTAGAGACAGATTTCGTCATTTCATGAAACGCCAGCAGTTCACCCTATTGAGCATTCTGTTTTTCGGAGTTACCATTTCTTCGGCCGCTTCGCTCCCCTTGGCGGGCGTTCCGAACTTCTACAAGGTCGACAACCAGGTTTATCGTGGAGCTCAACCCACTGTAGAAGGTTTTGTGAGCCTTGCCAAGCTGGGCGTGAAGACTGTCATCGATCTCCGCGAGCTGGGTGAGCACTCGCAAGCCGGGGAAGAAGCGATCGTCAAAGCGCAGGGCATGCAGTATTTAAGCATCCCATTGAAGAAAATGGGAACGCCCTCAGTGGAGACGATATCCCGAATTCTCGGTCTGCTCAACGACTCATCCGCCGGCCCGGTTTTCGTGCATTGCAAGCGGGGCGCAGACCGCACCGGGGCCGTGATCGCCTGCTACCGCATCTCGCACGATTTCTGGAGCAACGCGCAAGCCTTGTCGGAGGCAAGCAACGACGGAATGAGCGCTTTTCAGCGCGCTCTTAAACACTACGTGAAGCAGTTTACGCCCATTCCGCCGACAAGTCCTACAGCTTCCTACGCAACGGCCGTCGCGCAATAACCGCATCCACACTCCCATTTTCATCAATTTATCCCCTTGACTTTTCCTTTTCTTCGCCTAACAATAGGGCATGGCTCTAACCAGACGGCAGAAGGAGTTTATGGACTTTCTTGACGGCTTCCTCAAGAAGCATGGCTATAGCCCAAGCTATGAGGAGATCGCCGGGGGATTGCGGTTAGCTTCGCTAGCCACGGTTCACAAGCACATCATGGCTCTGCAATCCAAGCAATACCTCAAGCGCGGATTCAATCAGAGCCGGTCGCTGGAGATTGGCTCGCGCTACTACACGGAGCGGCGCGAGCAGCAGGGTCTTCCCAACAGCTTTGAATTGCCGCTGCTGGGACGCATCGCCGCCGGATCGCCTGTTGAGGCAATCGCAGGCCAAGACACGCTGAATTTCTCCGATTTTGCGGGCGATCCCAACACTTATGCGTTGCAAGTGCGCGGGGAATCGATGATTGAGGACCATATCTGCGACGGTGACTACGTTCTGGTCGCGCGCGCCGCGGAGGCTCGCGACGGAGACATCGTGGTGGCGCTGGTGGACGGCGCCGAAACCACGTTGAAGCGCTTCTACTCCGAGCCGGGCGACCGGGTGCGTCTTCAGCCAGCCAACGCCGCCATGAAGCCGATCTTCGTAAACCGCTCGGCCGTAGCGATTCAGGGCAAAGTACTGGCCGTTTTGCGCAAGTACTAGTTCTGCCCTCGAACTAAAGGTAATCTAAAAAGATTACCCATGGCTGAGCAAAAGATCGAACGCACTCTAGGTTTCAATACGCGAGCGCTGCACGCCGGATACTCTCCCGACCCCACTACCCACGCCCGCGCGGTTCCCATTTACCAATCCACGTCCTTCGTCTTCGAAAACTCCGCGCACGCGGCGAATCTATTCGCGTTGCAGGAATTCGGCAACATCTACACGCGCATTATGAATCCGACCACAGACGCCCTGGAGCAGCGAGTGGCGTCTCTTGAGAACGGCGCCGCGGCCCTCGCGATGTCCAGCGGACAGGCAGCTCAGTTCATCGCCCTCAGCAGCTTGCTGGAACAGGGCGATCATCTGGTCTCGGCCGGCACGCTCTATGGGGGAACCTACACCCAGTTCGACGTCA
>Ga0126371_10007086_pt1 | contig 10008 bp, 6 predicted proteins | sample PanSoiMetaPlot_4_FD_110145 | JGI IMG/M metagenome (GOLD analysis project Ga0126371, IMG submission 110145) | Tropical forest soil microbial communities from Panama - MetaG Plot_4 | ecosystem: Environmental > Terrestrial > Soil > Tropical forest > Bulk soil | place: Panama | collected 2016-02-17
ATTATCGGTCACTCCTGCGGTGAAGCGATCTTGAGACTGGGTTAGCGCCTGCTCTGCCAGTTCCACCGAACTGCGGGCGACATCCACTTGTTCAGCGGCAGCATTCAGGTCCAGAAGAGCGGAACGAACCTCGTAGTCAATGCGCCCGCGGAGATCGCCAAGCTGTTGGCGGGCCTGCTTGAGCTGCGCGTCGGCCTGGAGCACGTCGGCGTGGACCCGGTTACCAGCGAAAACTGGAATATTGATGCCGCCAATAACCTGCCAGGTGCCATTTGATTGCGACGGATTCACGCCTATATCGCCTACATTCGCACTGACGTCGACAGAGGGGTAGTGGCCGGCCACAGCCGCCTTGCGGCTGAGCTCTGCGCTTTGCACTTGCGCCTGAGCTGCCTGATAATCGGCGCGGCTCGTGTAGGCACGCTGCAGGTACGTTTCCACCGCCTGTGGAGTCAGCGCCTGAAACGGAGCCTTCTCCGTCAGCACAAACTGCTGTCCAGGTGGCAGGCCAATGATACGAGCAAAACTCAACGTTGTCTTAGCCAACTCGTTGCGGGCAACGATGAGCTGTTGCTGGCGAGTCTGCAATTGGACCTGGGAACGAAGCGCGTCAATCGCAGGGGTCAGACCGGCTTTTTGCTGATCGATAGCCTGTTGATTCAGCGCCTGAGCGCTTGTGACCTGGGCCTGGGCGGTATCGACACGGGCCGCGGCAGCGATCGCTTGCAAATAAGCGTTTCCGACAGCGAGCACGACTATTTCCCGCGCATCTTTCAGGCTTAGCTGCGCCGCTTTTAAGTTCTCCGAAGCAGCCCGCTCCTTTTCCAGTGATCGGTAGTTGAACAGCGTCTGAGAAGCGTTGGCACGCAAGTCAAAGTAATTGAATGGTCCGATGACCCTAGGTATGGGAAATGGAAAGAGATTGCCGCGGAATCCAAGCGCCGTGAGGCTCACCTTCTGTAACGCCTCCTCACCCCGGATCGAAATGTTCGGCAGCAACTCCGCAAGCGCTTGCCACCGCTGGCCGCGTGACGCCTCCGTTTGATCGCTAGCCAGCAACAGTCCCAAGTTATTGCGAAGACCGCGCTCAATGGCTTCCTTGAAATCGATCTGAAGGACTTGTGGCGTCGCTGTGCCTTCTGGCGCACTGCCCTGAAACGGGCTCTGAGAACCCGGCAGAGAAATCGACGGCGTGCCGCTGGTTTGCGACAACAGCGCAGGCGGAATAGCGAAAAACGGTATGAAACCAAGAACTACGAGAGAAGAGACTTTCAATGAGCTTCGCATTCTTGATATAGGGAGCGTTCAGACGCCCGCAGCCGAGGGCTGAATCTTCCTTTCCGTCTATAGCATAACTCGTTAGCTTTGATTCGTTTGCACGGAGTTGTGATGCAAATGAAATCGAGGCTCGTGAAGGATCTTTAAACGGCTAACCAGGCGAGCCCTAGTCCTGAGGTGCAATGCCTTCAGTACTCTGCCCGTAACCATGATGTATCGCTAATCTAAGGCTGTAAGGAGCCGGACTCATGCGCAGTGGTGTCCTAATTCTGGCCGTCATGTTCGCGCTTTCATCTCCCCTGGCGCATACCCAAAATACGACCGTGGCTTCCAGTTCCGAGAGGAAGATTGCCACACGCGTTGCCCCCGCCTATCCGGATCTAGCCAAAAAGATGCATATCCGTGGGGTTGTGCGCATCGAAGCCATCGTACGCCCGAATGGCACCGTGAAATCGACTCGTGTGCTCGGAGGCAACCCGGTTCTCGTCGAATCAGCACAGGACGCCGTTGGCAAATGGAAGTTCGAGCCAGCCCAGGGCGAGACCACCGAAGTCGTGCAACTCGCGTTTGAAGGTCAGTAACCTCAGGTCATCAACAACCGCTCGTGACTTAGGTCATCTTGAAGCAAGGTGACTCACAGCTCATGCTACAGAGAGACAATACCTTAGAAAACGAGAGATTGGCATTTGCATGAGCGTGGCAACGGGAACTGATTGGACGCACATATTGTCGGATCCAGATCTTGTACGCCAGGTAGGGAAACTACTGCAGGCCTATCGGGAAGCACCGCCTGAAAAGCGGGAGGAAGCCTTGTTGAGCGCCATGCGCGAGATCAAGGCGGAAGCTTCGAAGAATGGACTAAAACCCGCTCAGCCTGAGAAAGAAGCTCCCCGGCCTGTTCCAACGCCGCGTTCCTCGACACCCCCGTTCGAACCTGACCTTCTCAGCCCGAACTGGAGCAGCGACCGCCGACGGCATCCTCGCATCAAGTGTTTCGTCGCGGTCGAATTGCGTGTGGATGATTCGCCGAACTCGATCTGGGGCAACCTGTCGAACACCAGCGCTGGCGGATGCCTGGTTGAGACAGCGAGCCTTGTAAAGCCAAAGGCCAAAGTGGAGATCGGGTTGTGGGTCCCGAACGGGAAGATCTGGGTTAAGGGTTTTGCTCTCAGCGGCGTTGTTACCCGCACCGCAGGAACGAACGGATTACGCATCCGATTCGACGGCATGTCCTCGGAAGAGCGCGACAATCTACGCCAATTCCTCAAGTTCGTGCAGGAGACAACCCGCGCCTCCCAGAGCGAGAACAGCTACCTTCAGATGGTTCGCTAAGCCTGTTCCTCGTCCAAAAATTGTGGTCCCGTCGCCCGTTGGAGTCATCCTGAGTGCAGCCGTTCTTCAAGCGGAGCGAAGGATCTCCCTTCTAGATGCATCTCGGGGATATCCCTCGCCCCGCTGGAAAAACGCGGCGCTTCGGGATGACTCCCGTTTTCAACCCCAGTTATGAGCGCCTAAGCTCAGATGGAGATCTCTAGCAGTTTTCATTTGGGTGCAATCCATCCCTTCGCGGAAATTGATACACTTTCTGCATTGAACCCTTTCTCTGCTCGGAATTCTCTAATCACCTAGACCGTCGACCGGGCAAATGGTTCGACTGGAGGAACGGAGTCGCATGGTTGCCACAGAACAAGTTTTAGCAACAGGTCAGCAATTGGACACGCTGTGTATTAACACCATTCGAACTCTGGCCATCGACGCCGTACAACAGGCGAACTCTGGACATCCAGGAGCTCCCATGGGGTTGGCGCCGGTTGCCTATTCCTTGTGGGAGAAGTTTCTCCGCTACGATCCCGCCGATCCTACCTGGCTAAACCGCGACCGTTTCGTGTTGTCGAACGGGCATGCCTCCATGCTTCTCTACGCCATGCTTTACCTGGCAGAAGTGCGGCAGGTCGACGATCAAGGACACGTCGCCAACGAACTCGCGGTCTCGATGGATCAAATCAAGAAGTTCCGGCAATTAGGGAGCCGGACGCCAGGACACCCGGAGTCGCACATCACCAGCGGAGTCGAGACTACCACTGGTCCGCTGGGGCAGGGCGTAGGCAACAGCGTTGGCATGGCGATCGCGAGTAAATGGCTCGCCGCGAGGTTCAACCGTCCGGGCTACGACATTTTCGATTTCAACATCTACACGATGTGCTCCGACGGCGACTTGATGGAAGGGGTCGGGGGCGAAGCGGCTTCGCTCGCGGGCCATCTGAAGCTTTCGAACCTTTGCTGGATGTATGACCACAATTCGATCACGCTTGACGGACCGGCCGACTGGTCCTTCAGCGAGGACGTGGCGACACGGTTTGTCGGTTACGGATGGAACGTAACGCGGGTCGTCGACGCGAATGACTTGCAGATGCTGGCGCGGGCTTATGAAATCTTTCAAAAGACGACCGACCGTCCCACTCTGATTATTATCGACAGCCATATTGGGTATGGATCGCCCCACAAGCAAGATTCAAACGCGGCACACGGCGAGCCGTTGGGAGAAGAGGAAGTCAAGCTCGTCAAACGCTTCTACGGCTGGCCGGAAGACAAGAAATTCTATGTACCGGATGGCGTGCAGGAACATTTCCGGGATGTGGTCGGGAAACGCGGCGCAGAGCTAAGAGCAAAGTGGTCCAAGACGTTTACAGACTATTCGCAGAAGTATCCGGAACTGGCGCAGCAGCTCAGCATGATCCAGCATCACGAACTACCTTCAGGATGGGACAAGAATCTACCCGTGTTTCCCGCGGACGCGAAAGGCGTCGCGACACGTGAGAGTTCCGGAAAAGTGCTGAACGCGCTGGCGCAAAACATTCCATGGATGATCGGCGGGTCGGCCGATCTGGCAACGTCGAACAAAACCACGCTGAAATTCGAAGGAGCAGGGGATTTCAGCGCGACGAATTACGCGGGGCGGAATCTGCACTTTGGCGTGCGTGAGCATGCGATGGGCGCCGCGGTGAATGGGATGACCATCTCCGGACTCCGAGCTTTTGGGGCAACCTTCTTCAATTTCAGCGACTACATGCGGGCCAGCATCCGGCTGGCGGCATTGGGACAGCTTCCTTGTATTTTTGTCTTCACACATGACTCGATTGGGCTCGGCGAGGACGGGCCGACACACCAACCGATTGAGCAACTGGCATCCTTGCGAGCGATGCCGAACCTGATCGTGCTGCGACCGGGCGATGCGAACGAAGTCACCGAAGCGTGGAAGATCATCGCGAAGCAGCAGCACACTCCTGTGGCGCTGGTTCTGTCGCGGCAGAATATGCCGACGCTTGATCGATCCAAATATGCTCCCGCTTCCGGAGTTGCCAAGGGGGCGTACGTATTGGCAGACGCGGACGGCGGAAAGCCGCAGGTGATTCTGATCGGTACGGGAAGCGAGCTCTCGCTATGTGTTGACGCATACGAGAAGTTGAAGGCTGAAGGCATAAAAGCACGCGTAGTCAGCATGCCGTCGACGGAAATATTCGATCAGCAGGATGCCGCCTACAAGGAGAGTGTTCTGCCATCGAATGTTACGGCGCGGGTTTCGGTTGAGATGGCAGCCACCTTTGGCTGGGAGCGCTACACCGGCAGCAAGGGGCGGAATATCGGCATGCATCGGTTTGGGGCTTCGGCGCCACTAAACGATCTGCTGAAGTATTTTGGGTTCACAGTCGACCATGTCGTCGAGGAAGCCCGCGCCGCACTCGCGGGCAAGTAGTTGGCTTTGTAGGAAGTTCGGTTGCGTCGCTCGTTTGGGGTTTTTCATCCAACTGAATATGGAGGTTTCATGCAACCCACTGGAGTTCTGGAAAATTCGAAGGGTACCAAGAATCCGCTAAAAGATCTGCTTAGTTACGGGCAGTCGATGTGGCTGGACTACATCCGCCGCGACCTGTTTACCACGGGCAAGTTGAAGACAATGATTGAGGACGATGGCCTCCGGGGAATGACCTCGAACCCGGCCATCTTTGAGAAGGCAATCGCGGACAGCTCGCTGTACGACGACATCCTGCATTCGCTGGCGTCGCAGAATATTTCTGCAACGGCGAAATTCGAGCAGATTGCGATCCGCGACATTCGCGATGCAGCAGATGCGCTGCGCAGCGTGTATGAGCAATCCAATTATCGCGATGGGTATGTAAGCCTGGAAGTGTCCCCGTATCTGGCGAATCAGACGCAGGAGACGCTGGACGAAGCGCGGCGGCTGTGGAAGACCGTGCAGCGCGATAACGTCATGATTAAGATTCCGGGAACCGCGGCCGGGATTCCGGCGATCCGGCAGGCGATCGGTGAAGGCATCAATATCAATGTGACCTTGTTGTTCGCGCAGGAAGTCTATGAGAAAGTCGCGGAGCAGTACGTGGCTGGACTGGAAGACCTGGCGGCGCGCGGCGGAAACCTGAAGAAGATGGCTGGTGTTGCCAGCTTCTTCATCAGCCGCATCGATACGCTCGTTGACTCTCTACTCAACGACAAAATCAAGAACACTTCCGATGCGAGTCAGCAGGCATTGCTGAAGAGCCTGTTGGGTAAGGTCGCGATTGCGAACGGAAAATTGACCTACCAGAAGTATCAGCGGATTTTCAGTGGACCACGCTGGGAGAAACTTGCTGCCAAGGGCGCGCAGACGCAGCGCGTTTTGTGGGCCAGCACGAGCACGAAGAACCCGAACTACCGCGATGTCATTTATGTCGAAGAGTTGATTGGACCTGACACGGTGAACACCATGCCTCCGGCGACGATCGATGCGTTCCGCGAGCATGGCAAGCTTCGCAACAGCCTTACAGAAGATATTCCGGGCGCGCAGAAGACGATGGACGATCTGGCTAAGGCCGGCATTTCGATGAAGGAAGTCACCGACAAGCTGACGGTTGATGGCGTGAAGTTGTTCTCCGACGCCTTCGACAAGCTGCTGGCCGCGGTTGAGAAAAGCACTGTGCAAAAAGGATAAGCGCGTGAGTCGACTGAAGACGTCTCTGCCCGAGTCTCTAGCCGCAAGTGTGAAGTCTACGATTGCCGAATGGCAGTCGGGCGGCAAGGTAAAGAAGTTGTGGGATCGCGATGCGAGTCTTTGGACCGGCGATGACGAGTCCAAGTGGCTGGGGTGGCTCGACATCGTCGATGAGCAACTGGCACAGCACGACGGGTTGCAGAAGTTCGCGAAAGATGTGCATCTGCGGGGCTTTGAGCATGTTCTGCTTCTGGGCATGGGTGGGTCGAGCTTGTGCCCGGAAGTTCTGGGCATAACGTTCGGCCGGATCCCGCACGGCCCTGTCCTGCATGTTCTCGACTCTACCGATCCCGCACAGGTCAAAGCGTTCGAGCACGCCATTGATATCCCGAAAACTCTGTTCATTGTTTCCAGCAAATCCGGCAGCACGCTCGAACCCAACATTTTCAAACAATACTTCTTCGAGCGGACCAAACAGGTTGTCGGGGCCGACAAGGTGGGCAGTCACTTTGTAGCAATCACTGATCCGGGATCGAAGATGCAGCAGGTGGCAGAGGGTGACCGATTCCTGCACATCTTTTTTGGACGCCCCTCGATTGGCGGGCGGTATTCGGCGCTATCGAATTTCGGCATGGTGCCGGCGGGCGTGATGGGTCTCGATACCAAGAAATTCCTCGATCGTGCGGCAGAGATGGTGCGAGCGTGCCAGCCGGGCGCAAATATCGAGGAGAATCCCGGAGTCGTGTTGGGCATTGTCCTCGGCGCGGCCGCGAAGGCTGGGCGCGACAAGGTCACGATCATCACCTCACCCGGAATTTCTGACCTGGGTGCGTGGCTGGAGCAGTTGATTGCGGAGTCCACCGGGAAAATTGGCAAGGGAATCATTCCGGTGGCTGGCGAGCATCTCGGATCACCCGATGTATACGGCAACGATCGGGTGTTCGCCTATGTCCGACTGGAAAACGAAGCAGATGCAGACCAGGAGGCAAAGGTCAGCGCGCTTGAGAAGGCCGGCCAACCCGTAGTTCGAATTACGATGCCGGACACGTACCATTTAGGGGCCGAATTCTTCCGGTGGGAGATCGCCACGGCGGTTGCGGGTTCCATCATCGGAATCAATGCCTTTAACCAGCCCGATGTCGAGGCAAGCAAAGTCGCGACGCGTGCGTTGACTTCGGAATATGAAAAGACCGGGTCCTTGCCTGCGGAAAAACCGATTCTCGAAGACAACGGCATCAAGCTGTTTACAGATGACAAGAATGCGGCGGAGCTGGCCAAGGCGGCTGGCGATAAGTCAGTGGCGGGCTATCTCAAGGCGCACCTGAACCGCATCCATGCCGGTGATTATTTCGCCGTGCTTGGCTACATGCAGATGAATGCGGAGCACGAGAAGGTGCTGCAGATACTGCGACACTCGGTCCGCGACAAGAAACACGTTGCCACGTGCCTGGGGTTTGGGCCGCGGTTCCTACATTCGACCGGACAGGCGTACAAAGGCGGGCCGAATTCGGGAGTGTTTTTGCAGATCACATGTGACGATGCGGTCGAGTTGCCGGTTCCGGGACAGAAATACACGTTTGGGGTTGTGAAGGCCGCGCAGGCTCGGGGGGACTTTCAGGTTTTGGCTGAACGAGGACGGCGCGCTCTTCGGGTGCATCTGGGGAAAGATCTGAAAAGCGGGCTTGCGGCATTGCAGGCGGCGGTGCAGAAAGCTTTGTAACGTTCTGCTGAGAGCCAGCGGCCGATCTCCCACTTCTCGCAACTGCGGCGAGAAATGGGGCACCCACTGGGATACGCATTGTGAAGGAGCAAGCATGCAATTAGGAATGGTGGGATTGGGACGCATGGGCGCGAACATGACGCGGCGGCTCATGCGCGGCGGGCATTCGTTGGTGGTATCTGACCTTAGCCCGGATGCCGTGAAGGGACTGACTACCGAAGGCGCGACCGGGTCATCATCGTTGGAAGATCTGGTCAAGAAGCTCACGCCTCCGCGCGCGGTGTGGATTATGGTCCCTGCTGGCGGACCGACGGAAGCGACCGTACACAAACTCGCGCAGTCTATGCAGGCCGGAGACGCCATCATCGACGGCGGCAACTCATATTTCAAAGATGACGTGCGGCGCTCGAAAGAGCTTCAGGGAAAAGGCATCCACTACATTGATGTCGGGACCAGCGGCGGTGTGTGGGGAATCGATCGTGGCTACTGCATGATGATTGGCGGACCCAAAGAAGCCGTGCAGAGGCTGGATCCGATTTTCAAAACGCTTGCTCCGGGCAAGGGCGACATCCCTCGCACGCCGGGACGCGAAAAACTTGGCGGCACGGCAGAGGAAGGATACGTCCACTGTGGGCCTTCGGGCGCTGGGCATTTCGTCAAGATGGTGCACAACGGCATCGAGTACGGAATCATGCAGGCTTATGGGGAAGGATTCGATATTTTTAAGAACGCGACCAGCAAGGAGTTGCCAGAGGATCACCGTTACGACCTGAACTTGCCGGACATCGCCGAAGTCTGGCGTCGCGGCAGCGTGGTCAGTTCGTGGCTGCTGGATCTAACCGCGATGGCTCTCACCGAGAATCCCACGCTTTCCGAATACACAGGGTTTGTGCAGGATTCCGGCGAGGGGCGCTGGACGATCCAGGCAGCCATCGAAGAAGCTGTGCCCGTCGATGTCCTGAGCGCTGCCTTGTTCGTGCGCTTCCGGTCGCGCCAGCAGCATACGTTTGCGGAGAAGATGCTTTCGGCGATGCGGCAGAAGTTTGGTGGACACGTCGAGGCAGGGGAAGGCCCCGCGGGCGCCGCCAAGAAAACTGCGTAATGGCAAAGCCTGCCGGCCCTGGGGACCTCGGCACTTCGCTGCTAACAATTGTGGTTGACGGCCGACGACTGACGACCAACCGCGAAACCCTAAACCGCAGAATGCGCTGAGGGATATCGCAGAGGACGCTGAGAACAGAAAAAAGGATTCATTCATGGCTCAACTTGCAGAACCACTCAAGGCGCCGCCGCCGCGTATCGGAAAGCAAGGGGATCCTTGCGTGATGGTGATCTTTGGCGCTGCCGGAGATTTGACTGGGCGCCTGCTGATCCCCGCACTCTATAACCTGGCTCGCGCCGGCCTGCTCTCGCGCGAATTCGCGATTCTGGGTGTCGCCCGCGCACAGCTTTCCGACGAAGACTTCCGCAAGCGAGTCTATGACGACATTAAGACCTATTGCGGGGACTGCGTCGACAACGATCTTTGGGACTGGTTCCAACAACGCTTTTACTACCTTCAGGGCAATTTCGACGATGACGGTCTGTACACCCGGTTGAAAGAGGCTCTCGCCAAACTGGATCAGGAACACTCCACCCGCGGGAACTTTTTCTACTACATGGCGGTTGCGCCGAATTTCTTCGGTCCGACGGTGGAGAAACTTTCGGCCAACGGATTGATGGACCAGAGCAACAACCATTGGCGTCGGGTGGTGATCGAGAAACCATTTGGGCACGATCTGGAGTCGGCCAAGGCTCTGAACCAGCAACTGCTGAAACTCGCGGATGAGAAGCAGATTTACCGCATCGATCACTACCTCGGCAAAGAGACCGTGCAGAACATCATGGTTTTCCGTTTCGACAACGCCATATTCGAACCGATCTGGAACCGCCGCTACATCGATCACGTGCAGATTACGAATGCCGAGACCGTCGGTGTCGAACGCCGCGGCGCTTATTTCGATAACGCGGGCACACTGCGCGA
>Ga0126371_10007087_pt1 | contig 10008 bp, 6 predicted proteins | sample PanSoiMetaPlot_4_FD_110145 | JGI IMG/M metagenome (GOLD analysis project Ga0126371, IMG submission 110145) | Tropical forest soil microbial communities from Panama - MetaG Plot_4 | ecosystem: Environmental > Terrestrial > Soil > Tropical forest > Bulk soil | place: Panama | collected 2016-02-17
ACAACAAACCAGTCCTGTGGCTGCGCACCAGGCGCTTCCATGGTGACTTTGTAGCCCTGGGCATCGGAGCCTTCCACCGAGTAGCGGGTATTGCTGAGTAGAATGTCGCCGAGGGGCTCGAGCGGCATGCCGCTGCTCTCCAATTGTGCTCCCACCTGAAACATCGACTTGCGGAATTCTTCTTCTTCCTTCTTGGTATCGGGAGCGCGCAGCGCGTTCTTGCTCATCAAGCGCCGAACCTGGTTATAGTCTTGTACATCGCTGAGCACTATGGAAAACAGGCGTTGAATCGCACTGCGCGGATCCGCGTCGTCAAACTTGATGTCCTCGCGCAGTTTCGCCTTCTTCAGAGTCGCCGCGAAGGGCGTTATTTGCGCCTCTTGGCTTTCGCCGCGAGCGCCCGCGAGCAAAATGTCCGCCGCTTCGGGGTACTTGCGCAGCCGCAGTAACAACCAACCGGCGCCAGTCAAAGCTGTCCTGCGGGCCGCCTCCTCCGTGGTGATTTCCAGGGACTTTTTGAGTGCGGCGTCTGCGCCTTGAGCCGCGGCAACACCGGCAATAACGAAGCCACGCCGCGTGTCGGTAGCGGGCAGAGCGGCCACGGCTTCGGCCAGGCCCTTGAAGTCGCGCATGTACCACAGGTCATAAAGCACGAAATCGTCGTGGGCGCGCCCGGCGTCTTCATCCATTTTTTTGAGCTCTCGAAATTCGCTGATCGCCTCTTTCAGGTGGGCCTGCGCGGTATAACGCTTTCCAGCACGATCGTATTCCAACAGCATAGCGAGGTTTGCCCGAATGTCTTTGTCTTTAGGGTCGAGTTGTTTCGCCTTGCGGTAAGCTGCCAGAGCACCATCGTAGTCAAATCCTCTCTTGAAGCGCCGGCCGATCAGGTCGTGCTCGAGGATCCAAGCGAGCGTGCGATAGGCTTGCGCCGAGTTGGGTTCCAGCAAGGTAGCTTCCTTGGCTACACTGCGGGCCCGCTCCGCCAGTCCTGCGTCCAACAAGGCGCGCGCCAATTGAATCCGGTGTAAGGCCTCTTTTGGATGAAGCCTGGCCAAGTCATGGTAGGCCGCCAAACCTTCCTTGATTTTGCCAGCGGCCATAAGCGAATGGCCGACTTGATCGAACGTGATAAAGATGGGATCGCCGTTCTCCGCGCCCACAACGGCATCGCGCAGGGTCTTCGCCTCGGCCACCGTAAGGCGCGGCTTTCCGCTCTCAAATCGCAAAACCGCTTCTACCACGGTGCCCTCGGCATTCGTAGAGTATTGCTGGGTGAACCTGGCGGTCCCCAGTTGCGAGTTTTTGTCCTGGGGAAGTGCGCGCAGCTTATATCCGGGCGGGGCCTTAACCCTGTAATCCCATTCATTGATGAATGGATGGAGTTGCCAATCCCAGACCCGCGGTTGTTGGCGTTCGGCAGGCTCCTGGTCCTTTCCTTCTTTTTCCTTCTCTTTATCATCGGCGGTCGAGGTGAAGTAGTCAGGCAGCCCGTAGAACAGGTCCTCCACGCGGATGGCCATGGTCGCCTTTTCATAATCCGTACTGCCGCGTTTGCCCTTGGTGACAAAGGTTACGGAAAAGGGCGTACTGACATCTGCTGTCTCGCCGTGGTTCAGCGAGATCAGCGCATCTGCAAGATATTCGCGCTTCACGTAACTCTCGCTCTGCTCACGAATCTGCTTGGCATCGCCACTGTAGAAATCCCGATATTCGGACTCGCGCGGACCGGTTTGCTCATTCTTTTCGACGATGGCAGCCAGGCCGAATTCGGCCATGGAAAACTCCCGTATCTCACGGTGAAAGTTTTGGACGGCTGTGAGTTCCGGGATTCGCTTCAGCGCGGTCGTGCTCTGATCCACGATCAACGCCCATCGGCCGTAGTCCACAAACGGCAGGTCGCCGGGACGCGCATAGTTGTCCGTGGCGTCGATCCACATTTCTTTATCGGCGCCGGACGGGGGTATATAGACGATCGCGTGATCGAACGCTCCCATGCCGGGCAAATCAATATTTATGTCCCGGTCTGGCCCGGTATCAAGCAAGGCCAGCGAAGCGGGAATGCCGGCAGCGCGCAACATGGCTGCCAGCAGCGTGGCTTTGTCCTTGCAGTCTCCGTACTTGCGCTTGAAGGTCTCCGACGGAAACTGAGGAACCAGGCCGGATTCGCCAAATTCCACACCGGTATAGCGCACACTCTTGTGCAATGTTGCGACGAGCTTGCGAATTGTTTCCTGGCGCGATCCGTCCTTTAGATTGAGCTTGGTCAGAAGCGGCTGAACATCGCTCGGGCGCATCTTGTCACTCACCATGCGCGCATATTCCTCCGCCACCCGGTGCCACGATGTTCCTGTGCTGAACTCAACTTCGGGACGGACGACAACGTCCGGCGGCAAGTGAGGCGGTCTTTCCCCGTACGGGGGCAAAAGGCCATTTTCGATGGTGATTGTCTCTTGTCCACTCGCACTGGACTTCTTGACGGAGGCGTCCGGAAGAAGATGCAGTACGAAATGCAGGGGCAGCATTTCGGCATGAGTCAGCACGATGCGTGACTTAGCGACCGGAGCATTCATCGCCAAGACGATCCGTTCCACGGAACCGCCCGCGAAGTAGGGAGCCGTATCCCGGATAGTCACCTCTTCTTCCACAATGGCGCACACGGCGATGGCCGGGAGCGGGCCGCCGTACCGCCGCCGGTCGCTAAAGACCTCGGGATCCTCCTCGTGTACGGGAACATCGTTCAGGGTTTTGGGGTCAAGAACGTGAACAGCTCCATCAGCACCGATCACCCGCACCTTGATCTCAGGTTTCGCTTGCCGCCAAGGCTCCCACTCGCCGCTGGTTTCGGCCCAACCCTTGACCCCCTCCTCGTTCTCAATGCGGTAGATCATGTGGTAGGTTTCAGTTTCTTTTCCCTGGGCATCGAAGCTGAGGTGGTCCTCGCGCAGGAGCACGGTCGCGCCCACGTCTTTCCCGGCCTTGATTTCCGCGGCCGCGAGGCGCAGCGCCTCTGGGGTTGTCGTGAAAGCGGGGCCATCCCAGACATCCGAGGCATGGATGAGCGGGGAGTAGAGAAGACTTCCGCAAAGAAGGCCCCAGAAGAACAAGCTTCGGCAGAGAGACACGATCGTAACCTCAGGTTTTCAGAGTAGCTACTTTGTACCTTGGCAAAAGAGATAAAACAAGGGCATTCGGGCAACGCTAAACCCCGCAGCCGCCCGAGCCACTGACTCGCGACGCCCATTGTCTGGCCCAAACCCGCTCCGAACAGGCACGAACGGGTTACGGCCCAAGATTTCTCTGATGATGAATTTTCCGTTGATTTCTGTGCGCGAAGACCCGTAGCATCCGCGTACAATCTCCAGATCAGGAGATTACCCATGAAATTTCTCTTTGGCCTCATCTTGGGGCTGTTGATTACCGCAGCTGTCGGTTACGGTTATTTCCGTTTCGGTTATGCGCCAGTGGCTACCTCATCGGCGCCTATGCCGTTTGAAAAGACCCTGGCTAAGCTGGCGTTGCGCGCCCACATTCAGAAAGAAGCAACCAAAGCTCCGCCCATTTCCGCCAACGAATTCAACCTCACGCAGGGTGCAGCCGTTTACGCGCAAAACTGCGCCTTCTGCCATGGTGCGCCTGGCCAGAAGACTACAATGGCCGCCAAGGGCATGTTCCCGCTGCCGCCGCAGCTGTTTGCAAAAGAGGAGATGGTCACCGACGATCCGGTGGGAGCGACTTACTGGAAGGTCTCCAACGGCATCCGCATGACGGGCATGCCGGGATTCGCCGAAATGCTCACGCCTACGCAGATCTGGCAAGTGAGTCTGCTGTTGGCGAATGCCGACAAGCTACCCGTGCAGGTCCAGTCGGCCCTGGCCCCACCGGCGCAACTCCAGAACGTCAAAACGGATTTGAAGCAACCGGTCGCGGACCAGCAACAGAAAAAGAAAAAGAATTAGCTGATTTACAGCTTCTCGTAGAACTCGCAGGCAGAGCAGGAAATGAAGACACCGCCTGGCACGTTCCGTTCGCGGTCCTTGACCCGCTTTACGATACGTGTGGGCTTGCCGCACTTGGGGCAGTCCGTGCTTTTGGATGTGTCCATCACTTTCTTGCGATCAGCGGTCTTGGCGATCTTAGCCATGGTGTAGCTGCTCTCCTTGTCATTTGGCTCCCGTCGGCTAAGTCGCGGCCGCGGGGTGCGGTATGGGAATAAGGGTAGAAAAGCAGAAGCTTCACACGCCGGAACCGCAACCTTTAGATTTTACATGGACCCGGCCTCTCCCGCGTAGAGAGCCGGTAGGTACCATTGTTGCTCGTTGTGGGCCGGCCCTTTGGACGGGACAGGCCGGAAAAACCGGTGGACAGGAGCCACTCGCGTCAGTTATGAATCAGAGGCGGAAAAATCTTATGCGTACGAGGTCTTCATGAAAGGAATTGCTCTGATCCTATGTGCGTTCGTCGCTGTCGGCGCCTTCGCGGCTGATACGGCGATAAAGGGTTACCTGGTGGATATTGCCTGCGGCAGGGAAGATGGGTCGAAGCCGGGCTTCGGCTCCAAGCACACTAAGGATTGCCTGCAGATGCCGGACTGCGCGCAAAGCGGCTATGGCGTGCTCACCGACGACAACAAGTTCCTCCGATTCGACAAAGCGGGCAACGACCAGGCTAAGAAGTTCATTAACGATCTGAAGAAAGAGAGCGATATCAAGGTCACGGTGACCGGCACGGTCAACGGGAACACCATGACCGTTAGCAAGATCGAACTCCAATAACGAACCTCCCCTGGCTCCTAACGGTCTCGAAACGCGTCGTGCTCCAGGCCAGCTCGCTCGGTCGTTTCACACCCGCTCCCTTCAGTTGCGCCAGGGGGATATGACGTCGGTAGGCTCCATAGCTGGCCCTGTTTCTCTGGCTGCTCAATTGACCCCTCTCCTCCGCTCTGCTAGTTTGTAGGGTTTGCCTGAACGGGGCGCCGCCTTCAGCGAACACCCGTTCGGGCATTTACCCGTCCCACGACCCTGAAGAGGAACTCATGCCCGTTTTCAAATTCAAAGGCGTCGACTTCATCGAGCTTGAGGGGTTGCTCAGCCAGGAAGAGCGCCTGGTTCGCGATACGACACGCCGCTTTACCGAAGACAATGTTGTCCCCATTATCGAGCAATGCAACCGCGAGGGGCGGTTTCCTCGAGAGCTCATCAAGCCCATGGCCGAACTGGGTTTCTTTGGTGCCAGCCTGAAAGGCTACGGATGCGCCGGTATGTCGAACGTGGAATATGGCCTGGTGATGCAGGAACTCGAGCGCGGCGACAGCGGGATTCGCTCCTTCGTGAGCGTGCAGTCGGCGCTAGTGATGTTTCCCATCTACGCCATGGGCAGCGACGCGCAGAAGAACAAGTGGCTGCCGGCCATGGCCAAGGGAGAAAAGCTAGGCTGTTTCGGGCTGACCGAGCCCGACTTCGGCTCCAATCCTAGCGGCATGCGCACCCGCGCCAAAAAAGTCGGCAACCAGTACGTCCTCAACGGCGAGAAGATGTGGATCACCAATGGATCAATCGCCGACGTGGCCCTAATCTGGGCGCGGTCGGAAGCTGACGACAACAAGATCCGCGGCTTCCTGGTGGACACCAACATGCCCGGTTTCAAGGCGGACAGCATCCACGGCAAATGGTCGCTGCGGGCCTCGGTGACCTCGGGGCTGTCGCTGCAAGATGTACATGTGCCGATAGAAAACGTTCTGCCCGGCTCGAGCGGCCTGAAGTCGCCGCTGATGTGCCTGAATCAGGCACGCTACGGCATTGGCTGGGGCGCAATTGGCGCGGCCATGGCGTGCTACGACACCGCCCTGCAATATTCCAAGGTTCGCAAGCAATTCCGTGACCAGCCGATTGCATCTCACCAGTTGGTTCAGGAGAAGCTCGTCTGGATGATCAGCGAGATCACCAAGGCCCAGCTGCTGGCACTGCAGGTGGGACGGCTGAAGGACGCCGACAAAGCCGGGCACCAGCATATCTCCATGGCCAAACGCAACAACGTATGGATGGCGCTCGAGTGCGCCCGCATGGCCCGCGACATCCTGGGCGGCAACGGCATCGCGGACGACTATCCGGTCATGCGCCACATGATGAACCTGGAAACGGTCAAGACCTACGAGGGCACGCATGATATCCACGCGCTGATCCTTGGCGAGCACATTACCGGCGTCAGCGCGTTTTGAAGAAAACACATCGGGAGGGCGTTATGGCGACCCAAGTCTCGGAGAAGAACTCGCAGCCGAGGAACCTGGACGTACTCGAGTTCGAGCTGGCGCTCGAGTTTGTGCGCGTGGTGGAAGACGCGGCCATCGCCTCGGCGCATACCATGGGATTCGGCGACCGGCATAAGGCCGACCAGGTGGCAACGGAGGCCATGCGCAAGACCATGGACTCGGTCCCCATGCGCGGGACCATCGTCATCGGCGAAGGCGAGCGCGATGAGGCTCCCATGCTGTACATCGGTGAGCAGGTGGGCGCGGGCTGGCGCGAGGGCGTGAAGTTCCCGCAAGTGGACATCGCGGTCGATCCGCTGGAAGGCACTAACCTATGCGCTACCGGCGCCCCCGGGGCGATCACGGTACTGGCTGCCTCGGAAAAAGGCGGCCTGCTGAACGCACCGGATTGTTACATGGAAAAGCTGGTGGTTGGACCTTCCTGCAAAGCCGCTGTGGATCTGGATGCCCCCGTTGCGGACAACCTTAAGGCGATTGCCCGCGCCTTGGAGCGCGATGTCGCCGATCTTGTGGTGGTGGTGCTTGACCGTCCGCGCCATGCCAGGCTGATAGAGGACATTCGCCAAGCGGGAGCGCGCATCCGCCTGATTTCTGACGGCGACCTGTCCGCCGGTATTGCCGCGGCCGTGATCGGCACCGGCGTCCATGCGGTCATGGGAACCGGGGGCGCGCCCGAAGGCGTGATCACCGCTGCCGCGATGCGCTGCCTTAACGGCGAAATCCTGGCACGCCTGGTGATCGACAAACCGGAACTGGAGGAACGCATTGCCCGAATGGGCATTAAGGACAGGAAGAAGGTTTACACCGCCAGGGACCTGGCCCCCGGCAACCATATTATCTTTGCCGCCACCGGCGTCACCGAGGGCGCTTTAATGCAGGGCGTTCGCTTCTTTGGCGAAGGGACGCGAACATCGTCCATTGTGATGACCCGCAAGAATCGCAAGGTGCGCTTCGTGGACAGCATCCACCTCGCCAAGCGTCCTGATGTAAAGGTGAGGTTCGCCTGAAGAAGGCACTCAGGAATCGGGTAATCTACTCGGTCCACTAAAGCCCGAGCGACAGAGCCCCGGGCATCGGTTAGGGTGCAGGCCGTTCAGACTTTAAGATCCCCACCGGGGAGAGCAGAGAGTGGACAGCCACGTTTTGTGCCGCTGGAGCTCTAGCTCAAGATCGTAACTGCGGCACAGTTCCAAGTTCCCCGTTAGCTGTTTCTATTTTGCTCATCACTGGTTTCATCAGTTCGAAGGTCTGTTCGGCGGCGTCCTCGGCATCGGCGGCCAACTGCTGGCCGCACCTTGATACAGGAACTTGCAGTTTTCGACTCGCTTGGCGCCGTCGTGAACCGCGAAGGTGATGGGGCGCGTCGGTGCTCCTGACCACATGCTTACGCCGGCGTAAGCACCATCTTTGCGCAGAATGTAGTACACCATGCCCACGTATTTGACCTTGGTCATGTCGCTGTTGTAGTTGCGGACAATCCTCTTGAGCACGTCCATTCCGGCTTCTTCCGGGGACATCCCTTTACGCATGTTCTCGACGATGGTGTGCGCGCCCGCGACCTTGATGTTCTCTTCGCCATTCCCCGTCGCTCCCGCAGCCCCGACGTCCTGATCGCAGTAGCAGCCGGCGCCGATGATGGGAGAATCGCCACAGCGCCCCGCAATCTTCCATGCCAAACCACTGGTAGTCGTCACGCCGGACATTTCACCCTTCTCGTTCAACACCGAGCAATTGATCGTGCCTGTCGGCGGATCGAGAACTTTGGCGATCGCATCCATGCGATCAGCGGCAGGAATCCCGATGCCTGCAGCCAGAGCGTAGAGTCTTTGGATTTCTCCGGGCTGATCTCTGAGAGAACTTTCTTCCAGGGGGGCAGGTGGTTTCCACGCGGGATCGGCCATTCCCGGTCCCCACCAGTCCTGGTTGGAGTTGAACTCCTTCCAAAGTTGCCAGATCTTGCGCGAGTGTTCGGTCAGCAGATTCTCTTTTGGAAAACCCATCAGCAGGCCGAAGCGTGTGGCTCCCTCGCCCACCAGCATCACGTGCCCGGTGTGGTCCATCACCGTCTTGGCCAGCGACGCAACGTTCTTAATGTCGTGTACCGCGCCCACGGAACCTGCTCTGCGGGTGGGACCATGCATGCAACTCGCATCCAACTCGACCACACAGTCTTCGTTAGGCAAGCCGCCTAAGCCGACGCTGTCATCGTTGGGATCGTTTTCCGGGCCGGAGACCACGGTAATGGCCGCATCAAGCGTGTCCGCTCCCTGGCGCAGGCGGTCATATCCCGCATCAATGTAGCTGAAACCGTTTCTGGCACAAATGATCACATTCTTGCCGCCGCCGGGACCGGCTGTTGGCTTGCTCTCGATCGGAGCCGGGGTGCCATTTTTGTTGGATCGCCCGGCAGCCAGTGCGGCGGAAGAGACAGCCAGCCCCGACAGAAAATCTCTTCGTTTCATGAACCCTCGCATGAATGGAAAGAAAGAAACCGAAGAAGGATAACATCCCGAACGCGAAATTTTGAGCCAAGCGGGGGAATCACAACAAGCGCTTGAACGCCCAAATTCGATGACCAAATTGGGCTCCAGTACGCCTAAATCAACGTGAGCTTATCGAGAAGGGTTCTTTCTCGGTATTTAACCAGAGGATGATTCTCTAAACCTAGGTAACAGCCGCAAATGGGCCCGGCGATTTCCTCTCGAAACAGGCGACAAACCGTCACGGAGGTTATGAAGAGAAAAGCAATCCTCAGTTTTCGCTCATTCAGCGCGAGCGATGCGGATCAAACCGCGACTTTTCCTGCTGTGTTCTGGTCGGCTCGGAAACGCAACAGCGCCGCCACGTGGCCGACTTTTTCGAGATCGGGACTGGGGCCGACGAACTCGATATCGGCGCCACTGCGCAGCGCCAGATCCAACAAGGCGTCGGTCACATCCGAGAGTTCGCGCGTCTCGTGGGCGCAAACGGCGCAATGGCGGACCATGCGCGTGTCCAGGTGGCGGCAGTTGGGGCACTCCGTAGCTTCAGCCTTGAAGTCCCGACCCACGATCAGCGTCTGCACCTCCTGCCGCTCGAGGGCATTCAGCACGCGACGCAGACCGAGGGCGCCGCGCCCGTTGCGCTGTGCTTCGCCGATGGTCTCGAGGACGAGGGAATGCAACCGTGCGTTTCGCTTTTCTTCGAGCTTCCGCGCCGCAAGCTCCCGGACCTCTACCGCGCTGGCCGCCATCGGATCCACAAGAAAACGTCCCAGCAGTCGCTGTTTCAGGTAGGTGTGGAGCAGTGGCTCCAATTCCGGCCAGGCATCGTCATGGCAGCCGATCAGCAGGGCCTCAAACTTGTCACGGTTGAGAAGCAGCTGCAACGATTCGGCAAACAGCTTGTAATGGTTCTTGATTTCGTTCTCGGCGTGTCGCTCGCGATGGCCGGCTTCATAGCCCAGGTATCCATCGCTGCGCCCGGTCTTGGGCAGGGGGCCGAATTCCAGGTCGGGCCTATGCCGGAGCGCTTCGCCGCCCACCTCCGCCTCATTCATTTCAAAGATCCGGGCTTTTAGACGGTTGACCAGGGCCACGCAAGTACGGACGCCGCCAGCCTGGGCGGCTACCAGTGGTCCCAGGTGGAATCGTGAGTCCACCTTGATTTGGGAGCGGCCCAGTCGCGGCGGGAGGTCCAGCTCGTGCCAGATTCCCCGCTCGCCAAAGGCAAATATCACTTTGCCCCGGGAATGGTTGCCG
>Ga0126371_10007088_pt1 | contig 10007 bp, 6 predicted proteins | sample PanSoiMetaPlot_4_FD_110145 | JGI IMG/M metagenome (GOLD analysis project Ga0126371, IMG submission 110145) | Tropical forest soil microbial communities from Panama - MetaG Plot_4 | ecosystem: Environmental > Terrestrial > Soil > Tropical forest > Bulk soil | place: Panama | collected 2016-02-17
CGGGGAAGTTGTTGGTGGCATGCAGCCGCTCGGCGGCGGCTCGCCAGTTCCCGGTCCGTACCAGGTCGTTCCACTCCGGGATCAGGTTGCCGAGCGGGCAGCCCTGGTGGCAGAACGGGATGCCGCAGTCCATGCAGCGCCCTGCCTGGCGCTCAAGCTCGGTCGCGGAGAACTGGGTGTACACCTCTTTCCAGTCCAGGATCCGCACGTCCACCGGCCTGCGCCCGGCGGTGCGCCGCGGCGTGGTCAGGAAGCCCCTGGGGTCGGCCATCAATATGCTCCTTCAGCCAAGCTCAGCTCGTACTCCATTTGCCAGCAGACCCGGCCTGCGGTCAGCCGGTGGCCGCGGCCATAACGGCCTTGTTGACGTCGGTGCCGTCCTGCTCAGCGCGCCTGGCAGCGGCCAGCACTCGCTTGTAGTCCTTCGGCATCACCCGGCCGAACCGCTGCTGCGCGGTCGGCCAGTCGGCCAGCAGCTGCCCGGCAACCGTGGAGCCGGTGTCGGCGTGGTGCCGGTACAGCAGGTCGAGCAGGAAGGAACCGTCCTCATCCGTGAGCGGCTCGATGTCGGCCATCTCGGTGTTGACTCGCCGCGGGTCTGGGTCCAGCAGGTATGCGATGCCACCGGACATGCCGGCCGCGAAGTTCCGCCCGACCGGCCCGAGAATCGCGACGCGGCCGCCGGTCATGTACTCACAACCGTGATCTCCCGTGCCCTCGGCCACCGCCGTGGCGCCCGAGTTCCGTACGCAGAACCGCTCCCCGACCACGCCGCGCAGCAGCATCTCGCCGCTCGTGGCGCCGTATCCGATGACGTTTCCCGCGATCACGTGCTGCTCAGCCGCGAACGTTGCGGTCTTGTCCGGAGCGGCAATGATGCGGCCGCCGGACAGGCCCTTGCCGAGATAGTCGTTTGCGTCGCCGGTCAGGCGCAGGGTGATGCCCCGCGGCAGGAACGCGCCTAGGGACTGCCCGGCTGTCCCGGTGAGCGCGATATCGATCGTGTCATCGGGCAGGCCCTCAGCACCCCAGCGCCGGGTCAGCTCGCCGCCGAGCATCGTGCCGACGGTCCGGTTGACGTTCCGGATCGGCAGTTCAAGCCGGACCGGGGTGCCGGCGTCCAGCGCTCCCTCGGCGAGCAAGATCAGCGTGTTATCCAGAGCCTTGTCCAGCCCGTGGTCCTGCTCCGCGACACAGTGCCTGGCTGCCCCGGCCGGCAGGTCGGGCACATTCAGAACGGGCTGCAAGTCCAGGCCGCACGCTTTCCAGTGCGAGATGGCCGCTGCCGGGTCAAGCAAGTCGGCGCGCCCGACGACCTCGTCCAGACTGCGGAAGCCGAGCGCGGCCAGGTACTCACGCACCTGCGTCGCGATGAACTCGAAGAAGTTCACGATGAACTCGGGTCGTCCGTCGAATCGCCGTCGCAGCTCCGGATTCTGAGTCGCTACGCCGACCGGACAGGTGTCCAGGTGACACACGCGCATGAGCACGCAGCCGGCCACCACCAGCGGCGCGGTGGCGAACCCGAACTCCTCCGCACCGAGCAGCGCAGCAATGATGACGTCCCTGCCGGTCTTGAGCTGACCATCTGCCTGCACCACTATCCGATCGCGCAGCCCGTTCCGCAGCAAAGTCTGCTGGGTCTGGGCTAGCCCTATCTCCCACGGCCCGCCTGCGTGCTTGATGCTGGTCAGCGGCGCAGCCCCGGTGCCGCCGTCATGGCCGGAGATGAGCACCACGTCGGCGTGGGCTTTGGCCACCCCGGCTGCGACCGTGCCGACACCCATCTCGGCGACGAGCTTGACGTGCACCCTCGCCTTGGGGTTCGCGTTCTTCAGGTCGTGGATGAGCTGCGCCAGATCCTCGATCGAGTAGATGTCATGGTGCGGTGGCGGCGAGATCAAGCCGACGCCGGGAGTGGAGTGCCTGGTCCTGGCGATCCATGGGTAGACCTTGTGACCAGGAAGCTGGCCCCCCTCCCCCGGCTTCGCCCCTTGCGCCATCTTGATCTGCAGGTCGTCTGCGTTGACCAGGTACTCGCTCGTTACCCCGAACCTGCCGCTGGCCACTTGCTTGACCGCCGACCGGCGTGAGTCGCCGTTGGCGTCTGGCACGTAGCGGCGTGCATCCTCGCCGCCCTCTCCGGTGTTCGATTTGCCGCCCAGCCGGTTCATCGCGATCGCGATGGTCTCGTGCGCCTCGGCCGAGATCGACCCGTAGGACATGGCACCGGTGCTGAAACGGCGCACGATGCTCGAGGTCGGCTCTACTTCTTCGAGGGGAACGGGCTGGCGACTCACCACTGCCGTCCGGTCATCCTCGACGCCTCTGATGCGCAGCAGACCGCGCAGCGTCATCAGCCGCGCTGCCTGATCATCGACGAGCTTGGTGTACTCGCGGAATACCCGCTCTTGCCCGGTCCTGGTCGCGTGCTGCAGCTTGAATACGGCTTCCGGGCTGAACAGGTGCGGCTCACCTTCCCGGCGCCACTGATAGTCGCCGCCAGTCTCCAGCCGCCGGTGCGGCGGCCGTCCGCCGCGGAGCGGATAGGCGCGGTAATGCCGTTTGCTCACTTCGGCCGCGAGCTGGCCGAAGCCAACCCCGCCGAGCGGTGAGGAGGTGGCGGCGAAACACGAGCCGATGACCTCAGGGCCGAGGCCGACCGCCTCGAACAGCTGGGCGCCAGTGTATGAGGCGACCGTCGACACGCCCATCTTCGACATGATCTTGAGGACGCCCTTGCCAAGAGCCTTAACCAGATTGGCTCCTGCCTGAGCCTCGGTCACGTCCCGCAGCACGCCTCGCCGCACCATTTCCTCGACCGACTCGATGGCCAGGTACGGGCACACAGCAGCAGCGCCGTAACCGAGCAGTAGTGCCACGTGGTGGCATTCGCGCGCGTCACCAGATTCGACGACCAGGCCCGCCTTAGTCCGGGTGCGCTCAGCGATCAGGTGGTGGTGAACCGAGCCGGTCAGCAGCAAAGAAGGGATGGGTGCGAGTTCAGTTTCTGCGGGCCCGGGTGCGTTGCGCGCTTCGCCGCCGCCAGCCAGCGCGCCGCGATCCGACAGCACGATAATCCGCGCGCCGTTGGCTATCGCCGCCGAGACCTCTGTGTTGATATGGAGTAGCCGAGCTCGCAGCGAGTCTCCGCCACCGGCTACTTCGTACCGGCCGTCCACCACGTGCGCGGCAAAGCCGGGCAGGTCGCCGTCGTCGTTGATGTGCACGATCTTGGCCAGGTCACTGTCATGAATCACCGGGAACGGCAGCACGATCTGACGGCAAGACGCGGGCCCCGGATCGAGCAGGTTGTACTCAGGGCCAGTCGCGGTGCCGAGCGCGGTAACGAGCTCTTCCCTGATGGCATCCAGTGGCGGGTTTGTGACCTGGGCGAAGAGCTGGCTGAAGTAGTCGTACACCAGCCGCGACCGGTCCGAAAGCACGGCCAGCGGGGTGTCGGTGCCCATCGAGCCAAGCGGCTCGGCTCCGCTGCGCGCCATCGGCGCGAGGAGCACGCGCAGCTCTTCCTCGGTGTACCCGAATTGCTGCTGCTGGGTTAGCAGTGTCTGGCTGTCCGGCAACTCCCGGCTGCGCGCTGGTAGCCGGCCCAGGTGGAGCATTCCGGCGTGGAGCCAGTCCCCGTACGGGTGCTCGGCGGCAAGCTGCGCCTTGACCTCCTCATCTTCGATGATCCGGCCTGCCGCAGTGTCGGCCAGGAAGATCCGGCCCGGCTGAAGCCTGCCTTTGCGCACCACGGTGGCCGGGTCGAGGTCGAGCACGCCGACTTCGCTGGCGAGCACCACCAGCCCGTCGCTGGTCACCCAGTACCGGCCCGGCCGGAGGCCATTGCGGTCGAGCACCGCACCGACGACAGTCCCGTCGGTAAACGCGATCAGAGCTGGTCCATCCCACGGCTCCATCAGCGATGCGTGGAATCGGTAGAACGCGTGCCTGGCCTCGTCCATCTCCCGGTGCCGCTCCCACGGTTCCGGGATCATCATCAGCACCGCGTGCGGCAGAGACCGGCCACCGAGATGGAGCAGCTCCAGGCAGGAATCGAAGCTGGCCGAGTCGCTGACCGTGTCGTCCAGGATCGGCATGAGCCGCTCGATACCGCGCCCGGCCGCGTCGGTACCGAACGCGTCGGTGGCGAGCTGGGCCTCCCTGGCCCGCATCCAGTTGCGGTTGCCGCGGATCGTGTTGATCTCGCCGTTGTGCGCGACCAGCCGGTACGGGTGGGCTAGCGGCCACGACGGAAATGTGTTGGTGGAAAACCGCGAGTGCACCATCGCGATCGCCGACTGGTAGCGCTCGTCCTTCAGGTCGGGAAAGAAATCCGCGAGCTGCAGCGCCGTGAGCATTCCCTTGTACACGATGGTCGAGCAGGACAGGCTCGCCAGGTACAAGCCAGCTTCATGCTCAGCCCGCTTGCGCAGGCAGTACGCCCTGCGGTTCAGGTCCATCCCGGTCTCGCCCGCCAGCCCGGCCACGAACAGCTGCGCCAGACCGGGCAGCGCGGCGCGAGCCCCGGCTCCGCACCGCTGCGGATCATGCGGCACCTCACGCCAGCCCAGCACTACCAGCCCTTCCCTGGCCGCGATCTGCTCGACCGCAGCCAGCGCCGCCTGGCGCTCCGCGCCGTCCGGCAGGAACGTCAGCCCTACCGCATAGCTCCCGGCTGGCGGCAAGCCGAACTCCGTGACAGCTCGCAGCAGCTCATCTGGCACCTGCGTCAGAATGCCGGCGCCGTCGCCTGACTCCGGATCGGCGCCCTTGGCGCCCCGGTGATCGAGATTGCGCAAGACCGTCAGCGCCTTCACCACGGTGTCGTGACGTGGCTGGCCCCTGAGATCGGCCACGAAGCCGACACCGCAGGCATCGTGCTCGTAGCCGCTGTCGTACAGGCCGTCGCTGACCTGGGGGGAACGTTGCTGTTCGGAGCGAAGCGGCAGATGGGCAGAAGCCATCGATTCTCCTGTCGTCTCGTCCGCTGCCATCGCTGCTGGAGCGGTGATGTGGATCGGGACGACATTGGCCCTGGAGCGGGACGACGCTGGCCCTGCCGTGCGCTTCCTGGCCCTAAGGCCCGCGCACGGCAGCAGTATAACGAATCACCCCCGCCGCAGATCAGGCCCTATTTAGAAGCTAGACAATAAACCTGACGGGCTGGATTGCTGCCTGCTGTTAAGCGGCCCTTCTGGACGACTGTGCGGGCCGAAGCCGGATCCTGACTGGAGCCGCCGTTATGTGCCAGGGACGCGCAAGTCAGGATCGGGCTGAGATCGCTGCGGTTTCCCCCGCGACCTGACCCCGGCCGCGAGCTCGGCGGCAAGGTCGCGGACGCTTTCCAGGCCGGAGAGCGGGTCGGGTGCGGTGAGGAGGCGCTGGACGAAAGCCGATCCAACGGCGACGCCGTCGGCGAAGCCGGCCACCTCGGCGGCTTGCCGGCCGTCGCGGACGCCGAGCCCGACCGCGACCGGCAGCTTGGTGTGCTCGCGCACCCGGCTGACGAGGCCCACGGCTTGGGTGCCAACCGAGTCCCTGGCGCCGGTGGTGCCCATGATCGAGGCGGCGTAGACAAAGCCGCCGCAGACGCTGGTGATCAGCTTGATGCGCTCGGTGGAAGAGCTCGGTGCGACCAGGAACACCGGGTCCAGGTTGTACTTGGCGGCCGCTCCGAGCCAGGGCCCTGCTTCCTCGGGCGTCAGGTCTGGCGTGATCATGCCGCTGCCGCCTGCCGCGGCCAGGTCCCGGGCAAAGACGTCGACACCGTGCCGGTCGATGGGGTTCCAGTAGGTCATCACCAGGACCGGGACGCCGGTGGCGGCCACAGCCTGCACGGTCCGCAGCACATCTGTGACCTTCGTGCCGCCTACGAGCGCCCGGTGCACGGCCTCCTGGATGACGGGACCGTCGATGAGCGGGTCTGAGTACGGGAGACCGATCTCGATGATGTCCGCGCCGGATTCAGCCATCGCGATCGCTGCGGCGATCGCACCGTCCACGGTCGGGAACCCTGCGGGCAGGTAGCCGATGACGGCTCCGCGGTTCTCAGCGGCGGCCTTGTCGAACGCTGCCGTGACGGCGCTCATGTGTCCGCCTGAGCCGAGCGGTTCCCCAGGTGACCAAACCAGCGGCCCGCGATGTCGACGTCCTTGTCACCGCGGCCGGACAAGTTGACGAGGATGACCCCGTCCGGACCAAGCTCGGGCCCCACCTGCAGCGCACCGGCTAGCGCGTGAGCCGACTCGATGGCCGGGATGATCCCCTCCGTGCGGCACAGCGCGGAGAACGCTTCCATCGCCTGCGTGTCGGTGATAGCCCGGTAGCTTGCCCGGCCCGTCTCATGCAGCCAGGCATGCTCGGGCCCGACACCTGGGTAGTCGAGTCCGGCCGATATCGAATGCGTCTCGAGCGTCTGGCCTTCTGCATCCTGGAGCAGGAACGTTCGCATGCCGTGAATGAAGCCCGGTGATCCGCCCGCGACCGTCGCTGCGTGCCGGCCGCTCGCGATCCCGTCTCCGCCTGCCTCGCAGCCGATAAGAGCGACGCCGTCGTCCGGGATGAACGCGTGGAAGATGCCGATGGCGTTCGAGCCGCCGCCGACGCAGGCAAGCACCGCATCTGGCAGCCGGCCCACCGCAGTCACCATCTGCTCCCTGGCCTCCAGGCCAATCACCCGCTGGAAGTCCCTGACCATCATCGGGAACGGGTGCGGGCCCATCACCGAGCCGATGCAGTAGTGCGTGGTGTCGACGCTGGATACCCAGTCGCGGAACGTCTCGTTGATCGCATCCTTGAGCGTCATGCTGCCGGTCTCGACGGGCACTACCTCAGCGCCCAGCATCTGCATCCTGGCCACGTTGAGCGCCTGGCGCCTGGTGTCTTCTGCGCCCATGTACACCGTGCAGTCGAGCCCGAACAGCGCAGCCGCGGTCGCGGTAGCGACACCGTGCTGACCCGCTCCGGTCTCGGCAATGATCCGGCTCTTGCCCATGCGCTTGGTCAGCAGCGCTTGGCCGAGCACGTTATTTATCTTGTGCGACCCGGTGTGCGCGAGATCCTCGCGCTTGAGGAAGACACGGCAGCCGCCGGCGAGCGCGGCAAACCGCGGTGCCTCGGTGATGAGCGTGGGCCTGCCCGCGTAACCGCGCAGCAGAGCGGCGAGTTCCGACTGGAACTGCGGATCCGCCTTCGCGCTCATATACGCCGAAGTCAGCTCCTCAAGGGCGGACATCAGCGCCTCCGGCGCGAGCCGTCCGCCGAAGATGCCGAAGTGCCCGGTCGAATCCGGAACCGTCGCCGGGTCGGTGGCTTGGGCGCTCACTCCCGCCCCCCGCCGGCGCCGCCAGCGTCTGAGCCACGATCCGAGCGAAGCGCGGGATGCGATCCGGCGGTGACGAGATCGGCTACCGCCGAACGCGGGTCCTTCCCGGTCACCAGGCTCTCGCCCACGAGCACGGCGTCGGCACCGGCCGCTGCATAGGCGAGGAGGTCGTGCGGCCCGCGGACCCCGGACTCAGCGACCTTGATAATGCCGTCTGGAACCTTAGGCGCAAGCTGCTTGAACACGCTGCGGTCCACTTCGAGCGTGCGTAGGTTCCTGGCGTTGATGCCGAGCACGGTAGCGCCGGCCTCGATCGCCCGGTCGAGTTCCTCGGCAGTATGCACTTCGACAAGAGGCACGAGCCCAATCGAGACTGCGCGCTCGACTAGGGAGACGAGCGCGTTCTGCCGAAGTGCGGCCACGATCAGCAAGATGAGGTCGGCCCCGTACGCGCGGGCTTCCCACAGCTGATAGGAGCTGATCACAAAGTCCTTGCGCAGTACCGGAACGTCAACCGCATCCCGGACCGCGGCGAGGTCGTCGATGCTGCCGCCGAACCTGCGCGCCTCGGTGAGCACGCTGATTACCTTCGCGCCGCCAGCCTCGTAGTCCACGGCCAGCGAGGCCGGGTCAGCGATCGCCGCGAGCGCCCCCTTGGACGGGCTTGCTCGCTTTACTTCTGCGATGACGGCGACTTCGGCGCCGCTCAGCGCGGCCTTTACATCCCGGGGAGACGGCGCCCTGGCCGCGGTCTCCTTGAGCCGGTCCAGCGGCGCGATCTCCTGACGGGTGACTAGGTCAGCGCGTACTCCGTCGAGGATCTCGTCAAGCACGCTCACGCGGTTATGCCGCCCCTCGGGTGGGATGCCTTGCCTCAAAATCGTAGCGAGAAGCCGTCCGACGCAACGCCGACCCCCCGCCCAACAAGAGGCCGGCTGGTATAACGAGGCAGCCGTACCTCGGCTCTAGCTGGCGCGATCGCCGGCCAGTACCGCTCCAGCGACTGCGCTGTGCTCGGTATCGCGGCGCCAGCCGGCAAACGCGCGCGCCACCGCTGGATGTAGCAGCGTACCGAGGGTGATCAAGGCCAAGAGCGTCCCGCCGAGGTACCGGAAGTAGGCAAACCTGAACAGGCCCGCCGCGACGAATCCGGACTCGAAGCTGACCGCTACCAGCCATGCGACGTGACCTCCGGATCGGACCAGTCCCGCCAGCCCGCAGATCACTACTGCGATGAGGACCGCCACCAGCACGGAGTGCACGTTCCGGCGGCTGTAGCCGATGCTCACCGCTGCCGAGGCACCGGCTTGAGCGAACAGCAGTCTGCTCACCAGCGCAACGAGAGCATTCGAGCCGATCCGGGCCGCCGGAAGAGCTCGCCGTGCGGCAGCCGTCGTCACTGTCCGTGCCATACCGTGGTGCCCTCCAGAAGCGATCCCGTCAATTGCCGCCAGCCGATCAGCCCGCCCGACCTGGGATGGCCGGGTGCTGACGACTAAGGATCCGACCTTAACGTGCCGAAGTCATCGTCACTATGGGTATATTCCCGAATCTTGCGATTCGCCGACCAGGTGTTTTCCTCTGGCGATCGGCGGTTCAGGCGCCAGCCGGATGATGCTCGGTGATCGTGGGGTCGTCGCCGCGGCTGAGCGCCTCCCACATGGAGGCCGCGTCGGCCTGCTCCCGGCTACCCGCCTCGCTTCGGCCAGCCCGTCTCTGCGCTGCCGGCCTCCCGGCAGGGCGAACTGGCGCGTCGTACTTGCCACCCATCACTGCCAGCCGGGTCGGGTTGCACAGCACGAGTACGCCCGCCGCGATCATCGCCAGGGCGCCCGCCACCATCAGCGCCTGCCAGCCGCTAGCCATGATCGTCACGTGCGGAGTAGCACCCACCATGTCGGGCACCGGCGGGGCAGCGGAGCCGCCCTGAGTAACCGACCCGGCACCGGGATTGCTGGCCGGCCCCCCGATCGTCGCGGCGGCAGCTGCCAAGATCCCGGACCTGGACATGGTAAAGGCCGAGGCGGCTACCCCGGCGCCGAGGGCTGCCATGATCAGGCCGCTGAGCCGCCGCCAGGCGTTCCTGGTCGCCAGCACCGCCGCGAGGCTGGCTAGTGCCGCCACGACCAGCGCACCGGCATACGGCACGAGCGCGGATCCAGTGACGGTCACCAGGCTCGGCGGAAGAGGTCGCGGCGGGTCGGTGCGCACCTGGGCCCAGCCTTGACGAGTCGCCAGGAACGCGATCCCAGCGCCTGCCGCTCCCAGCAGCAGTGTCAGGACCAGTGCCTGACGAGCGGACCTCGGCCGTAGCCGCACAGCCCAGCTGCTCATGCGCTCGAATCCTCCTGGTGGGGCGCGCCGCAAGCGCGTCGCGCTGCGAGCACCGCGCCCGCCGTAGCTAGGCTAGCGCGACGCCGATCCTGGCGACGTCGGTGGTTGATCCCGCCTGGCGGCAAGCCCATCACCTACGATCTCCACATGAGTTACGCCAGGGATGAGCGTCTTGCCCTATGCGCCCTGCTTGCTGACCTTGGTCCGGATCAGCCGACTCTCTGCACTGGTTGGCGAACAGCTGACCTCGCCGCGCACCTGGTCATCCGCGAGCATCGTCCGGACGCCGGCGCGGGCGTCCTCGGTGGCCCCCTGGCCCGGTACACCCGCATCGTGCAGTCAC
>Ga0126371_10007089_pt1 | contig 10007 bp, 7 predicted proteins | sample PanSoiMetaPlot_4_FD_110145 | JGI IMG/M metagenome (GOLD analysis project Ga0126371, IMG submission 110145) | Tropical forest soil microbial communities from Panama - MetaG Plot_4 | ecosystem: Environmental > Terrestrial > Soil > Tropical forest > Bulk soil | place: Panama | collected 2016-02-17
ACACGATTCCAAGCCTCGCATTGTTCGCGCTGCTGATCCCAGCGCTCGGACTCGGTTTCGCCACCGCAGTGGTCGGACTCGCAGCCTACGCGCAGATGATTCTCGTCCGCAACATCGCGGCGGGCATAGAAGGCGTCGATCCCGCGGCGCGGGAGGCTGCCCGCGGAATGGGGATGAACTCCTGGCAGCTCTTCTGGCTCGTCGAACGCCCGCTTGCCATGCCGGTAGCGTTGGGCGGCATACGCATCGCAGCTGTCTCGATCATCGGCATCGCAAACGTCGCGGCATGGATCGATGCCGGAGGATTAGGCACGCTTGTGCTCGGCGGCATCCAAGAAGACTATCCCAACAAAGCGGTTGCCGGCGCGTTGGTTTCCGCGCTCTTAGCGATCGCAGTCGATTTTGCGTTACGCAGGGCCGAAGCGCGCTATCGACGCCATGCAGCGCTTTCTACCTCGTGAGCGATCGGAGGGCAACGATGAAGATCGCAAGACTTCTCGGCGCGTTCGTTCTCACCACAGCGCTTCCACTAATAAGCCTCGCCAATCAGGCCGGAGGGACCCTTCAGGGTGCGAACGTCCACACGCCCCGGCCTCGTGCAACAGCGCATCCAACGCCTACGCCGGCGCTCCCCGCGCCTCAAGCACCGCACTACACGACCGACCCGCAGCGATGCGTCCACGCCGGCGGCAGCGCTAACTTCTGCGCGCAGTTAAAGACGGGGAAATACGTCTCGATCTTCTGGTCATGGAGCTGCCATGGCGCGAATTGCGGACTTGGTGGCTATCACGTGTGGCTTGCCGGGTCGCCGCCCAAGGCGATCGATTCAACACCGGTGGCGGTGATCATTGAAAACACCCCTCACAGCGGCACGTGCTATTATGTGACCGCCTATGCTGCTCCCAATCACGCCGGCGCTGAATCCAAACCGAGCCCGCACATATGCATCCATGCGACGACGACCGTGCTCACCGTGAAGGCTGACGTGGCGCGCGGCTATACCCGGCAGTACTGGGTGCTCTACAGCGACAACAATCCCCAGATCAAAAGCTTTCCGGCGACCAAGAACACGCCGTTCGTCGTCGGCGGCACCTTTGACAGCACGAATCAGAGCCAGGTCAATAACTTTCAGCGCGCCGCATATTCGTTTAACCTCTCGCCGCTGGGCGGCAATAGCCTGTTCGGTGCGAGCTTCGCGTATGACAAGGGTCCATACGACTCCAGCCACAGCTGCGCGCAGCTCAACCGGGCGTCCGGCAGCTGGCAGAGCGCCAACTGGATCTCCGACAATGGCATGTTGAACGGAAAGTTTTCGTATAGCGGTGGCACGCAGACGTGGCCGATCGATAACTTGCTCAAAGGATGGGACCGTTCAAAACCGTTCGCGATCTTCGTCGAGGAGGCGTACGGAATTGGACCGGCCGAGTTTGTGAAAAGCGGCGTCGTGCCCCATTCGTTCTCGTGTCAATCGTTCATCACGAACCCGCGTCTGCTTCTCAAAGTCGGCATTACGGAATAAGTGTGCGCGCGCTGTAGGTTGCTTCACCTTAGCAGCGTCGTAGGAGCCGGCTAAGCGACGCGCGTACACCTGCGAACCTCGCTGCCTGTGTCGCGAAAGGCGGATACCATGGCCGATGAAATCAAGCGTCGCGAATTCGTCGCCATCGTAAGCCTTCTCGGTGCAACGCTCGCGACCGGATGTTCCTCGACGGCGCCTTCATCGTCGACGGGAGCCTCCGCCGCACCCTCAAACAGCGCTCAACCGAACAAGGCGCTCACAGAACCCGAAGCCTACACGTTCCTCACGCCGCCAGAACAGGCGTTCATCGAAGCGGCGTGCGATCGCATCATCCCTGCGGACCCACCGGGTCCAGCGGCCAGCGCCGCGGGTGTGCCATATTACATCGATGGCCAACTGGCGGGCGCGTGGGGTAACGGCGCCCGGATGTACCGCCAAGGGCCGTGGCAAGCGGGCACGCCGCAGCAAGGCTACCAATTGGCGCTCACGCCCGCGCAGTTGTATCGCACTGCGATGCGCGCGGTCGATGCGCATTGCACAAAGAAGTACAACGGGAATTTCTCTGGTTTGACGAGCGCGCAGCAAGATGAGGTGCTTCACGGTCTCGAGCAAGGCACGATCGATCTGGATACCGTGCCATCGGCGACGTTCTTTGCGCTGCTGCTCGAGAACACGATCGAAGGCTACTTCGCCGATCCGCTGTACGGCGGAAATCGCGATAAGGCCGGTTGGAAGATGATCGGATTCCCTGGAGTCGCAGCCGTGTACACGAACTTGATCGATCAGAACTACGGCCAGCCCTACATCGTGCCGCCCGTGAGCATCTCCGACGTCCAGCAAGGCCTCGCACAGGATGATATGGACCCGAAGCATGTCGCGCTCGTGCGTCCGCTGCATCGGCGTGCGGTCGGCACGAAGGGACGGTGAGCGCGATGGCGACCAAACTGAAGTCTGTTGATGCCCTCACCATCGGCGTTGGATGGACCGGCGGCATCATCGCGGCTGAGCTGACGAAAGCCGGTTTGCACGTCGTCGGCCTGGAACGCGGCGACTATCGCAACACGTCGCCCGATTTCGAGGTTCCGCAGATCCATGACGAGCTTTCGTACGCGGTGCGTCTCAAGCTCATGCAAGACGCCGCGGTCGAAACGGTCACGTTCCGCAACGATTCGAGCCAAACCGCGTTGCCGTTGCGCTATTTCGTCGGCTTCTTGCCCGGAAACGGCTTAGGCGGCGCGGGCGTTCACTGGAACGGCACGACCTGGCGCTTCTTACCATGGGATTTCGAGACGCGCAGCAAGACGATCGCTCGCTACGGCGCTTCGATGTTGCTGCCCGACTGCACGAGCCAAGACTGGGGCATCACCTACGCCGAACTCGAGCCGTTCTTCGATCGCTTTGAGTATCAGGCCGGCATCTCAGGCAAAGCCGGCAACATCAAGGGCACCCTCCAACACGGCGGCAATCCGTTTGAAGGACCGCGTTCGCGCGATTACCCGAACCCGCCGATGAAGGTCACCTATCAGGGTTCCTTGTTCCGTGACGCCGCGGCCAAACTCGGATATCACCCATTCAACATGCCGTCGGCCAATGTGACGAGACCTTACACGAATCCGGACGGCGCGACGTTCGGCGCGTGCGTGTATTGCGGCTACTGCGAACGGTTCGCATGCGAGATGTTCGCGAAATCGAGTCCGCAGCTCGCCGTCATTCCGGTCGCGCAAAAGACCGGGCGGTATGACCTGCGCACCGGCGTCAACGTCGTGCGCATCAACCTTGACAGCGCACGCCGGCGCGCTGTCAGCGTGACCTATGTCGACGGCGCTGGACGTGAGTTCGAGCAGCCGGCTGACATGATCTTTCTCACTTCGTTCGTGTTCAACAACGTGCGACTGATGCTGGTTTCAGGGATCGGCACGCCCTACGATCCCAAAACCCGGGCTGGAAACGTCGGCCGCAACTACGCCTATCAGGCGAACACCGGCGGCACGTATTTCTTTGAGAACAAGACCTTCAACCCGTTCATGGGCTCGGGCGCCAACGGCTTCGTCTTCGACGACTTCAACGGCGACAATTTCGATCATCATGGCCTGGGCTTCATCGGGGGCGCTGACATCAACGTCAATCCTACCGGTGGGCGCCCGATCCAAAACCATCCCACGCCTCCCGGAACGCCCACCTGGGGTGCCGGTTGGAAAGAAGCCGTCGCGAAGTGGTACAGTCGCGCCTTTAGCGTCAATGCGCAAGGCGGGGTCCAATCGTACCGCGGGAATTATCTCGATCTTGACCCGACGTATCGCGACGCGTTTGGCCTCCCGCTGATCCGCATGACCTTTGATTGGGGCCCGTACGAGTTGAAGCAATCCGCGTACATGGCCGATGTCCTACAAAAACTTGGTAAGGCGATCGGCGCGGACCACGTCGCCACGCACCCGCTCAAGGGCAAATACACGACGCAAGTCTACCAAAGCACGCATACGACGGGCGGTGCGATCATGGGAGCCGACCCCAAGTCGAGCGTGGTGAACAAATACTTGCAGAGTTGGGACGTACCGAATCTCTTCGTGGTCGGCGCGAGCGCGTTTCCCCAGAACGCCGGCTACAATCCGACCGGCACGGTCGGGGCGCTCGCGTACCACACGTCAGATGCGGTGATCAAACGCTACGTCAAAAAGCCCGGGCCACTCGTGGGGTAGAATCCTCCCGGAGTCGCGCGCGTGTTTTGAGTTAGCGAGCGACCAGCAGGTTCGAAGTGAATGCCCCGGTCGGATCGCTCCACGTCTCGGTGAGCGCAAAGCCGGTCTCTTGAGCGAGCGCGTCGAGCTGTGCTTGCTCGTACTTGTACGATGATTCGGTGTGGATGCTCTCGCCCAGCTCGAAGTGGACCGTCATCGGGATCCCATCGATCGAAACGTCCTGTTGCCGCTCGCTCACCAGATGCATCTCCATTCTGCCTTCTGGCGCGTTGAAGATGGCGCGATGCCGGAACTGATCGAGATCGAAGTGTCCGCCGAGTTCCCGGTTGATGCGAGCGAGCAGATTCTTGTTGAACGCGGCGGTCACGCCCAGCTTATCGTTGTACGCTGCCTCGAGCGCTGCGACGTCCTTCTTCATGTCCGCGCCGATCAGCAGCGCATCGTTTGGCCTGAGCGTTTCGCGCACCGCGCGCAGCGTGCGTCGCGCCTCATACGGCTCGAAGTTGCCGACGTTCGATCCTAAGAAGAGCACGAGCGCGCGCGCCACGCCGTTGCGCGAAAAGCGTCGAAGGCCTTCGTAATAGTCGGCGACCTGCGGATCGACTTCAATCGCGGGATATTCGGCGTTGAGCGCGTGCACCGTTTGGTCTAACGCGCCGCGCGAGATGTCGATCGGGCTGTACCGCAGCGAACCTTGACGGGTGAGCGCAGCGTCAAGCAGCAGCCTCGTTTTCGTCGCAGTCCCGCTGCCGAGCTCGACGATCTCGAGCGTGTCGCCGACCGCATCGATGATGTCGCGCGCGTGCGCACGCAAAATCGCCGCTTCGGCGCGCGTGAGATAGTACTCAGGAAGCAGGCAGATGACTTCGAAGAGCGCCGACCCGAGGTCGTCGTAGAGGTACTTGGTCGGGAGGGTCTTCGGGTGAGCGCTGAGGCCCGCTCGGACCTCGGCGGCAAAATCCATCGCCGCTGGTTCTCGCCTGTCCATTTGAACTCGCTTCGCGCGCGGGACGCTACTGAACCGTAGATTCAACCGGCTGAACCTGCACGCTCGATAACCGCCACCCGTCTGGGGTCTTGACGGCCTGCTCGTGCACCAGAGCTGTCAGGGTCGAGTCCTGCGCAGTGGTCGACACCTTGTATTGAACGGGCACGTTGATGTCCGCGGATGACGAACCTGTCATACGTATGTCAAGATTCCCGTAGTCCGGGAGAACGCTCCAGTCCGCGCGCTGGTACATGCCCGCCAACTGGGCAAGCGCCGCGTCGCGACCGTGTTGCTGGTACTGGCCGAATGACCACTCAAACGTGGGCGAGTCCGTCATCAACGCGCCGATCACGTCCAAGTTATGCGCATTTTGCGCATCGTTGAAACGTACGACGAGAGCTCGCACGTCCTGCCAGCCCTTCGACGGGTCGTTCGCGGCGCGCGCGACGGCCGGAAGCGACGCTGCCAGCACCAGGCCGGCCAGCATCGCAAATACAATCTTTTTCATAGAAGTCTTGTACCCAAGAAACCGACCGGCCCACGCTATGCGAATCGCCAACACCGAGATCGAATTACGCCAAGGCGACATCACGACCGTAGCCGCTGACGCGATCGTCAATGCCGCGAACAGCGCGCTCGCGCCCGGTGCGGGTGTTTGCGGTGCGATCTTGCGCGCGGGTGGACGTGAGATCTTCGATGAGTGTGCGCGTTTAGGTGGATGTCCAACGGGCAGCGCCGTCGTCACCGCCGCCGGCAAACTTCCTGCGAAATATGTCATCCATGCAGTGGCGCCGATCTACGAAGGCTCAGCGGATGACGCGCGGTTGTTGCGCGGCGCATACCTCGCCAGTCTCAAACTTGCCGACGAGCACGATGTCTCTTCGATCGCGTTTCCCTCTCTGGGCACTGGGGTTTATGGCTACCCAATCGAGCAAGCGGCGCCGATCGCCTTGCAAGCCGTCATGGATCTTGCTCGCGATGGACGAACGCGGCAGGTCACGTTTGTGCTTTTCTCAGCTGCGGATCTAGACGTGTACGCACGAGTATTGGAGACAATCAATCCTTAACGTCGCACCGAACTTGTGGGATAGCCTACTCCGGAGATAAAAGTAACCGCTTGTAGGTCAACCTGAACACATGTCGATAGCCAGCTTTGCCGTTCACCGTCGGGTCGCCGTTACGATGCTATCCGCGGCGATCATCATTCTTGGGCTGTTCGCACTGCCCCGGCTGGCTGTCGCGTTGCTGCCGGCATTCGCGCCGCCCGTCGTCACCGTCAGCACGACGTATGGCAACGCGTCACCAGAGACGATTGAAAGCACGATCACTCGGCCGATCGAAAACGCAGTGAGCCGCGTTTCGGGCATCGATATTCTCGAATCGAACTCATTCCGCGGTCAGTCGACCGTGCGCGTTCAATTCAACTATGGCACCGACATCAATGTTGCGGCCGTCGACGTGCAGCAGCAGGTCGCGCGGATCCGAGCGACCCTGCCGAACGATCCGCTTTTGCAAGAACCGCAGATCATCAAGGCAGATCCGAATGCGACGCCGGTTCTCGTGCTTCACGTCGCCGATCCGACTCGGACCTCGCGCGATCTTTCCGACATCATCGTCAATCAGCTCTCCGACGAGCTCGCATCCGTGCAAGGCGTCGGCAGCGTCGGCGTTGATGGAATCACGCAACGCGCGGTGATGATCGAACCGGACGAGCATCGCCTGGCGGCGCTCGGCCTACCGATCGACGCGTTGCTCAACCGCATCAAGAACGAGAACGTCGACCTTCCTGCCGGCGTCATCAAGATCGGGCCAACCGAATACGGCATACGGACGAACGCGCTCTATGCCGCACCCGATCAGATCGCAAATACGATCGTCGCAGTGTCGGGCGGCATGCCCATCCAGCTACGCGACGTCGCTCGTGTCACCGACTCGATCCAAGAACAGCGCATCTTCGCGCGCGTCAATGGCAGCCCATCAGTGGCGCTGACGATCACGGCGCAACCTGACGCCAACATCGTCGCGGTCGCGCAGGGCCTTGACGCGAAGGTCGTCGAGATCCAGGATCGCTATCCGAGCATGCATTTCTCAACGCTGCTCGACCAGCGCGAGTTCATCCTCACCGCGCTGACGTCGCTGCGCCACACCGCGATTTACGGCGCCATCCTCGCGGTGCTGATCATCCTGATCTTCTTGCATTCTTGGCGTGCGACGATCATCGCGGCGGTGTCCCTGCCGATCTCGATCCTGGGGACGCTGTTCGTCATGTACGCCACGCACCAAACCGTCAATGTCATGACGCTGGGAGGCCTGACGCTTGCGGTCGGGTTGATCGTCGACGACGCCGTCGTCGTAATCGAGAACATCTCGCGCTTCCTGCGCACCGGTATGTCGCCCAAAGATGCGGCGGAAGGAGCGACTTCGCAGATCATCGGAGCGGTCGTCGCGTCGACGATCACGGTCGTCACGGTATTCTTTCCGCTCCTCATGGTACCGGGTCAGCAAGGCCTCATCTTTGGCCCGTTCGCGCTTGTCATCATGAGCGCGGTCGCGATCTCGCTGATCGTCGCGGTCACCACCGTGCCTGCGCTGTCGACCGAAATGCTGCGCCGCCAAGGCGTTGATGTGAGCGAAGCCGCTCGGGCGCAGGAAACCACCGGATTTGCAGGACGCTTTGAAAGCGCGTATCGCCGGTTCGAAGACGCGTACCGGCGAGCGCTCGCGTACTGCGTCGATCGTCCCGGACTGATTTTTGGCGCCGGCGTCGCGGTGCTGGCGGTCACCGTCGGCGCGCTCGCGCTCGGCGTGGTTCCCAGCGAAATTTTCCCACCATCGGATTCGCGCTTCGTCCAGTTCGATCTGCAAGCGCCCAACGGAATCGCGCTGGCGAACATGGATCACATCTCGCGATCAGTCGAAAGCGCACTCCGCCAAGATCCACGCGTGGTCGCGGTTGCCGCGATCGTCGGCGAGACTGGAAGCGGCAACAATACGCGGTCGATCACGAATCGAGCAAGCGTTCAGGTCGCGCTGCGGCCGGGAACGACCGGCCCCCAGGCATCGGCGTTCGTCCGCGAGTGGCGCGCGCTCCTCAACCGAGGGGAGGGACGTACGGCGCAATATCTCTCGCCGCAGCAACACGCTGACGTGCGGCTCGCAATGATCGGCACGATCGCGCGCGGGCAGACTATTGACATCGTCCAACGTCAAATATCGCAGCATCAGACGGCACTCGAACTTGAGATCTTCGGGCCGGACATCAACCGGCTGCAGACCATCGCGGATGGCGTGATGGCCGCGATCGCGCAGATCCCTGGCGTCGGCGATCCTGACAAGAACGTGAACAACTCTCAGCCGGAGATCAACGTTTCGATCGACCGTACGCGTCTCATGATGTCGGGACTAGGCACCGGGGATCTCGCGCAGTTGCTGAGCACGGCGACCAACGGTACGATCGCGTCTTATTACCAGATCAATGGCATCCAATACCCGATAATCGTCGAACTCGCGCCATCGCAGCGCCGGTCGTTCTCCGCTCTCCAAGGCATGCAATTCACGCCGCAGACAACAAACGGTTTGCCGGCCTTCGGAACACTCGCCAACGTGGCCACTCTGACTGCGGGTTACGGGCCAACCGGCATCAGCCGCGAAGACAGACAACGGCGCATCGAGATCGGTGCGCCGATCAGCGACCGGCCGCTTGGGCCGATCATCGCCGATGCCGGCAAGGTCATGCGCTCTTACCCTTTGCCGCAGGGATATCGCTGGGAGTACGGGCCCGAGATCCAGCGTGGCGAGACGAGCTTCAACGCGATGTGGCTTGCTATCGGACTTGCAGTCGTGCTGATCTACATGTTGTTGGCCGCACAGTTCGAATCGTATCTCGATCCGCTCGTGATCATGGTGTCGGTGCCGCTGTCGCTCGTCGGCATTGTCGCCTCCCTGCTGCTGACGCATCGCGCCTTTGGGCTTCCAGCGTTTATCGGCTCTTTGATGCTGGTCGGCATCGCCGTGAAGAATGCGATTCTCGTGATCGAATTCACCACGCAGCTGCGCGAGGAGGGCGTGGACGCCCGCGACGCGCTGCTACGAGCCGGGCCCATCCGGCTACGGCCCATCCTGATGACGACATTCGCGACCATCGGCGGCATGTTGCCGCTCGCGATCGGTATCGAAGCGGGCAGCTCGACCCAAGCGCCGCTGGCGACCGTGGTGATCGGCGGCTTAGTCGCCTCGACATTCCTATCGCTTCTCGTCGTGCCGACGCTGTATTTGTGGACCGCGCGCCGGTTCGGCGGCGACTTCCGCTCGCGCCGGCGACCGCCCGTCATCCCGTCATCGACGAGCGACCTCGCGCAAGAGCCGCCCGCTCCATCCCCGATCTAGACCGAGTTTTACGCCTGCTCGTTCTCGAGATGCCTGTTGAACACGTAGAACTCACGGTCGCGCTCGTAGCCTTCTGATTCGTACAGCGACTGCGCGGTTTTGTTGTCGGTCGCGGTCGACAGCGTGAGACCGCCGGCGCCGGTCGCCCGCGCATGTTCTTCTGCGCGGCGCATGAGCGCCCGGCCGACGCCGCTGCGACGCGTTCCTGGATGGACGTACAAGTCGTTGAGCAACCACAAAGGCGTCATCGAAACGGAGCTAAAGATCGGATAAAGCTGAACGAACCCGACCGGGCGGTCCTCTTCGAACGCGATGAAAATCACCGACTCACGCCCGCGCCAGCGCGCAAGGAGAAACGCGTGCGCACCATCCGGGTCCGAGGGCGCTTTGTAAAAGATGCGATACGCGTCGAACAACG